>JACCDS011526425.1_pt1 | contig 21890 bp, 4 predicted proteins | sample 7446441 | NCBI WGS metagenome assembly JACCDS01 (sample SAMN15323445, study PRJNA562643) | freshwater metagenome | isolation source: river surface water | place: USA:Blue River Watershed | collected 2017-08-17 | reverse complement strand
GGCGTGGCGCCGGACAGCGCGGCGTAGGGGTTCTTCAGCTCGGTGGGGGCGTAGACCGCGCCGCAGCTTTCGCAGGAGTCACCGTACTGGTCCTTGGCGCCGCACTTGGGGCATTCGCCCTTGATGAAGCGGTCGGGCAGGAACATGCTCTTCTCGGGGTCGAAGAACTGCTCGATGGTGCGCGTCTCGATCAGGTCGTTGGCCTTGAGTGCCTTGTAGATGGCCTGCGCGAGTTCGTGGTTCTCCGGCCCGTCGGTGCTGTGCCAGTTGTCGAAGCCGATGTGGAAGCCGTTGAGGTACTGCGGGCGGCCGGCGGCGATGTCGGCCACGAACTGCTGCGGCGTCTTGCCGGCCTTTTCGGCCGCGATCATGATCGGCGCGCCGTGCGCGTCGTCGGCACAGACGAAATGCACCTCGTGGCCCTGCATGCGCTGGAAGCGCACCCAGATGTCGGCCTGGATGTATTCCATGATGTGGCCGATATGGAAGTGGCCGTTGGCGTAGGGCAGGGCGGTGGTGACGAACAGGCGGCGCTGGCTCATGGCGGGACTTTCTTGCAGGTAACCCGCAATTTTAGGCGGGGCATATCAGCCCAGTTAGACTTCGGGCCGTTTCTGCATAACACCGAACCCGCACACCGGAGTCCCTTTCGATGGCCGTCGATACCCAAGCGCTGCTCACCGCCCTGCAGGCGGTCACCGACCCCAACACCGGCCAGGACTTCGTGTCCACCAAGGCGCTGAAGAACCTGCAGGCCGAATACGGCGATGTGTCCTTCGATGTGGAACTGGGCTATCCCGCCAAGAGCCAGGTGCCGGCGCTGCGCCGCGCCCTGATCGAGGCGGCCCGGTCGGTGCCGGGTGTGGAGAATGTCTCGGTCAACGTCACCAGCAAGATCACCGCCCACGCGGTGCAGCGCGGCGTGCAGCTGCTGCCCAATGTCAAGAACATCATCGCCGTGGCCTCGGGCAAGGGCGGCGTGGGCAAGAGCACGACCACGGTCAACCTCGCGCTGGCCCTGGCCGCCGAGGGCGCCAAGGTCGGCATCCTCGACGCCGACATTTACGGCCCGAGCCAGCCGATGATGATGGGCATCGAGGGGCGCCCCGAGAGCGTGGACGGGAAGACCATGGAACCCCTGGAGAACTACGGGGTACAGGTCAGCTCGATCGGTTTCCTGATCGACAAGGACGAGGCCATGATCTGGCGCGGCCCGATGGCGACCCAGGCACTGGAACAGCTGCTGCGCCAGACCAACTGGAAGGAACTGGACTACCTGATCGTGGACATGCCGCCGGGCACCGGCGACATCCAGCTCACGCTGTCCCAGCGCGTGCCCATCACCGGTGCGGTCATCGTGACCACGCCGCAGGACATCGCCCTGCTCGACGCGCGCAAGGGCATCAAGATGTTCGAGAAGGTGGGCGTGCCCATCCTCGGCATCGTGGAGAACATGGCGGTGTATTGCTGCCCGAACTGCGGCCACACCGAGCACATCTTCGGCGCCGAAGGCGGCAAGAAGATGGCCGCCGAATACGGCATGGACTTCCTGGGCGAACTGCCGCTGAACATGAGCATCCGCGTTCAGGCCGACAGCGGCCGCCCGACCGTGGTGGCCGACCCGGACGGTGAAATCGCGTCGCTCTACAAAACCGTGGCCCGCCAGGTGGCGATCAAGATCGCCGCCAAGGCCAAGGACTACTCTAGCAAGTTCCCGAGCATCAAGATTTCCAAGGACACCTGAACCAGACCGCCCTCTCGGTTCAGGGTGTCCGGGGCTCGAATTGACCTGCCACGGCACGGACATGTTCCTCTGACAGGGTCCCTGCCGCAAGGCGCAGGCGGAGTCCGGCGAGCAGCTGTTCCAGCCGCGTCTGGGTGAGGTCCTTACGAACAGCCACGAGCTGGTCACGTGCGTTGAGGACGTCCAAGTTCGTGCGGATGCCGCCCTGCACGCTTTTCTCGGTCGCCTCCACGAGCAGCCGGCTCGACGCTTCAGCCTGTTCCAGCGCCACGATTCGCTGTGCGCTACTCAGGAACGTCCGGTACTGACGTGCGACTTCTTGTTGCACTTCGGCTGCGACGGTGTCCAGCTGCGCTTGTAACTGGCTCTGACGAGCCATCGCCTGTCTTTCTTGTGCCGACACGGCACCGCCACCATACAGCGGGATGTTCAGTTGAAGGCCGAGCGAGCGGATCTGGTGCGACTGACGGTAGGTGCTGACAGTGTCCGATTCGCTCCGGCCGCTGCTCGCAACAAGATCAAGGCGGGGTTGGTGACCACTGCCGGCCCGTCTCACCGCCTCGGTGGCTGCCTCCACCTGCAGTCGCAGGTTCTGCAACACAGGGTTTTGGCGTTCGGCTGCACGCTGCCAGTGTTCCAGGTCGTGTTCCGGTGATGGGGTCGGTGACCGTTCTGGCAGCAGGGTGGTCACCTCAGGGGCTGAGATGCCCGTCATGGCGTGAAGCCGGGCTCGCTGTTGAGCCAAGGCATCGTTCGATTCCAGCCACTGTGCCTGGGTCATCTGCAACTTCGCCGCGGTTTCCAGCCAGTCTGTACGAGTGCCCTCTCCACTCGCGAGCAGGCGCTGATTGGCCAGTTGTTGCACCCGGAGTGTGGCGAGCTGACTCCCGGCCAGGGACACCTGCTCTTGGGCAACCAGCACGCCCGCAAAGGCCTCGAAGAGGCGGATGACCAACTCTTGCTCGCGGGCTGCGAACTGCGCTTCCCCAGCTGCTGCCAGAGCTTCCCCCTGTCGCCTCGCGGCCCAGCCCTCCGGGTGGTACAGCGGTTGGCGCAGTTGCAGGCTGGCGCTGATGCTGCGGTAATGGCGCACGCTCGTGACGGTCGACGTGTCCGTGATGTCAGCGTGGTTGAGGTGGTTGCTGTACGAGGCCGATACGGAGGGAAGCAGGTGGGCCCTGCCCAGCACGGCGTGCTCGCGGCTGGCATCACGCTCAGCCAGGGCTGCACGGCGTTGAGGATCGTGTTGCAAGGCCGCTTCATAAGCGCTCAAGAAGTCCAGCGGCGCAGCCGGCACCGTGCTGGCGGACGCGAGCAGCACAGCGGCAAGACAGTGTTGCAGGCGCTTCATTCTTCGGTCAGTGACAGGCGCAAGTTGTCCCGAAGGGGCTTGAGCAGATAGGTCAAGAGTGTGCGTTCACCGGTCTTCACGAACAGCTCCACCGGCATCCCCGGGCGAACGTCCAGGCGGCTCATGATCGCTTGCCCTTCAGGCGTGATTTCCGCTCTCAGGCGGTAGTACGGCATACCGGTCTTGGCGTCTTCGAGCCGGTCGGGTGACACTTGCTTGACGATGCCGGGCACGCGCGGCGTAGTGTTCTGGTTGTAGGCCGAGAAGATAAGCTCTACCGGTAGACCGGGTTGAACCGAGTCGATCAGGTGAACCGGGATCTGTCCTTCAACGATGAGTGGTTCCGACAGGGGCAGGACATCCATCATGCGAAAGCCAGGCGCCACCACACCGCCCACCGTGAAGACGTTCACATCTGCGACGACGCCCTCCACCGGCGATCGCACCTGTGCACTGGCCACGTCGTGATCGAGCCCCTGCAGCCGGCTGCGCAGGGCCTCGGCCTCCTTCTGGACGTCGGCCAGTTGTGCCCGAACCTCCTTCTGGAAATCCTGCTGTCGCTGCAGCTGGCGCAGCCGCAGTTCGGTGATCTGCCGCTGGCTGCGTCCGATCTGCCCGGTGTCTTCCGCCACCGCTGCCTGCAGTTGTGCCTGGCTACGTTCCATCTCCAGTAGCCGGTTGCGCGGAACGAAGCCTTCGCGGGCCAGTTCGCGCAAGCCGTCCACCTGTTCGCGCAGCAACTGCAACTGTGTCTGTTTGCCCTCCAGCGACAGTTTCATCCCCGTGATGAGGGTCTGCAGTCCGGCGATGTTTTCGTCGATCGCCGCCAGTTCGCTGCGAAGCGCTATTTGGCGCGATGTGAACAGTTGCTGTTGCACCAACAGGGTAGCGGCGTTGTTGGCGTCGGCAGCGGCCATTTGCACCTCTGGTGGGAACGTGACCGAGCCGAGTCCGTCGCGTTCGGCCAGCAACCGGGCTTCGGTGCTGCGGGCGGCCAGGTACTGGGCGCGCGTGGTGTCGGCGCTCGCGCGGGCTTGCACGCTGTTCATCAACACCAGCGGTTGTCCAGCCTTGACCCGGTCACCTTCTCGCACCAAGATGGCCTCAACCGTCCCACCGCCCTGATGCTGCACCGCTTTGCGGTTGCCGGCCACAGTGAGGGTGCCAGCCATCGGAACGCCTTGGTCGAGCGGCGCCAGCGCGGCCCACAGCAGAAAGCCACAGAGACCGAAGATCAGCAACCACCAGCCCAGCCGGGCGTGCGGACGGGCATCGGTTGCAAGGGCGGGCAACACCGATGCCGATGAGGCAAGAGGAGGGATGGCTCCGAGATGCGCGTTCATGGGTGTGGGGCAGTTCCGTGCAGTGGGCTCAGGCGGCAGCCAGGTCGCTGCCTTTGTCGGACGGCATAGCGAGCGCGACGGTTGCAGTGGTGGTGGCAGGTGGTCGGCTGGCACGGGCCAGATCGGCCAACACCCGGGGTGTTGGCCCATAGGCTTGGGCACAGCCGTCGCGCAGCACCAGCAGGCGTGTGGTGGCGGCGATGGCACTGGTGCGATGGCTGATGACGACCACCGTGCGACCGCGCTGTCGCAAGGCCAGCAGTGCGGCAGTCAAGGCCTGCTCGCCGGCGTCATCCAGGTTGGAGTTCGGTTCATCCAGCACCAGCAGGGCAGGATCTCCGTACAGCGCGCGGGCCAGGCCGATTCGCTGCTTCTGGCCGCCCGAAAGGCCTTCTCCGCCTTCTCGCAAGGGCGTGTCATACCCTTGGGGCAGGCGCAGGATCATGTCGTGAACGCCAGCGCGCCGTGCTGCCTCAATGACGGCTTCGGCGTTGATCTCGCCAAAGCGCGCGATGTTCTCGCTCACGGTGCCGGCGAAGAGTTCAATGTCTTGTGGCAGGTAGCCGATGTGAGGGCCCAGTTCGGTCTTGTCCCACTGGAAAACGTCCGCTCCGTCCAGGCGCACGTGGCCGGATGCCGCGGGCCAGACGCCAACGATCAGGCGGGCGAGCGTGGACTTGCCCGATCCGCTAGGGCCCATGACGCCCAGCACTTCCCCTGCGGGCAGGTTCAGGCTCAGTTGGCGCAGCACCGGCGTGCTACTCCCGGGAGGCACGGCGACCACCGCTTCCAGCGCCAGATGACCTTGCGGCGCCGGTAGGGACAGCGTCTCGCGGCGCGCCGGATGTGCTGCCAGCAATTCACCTAGTCGTTGCCACGCACTTCGTGTGGTGGACCAGCTCTTCCAGACACCAATGAGCTGCTCTACCGGGGCAAGCGCGCGGCCCATCAGGATGGAGCCCACCATCATCATGCCGGGCGTGATGCGGCCTTCCAGGGCCAGCAGCGCGCCAACGCCAAGGATCAGCGACTGCAGCGCTGTACGAAAGAACTTGGTGGATGCGATCACGACGCCCGAGCGCTCGCTGGCGAGGGCCTGCAACTGCAGGAAGCGGCTGTGAAGCACGAACCAGCGCTGCATCAGGGCCGGCAGCATGCCCATGGCCTCGATCACTTCGGCGTTGCGTTGGTGATTGCCAGCGAGCTGGTTAGCGGTGACCGCCAGGCTGTTGGCCTCGGCCATCGGTCCTCTCGACACTCGTTCGTTGGCCCAGGCCAGAAGCACCAGGATGCTCACGCCGCAGACGGCGAACACACCCAGCATCCAGTCGAACAGAAAGATGACCACCAAGTAGATCGGGAACCACGGGGCATCGAAGAATGCGAACACGCCTTGGCCGGTGACGAACTGGCGCAGCGAGGTCAGATCGGCCAGGGCTTGGCTGGCGTTGCCGCCACCGCGGCGCAGTTGCTGTTCAAAGGATGCGGTGTAGATCCTCTGGTTGAGCTTGAGGTCCAGTTGGGCACCCACGCGGATCAGCATGAAGCTGCGCACGAACTCCAGCCCGGCCTGGATGAGGAACGCCCCCAGGACCATGAGCGTGAGCATGAGCAGCGTGGTTTCGTTCTGGCTGGTCATGACGCGATCGAAGACCTGCAGCATGTACAGCGATGGCACCAGCATCAGCAGGTTGATGGCAGCGCTGAAGATGCCCACGCTGCGGAAGGCCGAACGGAAGCTGGCCAGGGCTTGGCCGATTTCGTCGCGGGGCAGGTTGGGTCGGATCAGCATGGCAGCGAGTTGGGGCTTTGTTCTGGTTCGTGATGGATGTCACGTCAGGCTTGCAGGCGCTCGCCCTGACGCTGTTTTTTGGCCCTGCAAAGGTTGCCCGATGCGGCCGTGACCAAAGGCAGGAGCAGCGGGGAAAACGCCCCTTTCTTTTCTCCATTGCAAGGGCGGCGGATTCCTAACATGCCCCAAGTCCCGGTCTCTCAAGTTGCCGAGCCGAAAGCCGATCCCACTCCAGTGGCCAGGTTTTTGTCTCCGAACGGAGGGAGCTGGCCGAATGCCCATCCCCCCGATCCAGCCTGCCTCGGCTTGCACACAGGAGTGCCTCATGAGTAGCCCCATCACCGGTCTTTCGTCCTCGGCCATCGCGGCTCTGTCCACGACGGAGATCGCTGCCCTCACGACGACCGATATCGCCGAGTTCACCAGCACCCAGATTCCGGCGCTGACCACGGCGCAGATCCAGGCCCTGTCCACGCAAAGCATTGCAGCGTTCTCGACCGTTCAGTTCCCTTCTTTCACCGCCGGTCAGATCGCGGCGATGACCGCCTCGCAGATCGCAGCCATCGAGGAGGCCGACATCGCGGTGATGACCAAGGCGCAGATCGCCGCGATCCAGCCCGCTGACGCGGCTTCCATGACCGTTGGTCAGATCGCTGCGATCACCACCGCCCAGGCCAGCGGGCTCACCTCGGCGCAGCTCGCGGCCTTGAGCACTACCCAGATTGCAGCCATCGAAGGTCAGGATGCTGCGCAGCTGTCCACGGCGGCTCTTGCCGGACTCGGGACCGATGACATTGCTGCGCTGACTTCCGCACAGGTGGCGGCGCTGACGTCGGCTCAGGTTGCAGCGCTTTCCACGGTACAGCTGGCCGCGCTGGATGCGACCGTTGTCGATGACCTCAGCAACTCTGCCGTGAAGGGCCTTACCACGGCTCAGGTCGTCGCCTTGTCATCTGACCAGATTGCGGCTCTGACCTCGGCTCAGCTCGGCGCGCTGGGTGTTGCCCAGGTCGCGGCCATCGAAACCGCCGACGTCGACAACATCAGTGCCGCGGCCATCGCAGGTCTGACCAGCGCGCAAGTGGTTGCGCTGACCACGGCCCAGCTGGTCAACCTGAGCACCGACCAGATCGCGGCCCTGAGTGCCAACCAGCTGGGATTTTTGGCCACGGACGACTTGCGTGCCCTGACCACGGACCAGATCGCCGCGCTCTCGTCGAGCCAGATCGCCGGTCTCAAGGCCACCCAGGTGCCATCGCTCACCACGGCACAGCTGGCGGCGATGGACACGGCCGTTGCCGGGTTCTCCACTGCCGCCATTCCCGGACTGACCACGGCGCAAATCGTGGCCCTGTCCTCCGATCAGGCCGCTGCGCTCACCTCGGCCCAGCTTTCCAAACTCACCGTCGCCCAACTGGCGTCTCTGCAGACGGCCGATTTGGTTGCCTTGTCCACCGAGGCACTGGCGGGCCTGACCACCGCCCAGATCGTGGCGCTGACCACCGCTCAGGTGGCCGCGCTGACCACGGCGCAGATCGCCGCGCTGACCAATCCCCAGGTCGGCGCGATCGCGGTCGATGACATCAGCAAACTCGGCAATGCCCAGATTGCAGCGCTCAGCGCGGGACAAGCCGGTGCACTGACCTCCGCCCAGCTGGCCGCGCTCAGCACTGCGCAGCTGGCGGCCATCGAGCCGGCTGACTTTGCCGGTCTGTCCTCCAGCGCCATTCGTGGGCTGACCACCGCCCAGATCGTGGCGTTGACCACGGCACAGGCCGCAGCGCTGACGCCATCCCAGGTGGCGGCCCTGACGCCAGTGCAGGTGGGCGCGCTGGCCACCAACGATCTGCAGCAACTCGCAGCAGACCGGATCGCCGCCCTGACCACTGCCCAGGCGGCCGCCCTCAAGTCAACCCAGCTGGCCGCGCTGAGCACCGAGCAGGTGTCGGCGCTGGAAACCGCCGACCTCGCAGCCATCACCGCGACCACGATCAAGTCGCTCACCACGGCACAGGCGGCTGCGCTGTCCGCCAGCCAGGTCGGTGCCCTCACGTCGGCCCAGGTCGCGGCGCTCGGCACTGCACAGATTGCAGCGCTGTCCACCGAGATTGCGAGCCTGGGCACCGCCGCCATCAAGGGGTTGACCACGGCCCAGGTGGTGGCGCTGAGCACCGATCAGGTCGCGGCCTTGACACCCGCACAGATCGCGTCGCTGACCCCGGTCCAGGTTGCGGCCATTGCCACCAACGACATCACCCAGCTCGATGCCACCCAGCTCGCAGCCCTGACGACCGCTCAGGCCGGCGCGCTCACACTGGCGCAACTCAAAGCGTTGACCACGACGCAGCTGGCCGCGCTGGAAACCGCCGATGTGGCGGCGCTCAGTGCGGCAGCACTCAAGGGAATGAGCACCGCGCAGGTGGCAGCTTTGACGGCCGGACAGGTTGGCGCGATGACGTCAGTGCAGCTGGCTGCCCTGAGCACCGGCCAGATCGCCGCTCTGGAGGTGGCCGACGTTCCCAGCATTTCCACCAGTGCCATCAAGGGCTTGACCACCGCTCAGATCGTGGCGCTGACCACCGCACAGGTGGGTGCGCTGACGCCCACCCAGATCGCGGCGCTGACCCCCGTTCAGGTGGCCGCCATGGCTACCAACGACATCCAGCAACTGGCGGCGGACCGCATCGCGGCGCTGACCACGGCGCAAGCTGCTGCACTCACCTCGGCTCAGGTGGCTGCCTTGAGCACAGGGCAGGTGGCTGCGCTGGAGACGGCCGATCTGGCCAAGCTCAGCGCCGGCGCCATCAAGGGTTTGAGCACTGCGCAGGTGGCCGCGTTGGACGTTGCGCAGCTCAATGCGCTGACCTCGGCCCAGCTGGGTGCCATGAGCGCAGCGCAGGTGGCAGCCATTTCCACTGACATCGCCAGTCTCAGTGATGCTGCCCTGCAGGGCCTGACCACGGCGCAGATTGCCGGATTGACCACCGCCCAGTTCGCGGCGCTGTCTCCGGCGCAGATTGCTGCCCTCAAACCCACCCAGATCGCGGCGATGGCTACCGACGATTTGGCCGTGCTGAGTACGGCACAGATCGTGTCATTGACCACCGCCCAGACCGCAGCGCTGACCTCGGCCCAAGTGTCCAAACTGACCACAGCCCAGGTAGCTGCGCTGGAGAACGATGATCTCGCCAAGCTCAGCGCTAACGCTGTCAAAGGTCTGACCACGGCCCAGATCGATGCCTTGAGCGGTGCCCAGCTGCAGGCCCTGACCGCTGCACAGTTGTCCGCCCTGAGCGGCACACAGATCGGGGCAATGGGCGCCGATATCGCTGGTCTGGCCCCGGCATCGTTGTCCGGGCTGTCCACCACTCAGGTAGCCGGTCTGACCACGGCGCAGATCGGCGCCCTCACCCCTGCCCAGATTGCAGCCTTCTCTACCGCGCAGGTGGGCGCACTGGGTTCGGCTGCCATCGGGGCCTTGAGCACCGATCAGATCGTCGCCTTGACCACAGGTCAGGCTGCAGCGTTGAAATCCAGCCAGCTGGCAGCCCTGAGCACGACCCAGGTGGCCGCCATTGAAGCGGGTGACCTGGCCAAAATGGGTGCGTCAGCGCTCAAAGGGCTGGGTGCCGATGACATGGCCGCCCTGACGGCTGGCCAGGTAGGTGCCCTGGGTTCGGCGCAGGTGGCTGCGCTCAGCGCTGCGCAGGTGGCTGGGCTTTCGACCGACATCGCCAGCCTCACCACCGATGCTGTCAAGGGACTGACCTCGGCGCAGGTCGTGGCGCTGACGACCGCGCAGGCCGCTGCCCTGACCACCGATCAGATTGCCGCACTGACGACCGCGCAAGTAGGGGTGTTGGCCACCGATGACCTCGCTGCACTGGGCACAGCCCAGATCCAGGCCTTCACCACGGCACAAGCGGGCGCGCTCAAGTCCACCCAGCTGGCCAGTCTGACCACCGCGCAGGTGGCAGCGCTGGAGGTCGATGATGTGGCTCGGCTGAACGCAACCGCGATCAAGGGTCTGGGCATTGACGACATGGCTGCGCTCACGGGCGCACAGGTGGGCGCCCTGACCGCGTCACAGGTGGCGGCCCTGGGTACCGCACAGGTGGCGGCCATTTCCACCGATATCGCCAGCCTGAGCACAGATGCGCTCAAGGGTCTCACAACGGCCCAACTGGTGGCGCTGACCACCGCCCAGGCTGCAGCCCTGACCAACGATCAGATGGCCGCTCTGAGCACGGTGCAAGTGGGTGTGCTGGCTACAGATGACCTGCAGGCCCTCAGCGGCGCACAACTGGCCGCCCTGACCTCGGCCCAGGCCGCAGCCCTCAAGGCCAACCAGGTGGCAGCGCTGACCACCACCCAGGTGGCAGCTCTGGAAAATGCGGACGTGGGCAGTCTGAGCACCGCCGCCGTCAAAGCCCTGACCACGGCCCAGCTGCAAGCCCTGTCGGGCAGTCAGGTCGGAGCGCTGACCTCGGCGCAGATCGCCGCGCTCAGCACGGCCCAGCTGGCGGCAATCGAATCGGCCGACATGGGAAGCCTCAGCTCCAGTGCCATCAAGGGCCTGAGCACAGCCCAGGTCGTGGCACTGTCCACCGCTCAGGTGGCTGCGCTGAGCACCGATGCCGTAGCTGCGCTGACCAGCGCCCAGATGCGGGCGATGCAGACCGCCGATGTGGCCGCCCTCACGGCCAACCAGGTGGGCGCGCTGAACTATGTCCAGATCGGGGCTCTCACCACGGCTCAGATTGCGGCGTTGAGCACGCCGCTGTCGGCCGATCAGAACGCCATCCGAACCGTCACCCAGTGGACGCCGGCCCAGCTGCAGGCCAAGACCACGGCCGAAATTGAGGCACTGACCTCGGTGCAAGCGTCCGCCCTTTCGCCGGTGCAGATTGCCGCGCTGAGCACCCAGCAGATCCGGGCGATGGAGACGCTCGACCTCGCGCAACTGGCCACTCAGACGGTCGCCGGGCTGACCACAGCCCAGGTGCGTGCGCTGACCACAGCCCAGGTGGCGGCTCTGACACCGACACAGGTCGCGGCCATGGAGACAGCCGATGTTTCTGCTCTGACCACCACCCAGGTGGCGGCGCTCACGAACGCCCAGGTCGCAGCGCTGACAGGGGCACAGATCCGGGCCCTGGGCACCGACGACATCCGTGCTCTGTCTCTGGCACAAATTGGCGCCCTCACGTCCGATCAGGTGGCGGCCATGAGCACCACCCAGGTGGCGGGCCTCTCTGCCCCCCAGTTTGCGGTACTCGCCCCGGCAGAGGTGGCGGCGTTGTCCACTGGCGCGATGGCGGTGCTCAACAATGCCCAGATCGCTGCGCTCACCACCGACCAGGCTGCCGCCTTGACAGCACCCCAGGTCGCCAAGATCGGCACCACCCAGCTGGCGTTGATGGAGAACGCCGACCTCGCCGCACTCTCACCATCGGCCATCGCCGGCCTGACCACGGCCCAGATCAAGGCCCTGACCACAGCCCAGATTCCCGCCCTGACCACAGACCAGATTGCCGCTCTGACCACGGCCCAGATACGCGCGCTGGAAAACGTGGACTTGGCCCGCCTGAGCACAGCTCAGGTGGCCGCCCTGACGAGCGCACAGACCGGCGCCCTGAGCACCACCCAGGTGGCGGCGTTGTCCACCGCACAGCTGGTGGCGCTGGACCCGGCCGATGTGGCCCAGCTGTCCACGGCCGCCATAGTGGCCCTGACGACGGAGCAAGTCAGCAAGCTCACTCCCACCCAGATCGCGGCCCTGACGACGGCGCAGGTGCGTGCCATCGCCACCGACGATCTGCCTGTGCTAACGACAGCACAGATTCAGGCCATGACCGCCGATCAGCTGGGTGCGTTGAGCACGGCGCAAATCAAGTTGCTGAGCACGGCACAGGTGGCGGCGATCGAATCGGCCGACCTGGCCGCCTTGCCTACCGCCAGCATCGCAGCGCTAAGCACAGCCCAGATCCGCGCGCTCACCCCCGTCCAGGTGTCGGCGTTGACCACGGACCAGGCGCCCAAACTCACCAATGTGCAGATTGCCGCGATCGAGACGGCTGACCTGGTGCAGATGACCACCGCTGCGGTGCGCAGCCTGGGCACCGCCCAGGTGCAGGCCTTGACAGCAGGCCAGGTGATGGCCCTGACAACCGGCCAAATCGCGGCCCTGACCGCCACCCAGGTGGGCGCGCTGGACAACAGCGATTTCGCGCTGCTGTCGGCCACCCAGCTGGCGCACCTTGACACCAGCGTCATCCCGACGCTGAAGACCGCCCAGATTGCCGCCATGACCACGGCTCAGGTGGCGGCCCTGTCCACCGCGCAGATCCAGGCGCTGACCACCGGCCAGATCCAGGCGCTGACCACCGCCCAGGTGCGCGCCCTGCCCGAAGACAGCCTGGTCAAGCTCACTACCGCCCAGATCCGCGCGCTGGAGTCGGCCGATCTGCGTTCGCTGACCACTGCCCAGATTGAGGCCCTGACCACCGCACAGGTGGCCGCCTTGTCGTCCACACAGATCGCGCAGCTGACCAATACCCAGTTGGCGGCCATTGAAGGCGATGACCTGGATGGTGTGTCCATCGACGTCATCAAGGGCTTGACCACCACCCAGGTGCCAGCCTTGACGACAACCCAGATGGCGGCGCTGACCTCGGCCCAGATCGCGGCCCTGACCTCCGCCCAGAAGGCCGCACTGACGCCAGCCCAGGTCGCCGCCATTGAAACCGCTGACCTGGTGGCCCTTGACACGGCCGCCATGGCCCGGCTCACGACCGCCCAGGTGGCGGCGCTGACCACGGCACAGATCGTGGCCATGACGGCCGAGCAGCTGCAGGCGCTCACGTCCACCCAGTTTGCGGCGCTCGGCGCGGCGCAGGTGGGCGCGATCGAGACGGCCGACCTCGCCGACCTCAGCGCTGAGACCATGGGTCGCCTCACCGCGACACAGGCTGCTGGCCTGGGCACGGCCCAGGTGCAGGCTCTGAGCACGGCCCAGGTGGCGGCGCTGTCCACGGCCGCTGTGGTGGCGCTGGGAACTGCCCAGGTGGCGGCTTTGACCGGAGAGCAGGTTTCGTCGCTGAGCCAGGCCCAGGTGGCGGCGCTGACCCCGACCCAGATCGCCGCGCTGGAGGTGGAGGACCTGGCCCTGATCGCGCCAGAGACCTTTGATGGATTGACCGCCGCCCAGATCGGTGGCCTGACGCTGGCGCAGGTGCAGGGCATGACCACCGACCAGACGGCCGCCCTGACCACCGCCCAGGTGGCGGCCCTGAGCACCGCCCAGGTGAGTGCGCTGGAAACAGCAGACCTGCGCCAGCTCTCGACCGCTGCCGTGGCCGCGCTGGGCACCGCCCAGGTGGCGGCCTTGACGGTCGGCCAGGTGGCTGCCCTCACGCCCACCCAGATTGCCGCGATGGAAAACGCCGATCTGTCGGCCATGAGCACCGCGCAGTTTGCGGTGTTGGGCAGCGACCAGGTGGCGGCCCTGCGCGCGGCCCAGCTGCCCGCGATCAGCAATGCCCAGCTGGCCGCCATCCAGCCCGGCGCTTTGGCGGCGCTGGAAACCGATGTGTTTGCCCAACTGTCCACAACCCAGATCACGGCCCTGACCAATGCCCAGATGGCCGATCTCAACCCGTACCAGGTGGCCGCGCTGTCGACCGCCCAGGCCGCGCAGCTGAGCACGTCCCAGGTTCGTGCCATCGACACCGCCGAGCTGCCGTACCTGAGCACCACGGTGCTGGCCTCGCTGAGCGGATCCCAGGTGGCGGCGCTGACCAACGCCCAGATCGCGGCCCTGTCCACCGACCAGGCCGCCGCACTGACGGCCACCCAGCTGGCCGCGCTGGGCACCTCGCAGGTGGCGTCACTGGAGACCGCCGACCTGGCGCAGATCAGCACCACCGCCCTGGCCGGCCTGAGCACCGACGCCATCGTCGCGCTCACCACCGACCAGGCCGCCGCGCTGACCGCCGACCAGGCCGCTGCGCTGAGCACCGCCCAGGTCGCCGCGCTGGAAACGCGCGACCTGCGCCAGCTCACCACCGCGGCCATCGCCGCGCTGGACGCGGCCCAGCTGGGCGCGCTCAGCGACGCGCAGCTGGCCGCGCTGACCGACGCCCAGGTGCTGGCCATCGAGGGGAGCGATCTGTCCGCCCTGGCCGACGCCGACATCACCGCGCTGAGCGCCGCGCAGATCGCTGCACTGTCGTCTGACCAGTTCGCGTCGCTGACCGCCAGCCAGATCGCCGCCATCGACCCGACCGACCTGCAGGGCGTTGCCAACGCCGTGCTGGCCGAGATGAGCACCACCCAGGTGCAGGCCCTGACCACGGCCCAGGTGGCCGCGCTCAGCGCCGCGCAGCTCAACGCCCTGAGCAGCACCCAGCTCAATGCCCTGAGCGCTGTCCAGGTGGCGGCCATCGACACCGCCGACGTGGCGGCGCTGACCACCGCCAAGGTGGCAGCCCTGTCCACCGACGTCATCGCCGCGCTGACCTCCGAGCAGGTGGCCGCCCTCGGTGCTGCCCAGGTGGCCGCGCTCAAGACGGCCCAGGTGGCCGCCATCGAGGTGGCCGACATCGTCGCGCTCTCGCCAGCCCGCGTCGCCGCGCTGAGCGCTGCCCAGCTGGCCGCGCTGACGCCGGCCCAGGTGGCTGCGCTCGGCACCGGTCAGATCGCCGCCCTGACGGTCACCCAGGTCGCGCTGCTCAGCCCCGCCCAGCTGGCCGCCATCGAGGTGGGAGACGTTCCTGCGCTGACCGGCTCGCAGATCGCCGCGCTGACCACGGCGCAGATCAGCCAGCTCACGCTGGGCCAGATCGGCGCGTTGACCACGGCGCAGATCCAGTCCATCGAAACGACCGACATCGCCCGTCTGAGCGACGCCCAGCTGACCGCTCTGGGATCCGATCAGGTGGCCGCGCTGACCAACGGCCAGCTCGCCGCGCTGACGCCGGCACAGATCGCCCTGTTCGACGCCACCGAAGTGGCTGCCATGAGCGTGGGCCAGCTGCAGTCGCTGAGCACGGCGCAGATCCGCGCCCTCACGCCGGCGCAGATCGCAGCCCTGAGCAGCACCCAGCTCAACGGGCTGGAATCCGCTGACCTGACCGCGCTGACCACGGAGCAGATCCAGGCGCTGACGACCGCCCAGGTGGCCTCGCTGACGGCCGCAAATGTGGCCCGCCTGACACCGGCCCAGATCGCGGCACTGGAGACCGTTGACCTGGCCGCCCTGACCACCGAGCAGATCGACGCGCTGACCAGCGCGCAGTTCGGTGCGCTGAGCACGTCGCAGATCGACGACCTGACCACCACCCAGGTGGCCGCCATCCACACCGACGACCTGGTCACGCTGTCCAGCGGCCAGATCGAGGCCATGACCGCGGCCCAGCTGCAGGCCCTGACCACGGCACAGGTCGCCGCGCTCACGTCCGCGCAGTTGCGTGCCATCCAGACCGCTGACCTGGTGACCCTGTCCACCGCGCAGATCGCGGCGCTGACCACGGCGCAGATCGACGACCTGACGACCACGCAGATTGCCGCGCTGACCACCGACCAGCTGGCCGCCGTCGAGACCGCCGATGTGGCCAAACTGACCACGGCACAGATCGCGGCGCTGACCACGGCGCAGATCGACGATCTGACCACCGCCCAGGTGGCCGCGTTGAGCACGACCCAGCTGCGTGCGCTGGAGGACGATGACCTGGTCAAGCTGTCCACGGCGCAGATCGCCGCGCTCGCGGGCAGCCAGCTCGCCGGCCTGAGCACCGCACAGGTCGAGCTGCTGACCACCGCACAGGTGGCCGCCATCGACACCGCCGACATCGGCTCGCTGACCACCGCGCAGATCGTCGCCCTGAGCTCGGCCCAGGTCGAGAAACTCACCACCGCGCAGATCGCTGCCCTGAGCACCACACAGCTCGCCGCGCTGGAAGAGAACGACGTGCCCGCGCTGACCACCGCCCAGGTCGCCGCGCTGACGGGGCCGCAACTCAACAACCTGACCAGTGACCAGGTGGCCCGCCTCTCGGCCGGCCAGATCGCTGCGCTGACCACCGCCCAGGTGGCCGGTCTGGCCAATGCCCAGCTGGTTCACCTGAGCGCGGCGCAGATCGCCGCGTTGACCTCCGACCAGGTCCGTGCCCTCACAGCCGGCCAGGTCGGGGCGCTGACCACGGCCCAGGTCGCGGCCATCGAGGTGGCCGACCTGGCCGTCATGAGTTCCACGCAGCTGCAGGCCATCGAAGTGGGCGACGTGCCCGTGCTCACCACGGCGCAGATCGCCGGCCTGGGCACCGCCCAGATCGACAAGCTCACCGTGGCCCAGGTGGCCGCACTGACGACGGCGCAGGTCCAGGCCATCGAGCTGGCAGACCTGCCCTTCATGACCACCGCGCAGATCGATGCGCTCACCGCGACCCAGGTGGCCGCACTGACGCCGGCGCAAGTGGCCGTGCTGACCAAGCCGCAGGTCGCGGCGATCCAGGCAGCCGACGTGCCGTCGCTGACCACCGCGCAGATCGTCGCACTGACCACCGGCCAGGCCACCGCGCTGACCAACGGCCAGCTCGGTGCGTTGACCACCGCCCAGATCGCCGCCTTCGAGGGCGCTGACCTGGCGGCGCTGTCCACCGGCCAGATCGCCACACTCACGAGCACGCAGATCGGTGCGCTCACGCCGGCACAGATTGGCGCCATGACCACCGCGCAGATCGCGGCCATCGACGTGGCCGACCTGCCTGCCCTGAGCACGGCGCAGATGGCCGCGCTCACCGCCGCCCAGGTGGCTGGCCTGACCACCGCCCAGCTGGCCGCGCTGAGCACCACGCAGATAGGCGCTATCGACGCCGCCGATATCGGCGCGCTCGGAACCGCCCAGATCGTGGCGCTGACCACCGACCAGATCCCCGGCCTGACCACGGCGCAGATCGCTGCCCTGACCACGGTGCAGCTGGCTGCCCTGCAGACCGCCGACCTGGCACGGTTCAGCTCCGAGCAGATCGCCGCCATCGAGGCTGCCGACATCCCGGCCCTGACCAGCGCGCAGTTGCAGAACCTCAGCAGCGATCAGCTGCAGGCGCTGACGGCCACGCAGATCGCTGCGCTGAGCACCCTGCAGGTCACCCAGCTGACCACCGACCAGATTCCGCAGCTGACCACCGCCCAGGTGGCCGCCCTGGCCACGGACGACCTGGCCGCGCTGACCACGGCGCAGATCGAGAAGCTGACCACGGCCCAGGCCGCGGCGCTGACGGTGGGGCAGATCGCCAAGCTGACCACGGCGCAGATCGCTGCGCTGGAAACGGCCGACCTGGCTGCCCTGACCACGGCGCAGATCGCCGCCCTGACCACGGCCCAGGCCGCTGCGCTGACCGTGGCCCAGGTGGCCAAGCTCACCACCGCCCAGGTGGCTGCGCTGGAAACCGCTGACCTGGCTGCGCTCAGCGCGGCACAGATTGCGGCCCTGACCACGGCCCAGGCCGCCGCGCTGACCACCGCACAGATCGACGACCTGACCACCGCCCAGGTGGCCGCGCTGGAAGTCGCTGACTTGGCTGCGCTGAGTACCGCCCAGATCGCCGCCCTGACCGGTGCGCAGGTCGCGGCGCTGACCACCGCGCAGGTGGACGACCTGACCACCGCCCAGGTCGCTGCCATCGACGTGGCCGACCTGGCCGGCATGAGCACGGCTCAGATCGCCGCCTTGACCGGCACGCAGACCGCGGCGCTGACCACCGCCCAGGTGGCCGGCATGACCACCGCCCAGGTGGCCGCGCTGGACGCGGGCGATGTCGCCGCCATGACCACCGCGCAGATCGTCGCGCTGACCACGGCCCAGGCCGCCGCGCTGACCACGGCCCAGGTGGCGGGGATGACCACCACCCAGGTTGCCGCCATGGAAACCGCCGACCTGAGCAAGCTGACCACGGCACAGATCGTGGCCCTGACCACCGCCCAGGCGGAAGCCCTTACCACCGCCCAGGTGGCCAACCTCACGGCTGCGCAGGTAGCCGCGCTGGAAACGGCCGACCTGGCCGCGCTGACCACCGGCCAGGTGCGGGCGCTGACCACCACCCAGGTGGCCGCGCTGACCACCGACCAGATCAGCAAGCTGACCACGGCGCAGATCGCTGCGCTGGAAACCGCCGACCTGGTGGCCCTGACCACCGCCCAGGTGCGCGAGCTGACTACCGCCCAGCTGCAGAAGCTCAGCGTCGAACAGCTGCATGCCATGGAGGTGGGGGATGTCGCGGCCCTGAGCACGTCCCAGGTGATCGCGCTGACCTCGTCGCAGATCGCTGCGCTGACCGCCGCGCAGATCGCCGGCATGGGCACTGCACAGGTGGCCGCCATCGAGGCCGCCGACATCCCGGCGCTGACCAGCGCCCAGCTGGTGGCGCTGACCACGGCGCAGGCCCGTGCCTTGACGACGGACCAGATCGCCGCGCTGACCACCGGTCAGATCGAGCAGCTGCAGGCCGCTGACGTGGCCGCGCTCAACACCGAGCAGATCGTAGCGCTGAGCACCGCCCAGGTGGCCGCGCTGACGGCCGCCCAGGTGGCCGCGCTGACCACGGCCCAGGTCGCAGCGCTGGAAACGGCCGACCTGCGCGCCATCACGCCCACGCTGATCCCGAGTCTGACCACCGCCCAGATGCAGGCCCTGAGCCTGGCCCAGGTCGCCGCGCTGACCACCGATCAGGTGCGTGCCCTGGAGACGGCCGACCTGGTGGCCCTGCGGCCCGACCAGGTGGAGGTGCTGACCGCCGGACAGATGGGTGCGCTGACCTCGGACCAGGTGGCTGCGCTGACCACCACGCAGCTGCAGGCCCTGAGTTCGGCTGCGCTGGCCGCGATCTCGCCCGAAGTCATCCCCGCGCTGACCACCGCACAGGCACAGGCCATCACCCAAGCCCAGATGGCCTGGCTGACCACCGCGCAGATTGCCGCCCTGGAGCTGGCCGACCTGGCCGTGCTGAGCACCACCCAGCTGGCCGGTCTGTCCGGATCGCAGGTGGCCGCTCTCACCACGGCGCAGATCGCGGGCATGAGCTCCACCCAACTGGCCAGCCTGTCGGCCGGTCAGGTCGGTGCCCTCACGGGCAGCCAGATCGCCGCCATCGAGGTGGCCGACCTGGACGACCTGAGCACCACACAGATCCAGGCACTGGGTTCGGATGTCAGCGCGCTGACCACGGCCCAGATCCAGGCCCTGACCACCACCCAGGTGGAAGCGCTGACCACGGCCCAGATCACCGGGCTGACCAACACCCAGCTGGCGGCCATGGAGACGGCCGACGTGGCCAAGCTCACCACGGCCCAGATCGTGGCGCTGACGGCGGCCCAGATCCCGGCCTTCAGCAGCGACCAGATCGCGGCACTGACCACCACGCAGACGGCGCACCTGAATGCCACGCAGATCGCCGCGCTGACCTCGGCGCAGATGCCCGGCATCAGCACCGCCGCCCTGGCGCTGTTCGACACCACGCAGCTGCAGGCCATCGAGGACGCCGACTTCGCCCATCTGACGCCGACCCAGATCGCGGCGCTGACCACCACCCAGATCCCGGATCTGGAGTCGGGGCAGATCGGTGCCTTGACCTCTGACCAGGTCGGCGCCATCGAGCTGGCCGACCTGGCCAAGATCACGGTTACGCAGATGGGCTATTTCGGGACGAGTCAGATCGCGGCGCTGACCACGGAGCAGGTCGAGGCCCTGTCCACCGAACAGGTGGATGCCCTGACCGGCACCCAGCTGGCGGCGCTGACCACGGCACAGATCGCCAAGATGGAAACCGTGGATGTCGCGGCCATCGCCAGCACGTCCGTCGGCTCGCTGACCACCGCACAGATGGCAGCCCTCACCACCGCGCAGGTCGCGGCGCTGACCAGCGAGCAGCTGTCGCAGTTGTCGACCAGCCAGCTCGTGGCGCTGAGCCCGACGCAGGCGGGCGCGCTGACTACCGATCAGCTGCCCAAACTGAGTGACCCGCAGTTGCAGGCCCTGACCACCGCCCAGTGGGCCGCGATGAACCCCACGGCCCTGGCTTCCCTGAGCAGCACGCAGCTCGGTGTGCTGGAGACGCAGGACATCGCGGCACTAACACCGGCGCAGATCACCGCCCTGACCGCCACCCAGGTGCCGGGCCTGACCAGCGCCCAGCTGGGTGCCCTGAGCACGGCACAGATCGTGGCGCTGGACAGCGCGGACGTGGCGGTCATCGACGCGGCCGCCATCCCGGGCCTGACCACCGCCCAGGTGGCTGCGCTCACCGGCAGCCAGTTCGACGCGCTCAGCTCTACGCAGATCGCCGCCATGGAGAACGCCGACGTGGCCGCTTTCACGGCTGGTCACATCGCGGCCCTGACCAGCACCCAGGCCGATGGCCTGACCGCCGGCCAGCTCGGCGCCATGACCTCGGCCCAGTTCGCCGCCATGACGACGACCACGCTGGCCTCGCTGACCACCACGCAGCTGCAGGGCATCGAAGCGCTGGACATCGGCACGCTGAGCAACGCGCAGATCGTCGCCATCACCACCGACCAGATCAGTGGTCTGACCACGGCCCAGATCGTGGCGCTGACGGCGTCCCAGATCCCGGCGCTGACCGCAGGGCAGATCGCCAACCTCACCAACGGCCAGATCGCGGCCATCGAGGTGAACGATCTGGCGCTGTTCGACGCGACGCAGATCGGCGCCCTGACCGCTACACAGGCACCCGCACTGACCACCGCGCAGGTGCAGGGGCTGACCACCACGCAGTTCCAGGCGCTGGAAACGGCTGACCTGGCCGCCATGAGCACGACCCAGATCCAGGCGATCCAGAACGAGGACATCGCGGTGCTGTCGGGCGCCCAGATCGGCGGGTTGACGGAAGACCAGGTCAAGGCGCTGACGGTGAGCCAGATCGTCACCATGAGCGGGACCCAACTCGCGGCGATCACCGACACCGATCTGGCCGCGATGAGCACCGCGCAGATCGTCGCGATCCAGGCGGTGGACATCCCCAGCCTGGTTCAGGCCCAGATCGAGGCTTTGACAGACACGCAGGTCGCTGCGCTGACCACCGATCAGGTCGCAGCTTTGACGGTCACCCAGCTGGGCTACATGACCATGCCCGCTTTCACGGGCGGTCAGCTCGCGGTGATGAGCGAGGCGCAACTGGCTGCTGTCGATCTGGTCTCCCCCCTGGTCCTCGACCTCGACGGCAACGGCATTCGCACGGTGACCCGCGCCGACGGTGTGGTGTTCGATATCGACGCCGACGGCACGCTGGACCAGACCGGCTGGGTGGGCAACGGCGACGGCCTGCTGGCCCTGGACCGCAACGGCGACGGCCTGATCAACGACGGTTCGGAACTGTTCGGCACGGCCACCCGCCTGGCCGACGGCTCCACCGCCAGCGACGGCTTTGCCGCCTTGGCCGCGCTCGACAGCAACGGCGACGGCAGCATCAGCCTGGCCGATGTGGACTTCGCCGCCCTGCGCGTCTGGCAAGACGCCAACGGTGACGGCGTGAGCCAGGCCGGCGAGATGAGCAGCCTGAGCGACCTGGGCATCGTGTCCATCGACGCCAACGGCCAGGCCACCTCGGTCTGGGACAACGGCAACTGGATCGGCCTGACCGCCGG
>JACCDS011351533.1_pt1 | contig 21916 bp, 20 predicted proteins | sample 7446441 | NCBI WGS metagenome assembly JACCDS01 (sample SAMN15323445, study PRJNA562643) | freshwater metagenome | isolation source: river surface water | place: USA:Blue River Watershed | collected 2017-08-17 | reverse complement strand
TGGTGTTCGTGGTGCTGGTGGCCATGAGCATCGTCAGCATCGTGGGGCGCAAATTGTGGTCGTTGCCGGTGCCCGGCGACATCGAAGTGCTGCAAATGGCCGCGGCCTTCGCATCGGCCAGTTTTTTGCCTATTGCCACCTGAACGGTGGTGATGTGAAGGTGGACTTTTTCACAGCCAAGGCCAGCCCGGTGGTCGTGCATTCACTGGACGCACTTGGTTCGCTGCTGGTTGGCGTGTTCGGCGGTCTGATTGCCTGGCGTGCCGCGGTTGGGGCACTGACTGTCAAGACCGCTGGCGAAGCCAGCATGATCCTCGACTGGCCGCTGTGGATTGCCCAGATGCTGATGGTGCCAGGGTTCGTGCTGATGGGCCTGGCTGGCTTCTACATGGCGGGCGTGTATTGGCATGCACGCAGCGCACCCACGGTTGAATTCAACGGGGTGCAGCCATGAGCGGCATTGCGATTGGCGGCATCATCTTTGCGCTCCTCATGGTCTTGCTGGTGCTGCGCGTGCCCATTGGCATTGCCATGTTCACCATGGGGGCGGCAGGTTATGTGGCGCTGACGGGGTGGGAGTGGATGCCGTTGCTCAACTTCCTGAAGAACCTGCCGTATGCCCGGCTGTCCAACTACGACCTGATCGTCATTCCGCTGTTCCTGCTGATGGGGCAGTTTGCCACCCATGGGGGCTTGAGCGCGGCGTTGTTCCGCTTCGTGGCGGCATTCATGGGCCACATGAAGGGCGGCGTGGCCATGGCTGCCATTGGGGCGTGTGCAGGGTTTGGCGCCATTTGCGGTTCTTCCCTGGCCACTGCGGCCACCATGGGCCAGGTGACCCTGCCCGAACTGCGCCGCTTTGGCTATTCAGGTGCGCTGTCAACGGGTGCGCTGGCGGCGGGGGGCACGCTGGGCATCATGATCCCGCCTTCGGTGCCACTGGTCATCTACGCCATCCTCACGCAGGAGTCGATTGGCAAGCTGTTCATGGCAGCTGTGCTGCCCGGCGTGATCGCCATGCTGGGTTACATGTTGGTCATCCGCATCATCGTGGCCATCCATCCCGCTGCCGGCCCGGCAGGCGAGCGGGTCAGCTGGCCCGCGCGCATGAAGGCCCTGGTGCAGGTGGCCCCGGTGCTGGGGGTGTTTGTGGTGGTCATCGTCGGCATCTATGGCGGCTGGGCCAACCCCACTGAGGCAGCCGCCATCGGCGCTGCGGCCTGCGGCATCCTGGCGGTGGCCACGGGTGGCATGCGCACCAAGGGCCTGATTGCCAGTGCACTGGGCACGGCACAGGCCACGTCCATGATCTTTCTGGTGCTGCTGGGGGCTGACATGCTCAACACCGCGCTGGCCTTGTCGCAAATGCCGGTGGAGCTGGCCGCCTGGGTGCAGGGCAGCAGCCTGAGCCCCATGGTGGTGATGGTGGCCATCCTGGTCATCTACATCTTCCTGGGCTGCGTCATGGACAGCCTGGCCATGATTTTGCTGACCATTCCCATTTTTTACCCCGTCGTCATGGGGCTGGATTTCCATGGCCTGAGCGCATCGGACAAGAGCATCTGGTTCGGCATCCTGGCGCTGATGGTGGTGGAAATCGGGCTGGTGCACCCGCCCGTGGGGATGAACGTTTACATCATCAACCGCCTGGCCCGTGACGTGCCACTGGTGGAAACCTTCAAGGGCGTGATGCCGTTCCTGGCATCGGACCTGGTTCGCATCGTGCTGCTGCTGGCATTCCCTGTCATCTCGCTGGGGCTGGTCAACACGTTTGGCGGCTGACCTGAACCCGAACTTGCCTGCTTCACACAGCTCACCCTTTTCAACTCGACACAGGAACCATTCATGGCTCAGATCATCGGTGCCATCGCGGCATCCCACACCCCCACCATCGGGTTTGCATTCGACCACAACAAGCAGCACGACCCCGTGTGGGCACCCATTTTCGAGGGCTTCGAGCCCGTGCGCCAATGGGTGAAAGACAAGCAGCCCGACGTGCTGTTCGTCATTTACAACGACCACGTCACGTCATTCTTCTTTGACCACTACTCGCCCTTTGTGCTGGGTGTGGACGACGTGTACCCCGTGGCCGACGAAGGCGGCGGCCAGCGTGACCTGCCGCCCTTGCCGGGCCATGCGGGCCTGGCACGCCACGTGGCGCATTCGCTGGTGGCGGACGAGTTCGACCTGTCCATCTTCCGCGACAAGGCGCTGGACCACGGGTGCTTTTCGCCCATGTCCATGCTGTGCGAGCGCAACCCCGGCTGGCCGGTGCAGATCGTGCCGCTGCAAGTGGGCGTGCTGCAGTTCCCGGTGCCGTCGCCACGGCGTTGCTACAAGCTGGGCCAGGCATTGAAAAAAGCGATTGAAAGCTACCCCGAAGACCTGAAGGTGGCCATCGTCGCCACAGGTGGCCTGTCGCACCAGGTGCACGGCGAGCGCTGTGGCTTCAACAACGAGCCCTGGGACCAGCGCTTCCTGGACCTGATCGAAAACGACCCCGCCCGCCTGGCCGAGATGACGCTGGCCGAGTACGCCGAGCTGGGCGGCGTGGAAGGGGCCGAGGTCATCATGTGGCTGATCATGCGCGGCGCGCTGTCGGCCAGCGTGCGCTGTGTGCACCGGTCTTACCACCTGCCGTCCATGACCGGCATTGCCACCGCCATTTTCGAAAACCGCAGCGCAGGCGCGGCCATCGCCGGCGAAGTGGAGCGGCACCTTGCCCACATGGCCACGCAGCTGGCGGGTGCGGAGAAACTGACCGGCACCTACCCCTTCGAACTGGCACGCAGTGCCAAGGGCTACCGGCTCAACAAGTTTTTGCACAACCTCATTGACCCTGCGCACCGCCAGGCGTTCAAGGCCGACGAAGCCACCACCCTGCGCAACGCTGGCTTGAGTGACGACGAACGCAGCATGGTGCGTGAACGCGACTGGCAGGCACTCATCCGGTATGGCGCCAGCTTCTTCATGCTGGAAAAACTGGCTGCAGTGGTCGGCACCTCCAATCTCCACGTGTATGCCGCGATGCGCGGCATGTCCCTGGACGGTTTCATGCAAACCCGCAAGGCACCCGGCGCCCTGTATTCGGTGGCGGGCAAAGACAGCCAGAAGTTGCACTGGGACCACAAGGCTGACACGACCCGTCCTTGACTGGTCACGTGGTACCTCGGGATATCCCTCAGACCTTTTTCAACATGCCCCCAGGGGCCAGGAGAGACACATGACATTCACACTCGATCGCCGCACCCTTGTGTCGGCAGCCACCGCTGCATTGGTAGTCGGCGTGACCACCGCCTGCGGCGGCAGTGACGATCCGGCCAGCACCACATCTGCAACAGACAACGCGCTCAAGTTTGATGCGGCCACATTCACCCCCGTCACTGTCACGGTGGACGGATCGGCCATGAAAATCCGCCAGTACAAAGTGGTGTACGTGGCCAAGCCCATCAAGATGGGCGCAACGTTGACCACCTTCAATACCGTGCCCCTGTCCGACCCCTATGCGATGCAGACCATGGTGATTTCGGTCCCCGAAAGCATGGTCAGCGACCAAAAAACACCGATCTTCTTTGCTGTCAACAACAGCGGGTGGTTTGCCAGCCCAGTGACCACCTCGGTCACCGAGGGCAAGGCTTTTGTCAGCACCAGCGAATCCGACCACATCGGCGCAGCCCTCAAGGCTGGCTATGTGGTCGTCAACGTGGGCACCCGCAGCCGGGGCGCACGCGCTGAAGACGGTACCTGGGTGGGCAAGGCCCCGGCCCCGGTGGTCGACGCCAAAGCGGCCATTCGCTACCTGCGGTTGAACGACAGCGTCATGCCCGGTTCGGCTGAGCGCATCGTCATGAACGGCACCAGCGGCGGCGGTGGCCTGACGGCCGCAGTGGCTGCCAGCGGTAACCACACAGATTACCTGCCTTACCTGGCCGAAATCGGTGCGGCGGGCGTCAGCGGATCGGGCAGCAGCGCCATCAGCACACTGAAAGACGATGTGTTTGCGGCTGTCGCTTACTGCCCCATCAACAATTTGGGCAATGCAGATGCCGGTTACGAATGGGAATACACGGCCGTGCGCAACGACAGCAACACCGCTGCCCTGGGCGGCTTGGCCTACAGTGCGGGCCCGCAGCCTGCTGCGTCGGCAGCCCTTGCTGCATCGTTTTCGGGCTATGTCAACGGTCTGGGCCTCAAGCGCGCAGACGGCTCGTTGCTGACCGACGCCAACCTGCGCGCCACCACGCAAGCGCTGATGCAGGAAGAAATTCAGCGGCAAATTGCCAAAGGCACCGCCGTGCCGCCACTGGGTGCGAACTTCGTGACCACGCGCGCAACGGTGGCCAACGACTGGTTGACCCTTGGCGGCAGCGGCACGGCTGCCACAGTGTCGAACATCGACTACGCCAAGTTTGTCAAATACGTGGCGACCAACCAAGCGCTCAAAACCGTTGTCGCCTTCGATGCAGTGGGTGTCACCGGCAACAAGAACGCAGCAACAGGTGCGTGGAACATGACCGGCGAAACCAACCTGTTTGGCTCCAGTGCGCAGACCTATGCCAACTTCACAGAATGGACCTGGCTCAACAACCAGGTACCCGGCGACGGCAGCGGCTTTGACGACGTGGGTGGCACCTGGGCGCAATATTTGGCCAGCTCGGGTAACACGCTGGGCCAGCAGCTCAAGCTGATCAATCCGGTGGCCTACCTGACGGCCACTGGCAGCACGCCCGCTCCTTACTGGTACGTACGCCACGGCATGGTTGACCGTGACACAGCGTTTGCCATGCAGACCGTGCTGTACCACGCCGTGCGCAACAACACAGCCGTCAAGGAGGTGAGCTTCAAATACCCATATCTGGTGGCGCATGCTGGTAACTACGACGTGCAAGAAGCGTTTAACTGGATCAAGACAAAGGTGGTTGCCAACCCCTGATGCATGGCCCACGCGCACACCAGGCAACCTGCTCTTCCCCCCAACCCTCCCACCACACAAGGAGACAACATGAAAAAGCGATACAACCCTCCCCTGCAACTGACGTTGTTGCTTGGCGCATGTCTGGTCTGTGCCTCGGCACAGGCGCAGTCATCCGTCACGCTCTACGGCGTGGTAGATGTCGGCCTGGGCAAAGCCAAAGGCGGTGAGTTCGGCTTGAACAATGGCCGAGGTTCCACCACTGACAACACCAGCTACCACACCCCCACCCGCATTGGATTCCGTGGCATGGAAGACCTGGGCCAGGGTCAGAAGGCACACTTCAACTTCGAAACCGATAGCTTGAAAATAGGCACTGGCGCCGTACCGGGCAATTTATTCAACAGAGAATCATGGGTAGGACTGTCTGGTGAATGGGGCAGCGTGCGAGCAGGCAACACCACATCGGTGGCGTTCCAGGGCCACATCAAGTACGACCTGAACGGGCTGTCTGCCTCGTCGGCCATGGACCATGCGGGCTTCAGCCCGCTGACTTGGTACGGCACCCGTCGGGCAGCCCAGTTGCAGTACGTCACCCCGAAGGTCGCCGGGTTCGAGGCAGGGCTGGGCCATGTGGCGGCTGGCAACAACAGTGGCCAAGCGTCCACGCAATTGCGGGTTGACTACGGGCAGGGCCCTGTCAACCTGACCTACGCAGCCGAAACCAAGCGCATTGCCACCAACCGTACCGCGCAGGCATTGGGTGCTTCGTATGCCATTGACCCGTCGTTCAAGGTATCGGGTGGCTGGGCACGCAGCGTCAGCACGGCCAAGGGCGAAGGTTGGCATCTGGGCGCGGCCAAAACCCTGGGCGCGGTCACTTTGGGTGCCCAGTACGCCAAAAACACCCGGACAGATGTCAACGCCACAGAGTTGTTCGCCCGTTACGACCTGTCCAAACGCACCGCGCTGTATCTGGACGTGATGGACAAGACCAACGGCAGCGCTTATCAGTTCGGGGTGGTGCACCGCTTCTGACGCACCGACTGTTTTTCTCCAAGGTTCATGCATTGGCCGCTCCGGGGTCACCCGGGCGGCTTTTTTTTGCGCAGCTGTGGGTGACTCCGGGTTCAGCGCCGCAGCACCAATGGTTCGCCAATGCGCTGGTGGGCCACATCCTCGGCATGGAAAGGCAGCGTGGGCCATTGCTTGGCCGAAAACAGCCGCAGCTGATCGGTCAGATGGGGTGAAGCCGGGTTGGTGCTCTGGCCAAAGGTCAGCAGCGCCTGGGCCAACGGACCACGCTCGTCGAACGTCACGGTTTGCACATAGCTGGTGCCATAGTCGATGCGGATGCCTTGGGCCGTGATGCCAGGATGGGCGCGGTCGCCGATGTTGTTCAACACCCCCTCGATTTCGTCGCCACCGTGCACGGGAATGGCCGCCGCGGTGAACACCGCGCGCTGCACGTGCCCCAACTCGGCGTCCAGGGCGAAACCTGCGTTGCGCACCTTCTTCACCGCAGCACCCAAGGCATCCCAAACCTTGTTGGCAGTGGCCGTGTCGCTCAGCTTCAGGCCGGTGGGGGTGTCCACCGGGCGGGCTTTGTTGAAGGGTTCGCGGTACATGCCGGGAATCTGGCTGGCCGTGCGCCAGAACTCGCGGAACAGGTGGGCGCCACGGGCGGTCACGTCGTTGCGGTAACCGCTGTCGGCAAACGTCTTCAGGGCGGCGCAGCCGTCACGCACTTCGGCGCTGGGGGTGACCAGTGTGTGGCAGCCAGCCAGCAGGTCGGGCAGGATGTGGCGTGCCATCAGGTTGCGGTTCTCGAACAGCTGGGCCTGCATGCCCGCCAGGGTGACCTTGCCCTTGCCCAGCAGTTCGGGGATTTCGATCCATTCCGACCGGGTGCGCTGGCGGCGCACCACATCGTCCCCCACCAGCGGCGAGTAGCTGCCCCACTTGACGGCGGGTTGGGTGTAGAAGAAACCGTCGTTGCTGTTGTGCACCCAGTCCGTGCGCACCACCGATGGCATGCGACTGGGTGGTATCAGCCCCGGCACGGGTGAGGCTGGGTCTTTTTTCCAATCGCAGTCGGCGCGGCTGCCGTTGAGTACCACCAATCCGGCGGCAGGTAACAGGGCCGCTGCACCCTTGGATGGCGCACAGCGCTGCAGGTGGGCCGCGTCCACATCGGGTACCACGCTCATGTCGGCATACAGCGCGTTGCCATGCCGGTCGGCGGCCAGGGTGTTGACCCACGAGGTGCCCAGGTTGCCCAGCGCCTGGCGCATGTCATCCACCGAGCGGGCCTTGGCAAAACCCAGGTAGGTTTCGGTGGCACGCAAACCGCCCGCGTTGGCGTCTTGCAAGGCATAGGCCACCTGGCCGTTCCAGTTCAAGCCTGCGCGTGGCATGGTCAGCACGGGGCCGAAGTGGGTGGACCAGACGGTGTGTGTTTTCTCGCTGACCTGGCCGTTGTCGCCCTTGACCTTGTAGGTGACGGTTTGGGCCTTCATGTCACGGGGCTGGTTATCCACCAGGTAGCGGGTGGGCTGGCCGGGCACCAGCGCCAGCTCGTGCAGCGTGAAGCGTTTGCCGGTGGACACGGTGTGCGACCAGGCCACGTCCTTGTTGAACCCGATTTGCACCACCGACGACAGGCCGATGCTGGCGCCCATCACATCGAACTGGCCAGGGATGGTCAGGTGCATTTGGTAGAAGCGGCTGGTACCCACCCATGGGAAGTGCGGGTTGCCCAGCAGCATGCCCTTGCCGTTGGCGGTCACGTCCTTGCCGAAGGCCCAGGCATTGGAGCCCAGGGGCGAGTCCAGCAGCCCGGCTTCGCGCATCAGCTGCTGCGCAGCAGCAACGCGTTCGTCGTCGGGTGCCTGAGGCGCGGCACTGGTTTTGGCCGTTTCAGGTCTGGAAGGGGCGGCAGCAGCAATGGCATCGGCCAGTGCACCGGCACCTGCCTGCACCTGAACGGCCTCGGTCGCGCGGTGCAGGTCGGCCAAGGTCATGGGGCGCACCCACGGTTGGCCGTTGCAAGCCGGTGGCAACTGGCCTGCATGGTCTTGCAAAAAGCGGTTGTAGCCCGCCACATAACCGCGCGCCTGAGCCTGATTGGCTGCACTGGAAGCAGCCCAGAGTCGGCCCAAACGGCCATCGTCCATGTGGGCGGCCATGAAAATGTCGATCACCGGGTTGGGCAGCGTGCGCACGCCCAGGATGCTGGTGCCTTTCTCGCCAAAGAACAGCGAGCGTTCACCACGCACCGTCACCAGGTGATCGGCGGTCTGGCACACGTTGTCTTGTGCGTGGGCATAGGCAGCACCAAAAGCCAGTGTTTCCACATCAGGTGCGGTGATGTGCGGAATGCCGTGTGCGGTGCGCACGATGGTGGCAGTGCCACCCAACGTGCTGTGCGACCCGCCCGGCATGTTTGAACAGGCTGCCAGCGCACAGGCCAACCCCACAGGGAGCCAACGCAAAGCAAGCCGGGTGAACGGGGCAGGCAATGAAGGGCAGGGCACGCGGTGCATGGGTGTCAACTCCTGGCGCAATGGGCAAACCCCCACCATGCGCCTGCACACCCGTGCCGTGCTGACACACAGGTGACGGTTTGCGGGTTAGTCCTGATGGGGAAAACGGGCTTGCCTGTGTGGGGTGTTCAGGTGAACGCGCCCAACGCAGGGTGACGTTGCAGGTGGGGTGCATTGTCGGGGTTGAGCATGTGGCGCACAAACGCATCGATGAAGGCCACCACTGCCGCCTGGCGATGTCGCCGCCGGTTCCACACCGCCGAAACTGCGTGCCGAATGGGTGCCCCCAGGTGCGTCACGGGCACCGCGTCATGGTGAGCACGGACCAGTGCGGTGGTGGTCACGATGGCGGTACCGTGGCCCGCTTGCGCCAGCGCAATGAGCGCATAGGCACTGTCGCTTTCCAACACACTTCGCACCCGCACCCCCGCTTCGGCCCAGGCGCGGTCCATCAGGCTTCGCGTGAGAAAACCTTTGCGCAGCATCAGCAAAGGCTCGTCAGCCAGCTCGGCCACGTCGATGTGGGTGCGCCCACGCAACGGCGACTGCGGTGGCAGCACAGCGTGCAACGTGGCCCAGAACAGCTCTTTGCAGGCAAGGTCTTCATCGTCCACCGGTGCGGCAATGGCCACGTGCGATGCGCCGCTGCGCACCTGAGCCAGCAAGGTTTCATTGGTCCCCTCCAGCAGCGTGGTTTCGATGGCCGGGTAGCGCTGCCGGAAATCCAGCAGCACACCCGACAGCAACGCCTCAATGGTGTGCGGGCTGGCCCCGATGCGCAGCAAACCCACTTGACCATGTGCGAGTGCATCGACCCTGACGGTCAGTGCCTGGGCCTGGTCGAGCAGCGCCGCCGCGCGGGGCAACAAATCTTGCCCGGCAGCGGTCAGCACCAGACGCTTGCCCAGTCGATCGAACAGTTTGAGCGCCATTTGCGCTTCAAGCGCTTGTATCTGACGCGTCAACGCCGACTGGCTGATGTGCAACGCCTGGGCCGCACGCGTCAGGTTCATGCGCTCGGCCACTTCCACGAAAAACGACAGGCTGCGAAGGTCCAGCATATTGATGCATTCATTGCATTAAAAAACACATCGTAAATGCATTGGACGCCCAATCAGCAGGTGCCTAGACTGCACAGCACAGCCCGCCCAAGTGGTGCGGCTGGTTCGCAGCTTGACAGCTGATGTTTTGTTTTTCCTCATGTCCATGCGCATCAATTTCAACGCCGACCTTGGCGAAGGCTATGGCCGCTACACACTGGGTGACGATGCCGCGCTGCTGGGCCTGGTGCAGTCGGCCAACGTTGCCTGCGGCATGCATGCTGGCGATCCCCTCATCATGGCGCGCACCGTCTCGCTGGCCAAGCAGGCAGGTGTTTCGGTGGGTGCACACCCAGGCTACGACGACCTGGCAGGCTTTGGGCGTCGCCCCATGCACACCACAGAAGAGGCGTTGAACAACCTGGTGCTCTACCAGATTGGCGCTTTGCAAGCCATTGCGCGGGCACAAGAGATGCCCGTGACACACGTCAAGCCGCATGGCGCACTCAACAACCTTGCCCACAGCAGTCGCGACGTGGCGCTGACACTGGCGCACGCCGTGCATGCAGCCGACCCGGAACTGATATTCGTGGCCGCCGCCTGCTCGGAAATGGTCTGTGCAGCCGAATCAGTGGGTTTGCGCGTGGCACACGAAGCGTATGTGGACCGCCGCTGCGATGACAACGGCCAACTGCTGCCTCGTGGCCACCCGCAAGCGGTGATACGCGACCCCGCGGCGGCGGCGGCACATGCCATGGCCATGCTGCAAGGCCAATGCCTGCTCTCCATCGATGGCAAGCGCTTGCCTACCCGCATCGATACGCTGTGCGTACACGGCGACGAACCCAGCGCACTGGCCGTGGCCGCACACGTGCGGGCCGCCTTGCAGGCAGCAGGCTGCCAACTGGTGCCCTTGCCTGCGCTGTGGGGCACCTGATTCACATCCACCCTGCGCCACCACCCGCATTCACTTGCCTGCCCGGCCAAACCAATCTTCAACCACACCCCCACCCACGCCCTGCCATGAACCCGTTTGCACTGCACACCGATGCCACCCTTTCACGTCGCCATTTGGTAGCCGCACTGGCTTGTGGCACCTGCTTGCCGCATGTGGCCTGGGGACAGGCTGCCAGCTTCCCCACCAAACCCATTCGATTGGTGGTGCCCTTCCCCCCCGGGGGCTACGCAGATTTGCTTGCACGCATGTTGGCCACTGAGTTGGCCCCCAAGTACGGCCAACCCGTGACCGTGGACAACAAACCCGGCGCAGGCGGCAACATTGGCACCGAAATGGTGGCCCGCGCCACACCCGATGGCCACACCTTGGTACTGGGGACCATTGGCACACACGCCATCAACCCTTACCTCTACAAAAAACTGGCTTTCGATCCCCTCAAGGGTTTCGAGCCAGTGTGCTTCCTGGCAGATGCCGACTCGGTGCTGGTGGTCAACCCCAGCGTGCCAGTGAACTCGGTGGCCGACTTCATCAAGCTGGCCAAAGCCAAACCAGGCAGCATCACCTATGCGTCTGCGGGCAGTGGCTCCACTGGCCACCTGGCGGGCGAGTTGTTTGAAGACCGTGCAGGTGTATTCCTGGTGCACATCCCTTACCGCGGCAACTCACCCGCACTGAACGACCTGATGGCCGGACAAGTGCACGCCTCGTTTGCCACCCTGCAAACGGCCCTGCCGTTCATCCAGGTGGGCAAACTCAAACCCGTGGCCACACTCGGCAAACAGCGCTCACCCTTGCTGGCGCAAACACCCACGCTGACAGAAGCTGGCTTGAAAGACTTCGAGGTGCGCAACTGGACCGGCCTGTTCGCCCCGGCGGGCACACCGGCAACGGTCGTGAACCAGTTGCATGCAGACGTTCATCGCTTCATGTCGTCAGCCGATGTGCAGGCCAAGCTGGCCAGGCAAGCGCTGGCCTATCTGGACATGAACCCCAAGGCGTTCGGTGCGTTTGTCAAACGCGAGAGCGACAAATGGGGTGCCGTGATACGCGCAGTGGACATCACCGCGGACTGACCCGTGCCCCGGCGGGTCATCCATGCCGAGCGGCTGCGGGGACAGGTCGAGACACCCTCACCATCGTCACGCTCAAAGGGTTTCCAGCAGCTTTTCGCGCAACGCCTCGGACTCGCGTCGGCCATCCCGCGAGGTCATGATGAGGTAATGCCATTCCCCAAAGCACTCCCGCAATGCTTCAAGCGTGGTGGCCTCTTCAATGCGCACCAGCATCCCCGACGTGCCCACCGTGCCCAGAAATGCCCTGATGGTGTTGGTCATGAAATTGCGTGAGAGCTGCAACCGCATCGGGTCGTGCGGAGGCGGGTTGTCCCGAAACGCATGCACGGGTGGCAACGGCGCGCGCGCAGCAGTCGCTTCGCCATTGCTGCCCGGGGTGGTCGACACCTCGATCAAACCGCTTTCCTCCAGCAAAGCAAGCGTGTGGGTCAAATCGTCGGCCAAAGCCAAGTCCCGGAGCTGGTCGACCGTTCGCTTGCCATCCACCAGGATCAGGATGCGCCGAACCCTGGGCGTGAAGGCATTGGTGCGCGTGGTCATCTCCTCCTTGCCTTTGATGGTCTTGCGAAAAACGACTTTGCTCATCTGGACTCCTTACGAAAATCCGCCCGGCGGATTTGTTCTGTCATCAGATTGTCGTCAAAGCAACTCTCTTCGACTATCCGGGGTTAACCGGAATAGCGCACCGCCCAGCACCATGCAGGCCATGCCACGGATGCAGGCACTCCGCGCGCCCATTGCTCAGCCAGCATGCGCAGCGTTGGCCGCCTCAAACGACATGCCAAGGCCCAACGACCAGTCCATGGCGGTGTTCTCGGTCAGCGCCACCATCACGTCATCGGCCCGCAGGCCCGCGTGCACCGCACCCGCTGCGATGTGCTGGTACAGCCGCTGCTTTTGCTCGGCGGTTCGCCCGCCCAGCAGCGTGATGTCCACGACGCAAGCATCCGCACTGCGGGTCACGTTCGGGTAATGCGGATCGAACAGCATGTCCCGTCCGGGCAACCGGGTGATGAGGATGAAACGGTCGGCCCAAGGCACCCCGCAGCAAGCCACCAAGGCGTGGTGTGCGGCATCGGCCAGGGCCCTGACGGACGCTTCGGGCAAGTGGTCGGGAACGGTCAGGCGGATCAAAGGCATGAGGCATCCTTTTTGGGTGGGGTCAAATGGTCAGCCCATTGTTCGCGGCGGCAGGGGGCCGCGCCAGCGGCCTGCACGCAACGCGGTTTTGCGCGGCACGCAAGGCTGCGGGGCTAACATGAAACGATGGAACACCTGACTTTTGACGACATGCGGCTGTTCGCCCGCGTGGCGGCCTTGGGCTCTTTCTCTGCGGTGGCGCGCGAACGCCTGGTGGCGGTGACGCGGGTGTCACGCTGTGTTGAACGCATGGAGCAGGCATGCGGTGCCACCTTGGTGGCACGGGGCTCGCAGGGCGTTCGCCTCACGGCCGAGGGTGAGGTCTTCCTCGCAGCCTGCGCCCAGGCCGAGGGGTTGCTGGACGAAGCCCGCCTGGGCTTGCATGCCCAGGCCCAGGCGCCGGTTCAAGGGCACATCTGTGTGAGTGCCAGTGCCATCGTGGCGCAACATTGGCTGGTGCCCTCGTTACCCGCGCTGCTGGACAACCACCCTTCTTTGCGTTTGGATGTGCGGGTCAGCGATGACGTGGTGGACTTGTTGCAGGCCGGGGTGGACGTGGCCCTCCGCGCCGGGCCGGTGACACAGGGCACCTTGATCGCGCGGCGGCTGGGGCACATTCAAACCGGGCTGTATGCCAGCCCGGCTTACCTGGCTTTGTTCGGCACGCCTGACACCCCTGATGCGCTGGCCAGCCACCGCATGCTGGCCAATTGCACACACCCGTCGCTCAACGCCTGGCGGTTTGTGTCAGGGCAGGCCCGGGTTGCCGATGGGCGCTTGCGCGCCAGCAGCACCCCCTTGCTGCTGGCCATGGTGCAGCAAGGGTTGGGCATTGCACAACTGCCTTGTGCCGTGGCGCAAGCCGGTGTGGCGGCGGGCACCCTGGCCCCCGTTCTGGCCAGCGCTTTCGTGCCAGAACAGATACCGGTGCACGCGGTGTATTCCCCTGCCCTGCGCCTGGCGCCGCGTGTGCAGGTTTGCGTTGCGCACTGGGTACGGTGGTTTGCGGCCCAGGCTCAGGACAGCGGCGCAACAGCCTGAGCGCGCCCCGGCATTGCCCCGCGCGGCCTCACTCGGCGGCGATGGCGCGGCCAATGACCAGGCGCTGGATGTCGTTGGCACCTTCGTAGATTTGCGACACGCGCACGTCGCGGTAGATGCGCTCCACCGGGAAATCGCTCACGTAGCCATAGCCCCCGTGGATCTGGATGGCATCCGAACACACCTTCTCTGCGATTTCGGAGGCAAACATCTTGGCCATGGACGCCTCTTTCAGGCAGGGCTTGCCCGCGTCTTTCAGCGTGGCGGCGCGCCACACCATCAAACGGGCCGCGTCGAGCTGGGTGGCCATGTCGGCCAGGCGGAACGACACGGCCTGGTGCTCGATGATGGGCACGCCGAACGCGGTGCGTTCTTTGGCGTACTTCACGGCCGCTTCGTAAGCGGCACGGGCCATGCCCACGGCCTGCGACGCGATGCCGATGCGGCCCGCCTCCAGGTTGGACAGCGCGATTTTGTAGCCCTCACCTTCCGGGCCCAGCAGCGCCGTGGCGGGAACGCGGCAGTTGTCGAACAAAATTTGCGCGGTGTCGGACGCGTGCTGGCCCATTTTTTCTTCGATGCGAGCCACCACGTAGCCCGGCGTCGACGTGGGCACCAGGAAGCACGAGATGCCTTTCTTGCCCGCAGCCTTGTCGGTCACGGCGAACACGATGGCCACGTCGGCATGCTTGCCGGTGGTGATGAACTGTTTGACGCCGTTGAGCACGAAATGGTCGCCATCACGGTCGGCACGCGTGGTCAGGGCCGATGCGTCCGAGCCCGTGTGGGGTTCTGTCAGGCAGAAGCACCCCAGCTTTTCCCCGCGCGCCAGGGGCTTGAGCCAGGTTTCCTTTTGCTCGGGCGTGCCGTATTTGAGCGTGATGCCACAGGGCAGCGAGTTCTGCACGCTGACGATGGTGGACGTGGCCCCGTCGCCTGCGGCAATTTCCTCCAGCATCAGCACCAGCGACATGTAGTCCATGCCCGCGCCGCCCCATTCTTCTGGCACGACCATGCCCATGGCACCCAGCGCGCCCAGCTCTTTCAAAGCATCGGCGGGGAAGGTGTGGTGTTTGTCCCAGGCATAGGCGTGGGGGGCCAGGCGCTCCTGTGCAAAGGTGCGCATGGCGTCGCGGATCATTTCTTGTTCGGTGGTGAGGATCATGCAAGGTCTCCGGGACGTCATTGTCCGCAGCATGACTGTAGGGCAGCAAGCACGGGTTGCACCATGCCGGAAACGCTCAACATGGCTGCTACCATTTGCCACCCACTTGGCCCGCAACCGGTATGGACACCCCGCACATCGAGAAAGGCACCATCGCCATTGCCTTTGTCCACGAGGCCCTGGCCTGTGTCCGCGAACGCGGGCTGGACGAGCAGGCCCTGCTGGCGCGCGCGGGCCTCTCGGCCGAGTTGTTGGCCTGGCCGCAGGCGCGGGTGTCGTCGGCCCACTACGGGTTGCTGTGGCACGGCATTGCCGCGTTGCTGGATGACGAGTTTTTCGGCCTCGACAGCCGCCGCATGAAAGCGGGCAGCTTCACGCTGCTGTGCCACGCCCTGATCCACGCCGACACCCTGGCCCGCGCGTTGCGGCGTGCGCTGCGTTTCTTGCAGCTGGTGCTGGACGACATGGCTGGTGAGCTGCAAACCGATGGCGAGGTGGCGCGCATCGTGGTCCGGGACCTGCCACCGCCCCGGCCTGCCTCCGCCGCAGACCAGACACCGCCGCCCAAACGGGCGTTTGCCTATGGCACGTACCTGCTGATCCTGCATGGGCTGGCATGCTGGCTGGTTGGGCGGCGCATCCCGCTGATGCGGGCCGACTTCCGTTGCGCCGAGCCCGCCTTCAGCGGCGAATGGCGCGTGCTGTTCTCGCAAGCGCTGCATTTCGGGCAGCCCGACTCCGGGTTCACCTTCCCGGCAGCGTACCTGGCCCTGCCCAACATCCAGAACGAGCAGACCATGAAAGCGTTCTTGCGCAGTGCACCGGCCAACTTCCTGGTCAAGTACAAGAACAGCACCAGCCTGTCGGCACAGATCCGTCGCCGCCTGCGTGAGCTGCCGCCGTCTGCCTGGCCCGATTTCGCCACACTGGCGCAGCAGTGCCACACCTCGGCGGCCACGCTGCGCCGCCGCTTGGACGGCGAGGGCATTTCGTACCGCGTCATCCTGGACGATTTGCGCCGCGACCTGGCCATTGGCCTGCTCAGTGAAAGCCACCTGAGCGTGGCCGATATCGCCACCGCGCTGGGCTTTGCCGAAAGCAGCGCGTTTCACCGCGCTTTCAAGAAATGGACCGGCACCCGCCCGGGCGAGTACCGGTGCGAACGGTTTTCAGGCCCGCATCCTCAAGACCTCACGCTGCCACCAGCTTGACTGCCAGCGCCTTGCCCGTGGCAACGACCTCCAGCAACCGGTCGATGTTGGGGTGGCTGCCAGGGTGGCTGCGGGCGGACGCGGTGTGCTCGGCAAACAGTTGCAAGCCTTCTTCGGCTGCCGCCGTGTCGATGCGGCCGTGTTTGGCCGCCAGCGCGGCATACACGGCCAGCGAACCGGCCTTGCCAGGTTTGTTCTCGATGGTGGCCACCACGTTGCCTGCGGCGTCCAGCAGCTGCAGTTCGGTCAGGTGGGTCACGGGGGGCAGTTGTGCCAGGTTGTCTGCAAAGGCCATGTCAGTTCTTTTGAGGGTTTGTGTGAAGTCAGCTTGGCTGGCCGTGGAGGCGGGCTGCGCGGGCAAAGCGCACCACCGTCACGCCAGCCTTGGCCTGCCGTACCGAAGGCATGACCAGCACGCAGCCATCGTGCGGGGTGGTCACCGCTTCGCCCAAGCCAGGGCCGTCGTGGTGGCCGATGACGGTACCCGCCCGGGCAATGGTTTCCAGCCCCTGATAGGGTTCGACAAAGCAAAACCGCTCGCTGTGTGCCACGGCTGCGCCGGTCACGGTCAGCTGGGTTTGCTGGGGTGCGTTGGGTAGCTGCCAGCCGGGCAGCTGACGCTGACAGTCGGCAGCGCTCAACGTGCCTGCCGTGACCAGGAAGCGCGCGCACATGTCGTGCGCCACGTCACGGCTGCTCAGGTCGCCGTGGAAGCCGCATTCGATCAGCAGCGAGCGGCAGTCGCCAGCCTGTTCGTCAGGCAAACCGAAGTGCCCGAAGTCGCGCATGCGCACACCATCGGCATGGCCTGCATCCACCACCACATGGGCCGGGTTGCCCAATGCCTGTGCCAGCGCCACGTTGCGTGGGTGCAGGCCGGTCAGCAGCAACGGCGCGGCGCGTTCGTGCATGCTGTGCAGGTCCAGCAGCCAGTCGGCCTGCTGCACGAACGGGCGCAGGGCGATGGCCCGTTGGCGGTCTGGGGAGGGTGATGCAGCCGACGGCGTGGCCAGCCGCTCGGGGCTCCACTGCCTGTTCATGTCTTCGGCCACGCAGCGCGAGGCATCGTGGTTGCCGGGGTCGAACGTGTCGAAAGCAGCCAGGTTGCCAAACGCCAGCGTCAGCACGCCTTGCCGGGGGCGCACACCGGCTTGCAGCAAGCCCAGCAACGCCCATGCGCCGCACAGCTCGTTGCCGTGAACCAGGGCCGTGATCAGCACGTGCCGCCCGGGCACGCCCGAGTCGAACTGCCAGACGCCTTCGGTGCCGGTGTTGCCTGCCCGCCAAGGCCCCAGGTCAGGGCAAGGCAGGGTGAACGTGAGGGCTGCTGCGGGGGCCGCGGTGTCGGTGGTGGGGTGCGTTGCTGTCATTCCTGGATGCTCGCGAACTCGACAATCTTTTTGTACTTGGCGGTTTCGTCAGCCAGGAACTGGGGCATGTCAACGTTCAACGGCGCGATGGCCGAGCCAGAATCTTCCAGCTTCTTGCGCAGCTCGGGCGATTGCAGCGATTCAGCCAGTGCTTTTTTGAGCTTGGCGACCACGGGTTCGGGCAGTTTGGCCGGGCCCATCAGCGCGAACCAGCTGGCGATGTCGATGTTTTTAAGCGCCGGGTGCTCGGCCAGGGCGGGCACATCGGGCGTGGCCGCAGCGCGTTTGCGCTCGGTGGTGCCCAGGGCCACCACCTTGCCTGCCTTGATCTGCGGCAGGCCGCTGGACAGCACGTACACCGCAAACTCCAGGTTGTTGCCCAACAGGTCGTTGGTCAGCGGGGCCACGCCGCGGTAGGGGATGTGCGTCATGAACAGCTTGCCCTGGTCTTTCACCATTTCGCCCGCCAGGTGCAGCGCGGTGCCCACGCCCGAGCTGCCGTAGCTGAACTTGCCGGGGTGGGCTTTGGCCAGGGTCATGAACTCGGCCAGGTTTTTCACGCCCGTTTTGGGCGAAGCGACCAGCACCATGGGTTGCGAGGCAATCAGGCCCAGCGGGGTGAAGTCTTTGGCCTCGTACTTGACGGTGGCGGGCGACACCAGGCGCTTGATGGCGATTTCATTGTTGGCACCCACCAGCAGCGTGTAGCCGTCGGGTGCGGCGTTGGCCACTTTCTGTGCGCCGATGGCCCCGCCCGCGCCACCCACGTTTTCGATCACGACGGCCACGCCCAGTCTTTTGGCCAATTCAGCCCCGAGCACGCGCCCGGTCAGGTCGGTGCTGCCGCCAGGCGGGTAGCCCACGACCAGGGTGATGGGTTTGCTGGGGTAGGCATCGGTCTGGGCCCAAGCGGGCAGCGCGGCCATGCCTGCCAGCAGGCTGAGCAGCCCGAAGCGGCGAAGGGAACTGACGGAACGAGAGGTGCAAGGTGGGCGCATGGAGGTCTTTCGTGGTGTGGGGCCATTGTGGCAATGTCTCGTCGGCCAGTTGTGCCGTTTCAGCACAACTTTGTGCTTTGTGTGGTGCAAATCAGGCATCGGCCAAGGTGGTTTGCCAGACAGCCTCGGCCAGGGGACTCAAGGTGCGTTTGGCCCGGTACAGACGCACCTCAAAGTCAACCGCCAGGGCATCGCTGCCCACTGCGCACAGTTGGCCCGCGCGGCAGGCGGCACCGGCCAGTGACCATGGCAGCCAGGCCACACCCAAGCCTTGCAGGGTGTACTCCAGCAAGGCATCGGCCGAGTCGCAGTCCACCACACGCCGCAAGGGTGGTGCCTGCGGGTGGTTGGCCAAATGGTCACCCAGCAGACGCCCCAGTGCCAGGTTGCTGGCGTAGGCCAGCCAGGGCAGCGGGGTATCTGACTGGGTGAGGGGCCAGCGGTGGGTGGGCTCGCCCAGCGCGTCGCAGCGCGTCAGCGGGACCAGCTTGTCCTGTGCCAGCGTGCGGTGGCTGTACTGGCGGGCATTCAGGCGCACGGCCAGCAGCGGGTGGTGGTAAGTCAGCATGAAGTCGGCCTCGGCTTGCTCCAGCATCAGCTGGGTTTCACCCAGCGAGCGGGTGCGCACCACCACTTCACCCTGTACCGATTCCAGGAGGGGCTGCAGTTGGCGCAGCCAGTCGGCCACCAGTGTGCGGGCCAGGGTGCGGCCAGTGGCCAGGGTCACGGTGCGCTGCTGGCGACCCGCCGCGCCTTGCAGTGTGTCGCGGGCCAGGGTCAAGGCCCGGGTCGTTTGTTGTGCGTGCTCCAGCAGGCTGTGGCCTGCGGCAGTGAGTTGCACCGGGCTGCTGCCGCGCTCCAGCAACGGGGTGCCCGCCCAATCTTCCAGCGCTTTGATGCGGCGCCCAAAGGCAGGGTGGGTAACGTGCCGCAGCTCAGCCGCGCGGCTGAAGCTGCGGGTGTCGGCCAGGGCCACAAAGTCTTCCAGCCACTTCAGTTGCATGGTGGGTGCGGGGGGCGGGCAAGGGGTGGACCAAAAATGCAAGCTTTTTAGGCCATCCTCGCTTTCATGGCGTGGTTTGTTTGCTATGCCTTCGATGCGTTCAGCAGCTCGCGCGTGCGGATGGCTTCGCGCCGTGCCGCATCGGCAAAGTCTGGCCCGTTGCTGGCATACAAAATGGCACGCGAGGAGTTGACGGAAATGAGCCCCTGTGCCGTCAGCCCGGCCTGCACGGTGGCCGTGGCGTCGCCACCCTGTGCACCCACGCCGGGGATCAGCAGCGGCAACGTGGGGGCCAGTGCGCGCACGCGGGCAATTTCAGCGGGGTAGGTGGCGCCCACCACCAGGCCCAGCTGGCCGTTGGCGTTCCAGGGGCCTTGGGCCAGGCGGGCAATGTGCTCGTACAGCAGGGGCTGGCCGTCCACGTTGGCCAGGCGCTGGGCCTGAAAGTCGTCGCCACCGGGGTTGGAGGTGCGGCACAGCAGGTAGGCTCCCTTGCCTTCGTATTTCAGGTAGGGCATGACCGAGTCCATGCCCATGAAGGGCGACAGCGTGACGCAGTCGGCCTGGTAGCGCACGAACGCCTCTTTGGCGTACTGCTCGGCGGTGGAGCCGATGTCGCCACGCTTGGCGTCCAGAATGACGGGCACGTTGGGGGCTGCGCGGCGCATGTGGGCCATCAGCTTTTCAAGCTGGCCTTCCGCACCGTGGGCGGCGAAGTAGGCAATTTGCGGTTTGAACGACTGGGCGATGTCGGCCGTGGCGTCGACGATGGCCGCGCAGAAGTCGAAAATTTTGCTGGCGTCGCCCTGCCATGCGCCGGGGAAACGGCTGGGCTCAGGGTCCAGGCCCACGCAAAGCAGGCTGTTGTGTTGCGCGGTGGCCGCGCGGAGCATGTCGGTGAAGGTCATGCGGCATTGTAGAAAGCCAGGCTCAGCGGGGTCTACCCTCCGCGCGGTGCGCTGCGGGGCAGCACGCCTTCAGAGTGGCCGGTCGGCGCTCACAGGGAAACGCCGGGCCGCGCCCAAGTTGCCTTGTCCCCTTCGGGGGCCTGGCGCACCGCGGCAGGTCGGGCGGCGCTCAGGCAGCGGGGGTGTACCGCTCCAGCGGGTTGTACCCCAGGTGGGCCATGGCCAGGCACAGGTCAGCCCACACCTTGCCCTTTTCGGCGGGGCTGCGCAGCAGGTAGGCGGGGTGGTAGCTGACCACTACGGGCCGCCCGCCCACTTGGTACACCTGCCCGCGCAGCTTGCCCAGGGGCAGTTTGTCCACGTCAGGCACCACCCCGGCCAGCACGGTCTGGGCGGCAAAGCGGCCCAGGGCCAGGATGAGGTCGGGCTGCACCAGCTCGATCTGGCGCTGCAGGAAGGGTGCGCACTGGGCCACCTCGGCGGGCTCGGGGTTGCGGTTGTGCGGTGGGCGGCATTTGATGACGTTGGCGATGTACACGTCTGCCTCGCGGGTCAGGCCCATGGCGGCCAGCATGGCGTCCAGCAACTGCCCGGCCGGGCCCACGAAGGGCAGGCCTTGCTTGTCTTCCTGTTCGCCCGGGGCTTCGCCCACGATCATCCAGCGTGCCTGCGGGTTGCCCATGCCGGGCACGGCCTGTTTGCGGCCCTGGCACAGGCCGCAGGCGGTGCAGCCTTGAATGGCCTGGGTCAGTTCCGGCCAACCCAGCGCAGCCAGCGAGGGGGTGGGATGAGCCGTTGGCCGTTCATTTTTTGAATGAAAATCGGCTTCCTCGCTTATTTCACGGGAATAGTTTGCTTCACTTTCAGAGTCTTTTTTGAACCCTCTGAGGGGCACTGAAGGCGGGGCAATGGCCGCACGGGCGGGTACCTGGCTGGCAGCCGGTGGCGTGGGGGGCACAACGGCGGCCGTGTGGCTGATGGTGTCGGTGCCGGCGCCAGCGTCCTTCTCCGTGTCGGCAACGGCCTCTGGCCACCAGTAGGTCACGCCCATGGCGGCCAACATGTCGCGTTGGCGCTGGTCCAGGTTGAGGCTGTGGTCTGCGGGTGCCGTCATGCTTGCACCGCCGCGGCTGCCCTGGCTGCCGCACCGGCTGCGCACAGGTTCAGGCTCATCACGATGGCGTCCTCGCGTTGCCCCTGGTCTGCGGGGTAGTACTGCTTGCGCACGCCCATGGGCAAAAACCCCGTCTGTTCGTACAGCGCCTTGGCGGGTGTGTTGCCCACGCGCACTTCAAGCCAGAGCCATTGGGCGCCGTCGGCCAGTGCAGCGGCGGTCATTGCTTGCATCATGGCCCGCGCCCAGCCCTGGCGGCGGTGCTCGGGTGCCACGGTGATGTTGAGCACGTGCGCCTCGTCCACCCCGTTCATGGTCACCCAGTAGCCCAGCAGCATGCGACCGCTGGCGGTGGTTTGCGGTGGGGCGTCACCGGGCAGCAGCGGCGTCGTCAGCATGCAGGCCGGGTAACCGGCTGCCAGCGAATCACTGAAATGT
>JACCDS012079322.1_pt1 | contig 21928 bp, 18 predicted proteins | sample 7446441 | NCBI WGS metagenome assembly JACCDS01 (sample SAMN15323445, study PRJNA562643) | freshwater metagenome | isolation source: river surface water | place: USA:Blue River Watershed | collected 2017-08-17 | reverse complement strand
CTTTCTGCTGCTGGCGGGGACCGGCTCCGCGGCACTGGCTCAGGAGACAGAGGACAACTTGTCGACGGAGCTGGAACTCGGGGCCATCTTCACCGGCGGCAACACCAAGGACGAGAACATCAAGTTCAAGGGCACGGTGGCATGGCTGCAGGAGGCCTGGGAGTACGGGCTGTCAGTGGACGGTTTCCGCTCATCCAAGGACGACGAACTGGCGGCCCAGCGCCTCTATACCGTGGGCTCGGCCACTTACAACATGACGGCAGACACCTTCATCCAGACCCGCGCCGCCCACGAGGATGACCGTTTCAGTGGCTATGACAGTCAGTCCGACCTTTCCGTCAACTACGGCCAGAACCTGTTGCGTGAGCATGCCACCATGGACTGGAACTACAGCATCGGTGCTGGTGTGCGTACATCGCGCACCCCGACCGATGACTTCGAGGAAGCCATCCTGCGTGTCGCCACCGAGTATCAGTGGAACATCTCCGAAAACGCCATGTTCAGCCAGACTCTCAGCGTCGAAGCCGGCGATGAGTCCAGCATCGGCCGTTCGGAAAGTGCCATCCAGTCGGACATCTCCAGCAACATGTCCATGAAGTTCTCCATCAAGCTCAAGCATCAGACGGAAGTGCCCTTCGGTCGCGAGAAGACTGACAGCGAAGCCTCCGTCACCCTGCTGTTGAAGCTCTGAGGGACTCGGCAGCCATGACTCCGACTGTCCGTTTCTTCTGGATCACAAGCTTGCTGTGGATTCCCGTGGCCTTCTACACCGTGTGGGTGGCCACCAATGGCACCCTTGCGCCCGTCGCCCTGGCTGAAAATCCGGGCCCGGTCACCTTCTTTGCCTGCGCCCTGGTGTTCTTCGGCATCGGCGTGCACGACATGTACTTCAGCGACAGCAATCTGCGGCGCAACTACCCGGTGTTCGCCAATCTGCGTTATCTGCTGGAGAGCATCCGTCCGGAGATCCGTCAGTACTTCATTGCCAGCAATCTCGAGGAAGCGCCCTTCAACCGCGAGGCGCGCGATCTGATCTATCGTCGCGCCAAGGGGCTGAATGACACCCTTCCCTTCGGCACGGAGCAGGATCTGCTGGCCGAAGGTTATCTCACGGTCTTCCATTCCATTCAGGCGAAAGTGGTGCCGAAGGACAAATCGCGTGTGATGTTTGGCGGGCCGCAGTGCCGCAAGCCTTACAGCGCCTCTCTGCTGAACATCTCGGGCATGAGCTTCGGCGCCCTGAGCGGCAATGCCATTGCCGCGCTCAACAAGGCGGCTGCCATGGGCGGCTTCGCGCACAACACCGGCGAAGGCAGCATCAGTGCCTACCACCTGCAATATGGTGGCGACCTGATCTGGCAGATCGGCACAGGCTATTTCGGCTGTCGCAATCTGGATGGCTCGTTCAATGACGAAGCGTTCGCCCGCAATGCGACGCCGGACGTGGTGAAGATGATCGAGATCAAGCTCTCGCAGGGCGCCAAGCCTTCTCACGGCGGCGTACTGCCCGGGGCCAAGGTGACCGAGGAGATCGCCCGCATCAGACTGGTGGAGGTGGGCAAGACAGTCGCCTCGCCGGCCAATCATCCGGAGTTCGATTCGCCGCAGGGACTGCTGCAGTTCGTGCAGCGCCTGCGCGATCTGTGTGGCGGCAAGCCGACCGGCTTCAAGCTCTGCGTGGGCCGCAAGAGCGAGTTCATGAGCATCGTGAAGGCGATGCTGGCGACGGGAATCCTGCCGGACTTCATCACGGTGGACGGGGCCGAAGGAGGCACGGGTGCGGCGCCGGTGGAATTCTCCGATCGCATCGGCATGCCCTGCCTGGAGGCCACCTATTTCGTGGATCAGGTGCTGCGCGGGGCCGGCCTGCGTCAGCACATCCGCATCATCAGCGCGGGCAAGACAGCCTCGGGATTCGACATGTTGAGCAAGATCGCTGTCGGTGCCGACACGGTCAATGCGGCGCGCTCGATGATGCTCGCCATCGGCTGCATCCAGTCCAAGTCATGCAACACCAACAAGTGTCCGACGGGCATCGCGACTCAGGACCCGGTGCGCGGCAAGGCCGTGGACATCGAGGACAAGTCGCGCCGGGCAGCCAATTACCACCATGGCACCGTGGAGGCATTCCTGGAGCTTTGCGGGGTGCTGGGCTATGACGATCCCGAGTTGATCAGGCCGTCTGACCTGTTCCAGCGCACAGGCAAGGATCTGAAGCACTTCGACCAGATCCACACGCCGCTGGCGGAGGGGCAACTGCTGACCAGCAGCATTCCCGAGGCTTACGCCGAGGATTGGGCACGGGCAAGCGCAGAGCGCTTCTGACAGGAGGGAACTCCGCGCGGCGAGCTCTGCGTGGGCAGAGCAGCACCGCAGGGAGAAATGCCAGCGGGTCTCAGCGACGCACGCCGGTGACGGGGATTGCGCCGAAGTCCGTGTCGAAGTTGCCAGCCAGGGAATCGCCATCGATGGTGCCGGCGAAACGCAGTGTCAGGGACTGACCCTGGGCGCTGACCGTGGTCTGGAAGCTCACGGCGTTGTCCTGCACGGTCACGCCGCTCAGCGTGGCAGAGCCCATTTCCGCAGAGGACATGGTGCCGGTCAGCTCGGGCGTGATGTCGAGAGCCGCGGACAGTACGCCCACGGGAGTGTCAATCGTTACATCCCAGCCGCCCACGAAGGGATTCGGTGGTGTGGTGGCGCAGGCAGCCAGGAACAAGGTGGCCACTGCAATCATCAAGCCCTTGTAAAGTCTTTTCATGTTTTCCTCGATTGGTCCGTTCGGCAAAGTGTCTTCAATGTTGTGTCGGTCTCGCTGCGTCCTGGCGACCGTCTGTCCATGCGCAACGCCGGGCTATTTTCGCCGGCTGGGTTGGCGAGTCAACGACTATCTGGACACTCCGCCCGTATTGCGCGACGCACGTATGCCTGATTCCTGCAATTTCAGTTTTCCGCCAGACATGCGGGGTACACGCGGCGAAGCGAAATTGCCGCACTGGTTGCTACTCGGCTATGCTGCCCGCTCATCACAAGGGTCATCACAAACAGCAGGGGAGAAGGTCATGGCTCGCTTTCGCGTCAATGGCACAGCACAGGAACTGGATATTGAACCGGAGATGCCGCTGCTCTGGGCGCTGCGGGATGAGCTGGGGCTGACCGGCACGAAGTTCGGCTGCGGCATCGCGGCCTGCGGCGCCTGCACGGTCATGGTGAACGGCAATCCTGTGCGCAGCTGCGTGACTCCGGTCAGCGCTGTCGAAGGCGCCGAGATCACCACCATCGAAGGTCTCGCCGTGAATGCGGGCGGGGAACTCACCGCGGTGCAGCAAGCCTGGATCGAGCATCAGGTGCCGCAGTGCGGCTATTGTCAGTCCGGCATGATCATGGCCGTATCCGCCCTGCTGGCAGCGAACCCCGCACCCACCGATGCGGAGATCGACGGAGCCATCACCAATGTCTGCCGCTGCGGCACCTATCCGCGCATCCGCAGTGCCATCCGTTCAATCACCGGCACCACTGCCTGAGTCCCAAGGAGCCCGCCATGCCAATGAATCGACGTCGCTTTCTGCTGGGAACTGCCATTGTCGGCGGCGGCCTGCTGCTGGGCTACGCCAGCACGCGCCCCAGCAAGCATCGACAGGCCAATGCCGCGCTTGACGGCAATGCAGCCCCGTTCCTGACCACCTGGTTGCGAATCTCCCCGGACAACACCGTCACCGTGCTCGTGCCGCATTCCGAGATGGGCCAGGGCGTGCTCACCGCACTGCCCATGATGGCGGCCGACGAACTCGATGCCGACTGGAATCTTGTGCGGGTCGAGCAGGCGCCGGCCACGGACCTGTTCGCCAATGGCGTGCTGATCAAGGGATTTGCCACTTCGCTGGGAGTCAGCATTCCCGGCTTCCTGGACGGACTCGCCACTGCCGCCACCATGAAAGTGGCCGAGATCATGAACATGCAGATCACCGGGGGCAGCAGCTCCGTGCGCTTTACCGGCGAACAGGGCATGCGCGTCGCCGGTGCTGCCGCCCGACAGATGCTGCTGCAGGCGGCAGCACAGCAACTGCAGGTGCCCGAATCCGAACTGAGCACACGACTCAGCCACGTGCATCACGAGGCCAGCGGCCGCTCTCTGAGCTATGGCGAGCTGGCCAGCGCGGCAGCACTGTTCGAACCGCCGGCCAATCCTGTGCTGAAGCGACCGGAGCAATACACGCTGATGGGACGGCCCATCCCCCGCATCGACATCCCGGCCAAGGTGGATGGCACAGCGGCATTCGGCATCGATGCCCGTCCTGCGGGGATGCTCTACGCCGCCGTGAAGACAGCGCCGGTGTTCGGCAGTCGACTCGCCTCCGTGGACAGCGCCAGTGCCCTGCAACGTCGCGGCGTGGTGCGAGTGGTCGAACTTGACGATGCCGTGGCCGTGGTGGCCGACAATTACTGGCGCGCACGCCAGGCACTCGATGCGATGGACGTGCGCTTCGAAGCCACGCCCAACGACGGCGTGACCACGCAGTCGATCTTCGCCCAGTACGATCAGGCCCTGCAGGGCGAGCTCAGCGAAGACGTCGAGAAAGGCGATACGCCGGCAGCGCTCGCTTCCGCCAGCAGCGTGGTGGAAGCCACCTACCGCGTGCCCTACCTGGCCCATGCGGCGATGGAGCCCATGAACTGCACCGTGCATTTTCACGACGGTCGCTGCGACGTGTGGACGGGCACCCAGGACAACCTCGGCATCCGCGGCCGCGTCGCGAGTGTGTCCGGCCTGGACGAAAATGCCGTGACGGTGCACGCGTTCTATCTGGGTGGCGGCTTCGGCCGACGCCTGCCCAATGCCACCAACACCATCGACCAGGCCACGCGCATCGCCATGCAGTTCGATGTGCCGGTGAAGACGATCTGGAGCCGCGAGGACGACATTCAGCAGGACTACTACCGTCCTGCCGTCACCAGCCGCTTCCGCGCCGGCTTCGATGCCGCCGGTCAGCTCACCGCCTGGGAGAATCACTACATCGGCAAGAACGAACCGGCCGAGGCCGCGCACACGCCCTACAGCATTCCCAACCAGTCGATCGCCTACGCCGACAGCCCGACGCATGTCCCCTTCGGCGCCTGGCGCAGCGTGGCGCACTCCCAGCACACCTTCTTCCTCGAATCCTTCGTGGACGAACTGGCTCATCATGCCGGGCAGAATCCCTACCAGTTCAGGCTGAATCTGCTGGCCGACAAACCGCGCCACGCCGCCGTGCTCAAGGCGGCGGCCGAGCAGGCCGGCTGGGATCGCAATCTGCCGGCCGGGCGCGCACGGGGCATCGCCCTGCAGGAAAGCTTCGGCAGCATCGTGGCTCAGGTGGCGGAAGTGTCCATCGGGGAGGCAGGCGAAGTGCGCGTGCATCGCGTGACCTGTGCCATCGACTGCGGCAGGGCTGTCAATCCGGACACCGTGCGTTCACAGGCGGAAAGCGGCGTGATCTTCGGTCTCACGGCAGCCCTTTACGGCGAGATCACCATCGACAAGGGCGCCGTCGTGCAACGCAACTTCAATGATTACGAGATGCTGCGCCTGCGCGAATCGCCAGACATCGATGTGGTGACGATTGAATCCGGCGCCGCGCTCGGCGGCCTGGGCGAACCTGCCACGCCGCCGATTGCAGCGGCCGTGGCCAATGCCCTGTACATCCTGACGGGGCAGCGCGTGCGCGAACTGCCCCTGAAGAACTATCGGTTCACTGCGGCGCCGTCCGAACGCGCCTGAGCCTGTCGCTGGGTGGTCATCAACTGGTGAAACTCAGCGAATTCCAGCCCGCCTGACTTGTCCTTGTCGAGCACGACGAAGGCCATGGCCAGGCGCTGGCGGGCGCGCTCCGGCATCTCTTCCAGCACGATCCTGCCATCCTGATTGGTGTCCATGAAGCCCATGCTGAGACTGGTCACGTACTCCTGCCTGTTGATCTGCTGCACGTCGTCCGCCTTGCTGGCATAGCGGAAGGACACCCCGCCATAAAGCATCTCCTCCCAGGTCTGCTCGCCGAAGCTGACTTGCGCCGCAGCATCCGGATTGCTCAGGTTGTTGCTGGAATTGTCATACACCATGCTGTGGATCAGGCGTGTACCGGCCGGGGCGTAGAGCGGCTCCTCGAGCTGGAAGTAGCGCTGCCAGTTGAAGTCGTAATGCGGCACGGACAACAGCAGTTCCTCGCGGCCGTCAGGATAGATCACGCTGAAGCTGGCACTGCGGCCCCGGTAATGCGCATGGGGGAAGAGGCTGTAGATCACCGCGTCCTTCTGGAACTGATAATACGCGCGCTCCTCATCCTGACTCGCCCCGGGCGGGATCTCGATGTCCACATTGAGGATGGCGTAGTGCTGCAGGGTGTACTCGGGCGGCGCGTCGGCGAAGTACAGCCCGATGCGCGTCTGATCCACGGTTTCCCGGCCATAGGTGGTGTAGTGCATCTGACTGAAGAAGGTGGCGCCCGCCGGCACCAGGATGCCTGTTCCCTCGGGGTACTCGTAGATCTCGTTGCCTGGCACGAAGGTCATCAGCTGGGACTGCAGCAGGGCATCGCCAATCGGTGTGCCCAGGTCGATGTCCAGCGGCTCGTCGCGCAGGCCGAAGGTGGCAATGGCGTGATGCAGCACCTGACGATCGCTCGGCACGATCTGCACGGCACGCACCCAGACATCGTGATCGAGCGGGTTGTCCACACTGAGGATCTGATAGTCCAGCGTGCCGGTGGCCGGCACGGAGAACGAGGGCAGGTCGACGATCAGGTCCGGCTCGCCCAGCTCCCAGGCATTGTCGGGCTCGACCACCGCCAGCAGTGGGTCCTCGCCTGAGCCTCGCGGGGCGCCAGCGTCAATCCAGCGCACCAGCGTCTGCGCCTGTTCGATGCTGAGGCTCATGTCGTGCTTGAAACGATTGACCTGCGGGTCCGCATGCCAGGGCGGCATGCGCTTGGTGAGAATCACTTCGCGAATCATGGGCGAGAATCCCTGCACCATCTGATGGCTGTTCATGGCCCAGGGGCCGATGCCACCGGGGCGGTGGCAACTGGCGCATTTGTCGACCAGCAGAGGGGCAATATCGGCCGCGTAGTCCGGCACGCTGGCCACCACGGCCCGCGGCAGCGCCTCGAAACCGGCGTCGGCAGCCGGGGTGCGTCGTGTCTGCGCCAGCATCTGGCCCTTGAGCTGTGCGTCCAGCGCCTGAGCCAGGTAGTTCTCGCCGGAACCATCGGCCTGTGCCGTCGCCGGCCCTTGGTACACGATTTCCCAGCGCGCCGGATCGATCACCAGGACTTCACCGGCGTGCTGCAAGTCGAGAGTGGCGGTGACGAGGCCGGTGTCATCGAGCAGCAGCGGCGCCGCAATGCCCTGCGCCAGCCTGTCCGTCAACGCATCCTCGCGCGTGAGGTCCGCGTCGGCGTTGATCATGAAGAAGGGAATCTGCTGCTGAGGGTGGCGCGCGATCTCGTCCGCCACCCGCGCGGCCGCTGTCGCCACCACGGCAGATCCGCTGCGGTGGCTCATCAGCACCACCGCATCGGCATCGCGATGGTAATGCAGCTTCACGGCCTGTCCACGGTCATCCAACAACAGGAAATCCGGCGCCTCGGCGGCCGCCGCGGACAGCGCTGCAGGGGAGGAAACGGCGAACAGCAGCGCGACACCAAGCCGACGCAGCACTACACGATGCAGGGACATGCAAGCCTCCGAAAATTGGACAGGGACTGACTGCCGGCATGGTAAGGCTTTGCCCGGGTGCAATGAACGGCTACAACCCGCGCTGCAGCGCTTTTGCAGAATCTGCACACAGATTGCAGTTTTTGCACATCTAGGGAGCGTCAGCAGCCTTGCCGGAGAGGTAGTTCTGCTTGATGAATTCCCCAAGCAACTCGAACTCCTGACCCCGGGTGCTGGCGCGACGCCAGACCAGGCCGATCTCGCGATAGCTGTCCTTGTCCAGCGCCGTCGTCTTGATGCGGGTGTTCTTCAGCAAGGACGAGCCGATGGCCATTTCGGGCAGATAGGTCACGCCCAGATCAGCGTCGACCATCTGCACGAGGGTCAACAGGCTGGTGGCGGTGATGTCGCTGACCTTGTCGGCATTGTTGATGCTGCAGGCAGAAAGGGCGTGATCACGCAGGCAGTGCCCGTCCTCCAGCAGCAGGATGCTGTCTTCGGGCAGATCGCTGACCTGGCGCGCGTCCTTGGGCACCAGCGCGCTCTTGGCCTGATGTGCCAGATAGAAGCGATCCTTGAACAGGGGCAGTTCGCTCACATTGCGCAGATCGTAGGGCAGCGCGATCAGGATGATGTCGAGCTCGCCATCCATCAAGTGCCCATAGACACGCTCGGTGAGATCTTCCTTCAGGTAGAGCTTGAGTTCGGGGTAGGACTTGCGCAAGGCAGGCAGAAGGCGCGGCAACAGAAAGGGGGCAATCGTCGGAATCACGCCCAGCTTCAGTTGTCCTGTCAGCGGCTGCTGATTGCCTTGAGCCATATCGACCAGCTCCTCGAGGTCACGCAGCACCTGGCGCGCCCGCGCAGCGATCTGCCGCCCCAGATTCGTGACGGTGACGTTCTTGTTGGTGCGATCCACCAGCTGGATGTTCAATGTGCTCTCCAGTTCACGGATCGCCACACTGAAGGCTGGCTGTGACACGAAGCAGGCCTCGGCTGCCTTGCCGAAGTGACCGATCTGTTCCAGGGCAACGAAGTAACGCAGTTGCTTGGTGGTGGGCAGATGATGCATGACGGACTCCTGTGCAGTGGGTTTGCCGCAGGCTAATCGACTTTCAATATCGTCGCAATAGCTTTAATCCATTTCCTGTATACATCTTGGCCAGCCTATGATCGTGCCATGTGTTGAGGAACACCGCAGGAATACGAGTGACAGGCCCTTGCCGGAGCACGCTACCCCATGGAGTGCTCCGGTTTTTTTTGCCATCGATATACATCGAAATCGCGCCATAGTATCTTCGCCCGCCACACTCGGGAGCCGGTGACGCCGGCTTGATACGGACAAGCTTGTGATCCTCTTGATACTCGGACTGACACTGTGCATCGGTGCACACGCGGCATTCTCAGGTGAGTATGGCCGCAGACTCGCGCACTCACACGGTCGTCCACGCCTGCTCGCTGCCATGACCGTCAGCATGCTGACGGGTGGTGCGCTGGTGATTGCCGGCAAGAGCAACGCCGCCTTCATTCAGATCTGGGTTCCGCCCTTCCCGCTTCGCGACTGTACCCATCTACTGATGATATCCGCATGTCTCGTGTTCGCTGCCGGGCTGCTGCCGGATTCCCACACTCGCGCACTGGTCCGTCATCCCCTGCTCATCGGTCTGGCGCTCGCGGGCAGCGCCCATCTGCTGTCGAATGGGGATCTGGCGTCGATGCTGCTGTTCGGGGTACCCAGCGTGTGGGCACTGCTGCAGGTGATCGTCCGCGAACGCAAGAGCCAGGTGGCCCCGGTGGCGCCCGCGCTGCAATGGGATGCTGCCGCAATCCTGCTCGGCATGATTGCCTACGGTGCACTTTTGGTGTTTCATGGGCCCCTGTTCGGATTTGCGCTGACAGGTCCCTTGTAGCAAAGGGCCGAAGGGGGATGCCAGATCATGCCAATGCGGGTGACGAAGTTTGCACGTCTGTTGACGCGCACCACCGGTGTCATGGCCATGACACTGGGCTTGCCCGCGCATATTCTGGCCCAGTCCGACAGTGCGCAGCCGGCACCCCAGTGGTCCGGCATCTGGAATGCCGATGGCAGCCCGATCACGCTGCGGGTCACACATCAGAACGATCAGTTGAATGTCGAACCCCTCGTAACCATGGGCTACGAGTGGCGCAACAGCATCGGGGAGATCAAGGGCAACAGCGCCACGCTCGATGTCGAATACCAGGGAGTCGTGGCGCGGGTGCTGGTGCAGCTGGGCAACGACAACACCGCCATGGTGCGCGCGCTGAGCTGCCAGCCCGACTACCATGTTGTATGCGCACTGGTACAGAACCAGCAGGCGCTCTTCCGCAGAACCGGCGCGGCGAACGCGCAGACCGGCGTTCCGGGTGCTTCCAGCAACTGACGCGACCTGACTCGTCGGTCAGGCCGCGACGCTTCAACCCAGCTCGGACATGCTCGTGATCCTGCGGCCCACGATCCCGTAATCAATCGCCTCGTCCACCGTCATCCAGTAGTCCCGATCCGTATCACGCGCCACGCGCTCCAAGGGCTGCCCTGTCTCGGCGGCAATCAGCTGATTGATGCGCTCGCGCATCTTGATGATCTGCTCCGCCTGGATCTTGATGTCCGAAGCGCGACCGCGCGAGCCGCCCGAAGGCTGATGCACCAGGAAGCGCGTGTTGGGCAGACTGAAACGATTTTCCTTCTTCGCGGCCAGATAGATGGTGGTGGCGGCACTGGCGACCCAACCGGTGCCCACCACGCGCACTTCGGGCTTGATGAACTTAATCATGTCGTACACCACATCGCCCGACTCCACGTGGCCGCCAGGCGAACTGATGTAAATGGTGATCGGCTCATCGCCGGCTGCAGCCAGAGCCAGCAGCTTCTCCGTGACGGAGCGCGCGAGCCTCTCGTCGATCTCGCCGAAGATGGTGATGGAACGTGACTTGAAGAGCTTCTCGTCGATGAAGCGGCTCGTGGGCGCCTCGACGTTGGGCTGTTCGGGGGATTCATTTGCGTGCATAGACTACTCCAGAAGTTTCAGGAACCGGCGTGCGTTTCCCTGCCCAGCGGCTTGAAGGCGATCAGCAGCTGCGGCAGAAGAGTCAGCGCGCCCAGAAGGGCGACCATCATGGCGATGCTGGTGAGCAGGCCGAAGACAATGGTGGGGATGAAATTCGACAGCACCAGGATCGAGAAGCCGGCCACCACCGTCATGGTAGTGAAGTACATCGCGCGGGCGATGCTGTCATGGCAGTGGAACATGGTGGCACGGTAGCTGCCGAGTCGGTGAAACTCGTGCTGAAAACGATGCATGTAGTGAATGGTGTTGTCGACGCCGATTCCCACCGCGATGGCCGCGATGGTGATGGTCATGATGTCCAGCGGAATGCCGAGCCAGCCCATGATGCCAAGCACCAGCAAGGCGGCGATGATGTTGGGAATGATGCACAGCACGGCGATGCGCAGTGAGCGGAACAGGAACAGGAACATGATCATGATGGCGAACAGCACCACGCCGAGCGTCAGGATCTGCGACTGATACAGGCTCTGCAGCACGTTGTTGTAGAGCACGAGGATGCCAGTGACGCGCACCTGATCCGCGGCATACCCGAATTCCTGCTGCAGCCCCTGCTGGATGCCGTTGATGAGTTCGTTGCGATTCAGGTTCTCGTCCGACTCGATCACCCGCACATTGAAGCGCACCTGATTGTCGGCCACTGACACGAAGGGCGTGAGCACCGAGCTCTTCAGCGTTTCCGGAATGCGCGAATACAGCAGCGCCCAGACGAAGCTGTCCACCGGCGAGTCATTGTTCAGCTTCTCCGCCAGGTGAATCACCGAGCCAAAGGACAGCACCTTGCCCGTCTGGGGATTATTGTCCAGATAGTCGTGAATGCGCTTGATCTCATCCATCCTGGCGCCGGTGAACCAGTAGGCGTCATTCGGCTCTTCCTCGAAACCATCATCGAATCCGTCATCGAAGCCATCGTCGAACTCGTCCTCGATCACCGGCAATGTCACGACCACATCCAGCGAGAGCGTCCCGCCCAGTTTCTCGTCGAAGAGCTTCATGCCCTGGTGGATCTCGGTATCCTCGCTGAAGTACTCGATGAAGCTGTTCTCGACTTTCAACTGCATGAGTCCGACCACACTGAAGAGGAACAGACCACCCGAGATCCACAGCACCTTGTTGCCGAGTCGATCGGTCACTCGCGCCAGCGCCGAGGTCAGGGCGAAAGAGCTCTGATGCTGATAGACCGTTTCGTCCTTGCTGAACAGCGACATCAGCGCGGGGAACAGCGTGAACACCACCAGCAGCGCTGTGAGCACCCCGATCACCATGATCCAGCCGAAGGAGATGATGGGCGAGATGCCACTGGTGAGCAGCGAGGCAAAAGCCACGATGGTGGTCAGGGCTGTGTACAAACAGGGCTTCCACATGGAGATCACGGCATGGCGCAGCAGCTTGCCGTGCTCGGTGTAGCGCCGGGTGGCGCGCAGCTGGCGATAGCGCACGATCAGATGCACCGTGAGAGAGATGGTAGTGATCAGCAGCAAGGACATGAAATTGGAGGACACCACGGTGACCCGCCAGTCCATCAGCCCGAGGATGCCCACGACGATGACGCTCGCCACGGCGCAGCAGGCCAGCGGCAGGAACACCCAGCGCAAGCGGCGGAAGATCAGCCCGAGGGCGAAGACGATGAAGGCGAACACGCCCAGGCTGAACGTGGCGAGGTCGTTCTGCACGAAAGTGACCATGTCATCGGCGATCATGGGTGCGCCGCCGAGGTAAAGCGTGCCGGATTGCTGATAGCCGGTCAGGATGCTGCGGATGCGGCCGATATCCTCGTGGCGCTGCTCGGCCGTCAGGGTGCTGTAGACATCGAACTCGGCAGTCACGCGGTCCAGCTCGACCGCCTCGTCCGCAGTGAGGCCCTCGGCGTCGCGCTTGCGGCGCAGGTCTTCGCGGGCCTGGATCAAGGCGTGGTATTGCTCGTCGCGAGCGAAACTCACCAGCAGTGCGGCCGTCTGGCCATCGGGGCTGATGATGGCATTGCTGAACACCGGGCTGGTGATGAGTTCTTCGCGAGCGGCGGCCAGGTCGATGCCTGGCGTGAGCACGGTGTCGTAGTTCTCGGAGATGCTCATCAGCTCGGTGTCGCCGAAGATCGGCACATTGAGCAGACTGTCCACGGATTCCACGCGCTCGATGGCAAGCAGTTCCTCCCGCAGGTCGGCGAGCACCTGGAAGGACTCGGGGCTGAACAGGTCGGCATTGGGCGTGTAGGCAATGGTGACGGCATCGCGCGCGCCGTAGCGATTGTTGACCTGTCGCGAGAACTCCAGTTCCTCATCGCCCTCCATCAGCAGGGAGTCCGCGGAAGCATCCAGGCGGAAGTACTGTGCGTACCAGCCGAAAAACGCGGTGACCACCAGCAGAAGGAAGATGACCAGAACGGGGCGCCCGAAGACAAGCCTTGCGTATAGACTAGGTAATGAGGAGCGCATGGTGTTCCCTGAAAATGAGCGGCGGCCAACTATACCGTGTTGGCCGGGGGCTTGCACCCCGCAAAGCCACGCGGAGAGCGGCCGGCAGGGACTTTTGAGGCTCTCGTGCAGACATCTGCCATGTGCGCAAAAATTGTTTTAAATCAAAGAGTTTTCAGGCCGCCTGGACTCACAATTAGTCACAATGTGTGGCTTGCGGCGACGCTGGATGCTTGATTAAAGTGGCGTTGCAGCATGAGTCAGGGTATGTTCCCGCCCCTGACACGCAGAGCCAGAGGACGCAGCGAGTGCCGGGGGCGCCGCCGCGCAAGGTCAGGGAACACAGTGGTCGAGTAGAAGAGGAGTGAGCAGTGATGAAGAAGATTGCCGGAATGGTTGCAGGAACCCTGCTGTCAGCAATGCTGTCCCTCAGCGCAATGGCGGACGATTTCCTCAAGCCCATCAAGGACTTCACCCTGGTGGACCATCTGGGCGTGACGCATTCGCTGGCCGAATACGCCGACAAGGACTACATCGTGATGTACATCCACGGCTCGGGTTGCCCGATCGCCCGCCTGTCCGTGCCCGAATACCAGGAGATCACCCAGACCTACAAGGACAAGAACATCGAATTCCTGATGCTCAACTCCTTCATTCAGGACGACATGGCGCGCATCCAGAAGGAAGCCGAGGAATTCAACATCGAGTTCCCGATTCTCAAGGATGAAGACCAGACCGTGGCCAAGTCACTGGGCGTGGAACGCACTGCCGAAGTGTTTGTGATCGACCCGCGCACCCGTGAGGTGCACTTCCGCGGCCCGATCAATGACGCCCTGGGCTACGAGAGCCAGCGCAATGAAGCGGACAACCACTACCTGACCGACGCCCTGGAAACCATCCTGGCCGGCGGCGTGGTGAACATGGACGACATCCCCGATTCCAAGGGCTGTCTGGTGGGCTTCTTCCACCCGGCCGTGACCGGGCTGTAATTCCTGGCGGCACCCCGGCAGAAGCCGGAAGCTCCACAAACACAAAGGGCCTTGCGTGCAGACGCAAGGCCCTTTTGCTTTCCGGACGATTCAGCGCAGGCGCTGACCCGCACGCCCGTCAGTCGACGAAAGCGCGCTCGATCACATACTCGGCCTTGATGCCCTGGCGGGATTCCCCGAAGCCCCAGTCGTTGAGGATGCGGCTGATGTCCTTCAGCATGGCCGAGCTGCCACACAGCATGAAGCGATCGTCTTCCTTGCAGGCATGGGGCAGGCCGATGTCGGAGAAGAGCTTGCCGCTGAGCATCAGGTCGGTGATGCGGCCGGTATTGACGAAGGCTTCGCGGGTGACAGTGGGGTAATAGATCAGCTGCTCGCGCACCTGCTCGCCGAAGAACTCGTTCTGCGGCAGTTCCTGGCTGATGTAGTCACGGTAGGCCAGGTCGATGATGCGGCGCACGCCGTGCACCAGGATCACCTTCTCGAAGCGCTCGTACACTTCCGGGTCCCGGATGATGCTCATGAACGGGGCGAGCCCGGTGCCGGTGCCCAGCAGATAAAGATGTCGTCCGGGCAGCAGGTGGTCGGCCACAAGGGTGCCGGTGGGCTTGCTGCTGATCAGCAGCTCGTCGCCGACGCGGATGTTCTGCAGGCGCGAAGTCAGCGGGCCATCGGGCACCTTGATGCTGAAGAACTCCAGCTCTTCCTCGTAATTGGCACTGGCAATGCTGTAGGCGCGCATCAGGGGCTTGCCCTCGACTTCCATGCCGACCATCACGAAATGGCCATTCTCGAAACGCAGGGACTTGTCGCGGGTGGTGGTGAAGCTGAAGAGGGACTCATTCCAGTGGTGCACGCTGGTAACGCTTTGCTTGGAGACTGCCGCCATTGTGTTTCCTGCCAGTGATCAGTGAGAGAGATGCCGGGGCCGGGCGAAACGGAGCGCATTGTAGACAAACGGTCAACTACCTGTAAAACAGATAATCCCCATATCCTTGATCGGTTTTTCTGATATACCCTGCGCCCGATACGCCGCTTTTCCCGCGCCGTGAACGGTGCGGGACGATACAGGGCGGAGTCAGTGAATTCAAGCCGCTGGCCAGCGCGCCGGCCGGGAGCCGCCATGCATTACACCTTGCGACAGATCGAAGTCTTTCTTGCCACGGCCCATTTCGAGAATGTCACCCAGGCCGCCCAGAGTCTCGCCATGTCCCAGTCGGCTGCCAGTTCCGCCCTGCAGGACCTGGAGCAGCGTTTCGAGGTGCAGCTGTTCGACCGCGCCGGCAAGCGACTGCAGCTCAATGCCCTGGGCAAGTCCCTGCGCCCGCGGGCCGAAGCGCTGATGGCGCAGGCTCGCGAATTCGAGCGCAGCCTGTCCCAGCATTCCGAGATTGGCGAATTGAAGGTCGGGGCCACCCTGACCATCGGCAATTATCTGGCCGTGGCCATCATGGCGGACTTCATGGGCGAACACCCCGGCGCCCGGGTCAGCCTGACGGTGGAGAACACGGCGGGCATCGCCAGCCGCGTGCGCAACTTCGAACTCGACATCGGCCTGGTGGAAGGGGAGTTGAAGGACCCGGTGCTGGACGTGCTGCCCTGGCGCGAGGACGAATTGATGCTCTTCTGCTCGCCGCAGCATCCTTTCGCCCAGCGGCGAGTGCTGCAGGATGCCGACCTGCTGCAGGCCCAGTGGATCGTGCGCGAAGCAGGTTCCGGCACCCGACAGGCCTTCGACCGCGCCATGCACGGCCTGCTGCCCGATCTCGACCTGCGTCTGGAACTGCAGCACACGGAAGCGATCAAGCGCGCCGTGGAAGCCAATCTCGGCATCGGCTGCCTGTCCGCCATCACCTTGCGCGACGCCATCGCTCGCGGCTCACTGGTCGCCCTGAGCGCCCCGCAGCGCGACTGGAGCCGCCGCTTCTACTTCATCCTGCACAAACAGAAGTACCGCAGCGCCGGCGTGCAGTCCTGGCTGGCGCTGTGTCGACGCCACGCGAGCTGAAGTCAGTCCTCACTGCCGGCATCGGCTCGGTTCAGCAAGTCATGCAGCAGGGGAAACAACGCGGCATTCGCCACCAGGATGTTCTGATCGTGGAACTCCGGACTGACGCCCTCGGGCACCGGCTTGAAATGCCCGTAGCGGGCGCCGGCCTCGCGGGCAATGAGCTGCGCGGCGGCGAAGTCCCAGAGGCTCAGGTTCTCGTAGTAGCCGTCCAGCCGGCCCATGGCCACCCAGCAGATGTCCAGCGAGGCGGCGCCCAGACGGCGAATGTCCGCGCACTCCTGCAGCACCAGCGCCAGCCGCCGCACGATCGGCCGCATGTCCCCCTTGATGTAGGGGAAGCCGGTGGCCACGATGGCGCGGCGCAGCTCTGTCTTGCTGGCGACCTTGATCGGGCTGTCGTTGAGCCAGGCCCCGCCGCCCACCACCGCATGGAAGGTCTCGTTCACGAAGGGATTGCAGACCACGCCACAGAGCACTCGCCCCTGCTCGGCATAGGCAATCGACACCGCGCTCTGGAAGTGCCCCTGGGCGTAGTTCACCGTGCCGTCGATCGGATCGATGATCCACAGCGGCCCCTGCCAGGCGGACAGGTCCTGCATGGTGGGCGCCGATTCCTCCGCCAGGATGCGATGTTCCGGGAAGCGTTCGCGGATGGCATCGCAGATGAACTGGTCGGCCTTGAGATCGGCGTGGGTCACCAGTTCGGCGCCGCCCTTGTAGGCGGTGCTCAGGCCCTGCACGGCCAGACGTTCGCGGCGGATGAGCTCGCCGGCAGCTTCGGCGAGGGTGCGGGTGAAAGCGGGAATATCGGGATGCATGCTGATGTCCGGCTGGAGAGAGGCGCGCAGTATAGCAGCGCCGCTCGCGCGACAGCAGGCCGACGGATGACGGCGCCGCGCCGGGCGGAGTATCCTGCGCGCATGTTGAATTCATCCTGCCCAGCCCGGCCCCTGCGGCCCGCCTCACGGCCCGTCTGTTCATGAGACTGCACTCCTGGGGCCGTTACCCCGTCACCGACAGCGAGCCGCATGCCCCGCGCACGCCCGCAGCGATCGCAGCGCTGCTGCGCCAGCGCGCAGACACCTCTGCCAGTCTGATCGCGCGCGGCCTCGGGCGCAGCTACGGCGACAGTGCGCTGGCCACCGAGGTCATTCAGACCCAGGCGCTCGATCATCTGCTGCGTTTCGATGAAGCCAGCGGCGAACTGCGCTGTGCCGCCGGGGTCAGCCTGGACCAGGTGCTGCAGGTCTTCCTGCCACGGGGCTGGATGCTGCCGGTGGTGCCTGGCACCCGCTTCGTCAGCGTGGGGGGCGCCATCGCCAGCGATGTGCATGGCAAGAATCATCATGTGGCCGGCACCTTCGGTCAGCATGTCACGCGGCTTTCCCTCCTGCAGGCCTCGGGCGAGGTGGTGGAATGCGCGCCCGGCCAGCACAGCGATCTGTTCAACGCCACCTGCGGTGGCATGGGCCTGACCGGCATCATCCTGGACGCCACGCTGCGGCTGCAGCGGGTGCCAGGCTCAGCGATCCTGCAGCAGACGCTGCGCAGCGCCAACCTTGAGGAAGTGGTGGCGCAGTTCGAGGAACACGCTGCCGCGACCTACTCCGTGGCGTGGCTGGACTGCCTGGCGCGGGGTGATGCCCTGGGCCGGGCCCTGCTCTATCTGGGCGAACATGCCCAGGACGGCCGCTATCTGGCGCCACGCCCCGGCCGCCTGAGCGTGCCCGTCGACGCGCCCGCCTTCCTGCTCAACCGCTTCAGCATGAGCGCCTTCAACAAGCTGTACTACGCGCGGCGCGTCGACCCGCAGGCGCGGCAACGGCTGGAGGCAGAAAGTTACTTCTTCCCCCTGGACGGCATCGCGCACTGGAACCGGCTCTACGGCAGGCGCGGCTTCCTGCAGTACCAGTGCGTCATCCCCCAGGACGCCGCACTGCCTGGCATTCGCCGCGTGCTGCAGACCAGCGGCGCGGCAGGCAAGGGGTCGTTCCTGTCGGTGTTGAAGAAGTTCGGCCCGGGCAATGCCCATTGGCTGTCCTTCCCGCTGGCGGGATACACCCTGGCGCTGGACTTCAAGTTCGAGCCCTCGTTGCTGCCCCTGCTGGACGAGCTCGACCGCATCGTGCTGGACCACGGCGGCCGCCTGTACCTGGCCAAGGACGCCCGCATGAGCGCCGACACCTTTCGCCGCAGCTATCCGCGCTGGGAGGACATGCGCGCGCTGCGGCTTGCAAGCGGCGCGGATCGTCTGTTCAATTCGCTGCAGTCGCGGCGCCTGGGCCTGTGAGCCACCTTTCGGAGAACGCATGAAGAACGTCCTGATCATCGGAGCCAACTCGGCGATTGCCAAGGCCGTGGCCCGCGCCTGTGCCGAGGACCACGCGCGGCTGTTCCTGCTGGCCAGGGACAGCGCCCTGCTGGCGCAGCAGAAGCAGGATCTGGAGATTCGCGGCGCCACTGCGGTCGATTTCGCTCCGCTGGATGTCACGCATTTCAGTCTGCACGAGGCGGTGCTGGAACAGGCCCTGGACACCCTGGGCAGCATCGATCTGGCCGTGATCTGCCATGGCAGCCTGCCCGATCAGGCGCAGTGCGCCGAGCATTTCGACGCCGCGCTGGAACAGTTCAACAACAATGCGCTGAGCACGATCTCCCTGCTCACCCTGCTGGGCAACCACATGATGACGCGCAAGCAGGGCTGCATTGCCGTGGTGACCTCGGTGGCGGGGGATCGCGGCCGCCCATCCAACTATGTCTATGGCGCGGCGAAGGGCATGGTGTCGCAGTATCTGCAGGGCCTGCGCGGTCGACTGTTTCCTCACGGCGTGCATGTGGTCGATGTGCGTCCCGGCTTCGTCGACACGCCGATGACGGCGCATCTGCGCAAAGGGCCGCTGTGGAGTTCGCCGGAACGCATCGCGCAGTGCCTGCTCGAAGGCGTGCGTCAACGTCGTCACACGGTCTATGCCCCGGGCTACTGGCGGTTGATCATGGCCGTGGTGCGCGCCATTCCAGATGCCCTCTTCAAGCGACTCCCACTCTGAGCGCGGGCCGCGACTACAGGACACTCTCATGAGCAAGCTCGCGGCACCAGACGATCTCACTGCACTGCCCTTGTATGTCGATCTGGACGGCACGCTGCTGTGCAGTGATCTGTTGCTGGAATCCTTTCTGGAACTGCTCAAGCATAACCTGCTCTACCTCTTCCTGATTCCCCTGTGGCTGCTGCGCGGCAAGGCGGCACTGAAGCGGGAGATCGCCCGCCGGGTGCAGCTGCGCGTCGACCTGCTGCCCTGGAATGCCGGCTTGCTGAATTACCTGCGGGAACAGCAGGAAAAAGGACGACGGCTCGTGCTGATCTCCGCTTCAGATCAACTTCTGGTGGATGCCGTGGCCACCCACCTTGGCCTCTTCGACGCCGCCATCGGCAGCGATGGTCGGCACAACTGCGGCGGCACCGCCAAGCAGCAACGCATCGCCGCCGAAGCACCGCGCTATGTGTATGCGGGGGATCGGGCAGTGGATCTCGACGTCTGGCGTCATGCCGAAGCGGCCATCCCGGTGGAGGTATCGCCAGCGCTGCGCAGGCAACTGGAGGCACTGGTGCCCATCGAAGTGGAATTCCCGCGCCAGGGCAATCGCTGGCAGGCGGCCGTACGTGCAATGCGCCTGCATCAGTGGCTGAAGAACCTGCTTGTGCTGCTGCCACTGGCCCTCGCCCATGAACTCGGCAACAGTGCGCTGCTGCTGCAGGCCTTGCTCGCCTTCCTGAGCTTCGGCCTGTGCGCCTCCAGTGTCTACCTGCTCAATGACTTGCTCGACCTGCCCAGCGACCGCGCGCATCACAGCAAGCATCGTCGCCCCTTCGCCAGCGGCGAGCTGCCGCTGCTGCACGGCCTGCTGCTCAGCCCGCTGCTGCTGGCGCTCGCCTTCGCGCTCGCCAGCAGCCTGCCACCCGCCTTTGTGGGCGTGCTGGCACTCTATTATCTGTGCACGGGTCTCTACAGCTTCGTGCTCAAGCGCATCATGCTGGTGGATGTGATCGTGCTGGCAGGGCTTTACACCCTGCGCATCATCGCCGGCGCGGCGGCGGTGGGAGTGGCTCTGTCTTTCTGGCTGCTGGCCTTCTCGATGTTCCTGTTCTTCAGCCTGGCGGTGGTCAAGCGCTACACGGAACTGGATTATCTGCAGAAGGCGGGTGTTGCTCAGACTCTGGGGCGGGGGTATCTGGCGCAGGACCTGCCGATGATGGCCCTGTTCGGCAGCGCGAGCGCGCTGATGTCGGTGATGGTGTTCGCGCTGTACATCAACAATGACGAGACGCGCAATCAGTACGCCACACCCGAACTGCTGTGGCTGCTGTGTCCACTGCTGCTGTACCTGATCACGCGCATCTGGCTGCTGGCCGCCCGCGGGCAGCTGCACGAAGACCCGATCGTCTACGCCATCAAGGATCGCACCAGCCAGGCGCTGATGCTGGTGGGAGCCACGCTGCTGTGGCTGGCGATCCTGGACTGGCGCGCGCTGCTCTAGCGTTCAGCCCGGCAGAGGGATCCAGTCCGTCTCGCCCGGGACCAGAGTGAAGCGCTGGGCTTGCCAGTCCTGCCCCGCCTGCTTCACCTTTTCCAGACTGGACGACACAAAATTCCAGTGCACATGGCGCGCCCCCGCGAGCGGCTCGCCACCCAGCACGATGGCGCGACAGCCGGCGGGCCCGGCCTGCAGTTGCAGTGCATCACTTTCGATCTGCAGGTGAAAGCCAGGCACCTGCTGCGCATTCACCGTGGCCTCGCCCTCGGCCAGATACACCGCGAGTTCCTGCCCTGCACACTGCAGTGCGAACTGCGCCCCTGCCTCCAACTGCAGATCGAGGAAAGTCGTGGGCGAATGTGCCCGCACCGGGGACTGCAGGCCCAGCGCGCTGCCAATCAGCACACGCAAAATGCCACCCGGAATCCACGCCTCGGGAATGGCGGAGGCCGGGCAATGGGCGAACTCGGGGGCCATGTCTTCCAGTTCGGTCGGCAGGGCGAGCCAGGTCTGCATGCCGTGCACGGCGATGCCCTGCTCGCGGATGTCGGCCGGCATGCGCTCGGAATGCACGATGCCCCGGCCGGCCGTCATCAGATTGATGGCGCCGGGCTCGATGCGCTGCACCGTGCCCAGAGAGTCGCGATGCATCATCGCGCCGCTGAACAGATAGGTCACCGTGGCGAGCCCGATGTGGGGATGCTGGCGCACGTCGCCTGCGGTGCTGCCGGGGGCGAACAGCGCAGGGCCCATGTGGTCGACGAAGATGAAGGGCCCCACGCGCTGCTGCAGGCGCGAGGGCAGCAGGCGGCGAACGGGAAAACCGATATCAGAAGTGCGCGGGCTGATCTGGAGTGACATGAGGCAGGACTCCCGCGCCGTAAGGGCGCTTCAGGGGTGGGCGGCAAGGTGCTGCGCGTGGAAGCGCAGATGCTCCTCGATGAAACTGGCGATGTAGAAATAGCTGTGGTCATAGCCTTCGCGGCGCCGATAGTCCACTGGCACGCCAGCCTGTGCGGCTGCCGCCAGCAGGCGCTCGGGCTGCAACTGCGCTGTCAGAAACGCATCGGCATCGCCCTGATCGAGCAGCAGTGGCAGCGGGCAGCCAAGGCGCGCGAGCAGCAGACTGGCATCGTACTGCGCCCAGGCTTCGCGGCTCTCGCCCAGATAGGCCGTGAACGCCTTCACCCCCCAGGGACTCGTGGACGG
>JACCDS012323894.1_pt1 | contig 21934 bp, 22 predicted proteins | sample 7446441 | NCBI WGS metagenome assembly JACCDS01 (sample SAMN15323445, study PRJNA562643) | freshwater metagenome | isolation source: river surface water | place: USA:Blue River Watershed | collected 2017-08-17 | reverse complement strand
AAGACATTACGGTTGAACCTATAGCTCGTCTGATAGTGGACTATTTGTCCTGCCTCTACGGTCAGCGACAACCAAAAGCCTGGATCCGGTTAATGAGTCAGTTAGTTCCATTTGCAGATGATGAGCTTCAATCGAATGCTCGTAAAGATATTGACCGATTAATCAAGAAACAACGTAAAGATGTTGCGCTTAATGCTGATTTATTGGGGGAGCCTTTTTCGGGTTGGTGGGAATATGTTCGAGTTTTCCTGAAGCAAATTAGTTTGGAAACGATCGTGGCGTTGTCACCTGAATATGAATCCCGTGAAAGGCTCAATGAACTCATCAAAATTACCAAAGCACGCATAGTCGAGTTGCTCAAGATTGAACCTGATTTGCCTAAAGCCCTTGAACGGTTTTATGACGATCAAGCGGTAAGAATTCTGACAGTCCATAAGAGTAAAGGATTGGAGTTTGATTCTGTTATTTTCATGGCCATCGAAAACGAAATATTCTTTTTTAAAAATCAAACCGAGCAGGCTGAAAACTTATGCTCTTTTTTTGTCGGGGTCTCGCGTGCTAAAAATCGACTTATATTGACGTTTGCAGAAAATCGGGAGAGGCCTGCAGGATATACAAAACGCTGGGACTCGCAGCGTACTGCTCAAAATGAATATTTTGGTTACGTTATGCCGTTTGTTGAGCACCAATAGTTGACGCTCGAAATTATCTGTTCATGTTCGAGTTTCTCCCCCCCAGATGTGCTTTGGATGGAGACAGAAAGAAGTGCTGATTGCGGTTTGTCCGGCCAACCGTTCCGAAATAATCCTATGTAACATAATAAAAGTTTTGTCTTTTGTCTGATTCTTGTCCAATCAGGGCGTGTGCCGGAACTGGCATGGCGTGAGAGATGTCGTCTTACAACAATTGTTACTGTTCGTCCATAGAACTCCAATGGAATAGTAATTATCAAGATTCATTCTCTGTAGGTGTAGGACTGGGTGAAAACTGTTGCCACAGTTGCTGCTGGGTGGCCAATGCCGCGGTTAATGCGGATTTTTCCTGCAACAATAACATTTCCGTAGCCTTCGCCTCTGAAGCTAGGACCTGTAGTTGTTTAAAATCGTGACGTTGTAGGTCATATGCTTTTTGGAGCTCCACATACAGTGTATTTATGTGTTCCAGCTGACGCTCCAACTTTCGGCGCTCGGTCTGATGACTAACCAACTGTTCTTTCATGTCTGCTGATGCAGTTTGAACGTGTTGAAGCGAAGTGGTTAAGCGCTGCACCTGAGTCATCAGAGTACTGGCTTCATGCTGCTTCACTATCACAGCTTGCTGCGCTTCTCGAAGATCTGCTTGCAGCTGTTGGATTTGGTGCTCATGGCGTTGTTCATCCTGCTCTCGCTGAGATTGGACAGCAGTACGATAGTGTTCCAGTGTTTGCCTGGTATGCTGATGTTTGTCCTCCAGCGAGCTGATTTGCTGCTCTTTGGTGGCGAGCAGGGTTCTCTGATGGGTATTTTCACCATTGAGTTCCGATATTTTGAGTGCATCCTGCTGCCTGGCTTCCTGAAGTGTTTTATTGCTGTCTTCAGAGGATGAGAGTTTGAGCTGCAGATCGTCGGTTTGTGCCTTCAAATCCCGTATTTGTATGCGCAGGTTGTCAGCTAAGTTCTGCCAATTCGCTTGTGCGGCCTCGTGCACCGCATCTGCATGCGCAACCTTAGCCAAGGCCTCTTCCTGCAGTTGTCTGGCCAATTGCAAGACCGTCGTTTTGATTGTGTCTGTCAGAAGCTGCTCGTCATTCAACACAGTCGAATCGTCATTCTCCAGCTCTCTGAGCCAGCGCTGTATAGTCGACTTGGAACCTGTATTACCCAACTCTATTCGCAACGAATCCAGTGTTACTGATTGTCCTTCGTTCACTAGTCGTTGTCTGGCGGCTCTTACATCGTCCTTGGTAATTCCAGTTCTGGCCATCATAAACCTCATTTCGCACTAATACGTATTATGTATATACATACTATACCAAGAATTGAAATTGTCAAAATTCAGTGTCCAGTGAGTACCCGAAAACAACCAGCGATACCGGATGCGGGTTTACTCGGGATGTGAACACCTTCGACCAGTATTTGTAGGCCATATCTTGGGAAAACAGCTGGAGCTTACTCAAAAGGAACCTTCAAACGAGACAAGGTGACAGCGATAACTACAGTGCTGTATATTTTGTTGAAAATAACAAAAAGTTGCTATCCATTGAAAACGCCTTTGCTAGAACAGCTCCCATTGATACAGCGAGAACGTCTCGAATTCATTGAGTTTTCACTCGAATTTTATGGCAAGGTGAGTCGCCAATGGCTGAGTAAGTGTCTGCAGCTAGCTACAGCGAGTTGCACCAGAGATCTAGCACTTTATCGCCAATTTGCGTCCGAAAATTTGGAAATGAGACATCACGATAAGGCGTTTTATCGCACTGATAAGTTTAAGGCTTTGTTTGTGCATAATCCGAAGAATGTACTGGCCAAGCTAGAGCATTACAATCCAGTTTTGTTCCCTCATGGAACTGTCTCAGGCCTATCTTCTGACGCAATCATGGATAATTCGATGTTCTACCCATGCATGGATGTAACGGCAGCAGTTAACAGAGCAATTGTTAGGCGAGGTGTTGTTCGAATAAAGTATGAGAGTCTTGCGGCTGGAGCAATTGATACTGCTATAGTCCCATTAGTTATTTTTCATGGTTATCGTGGCTGGTATGTTCGTGCATATGACTTTGAGACGACTCAGTTTTCAGATTTTTCACTCTCCAGAATACAGTCTGTCGGGGAGTCGAGCCTAGCTGCTCCAATCCCCAATATTGCAGAAGATTTACAATGGAATACAATTGTGAGTCTCTCGTTTGAACCCCACCCATCAGTGTCAAACAAACGTGCTGTCGAGATGATGTATGCTATGAAAAATGGTTGCCTGACAGTTGTTACTAATACTGTAATCGGTCGCCATATTTTAAAGCGTGAAAACGTTGCCACCAGTAATCTGGATTTAGCTGAAACAGATCAGTTGTTAAGTTTGAAAGAAAGTTTTTCGTTTGATTTGTCTTTCGAAGAATATTAAACATTTCTTTTATTATGTTACGAGATATTTTGGTGAAATTCTGAAACTTTACCTTCGGAGAGCTTTAAATTCACGGAAATTTCCTCATGTTGTCTGTTATATTGCAACGTATAGTAAAAATTATCGCGGTCATTTTATTCGCGAGCACTGCGTCAAAATATAGAGGGTCTAGCATGAAAAAAAGCTCTTTCTTTGCTTGGATATTACGAATGCCGTTGATAAAACGGTGGGCTGTTATGCATTTGGTTAAGAGCGAAAATGTTGCCGAGCATAGCCACCAAGTTGCAGTGATCGCACATACGCTTGCTGTTATCAGAAATACGTACTGTGGTGGAAACATTAATCCGGAAAAAGCTGCAACGGTTGCGTTGTATCACGAAGTGTCTGAGTCCAAACTTCAAGATGTAATACATGTGACAAAGTACCACAACCCAGCTATTGCAAGAGAATTCAAAGTGATTGAAGAATTGGCTGAGCGTGAATGTTTGGCGACGCTGCCAGCTGAGCTTCAACCAATCTTTGACGGTCTACTGATACAAAACAATGTTGATCCTGAGTACAAACAGATTGTTAAAGCAGCAGACATCATATCCGCGTATTTGAAAGCCTGTGATGAGATTCGATTCAACAATCCGGAGTTTTACACGGTGAAAAGTAGGCTTGAGGAGATGATCAACGACCTCAAAGTGAAGTTTCCTGAAGTGGGTTTGTTTATGGATATATTCGCAGATCGGTCTTTAGATAGTATTGAGTCGCCGCCAATAAAATAGTCCATCATGAGTTTTAGGAAGATCATTTTTTCTGTAGGTGAAGGCTTCTCATGACCACGTAATCGCAATTCGTTAGTAGTGTGTTGGTGACGTTAAGCTTGAGTCGACTCCGAGGAAACACAATATGCCGCAAACGAATTTTCGAAGACACGCTTTCGCTTTTGAGGGAGGTGAGCAACTTACCACAATAGGCGCTACATTTTTCGTCTCATACCTATACCATCGGTATGTCGATCCCACACACAGAAACTGGGATAGGATAAAAACTCAAAATTCTCGGATAAGCACAATCAACAGATCCGTAAATTACCACGTGAATTGGTTGAGGTACATCTCCAACATGAGCGATACCAATTTGGATAAAAACACTTTGGGACTTGATGGTGTCACCGTAAAAAAAATGGCTCTGGCCTTACAAAAGGAGTTATGAGAGCCTGTGGCGATCACTAGCCTAACGAGAGGGACCACGATCGCACCAGCGAGTTGATAGCATGTGTTGGTGCAGTACGAATTTGGTTGTTGAGAACCACAGCAATCCGTGTCGGATATTGGTGAAAAGTGTATGCAGTTTCAGGTCGTACTACAGTACATTGGTATCGGTAGGTGAAAAGAAAAATTATCTGTTGGCTCCTGTCTCATCTGATTGAATAAAAGCCCGAGACGTATGTGACAAATCGTATGCGATTTTTCATTGAGACACCTCCTTGAAAGCCTTTTATATATTGAGCTTGCATCCTAATCCATCGTTACCAACATACGTTTATCGTTCTGTGTTGCAAGGCGAGGATGTCCGAGGTCATGCGCCAGACACAGAGATTCCATTAATGCGTCATCTGGCAAAATTTGTTGCAATTGCACATCGGTTGTTTTGTTGCGCAGTTGGGCAACCAGCGCTGTGCCAATTTGTGCTGCTTCGAGTGAGTGGGTGAGTCGGGTGCGGTAAAAGTCATTCTGGCCAACACTCATGATCTGGGTTTTAGCCTGCAACCGGCGAAAGGCTGCACTGTGTAAAATTCTTGCCTTGTCGCGCTGATAGCAAGAACGGTGATCGCCTGGGCGATTATCTTGTTGTGATAAGTGACGTTCAGTCCAGACATCCATAACCTGCTCCTTGAAGTACACGGCTATCTTACTGAATTTATTCATATCAGGCGACTATGAAAAAAAATGCCATAACCACTGGACATAAAAACAGTTAAACTGTATAAATACACAGTACTCAATCAGGGAGCTAATCATGCCAGTTATTATTCAATATGTCGTGGAACGTGACGGGGAAGCCAAAATGACTTTTGCCAGTAAACAGCAGGCTGACGCCTATGACAAAATGTTAGATCTCGCTGAATTAATGGGTGATTTGTTGGGGCGCAGTCAGATGCTGAATGACAATCAGACAGAACTGTTGTCATTGTATTTGGCGCAAAACAAAGATGAATTGCTAGCTGCCCTGCAAGGCAAAGCCAAGGCTGTGAAAAAACAGAAAGATGAAGAGGGCGTTTTGACTGAACCAAGCCCATCGGAGCCGGATGACTCAGCAGAAGACACAGTGGTTACCGCGTTTGCCAGTGCAGCCTGATATTAGCTAATCAATCTGTAGCTTTCAGCAGATTTAGCGTTGTCTTGAGCTGCTGAAGCTGCAATTCGATCTTTTTACGGTCATCTGTCGTTGATGCTTGTTGCAGCTGTTGTTCTGCTGCTTTGATCTGTTGCTGCAGCAGATTAACGCGCTGCGATTTTTCAGTTTTGAGAGATTGCTGTTCAGTTGCAAGTTCAGCAGCGAGATCGTCTTCTGCAACTAAGTCTGCTTCGGCCGATTGCTCTTTGACTTGCTGCGCCTGTTGCTGTGCTTGTTGTTTTACATCGGTGATCGGGGTTAGCACTGCTTGTGTTGATTGCTCTTTGACTTGCTGCACCTGTTGCTGAGCTTGTTGTTTTGCATCAGTGATTGGGGTCAGCACGGCCTGTGTTGATTGCTGTTTGACTTGCTGTACCTGTTGCTGAGTTTGCTGTTTCGCATCAGTGATCGGGGTCAGCACTGCTTGTGTCGATTGCTCTTTGACTTGCTGTACCTGTTGCTGAGTTTGCTGTTTTACATCAGTGATCGGGGTCAGCACTACTTGTGTTGATTGCTCTTTGACTTGCTGCGCCTGTTGCTGAGCTTGTTGTTTTGCATCAGTGATTGGGGTCAGCACTGCTTGTGTCGATTGTTCTTTGACTTGCTTGACCTGTTGCTGAACTTGTTGTCTTACATCGGTGATCGGGGTCAGCACTGCTTGTGTCGATTGCTCTTTGACTTGCTGGACCTGATGCTGTGCTTGCTGTTTCGCATCACTTAATGGCGATAGGGCTTTATCCACTAATGATTGTTTTTTCTCCTCTAGCAGATTTTTAGTCTGACCTTTTATGTCTTTCAGATTTGTTGCGTTATCTACTAACGGCGCCACTGCAGCTGGCACAGGGATGTTGTCTGATAGTTGTTGTTTTGCTTTGTTAATAGCTTGTTGCTGCAGTTTTGCCGGATCTGTGTAGTCACTGAGTTCTTTAGGCCAAACTGGGATCTGCTCTGCGACTTCGTTGTTTAATTTTTCAGCAAATACCTGAGGAGCACCACCACTCACCATTAGCACTGCCATTTGGTTTGTTTCTGAGTTCCATACAAAACCAGCTTTTTCTGCCAGCTCAGGTACAGGTGTATATTTGGACACTACGTAAAACAGTGGTCCTTCTTGTTGGATTTTATCTGCAGTTTCAAGTAGTTGCACTGCGCCTGAATAGTGGCTACCTAATAGCGGCTCAAGTCTTGATTGAATTAATGGCTGCCTAAATAAATTTGCTTCTTTAGGATCCAGGCCAACCATTGGTTTTAGCAGAGCCCACATCAGCTGGCCTTGGGGGGCAAGTAATAATGCCGGTGCGACACAGGCGGTCAAAAAAATACTATAAACCGTAGCACAGCATCCGGCAAAAAGTGTTGAACGTAACTGACTCATACGTTATATCCTGCATTAGGTTGGCGTCAATGAGCATCTTTTGGCATATCAGCACGATCTAACTCTTTTTGTTTTATTGCTGCCAAACGACGTTCTTTCAGCTGATTTATTGTTTTTGCAGACAAGTGATAAATCAAGGTAATTGGCCCCATCTTAAGTAGATGCCCACGTAGAAACCAGACACAGTGCGCGAAAACGTTCCAGACTCCTGTCGTGTAAAGCATCGTTTTGATGAGCCAGATCATGCATTTGTTTTTAAATTTAAAGGATAGAAGCCAGCTTTTTGTATCAGTGTCTAACTCAGTCTCAAAAATCTGGCTCAATAAAGCAAATCCGTAAGCAACAGCTTGTTGAGCTTTCACCTGGATAGCCATTTCTCGAACTTCACACAGAGAATCAGAGACTTGATCGAACAACATCCATAGATCTACAACATCTTTGATGAGTTTGTGACTTTCTTCCTGGTAAAATAGATGTACGCATGCATGAACAAACATTAAAGAGGGACTGCAAAGTTGAAATTTTGAACCACTCAGTTGCGTTGCATACTGAAAAAATGGTGCGATCTGCAAATGTAGTGAGCTGACAACGGGAAAGATGTGATGGTGTAAATCCAAAGATGCGCCTGTCAGCAGATTGTGTTTTGGCGGTAGTTGATGAGACCATTGCAAGTAGTAATTCCTGTCGTAAGCAGACAGTTCGTTTTCGACGTACCCATACGCTAATAGGCGCATATTCGCGTCATCAAGACAATCTTTGGGGATTAACAAATCTATATCTGAAAATAACCGGCCTTTTGCATAGTTGAATCCAGCACAGCGGTATGCTGTACCCTTTAGAAATAAGCATGGATAATTCGCATCCGCAAAAACCTGTTCAAGTAGTAGGAGTTCATTTGCTAATGAAAACGCTTGTTTGTCGGCATAGTTTTGCCCAGATAACAAATGCCGTTGCACATTTTTCGGGACGATCCCTAATACATTACACTGCTTGAAATAAGTATAATAAGTGGCTAGCAGACCATACTTACGGGCGCTTTGTAAAAATTGGGTCCAATCGGAAGGCCTTGCTATCCCTATGGTTGATACAGGTTGCCTGAGGAAGTTAAACAACAAGACTGTATCGTTCATGGTAATGACTCGATGAAATCAAGAGCGTCCTGGCTCCAATGATATTCAAGTTGAATGCCCTCTACTTGCCCAACCAGACTAGACATCACATTAAAACCGGTTTCCGCCATTACCTGATAGTTAAAGCTGTTAATTGCCAGATGCATGAAAAGTTGAGTCTGTGGAATTCGCGCAATTAAGGTTTTCTGTGGGACCGAGCAATATTTCGGGAATATGACATAACTGGGAGTCACTCTTTTATTCATATCTATCCAGCTAATTTCGGTCGGCGGTAAATAACCAATGGTTCCCTTAAAGGTATTGTTACAAATTTGCACTACCGAGTTTTGCCCTGCGATGTTTTGAATCACTGATATTGATTTATTCTTAAGACTGATTGGACGTACACACGGGACCAACTCACCCGAATATGGGTCTATCAGGCAGTGTTCGTCTGATAATAGACGCCAGCCTGACAACATAAGCATTGCGCACAATGTGCTTTTTCCTGAACCAGGTGGTGCCGGCAAAATTATACTCACCCCGTTTTTTTCAAGAACCCCCGCGTGAATGCATAAGAAGTGGCTTTGATAATTGGCAATACACCAGTTTAAGCCCCACTCAAAGCATGGAATCAGGTCATGATCATCCGCCATCCTGAAGTGATCAGAACCTAAACGGAAATTGTATGGTCTTTTCCAGCCATTCCAACGCCGACTACACTCAACTTCGAAATCAACAACTTCTGAATTTTGAATCTTAGTGATTACTGAAGAGGGATAGAGTCCTTGCAGGCGAGAATAAAGGTTGGACCTATTTGACTGAATCCGAAAACTGAAAGGGTAAGTATGGAGTTCGAAATTTAGCAATCTTTAAGAACCATACTATTCACAATATTGCAATTATCATTTGCATCTGATAACTGTGCAGTAGTTATTAAGGTAACTCTGTCAAATACAACGCGTCCAGAAAAATCATCAGATTCAAATACTAAAGGCTGACCGATGTCAGCCTTTTGTAAAATCGCAGACTCAATATAGCTAGGAAGTATCATTGCAAGAAAACATTATCCTGTGATAGTGGCATCGCCGCAATACGCTTTGAATATATGCAACATTTCAGCTTTAGTACCGTTTAGACATGCCTTTTTATACGCCGCAATAAGCAATGAAGGCTCCGGATAACAATAGCGGCTATTTGGTTGCGGAGGAAAGGCATTTGTGTAGGCTGTATGACGCTCCCAGAGTGCGCCCATAAAAGCGGCTACAAAATAACCCTCTAAAGTGCCTTGTTTCAGCAGGCCGCTAGTATTTTTGTAATATGGTTCAGAGTCCTTGTATTCATGCTTGAACAAATACGCATCACCTAAGTCGCCGCAAATGCCAAAAATACTTTTCGCTCTGACATTACCACGAACTATTTTATTGCCATTAAATAATAACGGCATATTGTGACTAATCAGATACCTATCAAAATCGACAGCACAGATTCGCATGATTTCAGAGCGTTTTGGCCATTTCGGCAACACATAGCTACCATTGACCGAGCTTTGCTTGGCTGATGCTACTGCAGAGGATGTACCACTAAGGTTGATAGCGCCTGGAGAACAGTCGAGCTTTATGCACCCCCAGGCGCTTCCGCTTTGAACACTCAATACTACGGGTAAAGTACCAACACCAACTTTTGTCAAAAAGTTGCGTCGAGATAAAGCTTTTTTGGCACTAGGCTCAGGCTGCTGTTCCATTTGACCTTGTTGCGCTTCATTTTGCTGATTCATCTTGGTACCTCATAGTCCGATTACATTGCATTAGGCAAAAAGCCTGCCACAAATATATGTCACTGTTTCTAAACGATTTTATCTTGGCTGCGTGCGGTAAATCACAACCATTGTAAAGCAAACTGACACTAATGTTTTTACATCTGTTATGCGATGTATTCTACACGGCAATATTTTGCCTCGCTACTATTGTTTGCGACGCTGACCTTGTAGTCACATGCTGTTTATATAACTGAATAATTGTTTCAGTAGTGCTACTGCTGTCGGATCATCTTGTTTTTGCTCTGCACATTGCTCCAGTTCCAGCATGAAATCATCCAGGGTGCGGGCAGGTTGTTCAGCGCCAAACTGCAGACGGTCTTTACAGAAGCGTTGCCACTGCACCAATTCTGTATGATTCAGCGAATGAGGGTAGTTGCGGGCACGAAAGCGAAACAACAGGTGATTGAGCCTGTCATCCTGAAATACCGGCGGTGCAACCGCCAGCTGTTGTGGTGATGACTGATGGATTTGCGGCAGCAACCGGCGGTCTTGATCAGAGATGAACCCCTGGTAGAGGCTATAGTCCGGACATTGGCTAGGTTCAGCTGCTGACTCTGCCTGATAAATATCGAGAACCAAACGAAGGATTATTTCCCGCTGTTGACGCAATTGCTCAAGATGCTGCAGACATTGTGCTCGGTCTATGCCAAGTTCTTCGGCCCGTTCTGCCGATAGTGTTTTTGCCGGTGCCAATACCGGGCATTTGTTCAGGTGCACCAGTTTTAATGCAGGCCGGACTTCGTCAAGCGACAGCTCGCTTGTCTTCGCATAAAGTCGACGCCGGGCTTCATCTGCACTGAGGCTAAACAGAAGCGTCGGATCCTGTTGTAGATTAAAGCAAATCACTGCGTTTTTGTTGGTTGGGTGAAATGCCAACGGCACTATCCAACTACAACAACCTTGTAACGCCGTAAACTTAGATGAAACATGGACCAGTGGAGTGTGACCCGCGACATCAATTAATGCGGTCAGCTGCTGTTTTTGCCGGTGCTGCCATAAGTAATTGAATAATCTAGGTTGCGCCCGTTTAATTAAGGCAGCAAGTGCTACTGTGGCATAGACATCACTGCTGGCGTCATGCGCATTTTGGTGGCTGATGCCATTGGCTTTTGTTAGATCTTCCAGACGAAAACTCGGGCTGCCATCTTCTTTTAATGGCCATTGAATCCCATCAGGTCGCAAAGCAAAGCATGCACGAACCACATCAATGAGATCCCAGCGACTATTGCCGTGCTGCCACTCCCTGCTATATGGGTCGATGAAGTTACGAAACAGAGTGTGCCGCACCATTTCATCGTCAAAGCGAATATTGTTGTAGCCGATGACACAACTGCCAGCCGTCGCTAGTTGTTCGTGTAATCGCCGAATAAATTCAACTTCCGGCAATCCCTCTCTCTGACATTTTTGCGGAACGATCCCGGTGATCAGCGCGGCGGTTGGAGAAGGCAAATAGTCCGGCGCCAGCTGGCAATAAGCCATTTGTGGCTCACCAACAGGCTCAAGGTCCAGATTAGTGCGAAGCCCCGCGAATTGGGAAATCCGGTCCTTTTTCGGATCAGCTCCCCAGGTTTCCAGATCGTAAAAATAAAACGTTTCAGCGCTCAATCCAGCTTCCTTCGCACTTGATATGCGACTACAAAAATCGCCGCAGTATAAGTCAAAGGCTCTGGCTAAAAAAGGCGTAACTTTCTGTTATGCTGCGCGCCATGGCGTGCTGTTGGCTTGCAAACAGAAGTGAAGAGGTTGTTTGTGTTGTTCCGAATTATTTTTATGTTAGTTTTTACCAGTGTTGCTGTGGGTTCGGCGCATGCTGCACCGGCTGATTTTGACTCAGCAAAACGCATTGCGGCACGAATTTTTGCCGATGAACACACTGACTTTTATTGTAATTGTCCGATCCAATGGACTAGTGGCAAAGGTCGGATTGATCTGAAGTCTTGTGGCTATCAGGTCCGCAAAAACGGTCCGCGTGCTCTGCGCGTTGAGTGGGAACACGTTGTACCGGCGCAACAGTTTGGCGCCGGGCGGGCCTGTTGGAAACAAGGTGGGCGCGAGCATTGTGGCGATACGGACGCGAAATTCCGCCAAATTGAAGCCAACTTGTTTAATCTGCGTCCGGCGCTGGGGGAGGTTAATGGCGACCGCGCTCATTTCAGGTTTGCCGAACTGCCCAATGTAAAGCCACAGCATGGTGCCTGTCCGGTCCGGATAGACTTTAGTCGCCAACTGGCAGAACCCCGGTTCGAAGTGCGCGGCGACATTGCCCGGATCTATTTTTACATGGCCGACCGCTATCAACTCACATTAAGCGAAGCTGAGCAAAAACTGTTTTTACGCTGGCACACTGAAGATCCGGTAGATGATCGCGAATTAACGTTAATGCGACGAACCGCGCAACAGATGGGACATTCAAATGACTTTGTAACCGGTGAAAAACGCTGGTATCTGGGATATTTGTCAGCCCAGCCAGAGTTGTCGGAGCCGGACCCCGTCGCTGACACACTCCAGGTCAACTCTGCTGGGCAGTCATCGCTTTCACCAGCGGTGGTTGGCAATATAAACAGTAAGAAATATCACTTGCCACATTGCAGCGGCTATTCACAAATAAAGCCTGACAACCAGCAGCCATTTGCCACTGAAGCAAAAGCGATTGCGGCAGGATATCAGCTTGCCGGGAACTGTAAAAAGTAACAGCAGCCTTTTGGCTGCTGTTCTCATACTCAGGCCTGTTGCAGGCTTCTGAATAACTGGTCTTTTAGCTGGAGACGGACCTTTTTGCGCAATTCAAGATATTCTCCTGACGCAGTTTCAGCACCTTGTTCCAACCGGTACACTTCGTGGTCTACATCATGATATTCGGCAAACAAGCGGGCGAAGTGATGATCTGTCGTTTTCAGTTGATGAATTTTTTCCCGATATTCAGGAAATTCGTGTACTAAATCATGTTTTTCCAGGCTCATTTCATATTCCTTGTGCAACTAATAAGCTGTAGCCAGTTTAGGATAAGGCTGGTTATAAACTCTTGATCTGGCGCAACCTTCAGTGATTTGGTCCCAAGGCCTGGTCACAGCCTCCGCGGGCAGGCGTATGGTAACGAACATTTAAAGTGGAGAAACATATACATGAAACATAAAACTTTAGCCTTTATCGCCGCCAACCTATTGTGGTTATCACAGGCGCAGGCGGCTTCGGCACCTGTTGGTATTGTGATCCACGGTGGCGCCGGTACCATTTCACGTGACAGCATGACGCCAGCACAGCAAAAAGCCTATGAATCTACGTTAAAACACGCAGTTGATCAGGGTTACCAGGTGTTAGCGCAGGGCGGCAGCAGTCTGGATGCTGTCAGCGCCGCAGTCGTGATATTAGAAGATTCACCGTTGTTTAATGCCGGTAAGGGGGCTGTCTATACCTATGACGGCACGCACGAACTTGACGCAGCTATTATGCGCGGCGACAACAGAGCAGCAGGTGCTGTCGCTGGGGTCAAAACAGTGAAAAATCCCATCAAGCTTGCCCGCGCCGTCATGGAGCACTCAGAACACGTGTTATTGACTGGCGCAGGAGCAGAACAGTTCGCCAAAGTGCAGCAGCTGGAGCTTGTCGACAATAGTTATTTCGATACTGAATTTCGTTATCAAGCGTTGCAAAAAGCGCTCAAAGCTCTGACTAAAACGCCGCATCAGGCCAATCTACGACTAAGCCCGCTGTTTCCGCTCGAATGGAATGTTGGCACCGTCGGCGCTGTAGCAATTGACAAAAATGGACTGTTGTCTGCAGCAACATCAACTGGTGGCATGACCGCTAAACGTTTTGGCCGGGTTGGAGATGCGCCGCTGATTGGCGCTGGTACTTTTGCTGATAATCATAGCTGCGCGGTATCTGCCACCGGCCACGGCGAATTTTTTATCCGGTATCAGGTTGCCGGTGATATTTGTGCACGGGTACGTTATCAGGGTAAAAAAGCCGCAGTTGCCGCAGATGAAGTGATGCAGGAGCTCAAAGAAGTTGGCGGTCTTGGCGGCGTTATTGTTGTCGATCAGAAGGGCGCGTTAAGCTGGCACTTAAACACGGAAGGCATGTACCGCGCCAAACGAGAACAAGGAAAAGACGCTGAGATTGCGATTTTCAAAGATTGATCTGTATCAGAGCATCCTGCTGAATTTGCACTAAGCTTGGGCAGAAGGGTGATAAAAAACCCTTTGTATCAACCGAAGTTTGATTTGGAGGGGATGCATGAACTTATTAAAAGTGTCTGATCACATGAACCGCCATCCGGTGACGTTTAATCAGGATATGACGCTCGAAGCTGCCGTCGACCGTCTGACCGATGTAGCACAACTCGGCGGGCCTGTGGTCGATACAGCACACAAAGTTGTTGGTTTTTTGTCTGAACAGGATTGCCTGGCGCGCATGTTACTGAGCTCTTATCACGACGAGGGTTTGGCTTATGTCCGTGAGTTAATGCGTAAAGATGTGCTCACTGTGCATATGGATAGCGGCATTATCGAGTTGGCTCAGTTAATGCTTGGATTAAAACCCAAAATTTATCCGGTGGTCGATGATAACGGTGTTTTACAAGGGGTGATCAGCCGTACCGACGTGTTGCGTGCAATCGATCAGGAATTACATTCTCATTATCGCAAAGTCAGCTAATTCGCTGATGTCTTTAGCCATTGATACCTGAGCCGGCGCTGCCGGCTTTTGTCTGTTTGTGCTAGCATAGCTGCCTTATTTTTGCGGGGGCTGTGTTTTGTCTGAGTTATCGCCGGTTGTCGAACTATTACCTGTCAGTGCCTTGATGGATGCGGTGGCATTTTGTCTGCTCAAAGACCAATTCCGTTTGCGGCGGATGTGCCGTGAGTTGGCGAAGACTTCAGATCTGAAACGTCATACGCAATTACAAGCGGACATCATGTCATCTCAACAGGCGCGCCAGAGCAGAGCACAGGCGATGCCTGCAGTCAGTTATCCGGCCGAGTTACCGGTCAGTGGCCGTAAAGAAGATATTAAAGCTGCCATTGCCAAGCATCAGGTCGTGATTATTGCCGGCGAGACTGGTTCTGGTAAAACCACACAAATTCCAAAAATTTGTCTGGAACTTGGACGCGGTGTAGCAGGCTTGATAGGCCATACGCAGCCAAGACGCCTCGCCGCACGCAGTGTCGGTCAACGTTTGGCGGACGAACTTGCCGTGCCGCTTGGCCATCAAGTTGGCTACAAAGTACGCTTTGGTGATCACACGGGCAGCAATACATTGGTGAAGCTGATGACCGACGGTATTTTACTGGCGGAAATTCAGCAGGATAAATTCCTCAATCAATACGACACCATCATCATCGATGAAGCACACGAACGTAGTCTGAACATCGATTTCCTGCTCGGATACTTTAAGCAGTTGTTGCCAAAACGGCCGGATTTGAAGTTGATAATCACATCCGCGACCATTGATCCGCAGCGTTTCTCCCGCCATTTTGCCAATGCGCCGGTACTGGAAGTATCAGGCCGGACTTACCCGGTCGAAGTGCGCTACCGGCCCGCGGCTGAGATGGATGACAAAGACGCCGATCAGTTACAGGCTATTTTTGACGCCGTCGACGAACTCTATCGGGAGCCGCCGGGCGATATTCTGATTTTCCTTAATGGTGAACGCGAGATCCGTGATACCGCGGATGCGCTGGAAAAACTAAAACTTCCACATACAGAAGTATTGCCGCTTTATGCCCGGTTGAGCGCTGCCGAGCAAAACCGCATTTTCCAAAGCCATGCGGGCCGGCGTATCGTGTTGTCGACCAACGTGGCAGAAACGTCTTTAACCGTGCCAGGGATCCGCTACGTCATTGATCCGGGCACAGCAAGGATCTCCCGCTACAGCTATCGCTCGAAAGTTCAGCAATTGCCCATTGAAGCCATTAGCCAGGCCAGTGCGAATCAACGGAAAGGCCGCTGTGGTCGCGTCGCTGCCGGTATTTGTATCCGACTGTACAGCGAAGAGGATTTCAACAACCGGGACGAATTTACCGATCCGGAGATCCTGCGCACCAATCTCGCGTCAGTCATCATGCAGATGTTGGCCTTAGGCCTCGGCGATATTCAACATTTCCCGTTTCTGCAAAAACCGGACAGTCGTTTTATCAATGACGGCGTGCGCTTACTTGATGAACTCGGCGCGCTGAAAGCTGAACGCAAGCAAGGCCTGCAACTAACGCCGCTTGGTAAACAACTGAGTCGATTGCCAATAGATCCGAGATTGGCGCGGATGGTGTTAGCCGGGGCAGAGCGCAACTGTCTGGATGAATTACTGGTGATCACTGCCGCGCTGTCGATTCAGGATCCACGCGAGCGGCCACTGGATAAAAAACAAAAAGCTGATGAATTACATGGTCGTTTTGCTGATCCGGATTCAGATTTTGCCAGCTGGTTAAAGCTATGGCGTTATTTGCAGGAACAGCAGGACAGCCAAACCAACAATCAATTCCGCCGGTTGTGTAAACAGGAACTGCTGAACTACTTGCGTGTCCGCGAATGGCAGGATCTATATGCGCAGCTGTCGCAAGTCTGTGAAGAACTGACGTTGAAAAGTAACAGCACTGCGGCAGACTATCAAAGCATTCATACCGCTATCCTGACCGGATTGTTGGGCCAAATTGGTAGCAAAGACAGTGAAGCGGATTACATCGGCGCACGGCAAAGCCGGTTTTTTGTATTCCCCGGCAGTCATTTATTTAAGCGCAAGCCAAAGTGGGTGATGACCGCGGAATTAGTTGAAACCAGTAAACTTTATGCCAGGACTGTCGCGAAGATTGAACCTGAATGGGTCGAACCGCTGGCGCAACATCTGGTTAGCCGCAGCTACAGTGAGCCGCATTGGGAGAAAAAACGCGGCGCCGTGATAGCGTTTGAACAAGTTACGCTTTATGGTCTGATCATCGTCGGTAAACGTGCGGTGCAATACAGCAAAATCGAACCAGAGCTGTGCCACAAAATTTTTGTTCGTGAAGCCTTGGTCAATCAGGAGCTGGGGCTGAATGAGCCATTTTTAGCGCACAATGCCCGACTAATTGACCAAGTGACTGATCTCGAGGACAAATCGCGTCGGCGCGATATTCTGGTCGACGAAGAAACGTTGGTTGCGTTTTACGCAGAAAAAGTACCAGTTCACGCCAACAATCGTATTGAGTTTCAGCACTGGTGGAAAACGCAAAAACAACAAGATGCAAAGTTTCTGAACTTTGATCCGGATATGCTCAAACGCCATGACGCCGATCATATTACAGACGACAGTTATCCGGAGTTCTGGTCGCAGGGCAATCTGCGTTTGCCGCTTGAATATCATTTCTCGCCAGGCGCGCCGGATGATGGCGTCAGTCTGTGTATTCCACTGGCCTTACTGAATCAGGTGCAAGAGCTTGGGTTTGACTGGTTGATCCCTGGTTTGCGCCATGAATTACTGGTCGCGTTAATCAAGTGTTTGCCGAAGATGTACCGACGTAATTTTGTGCCGGCCCCCAATTATGCTGATGCCCTGATGCAGTCGGTAAGCCCAGAAGACGGACCTTTGCTCGCGTCTGTCACACAGCGTTTAAAAAGGATGAGTGGTATAACCATCGCAGATGATGCCTGGGAACTCAGTGAGTTACCTGTGCACTTAAAAATGAATTTTAAAGTGACGGATGACAAAGGTGCGGTGATTGCGCAACATCGTTCACTGGCGTTATTAAAACAACAACTGCAGGGACAGGTACAGGAAACGCTGAGCCTGGTTGCAGAGCAGGGTATTGAACAACAACAGCTGACTGACTGGAGCTTCGGTGAGCTACCCCGTGAATACGTCCGGTTGCAGGCCGGCTATGAAATTAAAGCCTTCCCGGCATTAGTTGATCAAAAACACAGTGTCGCGATCCAGTTACTGGATAGCCCGGAGCAGGCCGCAACGCAATCCCGGCTGGGACTACGCCGTCTGATGTTGCTGAATCTGCCGTCACCAGTGAAATATTTACAGGAAAACCTGCCGAATAAAGCCAAGTTAGGGCTCTATTTTAACCCGTTTGGCAAGGTACTTGAGCTGATTGACGATTGTATCGCCGCCGGCATTGACCATTTGGTCAACCAACATTCCTGGCCACACAACCAGCAGGAATATCTGCAGTTACGGGACGCGGTGCGCGCCGAACTCGGTGATACCGTGCTCGCCGTGGCGATGCAAGTAGAGCAAATACTGACAGTGGGTCATGAAATCAGTAAAAAGCTGCGAGGTCGGATGGATCTGGCTCTCGCCTATGCAAACGCCGACATTAAACAACAGCTTGATGCATTGGTGTTTAAAGGCTTTGTTAGCGAATTTGGCGCAACACGGCTTGACGACATCAAGCGATACTTGCTGGCACTGCAAAAGCGGCTGGAGAAATTACCGGTCGATCCGCAACGCGACCGACTGCAGATGCATGAATATGAGAAAGCAGCTGACGCCTATCAGCAACTACTAGGCAAGTTCGCTGGTAAGCCTGTACCAGAGCCGGTACGAGACATTCGCTGGATGCTTGAAGAGCTTAAAGTGTCATTGTTTGCACAACAACTCGGGACGCCATATCCAATATCATCGAAGCGTATTTTGCTGGCGGTTCAGGAGCTTAAGTAGCTGCAAGCTTGTAGCTGGCAGAATTTTCAGCTACAACCTTTCAGGCAGCAACTATAAGGATATGGCCATGACACGTGCTGAGTACAAAGTTGAGGCAAAGAAAGTACTGCTGGTGGATGACGAGCCGTTTAACCTTGCGTTGCTTCGTTTGGCGCTGCCAGTGTCACAGTACCAGCTGAGTTATGCTGCTCAGGGCCAGGCTGCATTGATGTTGATCCATGATGATAAACCCGATTTAATTTTGCTCGATATTTTGATGCCAGGATTAACTGGCATCGACTTGTGTACATTGCTAAAGCACAATCCGCTCACTGCGGACATCCCGGTGATCATGTTGTCTGGACTTGATTCACCGGCAGATGCGCGTGCGGCCTCTGCTGCTGGTGCATTGGGTTATATTCCGAAGCCATTTACTGCAGAGAAAATTTTATCGCAGATTGAGCGACTGACAGGTTGGTGCTGATGGCGGCGCTTTACAGTACTGACAGAAAGCTTTATAACAAATGCGGTCGGCCTTAGACGAGACAACCCATGCTGAGCAGAAACGATAAACGTAATTATTTTCGAATGATGGTAAATACCGAAGTCCAGATGATGATCAATGATCCGGAATCAGGCAGGATGTTGAGTGGTATCTGCCGGGATTTAAGTGCCACAGGCATGGCTGTTGAAATTGACGAGCCTCTGGAAATGGGCACGATGATCCATCTGCGACTCGAATCAAATAACAGCTCTGTTGTCCCGCTCGACGCGCATGCGAAAGTGGTGCGATGCACGCAGGAATCAGAAGATTTGTACCAAATTGGTTTAACGTTTATCGAACTGAATTAAATGGCCCTCGCTCCGGCTTTATGCTAAGCAATGGCCGATTTTTCGGCGAACTAACCAAAGCCGCGTGACAGCAACAGTCGTTTTGATTAGGCTGTGCCGCCTGTAACTGGTCAACACCGATGTTTCATCATGCCCTCATCTGAAAACTACTCTACCTTACGCAACTGGCTCATTCTGCTGTTGCCATCTTTACTCGGTGTATTTCTCTTTATGACGCCGATCCCTGCCGAAAAAGGCCTGACAATTCCGGTCGCAGTGATGGCAAATCAACTCAAAATGACGCTGGGTAGCTGGATGCCATATCTACTGGCATTTATTGTTACAGTGTCTGCAGTTCTGACTTTGGTTGTAAAGTTGGCAAAACCAGCCCAGGCCCCATCCAGTAGTTTTGCCGGTAAATTGTTTAGCCCGGGTTGGGGCTGGGTTTTAGTTCGCGTACTTGGTGCAATCTTTTTACTGTTGGTGCTGTCCGGCCAGGGACCGGCATTTATCACCAGCCCGGCGACAGGCGCGTTAGTGTTAAACGACCTGCTGCCAGTATTATTTTGTGTCTTTGTATTTGCTGGCTTACTGCTGCCGTTGCTGCTGAACTTTGGTCTGCTGGAATTCATCGGAACTTTAATGACCAAAATCATGCGGCCTATTTTTCGTTTACCTGGCCGCTCGGCGGTCGATTGCATCGCCTCCTGGATTGGTGATGGCAGTGTCGGGATCTTATTAACCAGTAAACAATATGAAGCTGGTTTTTATACGGCACGGGAAGCAGCTGTGATCGGGACCACATTCTCGGCTGTATCGGTCACTTTCTGTATCGTGGTACTGGGCCAGGTCCGGCTTGAACACATGTTCCTGCCATTTTATGCCACCATTTGTACGGCTGGTCTGGTCGCAGCGATTGTCCTGCCATATTTGCCGCCACTGCGGGGTAAGCCCGACACATACATTGATGGGATTGATCATATGCGTGCTGAAGGGGGCCAGTTTAGCCAAACATCAGTGTTTAGCCGGGCGGTCGCACACGGACTGCATCGTGCTAGTCAGGCCAGTGGATTTCGCGCGACACTACGAGAAGGTATTGAGGCGGTGCTGGATATGCTGTTCGGCGTTCTACCAGTGATTATGGCCGTCGGCACACTGGCGCTCGTCATTGCCGAGCATACATCTGTGTTCAGTATCCTTGGCGCGCCATTTGTGCCCCTGTTAGAGCTGTTGCAAATACCGTATCCGGACCAAGCGGCGAAATCGGTGATGGTAGGTTTTGCCGATATGTTTGTACCTTCTATTCTTGTCAGCGAAGTACCCAGTGAGCTCACCCGCTTTGTCATTGCAGCATTATCAGTCACTCAACTTATTTACATGTCGGAAGTCGGCGCCTTGCTACTCGGCAGCAAGATACCCGTGACGTTGGTGGATTTGTTTGTCTTATTCATTCTGCGCACACTGATCACTTTACCGGTCATCGCCGGTATGGCTCACTTGCTATTCTGAAGCTAAATCAACCGCATGAATTGCAGCGCCTTAGCGCTGCAATTCATGTCTGCTGACAATTTTTGTACATCTGAAACACTTGCATTGCTTGACTGTCGCGTGGGGCTTGTTAATCTGTTTGCCTTACACAGAATTAACATTCAACGCGACTCGCCTGAGTCCAGGGAAGTTCCGATGTCTATGTTACGCGTTCTCTTGTTGTTGCCTGCGATGGTATTGACAGCCTGCAGTCAGACACCACCATCAAACCAAAATCTACTGACTGAACTCGATGGACCGCTCGCACAGATGCAAGTGGATGGCCGCCAGCTATACCAGCGCATGCAAAAACTGACACTAGACAAAAGCTGTACCACTGATCAGCAATGTCAGGTGCTTGGTATTGGTTCTCGCCCGTGCGGTGGGCCTGAACAGTTTCTGCTATTTTCCAGCCAACAGACTGACCAAAAAATGCTGACAATTACCAACGACCGCTACACCCGCATTCGTCAGGAGCAACAACAACGGTTAGGTCAACGCAGTACCTGCCAGCAGTTAATGGCGCCGCTGCCGGCATGTCGTCAGCAACAATGTGTACTGCTTAACACTGACCGCTGAAAAAGTCGCGAACATTTACAGAACAAAAAAGGCCGCGAGTTAGCGGCCTTTTTAGATTTGATAATCTATCTATTTATGCTGAGAAGTTTTGTACTGCTCACAGCCGGCTTTATCAACACACTCTCCGTACAAATACAGACTGTGGTGCGTCAACTTAATACCATTTTTCTCAGAGATCTCGAGCTGTTTACGTTCGATCTCATCATCTTCAAATTCAATGACTTTACCGCAATTGAGGCAGACCAGGTGATCGTGATGATCGATGCGGCTCAATTCAAACACCGATTTTCCACCTTCAAAATGATGGCGTGTAACAATACCGGCGTCATCAAACTGATTCAATACACGATAGACAGTGGCCAGACCGATGTCTTCACCGATCTCCAGCAGGATTTTATACACGTCTTCTGCGCTGATGTGTTGATGAGCGGGATCCTGCAGGATCTCCAGAATCTTTACGCGGGGCAGCGTGACTTTTAAACCTGCTTTACGCAGCTCGCTGTTATGATCAGGCATGTGGGCATCACTTAGAAAATAAGGGTTAGTTGATTATAAGGCTATTATTCGTTTGAGGAAAAGCGAAAAATGGCTTGGTT
>JACCDS010856155.1_pt1 | contig 21943 bp, 5 predicted proteins | sample 7446441 | NCBI WGS metagenome assembly JACCDS01 (sample SAMN15323445, study PRJNA562643) | freshwater metagenome | isolation source: river surface water | place: USA:Blue River Watershed | collected 2017-08-17 | reverse complement strand
GAAGAAATTTTTCCACAATGATTTGCAAACTTACGCAATTGTTGGGAAAGGAAAATCACTGCCTTTGGGGCTGGGAAAATATGCTTTCGCACCCAAAAATTCTCAAAATAGTGTAGCTTCGTATATCCAAACCAAAAGCCATGAAGACGAATCCAAGCAACCCAAGCCGAAGAACTTTTCTCGCCAATTCAGCCAAAGCGGGCCTGACGGTAGGCATCTTAGGAACCGGAATATCCGATCTTTTTGGACAGGAAAGCCTTCCGGCATTTTCCACAGGATTTACCCAGCAGCCCCTGCCCTATGGATATGCTGCCCTGGAGCCCCACATCGATGCGCGGACCATGGAAATCCACTATACCAAGCATGCGGCCGCTTATGCGAGCAACCTTCGGGATGCCGCCAAGGAAGAAGGAGTAGACACTGCCCAGCCTTTGGAGCAGGTACTCGCCTCCATTTCCAAATACTCCACTAAGATGCGTAACAATGGTGGCGGGCATTACAACCACGAACTTTTTTGGAGTATCCTGGGCGCAGGCACTTCTCCTGAAGTGGGGCCGGAGGGAGCGTTATTGAAAGCCATTAAAACCTCTTTTGGGAGTTACGAAGCCTTTGTGAGCCAGTTTGAAACTGCTGCCAAAACTCGATTTGGGTCAGGCTGGGCTTGGCTACTGGTCGATGCCACAGGCAAGCTCGTGGTAAGTTCCACCCCCAATCAAGATAATCCCTTGATGGACATAGCCGAAGTGAAAGGAACTCCTATTTTGGGTTTGGATGTGTGGGAGCACGCCTACTACTTGCACTACCAAAACCGACGCCCCGACTACGTAACTGCCTTTTGGAAGGTGGTCAACTGGAAGGCCGTAGCCGAGCGCTTTGCAGCAGCCACGAAGTAATTTCTCAAATTTTCTAGTGATTAAATTTACCTACATTTCCATGCAAGATCCCAAGTCCCTTAGTTCCGTTGCGCTCTTTCACGAGACCTTTAAGCACCCTATTTTGCCTCAGCCTACCATCCCTTCCGAAACCCGCTGCGCGCTGCGCATGTCTTTGCTCGCTGAAGAGTTGAAGGAGTTGGAAGAGGCCATTGAAAACAAGGATTTGGTGGAGATTGCGGATGCGCTGTGCGATTTGCAGTACGTGCTTTCAGGCGCGATACTGGAGTTTGGGTTGGGAGAAAAATTCAAGGCCCTTTTTGATGAGGTGCAGCGCTCCAACATGAGCAAGGCCTGCAAGACAGAGGAGGAGGCAAAGGCTACCGTGGCGCATTACGAAGCCAAGGGCACGCCATGCTTCTATGAAAAAGAAGGGGATCTCTACCTTGTCTTTCGCGAGGGCGACCACAAGACCTTGAAGTCTGTTGGGTATTCGCCTGCTGATTTGAGGGGAATTTTGAAAGGCTAGGAAGGGAGTTTGCGCGCAAAGGCGCAGAGACGCAAAGAGGTTTTTAATATGTACAAAGTACCAAGTACAAGGTACCAAGAATTTAAATGACCAGAATTCAAGTACCAATTCGAATCCCTACTTCTCCATTCTCCAATCGGCGTTCAGCGTTCGACATTAACTCAATCTCGTACTTCGTATTTCCTACCCTATTTTCTCAACAAATTCAACATCCCTCTTCTGGTCTCTCCTGTTTCTCCAATTTCGATCGTCCAGAAGTAACTTGCCACTGGCATCTCTTTGCCATTGAAAGTTCCGTCCCAACGTACGTCTGGATTCTCCGTATAGAACAAGCGAGATCCTCCTCTATCGTATACCGAGATACGTACTCCCTGGTAGAAGCGGAGATCATTCACTCCCCAGGTATCGTTAATTCCATCTCCATTCGGTGTGAAAGCATTCGTAATCACTAAGGAGTTGAAGTCTGAACGGGTTCTGTTGATCGTAAAGAACTTATCCAAGGTGTTTCCATCTCGATCCGTCACGCGCATCACGATGCTGAAGGTAGTCTTGCCAGGGGCACGATCTACACTACTCCAGAATAGGATGTTGTCTTTGATCTCAAAGAACTTATTGTCGTAACCCGGCCCAAGCAAGCTCACCGTGTGGATCTTATCCACTGGATCAGTGATGACAAAGCCGCCCACCGGGATAAAGAAGTTCGTCGCACTACCCACAAACGTATTGTTGTTCAGCGTCACATCTCGAGGAGCCGGTTTTGGAAGTACTTGAATGGTTACCTTGGCAACTATTTTATCCGGATTTCCAATCCCGGCAGGAAGGATAAGTGTTCCTTCCAATGAGTAGTTTCCCCTAGCAAGTAGGTTCAAGGTAGTCTTGTCCCACTTGGCCTCTACTGAATAATATTGTCCATGGGTAGACAAAACATTAACTGTAGCGGGAAGTGTCACCTCTTTGGACCAATCAGTAATCATCGTTGCCATTTCAACTACAGACAAGACTCTAGCTTTTGTGATCTCTAAGGTAGATCCAGTCACCGTCAAGGTATAATTTGGCCCCGCGCTCACGGTTCCTTGATTGATACGATAGATTCCTGGGTCTTCTCCGAGCTCTCTATCTAATGCTCCTCGAAGAACCGTCTCGGTATCTGTTCCTTTTAATCCTTGCACGCTGTAGGCAAATCGTGGATCTGCCTGCCCATAAATTTTGGTTGCAGGTATTACCGTCAGAGAAAGTGGTGCTGGCGTCACTTCCAAGGTCCCTTCGACCCGGGTGATTGTATAATTTGGATCTGCACCTCCAGAAAGGATAATTCGATAGCTTCCAACTCCAGAAGTCAGCGTTGCTGGGGTGCTGATGCTCGGTAAATCGTCTATTTCGGTATCACCAGTTACCAATCCAGTGTAGGTAAAACTTAAACTCGGATTTGCCTCCCCGTAGATTTTGGAAGTATTTGATGCTCGAATCGTCAATGCCTTTGGAGTGATATTAAAGGTCTGCGTCTTCGTATCAGCATAATTGCCAGTACCTGTAATCGTCACCGTGGCCGTACCCACATTTGTATTGTTACTGTAAGCTACCGTGTAGTCTGTACCTAGGGTCAGTGTGGTACTTCCATCCTTCACCACTAACGTTGGTGTTATTAGGCTGCCCGTATAGGTTTGGTTGGCGATTGCCTCAATCGTCAAGGTGCTTGCTGCTTTGGCTACAATAGTGAAGGTCTGGGTCTTGGTGCCTGTATAGTTGCCTATTCCCGTGATGGTCACCGTCGCCGAGCCCACATTCGTATTGTTACTGTAAGCTACCGTGTAGTCTGTACCTAGGGTCAGTGTGGTACTTCCATCCTTCACTACTACTGTTGGAGTGATAGCCGAACCCGTATAGGTTTGGTTGGCGATTGCCTCAATCGTCAAGGTGCTTGCTGCTTTGGCTACAATAGTGAAAGTCTGGGTCTTGGTGCCTGTATAGTTGCCTATTCCCGTGATGGTCACCGTCGCCGTGCCCACATTCGTGTTATTGCTGTAAGCTACCGTGTAGTCTGTACCTAGGTTCAGCGTAGTACTTCCATCCTTCACCACTACCGTTGGAGTGATAGCTAAACCCGTATAGGTTTGGTTGGCAATTGCATCAATTGTCAGCGTACTAGCTGCCTTGGCGACAATAGTGAAGGTTTGGGTCTTGGTACCTGTATAGTTGCCTATTCCCGTGATCGTCACCGTCGCCGTACCCACATTCGTATTGTTACTGTAAGCTACCGTGTAGTCTGTACCTAGGGTCAGCGTAGTACTTCCATCCTTCACCACTATCGTTGGAGTGATGGCCGAACCCGTATAGGTTTGGTTGGCGATTGCATCAATTGTCAGCGTACTCGCTGCCTTGGCGACAATAGTGAAGGTCTGGGTCTTGGTGCCTGTATAGTTCCCTATTCCCGTGATGGTCACCGTCGCCGTACCCACAGTGGTATTGCTGCTATAGGCTACCGTGTAGTCTGTACCTAGGGTCAGCGTAGTACTTCCATCCTTCACCACTACCGTTGGTGTTATTGGGCTGCCCGAATAGATTTGGTTCGCAATCGCCTCAATCGTCAAGGTACTTGCTGCTTTGGTGACAATAGTGAAGTTCTGGGTCTTGGTGCCTGTATAGTTCCCTATTCCCGTTATGGTCACTGTAGCCGTACCCACATTGGTATTGCTGCTATAGGCTACCGTGTAGTCTGTACCTAGGGTCAGTGTGGTACTTCCATCTTTCACCACTACCGTTGGTGTTATTGGGCTGCCCGAATAGATTTGGTTCGCAATCGCCTCAATCGTCAGCGTGCTTGCTGCTTTGGCAGCAATGGTAAAAGTCTGGGTCTTGGTGCCCGTGTAGTTGCCTATTCCCGTGATGGTCACCGTCGCCGTACCCACATTGGTATTGCTGCTGTAGGCTACCGTGTAGTCTGTGCCTAGGGTCAGCGTAGTACTTCCATCCTTCACCACTACTGTTGGAGTGATGGCCACGCCCGTATAAGTTTGGTTAGCGATTGGATCAATATTTATTGCTGGATCTGAAAAAGGGATAAGTGGAGTTACAGAAACCGAACTGGAGGCGATCCCGGTTCCCGCAGAATTGACTCCGCGGACCTTTACCGTATAGGTCGTGCGCGTGGTCAAATTGCTTAGGGTTAGGGGAGAACTAGTTTGAGCGGGACTACTTGCAATCCAATTGGTTCCATTGTCCAAACTGTATTCCAGGTTAGTTAATGCAGCCCCTCCATTAAATCCTGGAATAAAGGCGATACTTGCTTGATTTATTCCTGGTGTAACCAAGAGATTCGTAGGTGCTTCTGGAACAGTAGCAGTAGCAGTTGCTGTAAGGACGATAGGAAAATCTGAAAAAGAAGGAACCGAAAAAGTCAAGGTATAAAGTCCTACTGATTCACCTAAAATCCATTTACCAAGTGCAATACCTCCATTGGTACTTGTTACCAAAGTTTGAGTAGATCCTTCAGGGGTATTTCCTCGTAAAATAAACGCATTTCCTGTCGAGGCGGAGACCCATGTATTTGGAGAACCAAGAGTAGGTGCTTTTGCATCCAAATAGGTTACAAAACCACTAGGAGCAGTATTTTGAGGCCTTACGTTGGCCCATTTAAATCCTTGTGAATTTCCTCCTTTTAGGACCAAGGCATAGCTAGTGGAAGGGGATAAATTGACAGGGTTGGTGAAAACCAGTGTTTTCCAAGTACTTGGCGCTACTAATTGCGCATTTTGCAGACCAGTAGTTGCAATTGCTTGATCAGGAACTCCATTGACTACGGAAAAAATGGAGGCCTCTAACTGGACAGTTAAAGGATAGGGTTGTTGTATAGAATCCTTGGTGTTGAGCACCACCTCCACTTGTTCGATGGCTAATGCGGCATTACCTGTGGTAAATTGATGGGCTTTTCCATACAAATCAGTTACCTCAGCTCCACCTCTTGCTTGGTAAGCAGAAATATGGCTCAATACGGGAAGATTGGTCTTAGAGGTAGAAGAAGGAGTGACTTGAACAGAAACTCCCGATGCAGGTGTTCCGTCAGAATTCAGAAGAATCAGATACGGGGATTTTTCAACTGCCTGCTTTACGGGAGCTGTTTGAGCAGCCGCTCGATCCGCATAAATCAAGTGGGAAACGGAAAAGTCATTCCCTGTAAGAGACACATAACTACTGGAAAGCACACTGGCGTTACCCGGTCCATAAAATTTACCCGCTTCAGTAATCCCATTGAATGTCCCAACAATAGGGTCCGTTCCGTCATTCAGAATGACGTTGTACCTACCCACTTGACTTTGGCTAGGGGAAAAACGGAGGTTAAGAAGAGAACCAGTTAAATCTACAACCCCAGTTACTCGTAATTGATCGTAGTCTTTGCCTTCAATAATTCCATTGATTTCCACATCCAAAGTACTGCCTGTCTGCATCGTCAGACCATTACCCAAGGTGAGAATTCCTGTACTTGTACCTGGTGCCAAGGTGCCTCCATTCGTTACTGTAACTAATCCGCCAACAGTACCTATGCCTCCTAACGTTGCGCCTGAATTGACAGTTGCGTTACCAGCAACCGTTCCTTGAACCAAAAGGGTCCCTGCATCCACCACTGTCTGGCCTGTGTAGGTATTTGACCCTGTTAAATTTAATGACCCTTGGCCTTTTTGGTTTACAATTCCTAAACCAGAAATTATACCAGAAAAAGTATATGCATCACTACGATTAAACCACAATTCAGATCTGGCCGAGGTACTTACATTTCCAGAAAGACTGCCCGTAGTACCTCCTGCACCAATTTGAAGCACCCCTACCCGTAATTCTGTTCCTCCAGTATGTGAAGCTGTACCGGCAAGGACCACTTCCCCTTGATCCCGCATGCTATTGTTTAGGATAAGTTTCCCAGAGCCAGTAATCGCACCAGTGAACCGTAAATTGATGAAAACATCTACATAGGAATCTGCGGTGATGGATACGGCTCCGTTCCAAACTTCACCAAAGCCATTGGTTCCTTGCAAAGTCCCCCCATTCAATACCAAGTTATTGGCTAATACACTACGATCTGTCCAAAGAATCCCTGTTGGATGTATAGTTATTGGACCCGTACCAAAAGAGGGGGTAGTTTGTGAACCAGCCCCGCCAAATAATTTCCCTTCTTGAATAATTGTCCCCCCAGTGTAGGTGCTTGCGGCTCCAATATTTAATTGACTTGGCCCACTTTTTTTCAATGTTCCCGCTCCTGCTATAATTCCATTGTAAGTAACTTCTACCCCGCTCAAAACTTCTAATTCTCCTCCGGAGTTGGCTAGCAACATTCCTCTGTTAGAATTTAGGGTGAAACTGTTTGGAAATACATCTACAGCGAATTGCAGTTTAGCCCCATTCTCTAAAATAAGGTTTCCTGGGGTAGGCTGACTTGGTGCGGCTCCTAGATTCATGTCATCGACAATCCCAAGAGTCCCTCCTGAAATTTGAGTAGCCCCAGCGAAAGTATTTATTCCTGTTAAAGTAAGGGTGCCATTTCCTGATTTGATCAAGGTAGAAACCTCATCAATGTAGCCGTTTTGATCATTATCTAGGCCATCACCTGGTACCTCTCCTGAAATAAATCCTGAGCTAATCAATTTCCCAGAAAAAGTAGAGTTTCCAGATTGGTTGATCGTTAAGTTCCCCCCAAAGGAGATCACATCGTCAGAGGTAATTGGGAAGGAAGGGGGTCCATCTTCAACGGAGACCTCGGTGTTTATCAGCGAACTGGTAATTAGACTTAGGCTACCTTCAACTGCTTCTATTTTTCCTTTATTGGAGAGGACTATCCCAGCACCATTGGAAGATTGTCCCGTAAGGGAAACGTCCCCACTTGCGGCTGTAATGCTTGCTGTAGGATTTGTTCGAGTAGCAACATTGTCGTTGATCAGCCAGATTCCATAATGGTTGGTATGTTGACCAGCGCCTCCAGCTGTTCCGGAAATGACAATTCGCCCATTCCCTGTGGTGCTTACCTTTGCAAAATTATTGATCTGAACCCCATTGGAATAATTTGAACCAGAACCGCCTGTTCCATTGATGGTTATTGTGCCATCTACACTCTTAACTTCTGATGCCCCTAATGAACCGTTTGAAGTACTGAGTAAGACTCCAGAACTCTGTTCCGCTAATGTTGAAATTCCTCCTTCTCCGGTAATTTCGATGTCTCCACTTTGGGTAAGAATTTTTGCACCACCTGTGAGGTAAACTCCAAAGGCTCTTTGATTAGAGCTTGAAGTTCCCCCTTTTCCACGTACGATAATTTTACCCGTAGCTCCTGAAAGTAAATTTTGACCTAAGGTTTTTACTTCCAGGCCTGAGCCCCTTATTTCAACTCCAATAGCATTTGGATCTGTAAATGAGCCAAGATCAGCGTCCAAAAGAATGTCCCCACTTTTAGAAATTAGGGATCCACCAGCGTAAATTTTTTTTCCATAAACCTTCAAATTCCCTATTATGGAAATCGGCGAATTAATTGTAACTGCTCCTTGGTTGGTCGTTGATCCTAGGGTTAATGAGCCCGTTCCTGAAGTAAGTGAAATGGATTGATCTACCGTAACTTGAAAGTTGGTGGAATTGCCCAATACCTTCAGGTCCCGACTGCCTAAAGCAGTTTCAAGTACCGAAGCTTGAACATTCGCGGTTCCTGTCACTTGTAGGGTGGAAAGAATTGCTGGGGAAGTTGTTGGCGAAACTAGAATTCTTGAGGCAGGATCTGTATTTGATAAATTACAAGAAAAGCCCATATTGAAAACACTTCCTGTGGTAGGATCATCCCCCGATTGAGCCCACCGAACTCCCAAGCAATTGTTCGCATCATCTGAAGTAATGTAATAGGTGACATTGGCAGTAACTGCAACAGGAGTCGCAAATGTCCAGGTGTTCCATCCCGCTACGGTGGTCAATGAACCTGAGGTTCCCAATACAGTTGGAGTACCACAAGGAGAATCTGATTTAATCACTAAAGAGGCCGTTTCCCCTGGAGAAAAGGAGTTGAGTTCTATTTGTGTAATAAATCCAGAAGTAGTGGGCGTAAACCAAAGTGGACCATTTGTTAAGCAAGTCGCTCCATTAGAAAGAGTACTATTTCCAAAAATAGTGCCCTCTGGTCCAGTTACTAGGCTCCAATTAGTTCCTGATGTTCCAATTTCTCCTGTTGAAGTAATCGTAAGTGTTTGTGCAGAGCCATTCAAAATAGCACCATGCATTACCAAAAACAGGATTAAAACAAAACGAATTAGGAAACGGTACATCATCTTTAAGAATAATTTACTCAAGTGTACCAAAAAATTGCCTCCTAATCAAGTAGGAGGCAGTTCCAGATCATGAGATGAAAGGTTATAATGAAATAACTTGTCAACATTCTCCAATCGGATTTCGGCATTGAGGAAGTGGCAAGACAGGAATTGTACGAAGTACAAGGTCACATGACGCTTTAAGATTAGGATTCAAGTCCTATTCAGCGTCCCTACTTTGTACCTGGTACCTAGTACTTTGCCTGCCTACCGCAGGCAAGTACTATTTCCTCATGACATTCAGCACCCCTCTTCTCATCTCTCCTGTTTCTCCGACATCCAACGTCCAGTAGTAGGTGCCAATTGGCAATTCCTTACCCAAGTAGGTTCCGTCCCAGCGCTGGCTTGGGTCTTGCGTATAAAATACGCGTGTACCTCCACGATCAAAGATCTGCAGCGTCGTACCCGAGTAGAAGCGAGCCCCGGCAATGCCCCAAGTATCGTTGAAGCCATCCCCATTTGGTGAGAAGGTATTGGCCACTTCCAAGGAGGTGATCGATGGACGGGTACGGCTGATCTCGAAGAACTTGTCCAGCGTATTGCCATCCCGATCTGTTACACGCACCACGATGCTGAAGGTGGTCTTGCCTGCGGCTAGGTCGGCAGAACTCCAGAATAGGATATTGTCTTTGATTTCGAAGTACTTGTTGTCGTAACCTGGCCCGAGCAAGGTTGCCGTGTGGATCTGATCCACTGGATCGTTTACCACAAAGGCGCCTACTGGGATAAAGAAATTGGTCGTGCTGCCTGCAAAGCTGCTGTTGTTCAGCGTCACATCGAGCGGAGAAGGCTTTGGAAGCACAATCACTCGATGAAGTCCTTTCACCTTGTAGGGGTTGAAGTAACCTTTCGGTACCGTGACGGTTCCTTTGGCTAGATACGATCCTCTTGCAAAAGGATTTACCCCTGAGAAATCATCCCAAGTAACTTGTACAGACACCAACTCGTTTTTGGTCGTGCGCAGCTGCACTCGGCTCGAAAGTTTGGATGCGTAGTCTTTTTCTCCCCAAAGGATCACCAGATCTTCAGCTATTCCCTCTTTGAAAGAACGCGCTTGGATGTAGTCTGCTACCCCATCGCCGTCGGAATCTTTAAACGAACCGGCTGCATTTGGATTGCTTCCCTCTCGAATTTCTATCTGGTCAGGAACCCCATCGCCATCGCTGTCTTTGTAATCTCCTGGATCCAAAGGATCGGTTCCGTCCAAGTATTCTTGGTAATCGGACACCCCGTCTCCGTCGCGATCGCTGAAATCATCTAGTGAATTTGTAGGATTGCTTAGCGAAAGTCCCAGTCTAGGATAGACCACCGTCTCTACATAATCGGGTACACCACCCCCATCACTATCCTGAAAACTACGCGGGTTAGTGGGATCCGTCCCTTGTTGGATTTCCACAAAGTCAGGGACACCATCTCCATCGCTGTCCTTTGCATCGTTTGAATTTGCTGGGTTAGTTCCTTGCAATAGCTCCACGTAATCGGGCACCCCGTCCCCATCCGTGTCTTTTGCATCGGTAGCGTTGGTTGGATTCGTGCCCTGCTGAACCTCTACAAAATCCGGCACCCCATCCCCGTCAGTATCTTTAAAATCTGAGGGGTCGCTTGGATCTGTGCCCTGCTGAACTTCTACGAAGTCCGGTACCCCATCTCCATCCGTGTCTTTGAAATCAGAGGGGTCAGTTGGATCGGTTCCATCCTGTACTTCTACAAAATCCGGTACCCCATCTCCATCTGAATCCTTGAAATCAGTTGGGTCATTCGGATCAGTGCCATCTTGTGCTTCCACATAATCTGGCACTCCATCTCCATCTGAATCCTTGAAGTCACTTGGATCGTTCGGATCGGTTCCATCCTGTGTTTCCACATAATCGGGTACCCCATCTCCATCGCTGTCTTTGTAATCCCTAGGATCATTTGAATCCGTGCCGTCCTGATCTTCCACATGATCAGGCACCCCATCCCCATCCGTATCTACAGCCACAATGGTCAAGTTTCCTGAAATGTAGTTGAACGAATAGTTGGGACTAGTCAAGCCCGATGCAGTCACCGCGTAGCTGCCTGGATTTTGTCCCGAAGCACGACTAAAGCTCAAGGTCCCCGAGAGCACAGCGGCAGTTTGATTGGCTAAGAAACCAGAATAGGAGACAGTATAGGCTGGGTCCGCTTGCCCATAATTCTTGGAAACATTGCCTACACGTACGGTAAGCGGCGCCTTTTGAATGACAAAGGAAACGGACTGCGTACCCGAATACACACCCAAACCAGTTATCGTCAGGCTGCCTGTGCCCGCATTGGTATTGTTGCTGAAGGCAAGGGCATAGTCAGTACCTAGGGTCAAGGTGGTATTGCCATCCTTCACCACTACGGCTGGAGTCAATGCGGCTCCGGTAAACGTTTGGTTGGCAATCGGGTCGATGATCAGCGTGCTGACCGTCTTGGCAACAATGACAAAGGTTTGGGTCTTAGTCCCGGTGTAATTGCCCATTCCCGTGACCGTCACGGTTGCCGTTCCCACATTGATATTGTTGCTGTAGGCGACAGAGTAATCCGTACCTAAGGTCAACAGGGTACTTCCGTCCTTCACGACAACTACAGGAGTCAAGGCTGCTCCGGTAAAGTTTTGATTGGCAATCGGATCAATGCTCAGCGTACTTGCTGCCTTGGCAACAATGCCAAAGGTTTGGGTTTTGGTACCCGAATAGTTTCCTATCCCCGTAATCGTCGCCGTGGCTGTACCCACATTGACATTGCTACTGTAGGTTACCGTGTAATCTGTACCCAAGGTCAACGCAGCGTTGCCGTCCTTCACTACTAGCGCTGGAGTCAGTGCAGATCCGGTGTACGATTGGTTGGCAACCGGATCGATGCTAATTCCCGTTGCAACCGACTTCCTGTTGATACTTAAAGTCCCTGTTTGGTAAGTGAATTCATACAACGAGGAACTTAGTCCAGAGGCCGTCACGGCATAATCTCCGACATTTTCTCCCGCTGCTCTACTGTAACTGGCTTGTCCACTAACCTGAGCCATACCTTCTCCCAAAATAAATCCGGAATAGGTATGGGTAAAGGCTGGGTCTGCTTCCCCAAAAACTTTGGTCGCATCTCCTACCGTCACCAGTAAGGTGCTTTTGCGCACTTGAAGGCTAACTGTTGTTGTGGCACTTCCCCCAGAATTGGTGGCGGTCACTACATAATTGGTTGCTGGTGAAAGGACTGTAGGGGTCCCACTAATCACTCCCGTACTGGCATCAAATGCCAGTCCAGCAGGCAAGGTTGGAGAAATGCTGTACGAGACAACGGCTCCCCCATTGGCCGTAGGTGTCATCGTTTGAATGGCCGTTCCTCGTACAAAGGCATCTCGACTTGGGTAAGTCAAGGCACTTGGTGCCACATCATTGACCGTTAGGGTAAGCGAGAAGGTGGTACTACCTCCGCTATTGGTGGCAGTCACGGTAAAGGAAGTGGTAGCCAATAACACCGTAGGCGTTCCTGAGATGACTCCAGTACTCGGATCCAACACCAAGCCTGCTGGCAAACTTGGGGAAATGCTGTATTGGGTCACCGGTCCTCCGCTTACGGTAGGCGCGGACGTTGCACTGGCCGCCCCTTTGGTAAAGGTCGTAACCCCGGAATAGGACAAGGCACTTGGTGGCAGGTCCACCACTTCCAAATCCAAAAGAAAGGTAGTGTCACCTGAAAAATTAAATGCTTGTATTGTGTACGCCTGTAGCGCGGACAATACCGTAGGCGTACCAGATATCGCTCCCGTAGTTTCGTCAAAGCTCAATCCTGTAGGCAAGGCTGGAGAAATGGTAAAGGAATTGGCCGCACCACCTGTACTGCTAGGCACCAATGCAGTCATGGCCTGACCTTTGGTTACCCTAGTTGGACTCGTGTAAGCGATTACAGGAGGGGAATCGTTCGAAGCAAATTCGAGGGTAGCATCAATTGCTCCCGATACGTTTTGTCCGCGGATGGTAAAGGTAGTCAGATCAAATATTCCGGTAGGCGCACCTGAAATAGCGCCTGTTTGCGCATCGAGCGTCAATCCTGCAGGCAAGGCCGTTCCCACTACGCTGTACTGAGTAATTTGTCCACCCGTAGTAATCGGCAGTAAGGGGCTCATGGCCACATTTTTTGCAAGGAGATTAGGACTAGGGTAGCTCAAGCTCGCTGGCGCAATGTCATTGACGGTCAGGCTCAACGTAAAACTGGCTTCCCCTCCCGAATTGATTGCTTTAATCGTGTAATTCGTCGCGGCGGATACCACGGTTGGGGTTCCTGAAATCTCTCCAGTCAAGGTATTGAATGCAAGGCCCACAGGCAGGGCAGGAGTAATGCTGTAGGACACCACAGCTCCTCCACCTCCTACGGTAGGAAGGAGTGGAGTACTATTTGCATCCTTAGTCAAGACCTGAGGCGTGGTATAGGTCAAATTGGTCGGCGCAAGGTCGATCACAGAAAGGTCCAATGTTGTTTGTGCAGGACCTCCCAAATTGGTTCCTGTCACTTCATAGGTACGTCGCTCAGCAAGGGTTTGCGGAGTGCCTTGAATCACCCCGGTTTGTGCATTGAGCGTCAATCCTACTGGCAAAGGTGGCCAGATGGAATATTCCGCCACTGTTCCTGCTGTAGAAGTAGGATTGAGTGGAGTGATGGCTGTTCCCAACCGTAAGTTTACTGCATCCGAATAATCAATCGCAGGCGCAGGAGGCAAATTCACTTGAAGCGTCGCCTCCGTCATTCCGGCTTGATGTGTAGCGGTTTCTTTCTGAAGCGCGTAGATTTTGGTCGTACCGTTTGTTTTTAGCGTTACGGTATTCCCCGAAATACTCGCGATGCGATCGTCACCCAGCACATATTGGATGGTCGCTGCACTTTGAGTGCTTGGGGCAGTGATCGTGAAGGCCGCATCGGTCACCAACTTGGTGACATTCGCCAAGCCGGTCAACTGGGCCGGCAACTTATATGGATCCCCTACAATTAGGATGGTCACCGCCTTGCCCGCATTGTAAGCAGTCGATTCTTCCTGTGCTGCAGTCAATACTGTCACGCCATTACCCACTAAGGTGACCGTTCTACCGGAGATCGTGGCTACTTGAGGGTTGCTAGAAAAGTAGGTAAATGCACCCGTACTGTTGCTAGTGGCTGCAGCAACCGTAAAGCTCACATCGTCCAAGGTTTTGCTGAGTGGGCTAATCCAAGAGATGCTTGGGTCTGGCTTGGAAGGATCCTTGACCAAAAGTACTGCTTTCGCAGCAGCCCCCAAATAGAATCCAGAGGCCGCTTGTGTCGCGGTGATTTCGGCAATGCCCTTACCTTGAATGGTCAAGGTGCTGCCGGAAACACTTCCCACTGCCGCATTGCTGGATTGGTAGGTAAATGCTCCTTGACTGACTGAAGTGGCAGCAAGGGTACGATTGGCATCGCCTACCTTACCCACCAAGTCGGCAAACTCGAGGATGGGATAGTCTTTGACCGTAATCGTCGCCGTTCGATTTGCAGCCTGGTAATCCAAGGTACTCGCTTGCGATACCGTAAGGGTGGTTGTTCCTGTCGCTTGGAAGGTAATTTTATTGTTTGCATAGTTGGCCACGCCATTATTCGCTGGCGTAGAAATGGTAATCGCACCATTCGATTTCGAGAAAGGCGTGGCAAAGTTCATTTGTCGATCTGAAAGTCGAACATCTAGGTTACTCAAGGTTGCTAGCTCCGGATCTTGTGGGGTAGAGAAGCCCACCGAGAACCCAGACCTGCTGGCAGTTCCTCCTAGGGTAGTCACAGTTACAGCTCCATCAGTAGCTCCCGTTGGAACGAAGGCATTGATGCTGGTGCTGCTGGTTACTTGGTAGGAGCTGACTACTACCCCGCCAATCGTGACACCCGTTACCGAAGTAAAATTGGTGCCGGAAATCGTCACTCGATTTCCTACTTGCTCTCGTACTGGGGTGAAGGTAGAAATGGTCGGAGCAGGAAGGAAGGTAAAGGCGGAGTTGAGGGTTCCTGTTCCACCAGGAGTGGTCACCACTACGGCGCCTGTGGTACCCGAACCGACCGTGGCGGTGATTTGGGTTGGGCTGTTTACGGTAAATGAAGTGACTGCTGTACCTCCCAGCGTCACAGCAGAAGCTGCAGTAAATCCAGAACCCGTGATCACCACCGGCTGCCCAGCACCTGTTGTGGTAGGCGAGATGCTACTTACCTTGGGAACCGCATTTTTGATGATAAAGAATCGATCTGCGGTGCTCAATAGTCCTCTCAGGCCTCTGACTGTCAATTGATTGCTTCCGATTTCCAAACTCGTGTAATCCGTATTGGGAACCAATTCGGTCCAAGGACCAGAAGCAGAAGTAGACTGAAATACCATCGGTAGGGAAAGATTTCCTCCCTGCAAGTCCGCAGCATCCCAGGCAAAGGTAGCATCCACATTGACTGCGCCAGAGCTCGCTGCGCTGGCCTTTTTAATTTTCCAAGTTTTACCCAGATAGTTGGTCGCTGCCGGGTTGCTTACCGATTCGGCCACGGATACAAAAAAGGTTTCGTTTGTTCCCGAATTTCTGGTCAAGGTAACAGGAGAGTAGCGGGTATTGCCTACAGGGAAGGTCTTTGGCGTACTGCTCACGGTTGAACTCAGATAGCCAGCCCCTTGTGTTTTGACAAAAGCGGTACTCGTAGCTCCCTCCCATTTTGCTAGTATAGCAGTATGGGAAGTAAGCGTCAAGGAATTTCCGTTAAAATTAAGCGAGCCATTATTGGTCCAGTCTCCTGCCAATTCGTAACTGCTTCCATTCGCGAGCGTAAAAAACTTATCTGCGTTAAAGTTAGGTGGCTGTGATCCGCCAGAGCCATTGCTTGCAGTAGTCCAAGAAGCATTGGTTTGCAGGGCCCCAGTTCCCGCTACTGTCGGGTAATATTGCACCGTCTCCAAGAAAATTCTGCTTTGACTCTGGGAAGACACCGTACCCCCATTGGATTGAGTAGCAGTAAGTCGGTAGTAGGTAGGCGTGCTATTGCTGTAGTTGGCGATGCTCAGACTATTGGTCGTCGCCCCAGAGACTGTTCCCAAACCTCCAACAGTTCCATCACTCAGAGGTGTAAATGGACCCGTAGGGCTTGTACTGGAACTCCACTGGTGGGAAGTAATACTTTCCCCTGCGCTTGCGGTAGCAGTAGTGGACAGATTCAAGGCAGTGCCTTGGAAGACGTAAATCTCTTCGGAAGGCAGCGCTTGTCGGATGTAAGGAACCGTCTCGTAGCCCGAACTTAGGAACGCCAATTCGGCCAAGCCGAAGAATTTCCCATTGCCTTGATCCTCCTTACGAATACGGAAATAGCGAGCGGTAACATCATTTAGCGCCAGCGTTACTCCAACTGCTGGAAGGGTAGGTATAGTAGCAATTTGCCGGGTCCAGGTAGTCCCATCCATACTGGATTCAATATATCCTCCCTCAAAGGTCGGATTCGGAGACACGAGCGTACCGCTATTCTTAATCCCCGCCAAGTTGGCTAACCGTACACCTCGGATCACTACTGCAGAACCTAAGTCTGCGGTAATGGTGGAAAATTTCCTGAGGTTTCCCGAAACACCTCCACTGCTCGCCACCCAGTTTGAGGTAGCACCAGTTAAAGAAAACCCTTCTAGAGTTCCATTAAAATTATTTGGTCCTGAATCCACTAATGAGGTCACAGAGGTGTTATTACTAGAAGCAGTTCCTTGATTGAATTTATAGTAACTTACTAGCCCAGACTCATTCCCATTTAACTCTCCGCTTCTAGAATTTGCTATTTCAGTACCCGTTCTAACGATATTCCATACTCTTACTTCATCAATATCTCCCTTAAAGAATTTATCTTCTGAAGGCCAAGAACCAATCGTTAAAGGCTGAGAATTATTGAAGATGCCACCATTGTAGGCCTGAGTTTTTACCAATACGCCATCTACGTACAACCTAAAATTAGACCCGTCATAGGTTCCGGCAAGGTGTACCCAAGTACCCTTGGTAATATCAGTAGGAGACTCCGCTCCACTCCAACTGTTCCACCCTTGTCCTCCGATAATTCTAGGCTTTCCAAACTCAATGTCTATTCCATAACCTAATTGGTCCCCAGACCATAATACTTTTGAAACTACACCCAAGCGAGAAGAACTAAGTGAGATACTATTGTCGACCTTTACCCACGCCTCTAAAGTAAACCCAGGAGTAAGTCTCAAAGTAGAATTATTTGCAATTGAAACTTTGTCGTTTGAACCATCGAAATTCAGTGCGCGTTGCGCGTTTTCAGTATCCGTATTCTCCACCACCATTCCCGTTTCCAAATTACCATCTCTAAGCGCATCCAAACTGGAAGTAAAGGATTGGTTGGAAAGGGTAGTCAAGCCTGTTTTTGCGGTTGAAGAAGTCACTGAAGTGATCGGAGTAGTTCCCGTAGTCCCCGTTCCATAAATATCTGCTACCGTCAAGATGGAAGCGGAAGTAGGAACGGAGTGGCTGGAGGAGGTCCCTGTAAGCAATAAGCGATACTGGTAACCGTGCAGCTTTGGATCTGCCACAGAAAGCGTCAGCGTAGCGGTAGTTCCTGAGTTTCCAGAAACACCAGAATAGGTAATTCCATCCATGCTCGCGGTCACATCATCCCAATTCACTCCTCCATTTACGGAGCGCTGCCACTTGTAGCTCAAGTAATTTCCAAGTCCCGATGCCTTGATTTGCATGTTCTGCTGGTTGGTCAGGGCAAAGGAATTTGCCAAAGCGGAAAAAGTAGGTCCATTGTAGGTGACTGTCACCGGTACCACGGTAGAAGTACAGCCTGTGCTTAGGTTAGTTGCTACCGCGTAATAGGTGGTCGTGGCACGGATAACAGGGGTAGTAAATGAACGGTTGCCCGCCAGCAACAATTGGCTTGCTGCCGCATCGGCATACCAGCTCACGGAGGTTCCGCTGATATCGGTAACCGAAATGGTGGCGCTAGCCTCTCCAAAGATGGTCGCGCCCGTCCCAGTAATCACCGGAAGGGCATTCATGGTCACCGTCACCGGAACGCGTGGTCCTTCACAGCTCACCCCATTGACAGTGGTCGTAGCGGATACGTAGCGGGTCACGGTCGCCGTGTTGATGTTGGACACGATGGCATTCGCCACATTCGCGGTTCCGCCAGTCGCTGCCGTATACCAGTTGAGCGTGCCGGCAGAGGCCTGGGCCGTCAGGGTTACTGTCCCAAATTGGCAAACAGACACATTCGGCGCGGAGGTAATGGTGGGAACAGGTACAAGCGTCAGCGGAACGGCCGTTCGTGTGGCAGATGCTCCATTGCAATTCACTGCCTCCACATAATAGGTGGTGTTGGCCGTTAGGATCGGGGTGGTGAAGGAATTGCCTTCCCGTAGTGGGGTACCGCCCGTTGCCACATCGTACCAGCGAATCACGGCTTCCGAACTGGTAGTCGCTGTGAGCGTAAAGTCTCCCGTGTCGCATTGGGTGGTCACGAAAGAACCTAGCGTCACGGTTGGAAGTGCCAAATTCAAGCTTGCCTGCACCGCTACGCGAGCCGCAGAGATACAGCCACTGGCAGTCTCCGCTTCCGCATAGAAGGTGGTGGATTGGGAGATGGCAGGGGAAGTAAATACTGCTCCCGAAGCGACTCTTCCCAATAAGGTGCCCCCAGTAGCTGCATCGTACCAGCGTACAAAAGATCCATCCCCCGCAGAGGTTTGGGCAGTAAGTGGCACCGTACCCGGTCCGCAGCTGCTTACATCTGGAGCTTGTGTTATTGTCGGCAGCGCATTGACCGTGATTTGTACAGGTAAGGTATAAAACACCGTGCTTGGAGCACTACTGCTTGCTATTCCCCTACGGAAAAAAGTCGTTTGGTTCAAGACACCAGGAGAAAGCGTCGCTGCTGTCTCTCCATTGATGGTAGTAAATCCAGAAGTGGCACTTGTGGTTGATTTTTGCCAAGAATAAACGATTGTTCCAGTCAAAACACTTCCGGCCCCAGTAGAAGAAATCACTGCGGTGGCATCACCAGAACAAATGGTGGTTTCCCCAGAAATGCTGCCTGACTCGCCCAGACGGTTGCGGAAAACATCCAAGGTGGAATTGCTCACATTGGCCCCCAAAATATCGGGTTTGCGGTCTCCATCGATATCGGCTACCTCCAATTGCTGGTAGGCAGAGGCACTTTCGATAAGTACCACAGCCTGTTTGAAAGAGATCGTACCAGAAGTGGATTGATTTTGAAGGTAGGCAATTTTGGATCCCGTGTTCTGTAGGTAGTCTCCCACAACCAGGTCCGGCTTGCCATCCCCATTCATATCGGCGATTGCCATCCCTACTGTATTGCGAAGTCCAAGTACGGTCAGGTCCAAACGGGGTGCTAGGCTAAATCCTGTTCCTGTTTTTCGCCAAACGTGGATCACATTACTCTCGCTATTGGTAGCCAAAATATCCAAGCCCCCGTCCCCATCGACATCAAAGAACCTTACCGCATAGGGCTTACCGTTCAAGGCAGAAATAGGGAATAATCCGGAACGGCTAAGCGTAAAATTGGACTCAAAAGGAGTCCCTCTACGCGTGGTATTCGTGAGCAATACCATAAATCCATCCGCACCATAGACGGCATCGATCGTGCCGTTTCCATCGAAATCACCCACATCCCCCCCGTAGGCAGAAGTCAAATCAAATCGGGTGGTACTTTCTCGGGTGACAAAGGTAGGCGTAGCACCCGTGCTGGTATTTCTAGAATAAAATGGACGTACTAATCCTTGTTCGGATGACACCCCAAACACGTCGAGCTTGCCATCTCGGTTGATGTCCATCGACAAAAATGCCCCATTCACCTTGTAGCTTCCTCCGGAAGTCAACAAAGAGGAACTGTTTCCCAGCGCAGCAGTACTGCTCGCACTGGTGTTGGGATTCACAAATCCTCCGTTGTTCACATTATTAGAGGCGCCAAGATCTAATTTGCCGTCTCCATTGAAGTCCCCGTAGAGAATGCTTCGGGAGGAGTTGGTCGTGTAAGTAGGAGACACCCCTGTGATGGAGCGGAGCGTTGCAAAAGTTGCTGCATCTACTTTCCCAGAAGTCGCGGTATTTCGGAGGAACTGAGGCACGCCCGAAGAGGCATAACTGATCACGTCCAATTTTCCATCGCCTTCCACATCGACTAGGGCAAACTTCTGGTCAAAGCTGGAGGAAAAGGAAGTAGCAAATGCTTGCGGGGCTTCGAAGGCATTGTTAATAAATTGACTTCCCGCGTAGTCATTTGCAGACAAAATAGGATGTACCGGAAAAAAGCGCTGGGAAGAAGTGGCGGTCAACTTGCTAATGGTATTGGTAACTGAAAAAGTACCCGCGTGCGCATGGGTGGGGATGGTAACCGTCAAGGAAGTGGCTGTACCAGAAACTACCGGACATTTAACCCCTCCCAGATAGACCACATTATTGGCTGCGGTAGGATCAAAAAACTCTCCCGTGAGGGTCACGTTGGACCCAACCTCTCCACGAATTGTGCTGAGAGAGGTGATGCTAGGTACCCCCACATAGGACAAGGAGACGTTGTCAATGGCTAGGGTTCCACTATTGACTCCATTGTATTGAAAAGCGGGGGTAGGAGCGGTCCATTTGGCACGAACATATTTTAGCCCAGTGGTTCCTAATGGATAAAAAACCACAATGGAACGGGTGCCTTGACCACTTTGGATTCTTGCGGGAGGATCCACGGACCACTCAATTCCGTAATTGACCCCATCTTGGTCCCATTGGATGGTATTGGTAACGGTTCCTCCAGGAATATAGTTTGCAGCACTGGCCACAATTCGTGCGTTGACAGGATAACGCGTGGGAGGCAGCGGGTACGTTTGGGTATAACTTGTTTGATTGATGGCAGACCATTCAAACAAAATTCGGTAGCTCTCCCCGGGCTCTAAGTTTCTAGAGGTATAAGTTACTTGCCGATCTTGTACCAGTGGATTGGTATTCGTATAGTTAATCCAGTTTTGTTCGTTGGCAAGTACGCGCGTAAGGGCAGTCACATTCGTGTAGGTCCCCGTGGTACTAGGGGCAATAAATTCAGACGTTTTTGCAAAAAAAACACGAGGAGGATTGCTCGTATTGATGGGGTTTTTGAAAGAAAAGGAAAGAGAAATCGAGGAGGCATTGGCCGGAACTACGACATCCTTGTAGAGATAAATGAGATTGTTTACCGTTTGCGCTGCAGTCAGGGTTTGGGTATTCGGGTTGTTCGAAACATAAGCCCCATTTGATCCTGAATTTTTTACTGCTCCCCCGATAAACCATTTGTTTTCTCCAGTAGGATGGTTGAGAATGGTCCAGCCGTGAGCTCCTTCAAAACCCCCATCAGTAGCTGGGTTAATCAAAAAGTTTTGTGCAGACGCTGAAAAAGTGAGTACGAAAAAGAAACTAAAAAAAAGATACTGCTGGAACCTTACTAGGAAATGTGAATTCAACATGGGTGAACGATGAGATAAATTAGACTAAACTAAATGGGGTGATAGCAACTAGAAATGGCCGATTTTACTTCTCTTCCTCTTTCTTCAAGAGCACATAAATGCGGTCCTTGTAACGGACACCATTGACAAGGGTGTCCTTTTTGACCACATTCACAGAAGCAATTTTTTCATAAGGAATCCGCTTGAGCGCCTCTCCCTGTAGTACTTTCCCGTCCACCACATACAAGGTAGAATCCGATACACTGGAAGCCGCTGAGCTACTGGCCGCCTGTGCGAAGCCTATACTCGAAGCCGCAAAAAGAAGAATAACAAAAGAGAAAACAGTTTTCATAAGGTTAAATTTTATTTGAAAAAGCCCTCAAAAGAGCTTGATTTTTTTAACGCCCAAAGCCGCACCTTTTTGGAGCGGCTTGGGTATGTTTAGAGATTAGATCCGAGAGCCAAGAAACGAGACCATAGGCTTAGGAACCTAAAGGCCAGTTTCTAGCATGTTTACTAGTTCCCAACTACGACATGCTACACTCAGCGTTTAGCATTAGGGAGAAGCAAGAAACAAGACATTTACAAACGAAGGTTGTAGTTCAAATCAATGATTCCCCCTTCATCATGCTGAACTCGGAGTTCAGCGTTCGACATTAGTTTAGGTCTCGTCTTTCGTATTTCGTACTTCCCACTTGCACTCCTACCAAATCGCAGCATCTCCCCCAAACAAGCGCATGCTTACCATAAACTCATGCGTCGGGTT
>JACCDS010855249.1_pt1 | contig 21964 bp, 28 predicted proteins | sample 7446441 | NCBI WGS metagenome assembly JACCDS01 (sample SAMN15323445, study PRJNA562643) | freshwater metagenome | isolation source: river surface water | place: USA:Blue River Watershed | collected 2017-08-17 | reverse complement strand
ATTATAAAAAAATACTCATTTCGGTAAATGATTCTATCCTGAGATATCTCTAAAAATGATTTCATAGTTCATAAACTTTTTTAGGTTTCCAACCCGAAATTTGGTAAAATAGATTATATATTTTTAGCATGCGACTTTCCACCTCTCTGGGATTAAGTGCATCCATGCTTATCAATATAGAATTTTTCAACGAATGTCGATGCTCTTCAGTAAATAATAAATTTCTATTTAGGAGTTTGTGAAAATAATCTATACTTGGTGGAGAATCAAATTTACCAGACCCACCCCTATTGCATTCCTGACAACTTATTACCAAGTTCCAAATGCCATTAACATGTAATGGCGTTATATCAAACTTATTTAGAAACGAAAAAGGCCAAAAATGATCAACATCCGGAAAGTCATGTTGTTCTTTTGAAGCATTAATGTTAATCGATTTATTACAATAAAAACAAGTGCCTTTTTGATATGGAAGTAAAACATTTACTGCACTTCTCAAATTACTACGCTCACTTCCCTTATTTATATTAAAGGAATAAAGATTATTATCAGAACTATTATATTCAAGTAAATTTGGAGAAAGTGCATTTTTCCATGCTTCTTCAACTACTAGCCATCTACTTTCATTTTCCTTTAAAATAATTTCCTTTAAAGTGTAATTATCTAAAATAGAATTCAGGCTATCTGTAAAAACAAGTTTTTTATCCTTCTTATTATGTTCAAAAAGTAGATGATTATCATTTACGCTAGAACCTCCTATATTATGGAATGCATCAAATACATATTTGTAAACATTAGCTTCTGCTACCTTTACTAACTCATCCCAATTACCATCCTCTTTGTATTTATCAAATGAATTTGTAACAATATTAGCGCCACCAGTCCATTGATGAGGCGCTACTTCATAGTGCCGATATAGTTCATTCAAAAAGGAGTTTGTTAAGTCAGAATACCTTATTTCACTTTTTGTATTTTGACTCAACAATGCCGAACATAATGCAAATTTATATGTAGAAACGTTTTTCCCGAATAGTAAAATAGTCCTGAAAGTGTTAATTGGATCATTTTTCTCAGCATAAAATTCATGAATCAACTTTTTCATCGTCAACTATCTCAATTTAGTTTTTGATATTCTTTGTTAGAATATGATAATAGATATGAATATATGATTTTTCATATATTATAAAACTTACATTAAAATAAAATGATTGGGCGCTGTAGTTTAATAAGGGATTGCCAGCTCACTCCGTTCGCTGTCATCCTCGCAGTTCGCCTTACCCAAAGCCTTTCAAACCATTCGCTTCGCAAATGGTTTGCCTTTTTTAACGCTCATTTGCTCATTCAAGCAAGCTTGATTCGCAACTTCGCATTAAAAAAGCCTGTCACTTACGTGACAGGCTTTGTAGCCACAATTGAACTACATTCTAACCAAATCTGGAATGATTTGAGGGGATTTTACAGTTTGGTAAGGGTCTTTGAGAAATTACTTAATCCAAAGAAAGTGGGCTATTAAAGCCTGCTTTCTTGGCTGGAAAAAACGCGCATATTGACCATGCTATATCGCTCTCATTTGACCATTTTTAGCATTCATTATCAACATAAAAAGGGGTCAAAGAAAAACGATATGAGGTGGTCAACGACTGCGTATTTTCCAATAATAATAAAAATGTTTTAAATCTCTAAGTTGACAATAATGTAAGAACGATAAATGAAAAAGAAAATCAATGTTTCATACTTGACTCAATTAAATCAGTATCAATTGAATTCAAATAAACAGAATTAAAAATTTAAATACTTACACTTCATATGTATATTTTTATTTTCTAATAATTGAAAATACAAGTTGCTTTTGTCAAAATCTGATTCAGGTCCAAAGCTTTTAATTATAGAATTAATTTGAGGTAATATTTCTAAAATAAAACCTAGATTACTTTCATCCTCTGGAATACCCTTAATTATTCCATTATCTACTTCAATAGGTTTGTTTATTAAAGCTTTTCCTTCATTATCATATTTAAAGATTGGGGTAACTAAAAAATTAGGTCTAAAGCTTAATCTTAGCTCAATTTTTGCCTGATCCCAATTGGATTCATGATTCTCTACACTTTTTTTATGCTGATTAAACGCACTAAGTGTGTAATCCCAATATAGTGTGCCTTCTATAAAAATCTTTAAGAGATATCCATATTTGTTTTCGCCTACTATATCTAAAAACTTAATTTTCAAATTAGATTCTTTTGAAAAAACTGGTGTATATACAATACCACCTAATTTTTTACCACTATAACTTAACTCAATCTCAAATAAAAATAAAGGTTCAGTATCGATATCATTAGGCCTATATCTAGTCTGATTATATTTTTCATAAATATTTTCATCGCAAATTTGAAATCTGTTCTCGATATTTTTAATGAAAAAGGATCTAACAAACTCAGGTATTTCCCTTGAATCTTGCCTACCTCTTGATTCCTTAGAAAATGAAAAAATAAATTCATCTTTAATCTCAATAATTGCTTTTGCCATTTTTGTTTTTTTTATTATTTATTAAATATTTTAAAGAGGAGTATTTCGCATAAAATAATTACACTTTACCAATGGGTAGAAAATGGCCAATAGACATTTTTCAAGTATTTTAAAGTCCTTAGTGGAAATTTATCCGTGATAAAAAAACCATTCGTAATGTTTATAGATGTATTATTAAAAAGAAAACAATCTAATTCATCATCATACAAAAGATATTTGCTGATTGACTCTAAAAATTCACCCTGAATCTGTTTGTCAAAGTGATTTAGTTCAGTTTCTAATTGAACAATATTTTGGTTTCTAAAAGTATAATGAAAAAATGAATCACCAGCACTTGTTGAAATCTGAATGGTGCTTTTTTCTAAATTTGAGCCATAAATTTTATATAAACATTCATCTTGGCAACCTCCTCCACTATATCCAATTACGACTAAAAAATGAATAAACATTTTTGCTTCACTATCATATATACACTTATGCGAAGAAAATATTCTTAGTGACCGGACAGAAGAATTTAGAACTGAACCGGCTCCTGTTTCATTATTTGCCAACTGAATTAAGTAATTCATTATTATTATTTCGTATAATTTGCCATCTCAACGTTTTCTAGTTCAACCCATTCATCATCCTCATCATACCAATATCCTTTTCTTGATTTAGTATCGTGATCATATACAATTACATATAATTCATTATGTATTGCAAAATCCATTAACTCATCAAAAAAACCAAACCCCTTTAGCTGATACTTAGAATAATTAAAATAAACCGAAAAGGAACTTTCAGAATCAGATTCGTCATCTTTTTTAATTGTCACTCTATCTGAAGGACCTAAGATATTATGGATAAAATCTATACAAGTCTCTTTTAATAAATTTTGCTCGCTCCAAAAAGTGTTGAAATCAATTGTAATCATGATTATATTTTCATTTTACCGATAAACTAGCTGTTAAAATAAATGACGTTTATTTAGTATAAGCTAGATATAAAAAAAATATTAGTGCTTTTTTTGTAATGTTATTTCTTTAATGAATATAATAATTATTTAACATATAAATAAATTAATCTTCTTTAATCCAAGTTTTAAATTCCTTCTTAGCATAATTTAAAAATAAAACGCCAAAAATTATAATTAAGCACCATTTAAATATTTTAAATAATACTACAAATGGTTTAATATTTAGTATTGAACCAAACCACACAATAAAAAAGAAAACAATTGAGAAAATTTGCCAAAATTTAGTTACGTCCATATAGTTTATATTTTTTGATTTATTTATAAACTGGTTGAGACTAATTTAACAGCCCGAACTTTAGCAGGATATTGATTATCAACCCAGTTCTGACTCCCATTCGACAACTTTTGAATCCATGCTGCCTTAAAACCAACATGTTCAGTGGAACTCCAATAATTTGAATTTGATAAACCTGTAATCATATCTTTATTTAAAAAGATTACGTTCAATTCATCCTTACTTGGTAAATGCCAACCATTACCCAATTCCTTACATACCTTTTTAGCTTTAGCCCATGAAAACTCGTTTTCAAAATCAAATTGTGAAACTTGCAAATTACCAATCAATATAGGTATCCCTATAATTTCAGACGCATTCATAAATTGTATTTTTAAAATTACAAACTAGCTATCCTAGTGTTTACCCGAATTAAGTAAAACAAAATGGTTTCATCATCTTGTTTTAAATACCATTTATTCTTATAATTATCCATTTTCTTCAAATCGTCTTCCAAATCATCATCTTTAATAAGTCCATCAGTAATAAGGGCTGTGAAAATCGAAGTGAAAATCACACCCATTACAAAGGTCATAGATATGATGTAAAACAGAATTAAATTGTTTTGTGAGTATGAAGATGAAATATCAAATCCATTACCAAGAGAAATCTTGAAGTTATTATAAAATGACATTAACATTGATGAAAAGTCATTTGAGTAGATTTTATTACTAAATAAAATTCGTGAATTGATTGACAATAAAAGGATTATTAGAAAAAAAGCAATAACAAAATGAAAACTAATTCTAAATCCCCGCCAAATTGAACTTAAAATTTTATCAAAATATGGAATAAGAGTTAAAATTCTAAACAAGCGAAAGCTGTAGAAATAGATTATTAGAGTTAGATAAGTATCATTCCGACGAAAAAAAAGCAAGGAACTTATGAAAAGAAAATCTAGTATATTCAGTACCAATTGAGATTTATTTTGAACATCAAAAAACAAAAGTCTAGATTGTATAGCAAATAGAAATATAAAGGAAAGAAATTCTATATTCTTAAAATCAAAGATTGAAAGTGTAATGTATACCTGAAATAAAGTCAAAATATACCAAATGAGAAAAAAACAATACAAGAAATAATTAATCAAAAATGAAATTGGATAATCATTAGAATTAAATAAAGTATCTTTTTTTTTCAATATAAACTTAGAACACAAATAAATAAAAGATGTAAAATAATTGAAGACAAGAAAAAAAGAGTACTCATTATAATAGAAATAAAATAATGCGGAAAGAACAAACGATAAGAAGAAAAGTAATAGAGATTCCTTTATTCTTTTAAAGGAGGATAGTACGTATAATATTAACATTAAAATTTATTATGAATTAGAAATATAGTATGAAACTAGTATTACAGTAGTAATTGTAAGTAATATAAAAAAATAATTTTACTCATCCTAAAAATATTACAAATAATGTATATTTAATTTATAATTTTCAATATTTTTACAAAAAAAATATAATGATACTATCAAATGAAATTAAAGGCACTCCAATTAAAATCGAAAATCTTGAAATTGCTCAATTTGACTTTAATGAGGTTTTGGATTGGTCAGAGGCAAAGCAAATTTTTGATGATCTAGAAGAAGGATGGAGATTTCCTACTAAAGAAGAATTAAATACATTGTTCAACAACAAAGATTTAATTGGAGCATTTGCAGATTCATTTTATTGGAGTTCTACAGAAGGGAATTATGGCTTTTGGAGACAGCATTTTAATGATGGAAGGCAGTTTGACACAAGTAAAAAAGTTAAATGCAATGTAAGGGCAGTAAGAGCTTCTATATAAAAATTAAATCATTAATCTTACTTGTTGATTCCCTTAAGTTCTAAATTAGACAAATGAACTAATAGAATATAGGATTGATCATTTATTCTACCCTCCAAAAAGGCGCGATAAGTTTTCCCTCCATCTTGAAAGACTAATGGCTCATTACCTTTTACTCCTCCCGCCAACATGATTATTGCATCTTTTTCATGCAATTCCTTAGCCATTTCGAATAGAAAATCAAATGTCAACCCATTATTATGAGATAACTGATATTTTTTAGAAAAAACGAACTTATTATAAACATCTTTTTTGGGTAGAAACTTCCCAACAGGCTTTATTGGAAATTCGGCTAATATATTAGCAATGGTTTCCTTTGGTGAACGCTCTTCTTTCAATGTGCCGTCTGGCAAAAATATTGATTCGGTTTTTTTGATTTTAAATACTGGCTTCAAATCAGAATTAATATAAACTTTACTTGTTTCAGATACAAAATAACCTGTCCAATATGGATCAAACTCAGGATCATTAGCAATAAGCGAATCAACAATTCCTTGATCACTACCTTTCTCCTTAAGTAAGTTGTCATATGAATTTTTAGAAACTGACTTTAATACACGCACGGTTTGTGTTTGCTCTCCTTCTTGAGTCACAACTTTAATAAGTGGCTTTTTAGTAAAACTTCTAAAAACCACTTCTGCATTTCTGCCTTTATTATCAGCTAAATTCAACTTTCTAGACATAATATATTATTTATAACATTCCAAAATCCATTTCGTCATCATCCTCGTTCTCTACTAAAATAGATTCAACTGTAGTCGCTAATTTGTTACTTAAAAATGGGAAATCAATTATTCTGCCAGTCAATGCAAAAACACCTTCTGAATTTGCAATTAAAATAGCATCAGCTCCTTCATAATCGGCACGATAATTAAAAATAAATCGAAGTGGCTTGCAACCAGCTAAATATTCAGAGGTCGTCTTTAAAATTTTTGAATCTTCGAAGTCTAATTGATAAACACTAGATAATTCTAAATTAAATAAATCATCAAAGCTAGTTTCAAAAAGTTTTACTTCTGCATCAAAACTTGAAGGTACAAGAATTGCATCCTCGCCATTTTGATAAACGACCTTTAATTGCTTTTTTTCAAGTTCATTAAATTTAGAATCAACTGTCTTAAGAGCTGTCGATCCATTTAACACAAGTGTTTTTCCATCGTCTAAGATGCTACCTAAATTACATGGTTTACGTGAGTCATCCTCTACTTTTAATTCGATAAAACCATATACTTTATCACGATCTACTTTGGTAAGTGCTGCAGCAAATTTAAAATCATCTACAACAAATTCAATAATTTTTGCCATGGTATATTTTTAAACTTTTTCCCACCCTTTTTTTATATTCTCTTCTACTAACGCTGCCAATTTGCTTTCCATTTCTTTAGTGGTAGAACATAGATAAATATCTTGTTCCATTGGAGTCTTCCGTCCAGCACTAAAATCTGTATATAAAATCAAAAATGGGGGATATTGTCTAGTCAATTCTTTATTTGTTTGTATACCTATAAATTTCCGGATAGCAGTTCCGCCTTTACCTGATTTTGCATAAACTTCCCTAAATAATACACTTGAAGGTTGATTTTCATTCAACAAATTTTGATCTACTCTACTTTTATCTATAAAAAAGCTTAAACTATGTTCACCCACATCGGTCGAAACTGCTTGCTTATCATCACGAAAACGCACAAAAACTGGAGAAATACAACTAATACTTTCGCCATATTCTTTAGTAACATAGCCTTCATTTTTAGAGTATCCCAAAATACTTTTCCGAATTTGACCTTTATTATTTTCTGAAATTATATCCAAACATGATAGTTCTATTACAAAGGTGGGCTCTACCATAATAAAAGCAGTTTTAGCTCCTGATACCTCAGTATATTCGCTTTTTACCGCCAAAGGCTTCAATTTTTCTGCATATTCTTTGCGTTCGTCTTCAGAAAAACCATTACTACATTTGGCAACAATCAAAAAATCACCACTATCGGTAATTACACCTAATAATAACTCGCGTAATATTTCGTCTCCTCCTGGCTTTAAAGCATACCCTAACACAACTAAATCTAAAGATATAGACGGCTTAATTTTATAAATGTGACCATTTGATGAACGTACAACAGCACCCTCCTCGACATTAGCAATATTCTTATAAAAAGAAACAATATCTTTTCGACTTTCAAATAATCTTTGCTCAATACTAAAAACCTCATTAGATTGTGCTAATTGGTTTATTAAAGCCATTTTTTCTTTTAGTTCTGAAGGGGGAGCTTCCCCTTTATATGAGATTATATCAAAAACTCCAAAACGAATATCATATTTCTCTGGCTCATCCAAAGCGGCTGCAACTTCTCGATTATTGGTAGATCTGCCATTTTTAAACAAACAAATTTCTCCAGCAAAAATTACATTAACACCAATCGTACTTGCAGCGCTTTTAATGGAAATAATTTCCTTTTGATTACCATTGCGATCATACAGAAAGCAATATCCATCCTTAACCTCAAGAATAGCAAAAAATCCATCGTATTTTATTGATGCAAAATAATATTCAGCTTCAATAATTTTATTTAAAATAAACTCTGGTTCGACTGGCAAATACTTAGATGCAACCTTTGTTTTATAATCGATAAAATTCATTTTATAAAAATTTAGACAGTAATAAATCTAACCGCTCTAACATAGTTTTTAGAATATTGATTTCTGGTTGTTTGTTTACCCCATAAAAAACTCCAATAATGTATCGATTCTAAATAATGAGTTGAAGACCAATATGTTCTTTTAGGAGGAGGGTATACGTTTGGCTGAAGCTCATACTTTTCTTCAACGCCAATTAAGTAACGATTTGGCTGCAATATTGTTTCCCATTCTTCAATTGTTGGCAAACGCCAAGAATCACCCAGAGACTCACATGAAGTAATTGCATCTACCCATAACATTTGTGAAGGGAAATCAAACTGAGCAACTTCCAAATTTTTAATATTAAAGGGGGTACCTATAATTTCTGAAGAATTCATTTCATAGAGTTTTATTGTAATAAATTTAAATCAGACTAACGAAATAAAAATTAATCATCACTATCAGAACTATAATCACCTGTCTCAGTAATCATATGAACTATATCTTCAACTAATTCTATTGTTGTTCCTGAATAAGCGTCATAATCTTGTTTTAATTTATCAACTACGCTTATACATTGCTCTTCAGTGATTTCATTAAAATATTGTTTAAAATCTTCAGGGGTCCAAACTTCAATGTAATGATCGGGAAATTCGCTTCTTAATTCTTCTAGTTTTTCTTCAAATTTGGTATTCATTTCAAAATATTTATGATTGTTGAATGTAATTTGGATTTGTATGTCAAATACCGTTACTAATATATAACATTTATTTTAAATACCAATTAATTTATCATGATTTACTGTCAGCAAATGTTAAAACTGATTAACTACAATATTTAGTCCTAAAATTTAAAATATCTCACCATATCGTCCATATTCCCCTTCTTATAATATACAAAATCCTCTGGTGAAAAAATTAATTCATGGCCCAACTCAGAAAGCTTATCAGGCCCTGGGATGCCATATTTCTTTTTTAATTCAATTGCAAGACTTGGAAATGAGTTTACTAACTGCTGAAGCAAATTTCTATATGAAATTGCGCTAGCAAACACCACATGTACCCCAACATCCTGCCCATACAACAAAATCATCATGAAATTTAAAGCTAGATTTTTTGGTTTTGAAACAATGATATCCCAGATATCATCGACAAAAACAAATAGATAATCTAATTTTATTTCATTCCAGATATTCAAAGAAGTATATCTTTTAAAGTCTAAAATTTTTTTTTGGTTCATGATTTTTTTTCTTCTAAAAACTTCGTCTGAAATTTGATTTATAAACTCATTTCTATTGACAATATCAAATTCTGGCTGATCTCTCATAAAAACATTAACATGTTCTTTCTTGAATTTCCATGTTTTGAAAAGTCTAGAATTGGTTATTAAATAATATTTGTTCAAAGGGCTATATAACCCAAATTGGCTGAAAATGGATGTAAGTTGATCTTCATCACAATAGGATATCATCAAAATTGGAACTTCCTTAAGTTCAATGTATTGATTCTCCCCTAAACTATTCTTACCAATTAATATTTTGACACTCATCTTAAATATTAATTCCAATTAATAAGTGACCCTTGTAGTCTTTTAAAATCAACTTCTTAGCTTCAGCTAATATCTTAACATTAGGTAGCAAAATTTTCGAACTATGATTTACTAAATATTCTAAGGCGTCTAAATCAATATCTGTATAACAGCTCCAACTTTGCCACATTAAAACAAGGGCAAATTCTGGAAAGTCACAATTCAATTTAGCTCTTTCCAAGTTCATTACTTTTGGTTCCATATTAAAAATACATTTCACAGTACTACTAAATTTTCCATATGTAACATTAATAATGAATCATATATCTAAATTTATAAAACACTTTCCCAAATTGCCTTTTACTGATTGTTTCATCTTCTATAACTTCTTCAACAAACAAGTAAAATCGTATTTTAGATACATTCTTATCTAACAGGTCTTTTACGAATACTCTTGCAATATTGTCTATGTTGTATGCATAATTGACATAGCTAGTTACCGCTATCTCACCTACTACTTCATGCGTAAATGGTAGAGAATATCTGTCTTGTTTGAATGAAGATTGAATACTTAACATTCTAAATAATTCTCTTAACTTGTATTCACATTCGATTTCATATTTAATTATTGAATCAATATAAGTATCTACATCACAATTGACACATTCTAACTGCTCTGGATTAAGAACACTATATAAAAGTGATCTATTATAATTTGGCGGTATAAATCTCTCTAGTTTTGTTGTCATATCAATTTGTTAAATTATAATCCTGTTCCATTATGTAATTTTAAAAGCACATAAATCATTAATTTACTAAGAAATTATTGCCTTTATTCTAAAATAATACTGAGTCAATAAAAATGAATAAATGAACGAAGCTAAAAACAAAGTGAAATAAATACCCTGAAATAAATGCATCAGCGTCCATTCACCCCACACTAAACAGGTGATATAGCTTAATTGGTTAAATATTCTATGAAATCTTATAGTCATACCTTAAATACTTTACGAAAAAAGTCAATAGCAGCATTAGCAATATCTAATACGATTAAAGCGTAAACAATCACAACTGAACATAAAAGCAAAAAAACATACAACCACAATAAGCCGAAACCCTGCGAACTACCGGTCACAACAACAGCCCAAATAATAGCAAGGATAAGTGAGTAAAATACCAAAGAACCTAATATATATAGTACATAGCCAATAACTAGTATTTCTAGCCAAAACAAACGAATTAGCAGGGCTAATATTATAGTTACTATAGATAATACAAAAAATGTAGAAGTAGCCATCGTAAAAGCGTTAATTGATTTTAAATTACTAATACTCTAAACCAAGCTTAGCATACAGTATTGAAGCAGAGCATTCGTATGAATTTACAAACACAACACTTTCGGGAGTGTTCTTTTTATTTTCAACTACATATTCATACAAATAGCTGAAGTTAACCCTCCAGTTTACAAAATCGTCACCATGAGAGTGAAGATCTTGTACTAAATAGTCAAATTGAATATTTGCAATTTTCAAAAACTGTACACAATTTGACTCAGTTACACTTGCATATATATAAGTCAACAAATAAGTATTTTCCAAATCTTTAATAGTTTTTGAATTTAAAATAATTAATTAGTATTATTTACAGTAGTTACATTTCTGATCTGAACATATTTTTCTAAAAGAGATGGAATGTATATCGTTCCAAATACCCAGCAACCAGTCTTGAAATTTTTGGGTATTTTCATCTTCAAAATCGAATCTCTTATCTAGAGTTAAATAGTCAAAAGAAAGTTCAATATTATTTACATCTGGAAAATTATCTGTTAATAACATTTTGTATATAGCAGCTTGTTTCCAGTACCCATTTCCAATATTAGCTTCGTCAATAAACGGCTCTAACTTTTCTGCAAACTTGTTAGACTTGTAATCAATAACATGAAAACCACTTTCAATCTGATCTATTCGGTCTATAAAACCATTGATTCTAACTCCATTTGAAAGCGTTGTAGTTAAGTACTTTTCTGTAAATAATGGCTTTTTAAAAATTGGGTTAATAAATAAATATTTTTCAATCACCAGCTTGGCGTAACGTTTATAGATATTTCGATGAAATGGATGAAATCTATGTTGGAATTTTTGAAACACGTTGTCAACTATATAACCTATATCTGTAGAAGTAGGCTGCAAATTGGAGCTATCCACAATATATTCTAGCGTTGAATGAAGAAGCTGCCCAAAAGATGTTGGCGCCGAGGGAAGTCCTGGAATTTTACAGATATTTTGATAGAAAAACTTGTTTTCACAGGACAACCAATTACTAATACTACTTGGAGAAAGATGAAAGTTATCTAACTTTTCTTTCACTAATTCCATATAAGCATCGTCTAAAATTAAACTACACTTTTCAGTATTATACTCAGGCAATTCAAATGAACCAACTTCCAATACAGATATGCTGTTTGAAATAATCTGTGGTGTTAATAGTGCAGTTAATGATACTGGCTTCCCATTAAAGCTCTCCCTATAATAACTAAGATTAAGGTTCTTCTTTGCACGGGTCATTGCAACATAAATCAACTTTAATAAGTCTTCTACATCTTCGGCTTCAGTAACGATAAATCGATTTAATAACTTAGGGATATTAATTGACCCGTAAACATCCCCCTTGTCTTCATAAGCCGTATTTACAAGCGAAATCAAAAAAACATGATCGTATTCTAAACCTTTTGTTCCATGAATAGTAGATAAAATTACTCGAGACTTAGTTGGTGCAGCATCTAAATAGTCAATGCTCAAATCATAGTGCCTATAATACTCCAATAATTCAGCCAAAGACTCCAATGATTTTTTACTATCCGATCTGAGGAACTGGCTTAAGAACGAGTCCCATTCATCGCGTATTACTGCTTTGGGCTCACCTTTATTAATCTTATAAATATGCTTTACAAAAAAATAAGACAAATCTTCATTTATTTCTTTGTATTTGAAATCTTCAATCACCGAAAGATCATTTGAGATTTCAATAATTTGACCTAGACGTTCATTATTTTCAAGTAAGCCCAACCAAGTCATAAATGGCAGAGTCGTATTTTCTTTTTTATACAACATATAAGCATACCCTAAATCTTCCTTGTGCCCAGCCTCAATCAACAAATTACAAAAATAGGCATCTGCAACTTCGGCATCTTTGTCCATAAACTTTAGACACATCAGTGCATTGAAAATAATTTTTCCAAACTGCGTCTCCAGAACATTATTTTTTGAAAAATTAAGTCTAAAATCAATACCTAGAGCACTTAAATGTTTTTGAATTGGCTTAAGGTCATTATTGGTTCGAGCAAGAACTATAATATTTTCATCTGGCGCAGCATTTTGCAACAATGAACTTATAGATTTAGCAATTGAGAAGCCCTCTTGTTCTTGATTATGAAAAGAAGTAATCTTTGGGGTTTGGTTTTGCCACTCCCCTAGCTGTTTATTTCCACAAACCATAGGGCTACGTTTTAGTGGATGAATATGCTGGGACTGGCTAATTAATCCATAAGAAGCATTTAAAATATTTGTTGTGCTTCTATAATTGACATCTAATACAATTGTTTGTATCTCTGGTAACATATTAGATACCCAATCAAAATTGCTCAAATTGGCGCCCTGGAAGCGATAAATTGTTTGCAGCTCGTCCCCAACAATGCATAAGTTAGGGGATTCAACATCCTTTATTAATAAACCTAGTAGCGCTACCATTATTTTATTACAGTCTTGGAACTCATCAACCATGATATATTGATAACGCTCTTGCATGGTTTGTCGTAAAGAAATATTAGACTCCAGGATATACACCGCGTCATTTAACATATCCTGAAACTCAATTTTCTTCTTGTCTTCTAATACACTTTGATATTCATTATAAAGAGGAATAATAGACTTACTAAAATCTTCTATTTTTTGTGCTAAATCCCTTCCCTTTTTATTTAACCCTCCATTTTTTAGCAAAAACTCTTCCTCGTAGGGCAAAATAGACTCCAAGCACTGGTTTGTATAAGAGATAATATTCTCATTGGTAATACACTCTTTTTTAAACAAGTTGAAGATATTATGAAGTGACTGTAGCTTTTTAGCAGAAGCAGGTTTCACATCGTAAAAACTACCAGCTGATTTTGGATTCGACAATAACTTTTCCAAAATCATGAATCTTTGACCTGGAGTCAAAATAGAAGTGTTTTTGCTAGAACTAGGATCATGATTTTCAATAATTATATCATGTGCAAAAGAGTGAAAGGTGGAAACCTTAACTTGGTCTGCAGCACTTCCCATTAAATCCTTAAGCTTCTTTTTCATGGAATTAACCCCAGCATTAGAAAAAGTTAGGCAGAGTATATTAGAAGGCTTCATATCTGTCTTTTGAAGGATATTACAGCACCTTAATGCTACAACGGTAGATTTTCCTGATCCTGCATTGGCTAAGACGCATAATGGGCCATTAATGCCATCTACAGCCTTTTTTTGATTGGAATTAAGTTCATGATAAGCTTCAGTTAGAGATTTTGAGGAATTCATTGCTATATTTTTACTTTTAATTACTAGTGATTTGAGTACAATACTATTGCAGCATCTAGAAATCTACCTTCAAGCAAATAAAAAATTTACAACTTATTGAATATCAATCATATAATTAATTTATATATTTATACTAATAGGTTTAACTTTATCGAAATCATGGTTTATGGGGGTTAATAAAGATCAATTAAAACGTTTTTTCAAAATAGACGAAAAGATAAAAAATGGGAAAAAAGCCACAATTGCTCAATTGGCTTTGGCCTGGAATAATAGCTGCTTGGACGATGATGATAAAGTAACCGAGAGAACTATAGCAAATGATATTAAAGCTATACAGGAAGTATTTGAGGGGGCAGAGATTGAAGAGAAAATTGAAGGTAAATACTACTCCTATACCGATCACAAGTTTTCAATCAAACAGCTGAACCTAAATGAAAACGATGAAGTGTTTCTAAGTCTATTAAAAATGACTTTACAGAACTTCATCAATACCGGGATTTACAGCAAGTTCAATAAATTTAAAACAAAAGTATTACAAGAAGACAAATCAAAAGCCACTGTTGATAGCTATTCCAATAACTACATACTACCTGAAGTATCATATGGGAAATCAGGCTATGAATGGATTGAAACCTTATTTGAAGCAATAAAAAATGAATGGACAATTGAAATTGTATACCGAAAGAATTCTAATGAAATTTCAACTAAAACCCTTTCGCCTTATATTTTAAAGGAGTTTAGAAAAAGATGGTACTTAATCGCCTATGATCATGCAAAAAATAGAAATTGTACAAGAGTGTATGCGCTAGATAAAATTAAAGATGTAATAGAGTCATCGATAACATACTATCCAGATCCTTTTTTCAACTCGAATGATTATTTCAAATACACATTTGGAATACACCACGAGCTAGTAAATAAGCCAATAGATATTGTTCTTGATTTTAAAGGGCCTCAAATAGATCAATTAATAAACCACCCATTAATGGCAACACAAAAAAGTACATTAATGGAAGGGGGTAAAATTTTAAGGGTAGAGCTACAAGTTTATAATAGCTATGAAATCAAAAGAGAGATTTTAGGATACGGCGATGGGGTAAAAGTAATAAAACCCGAAAGTCTCGCTAATGAAATAAAAGAAATGGCTCAAAGCATTGTAAATCAATATAAATAATTGCTTGAAGATAGATTTCAAGATAACAATACAATATTGTACTAAACAAACAAAATATGGAGATTCTACTATATGAAATATTTACAAAACAAATTGTAAATAGCAAAAGGATTAATTTCAGAGGAGATGCAATCTACTATAAGGGTAGTACAGCAAATCAAACTATTAATTACCGAAAATTGTTAAATGAAAAAATCAGAAATAATGGATTAAATATCGAAATACAAAAAGAAATTTTAAAATGGGGCGGCATCCATGGTTTTAAACAGCATACAGATGTCAGCGACACAATTAGGCAATTAGAATCTAAGAAATCAATTAATTCGAAAACAGCAAATGCGATTTCATCATATTCTAAATTATTCGCATTTTATTCGCCAACAAATTATTTTATACTAGATGCAAGAGTAGCTTATGTAATTAATAAAATAATAATAAACAATAATTCAATTAATTATACTCCAATTAAATTTAATATAAACAGATCAAGAAATGCATCATTAATTGAAAATTATAGATTACTAATGAGTAATTGGAAAGGAGATACTTTAAAAGTTGAAGAATTTTATGCAAAATATTGTAATATAATTAAAAATATTCACAATTATTTTATAGATAAAGACCCTTTGATATTTAAAAATATGGGATTTGTTAATGATGATCCAGAAATAATAGAGATGTTATTATTTTATTTAGCCGACTATTTATAAATATATTTTTATCCTTTTGTATTATAATGACTATTGAAATAAAATCCAAAAGCCCAGTAATAAATAAAAAAAATGACTAATATAAAAATATCAAAATCCGGTAAATATTATTTATGTGAAAAGAATAATAGATTAATTGAAGATCAAAATAACATTATAAAAATTAGTGCAAATCATTTTGCTCTTTTTAATCAGGAGGATAATAAAAATAAATGGGCCTTTTTCAATATAAATACTCAATCTATAGATCTAATCATCATCGATAAATGGGCTAGCAAATTAAAGTTAGATGATGACGTATTTACAATTGATCTAGAAAATTCATTTGAAGTATATGATAAATATACATTGAAACAATTATTTAGTATTAATAAAAAAGAGGATCGATATAATTTTCATTATATCGGAAATGGATATTCAATTTATGAAAATTCTATATATAAAGAAAATAAACCAATCGACTCTCTGAACAATTTCTCTGTTATTTTTGAAAACGAAAAAACAAAATACAGAATAATTAAAGTCGAAGACATATCATTATTCTACATTAACGATGATAATTATGAATTAAGTAATAAAAAATTTACAATTTTAAATATTACAATACCAGAAAATGTTGAACAGCTTTATGTTGTAAGTAAAAAACATAAAAACAAAAATGTGTTTTTCTTTAAATCAGAGAACTCATTTACAGTGATCAGTGGCAACCAAATAATATACAAGGGGGATATTGATGACGATGGGGGCAATAAAATATTTGATATAGCAAACTACGAAATGATTAATTTTTCTGTTGGTAATGCTAAGTATGTAATTACAAATAATCATTTACTAAACGGTCCATACGAAATTTATGAATTTGAACATAATAGAATCTTTAAATGCAAAGAATACACATTATATTATAAAGACAAGTGTTTAATTAAATATACTCATATCAGCCATTCCTTAAGTTTCGAAAATTCAAATTTTGAATTTAATTTACACTTAAACATTAAAACGGATATTCTATTTAAAGAAGCTAATGAATATGCTAAATTAAGTATTGGCGATGAATACTACTATTTTAATGACAAAATAAACGAGTTTAAAAAGCTTGAAAATGGAATAGAAATTATTCCTTATATTTTTGAAAATAAAATCTATTTTTTAGATGAAAATTTAATAGAGAGTATTGTTGAACCTACCTTTGATATACTAGATTTAATTATTTCCGATTACACATATTATAAAAGGCAACTTTATTTAATTTTAAGAAATGAAGAGACACCTGAACCTGAAGGGATTTATACTATTTATGATGTAAAAAACAATAAAGTCATTAAAACTTTTGAGTCATTTATTGAATTCACTTCACACAGAGAGTTTTATTTAACTAATAATAAGTATATCAGTTCATCATTTATATATACACTGGAAGAAAAGAGTAATAAACTAATTAAATTACCATTTAAAACAAGAGGTATTAGCATAGAAAGTAATTCATTTCAATTCACTAACATGTCATATCAGACGGTTTCTATGCCAATCGAAGAGGCGATTTATATAAAAGAATAAATTTATGAATACACACGAAATAATAGTTGGACTAGTCTATTGGGTTGGATTTTTTGTATTATATCTACTAAGAAAAAAGCCTCCATTCGATATTATATGGAAATACGTAATGATTTTTTTCATGGTACTAGTTGGGACATTACTTTACAATAAATGGAAAGAAAAAAAATAGCACTTTGCCTTGATATAAATAATTCAGTGATTATATAATATTTCTCCAGGTGATAAATTAAATATCAAAAAATTAGATTTTTATGCACCTCACAGAAAATCCACTTGCTTTATTAAAACCACTAAATGAAGATCCAGGCATTGCAAACCAAAATCCGAATGCGTATCTACTTTCTTCTTCCGTACTAGTCCAAAAGAATGCATTTTTATTTTGATCATCAAAAGACAACTCTCTTCTACCTGAAGGTATTGCATTAAACCCACTACTATCTGTGCCTTCTAAATCATTTAGCCAATATCTCTTGGATTTTAATTTTTGCACGGAATACCTTTTACCATTTAACTGACTAATTAATGAATCAAAGTCTTCTTTTGATGAAATTTTAAAGCCATTGGGTGCAATACCTCTCGAATCATTTATAGCAAACCAATTATATAATTTTCCATATATTTTACCAATATTTTTATCGTTTTCATAATAACACCAAGCTAGAAAACTGCCGTTTCATATTAATATATGAAATTAATTTTGAATATTAAATAAAAATAATAACTTTAAGTTTCTAGTTAAAAAGAGATGGGTTAATTTTATAGTTACACGAATCATTATCTAAAATTAAAATATACGGTAAAATATATAAAAAATTTAGACTATAATTCATTTAGGTTAGATATCAAAATTCAAATATTATGCAATACGTAAATATTCCTGATGTAAACTTTAAAAACTATTTACTTAGTAATAAAGAAATCAATCCTGAAGGTAAGAATGAAATACTATCAACAGATGCAGCAGCTTTTTCTGGTAGTATAAATTGTCGATCCTTAAAAATTCAAGATTTAACCGGTATTGAGGCATTTAAAGCTTTAACAAGTTTAGATTGTAGTAGAAATAAACTTACAAACCTTGATCTAAGTGGCAATTTAAATTTAAAAAGCCTTAGATGCTCTTTAAATGAAATTTTATCATTGGATTTAAGTTCTAATAATTTTATAGAAAATTTAGAATGTAGCTGTAATAAACTTAGTACTCTAAGTTTACATAACAATCCAAATTTATTAAATTTGGATTGTAGTACTAATCAAATAGAATCTTTAGAGATAGGTCAAAGTTATCTTTTGACGCGTTTAATTTGTGAAACTAATAAACTTACTTGTTTAAATATTACCTCTTGTGTTAAGCTAAATATAATAAAGTGTTCTACTAATAAAATTGATAATTTAGACTTGCGAAGTAATGTAATGTTAGAACATTTAGAATGTCGAAGCAATAAAATTAAAAATTTAGATTTATTTTCGAATACAGCTTTAACTTTTTTAGATTGTCGACATAATCAAATTGAAATCTTAAATCTTGATACCAATATTTCTTTAGATACACTGCATTGTCGAAATAATAAATTAAATGTTTTGGATATTACTAATAATCATTTATTAACTCAACTTGATTGTAGTGGAAATTCACTTGTTACTTTAGATCTAACAAGAAACACTAAGCTTACTAATATAGATTGTAGCGTTAACCAAATTTCTACTTTAGATTTGAGTAATATCCCTGCTCTTAATGTATTAGATTGCCAAAATAATAAGTTATATAATTTAGATTTAAGTGCAAATATTGAATTGTCACGCATGGATTGTGCTGACAATCAGCTAGCTGATTTAGAATTAAAAAAGAATACTCTATTAACTGAGTTAATTTGCCATAATAATCAATTTGATTGTAAGGCTTTAAAGAAAAAATATAAAATTAAACTACCTAAGCTTTAAGTTTAAAAAAACCGCCTTAAATTCTCCCAGAATACATTATAATTTAGATCCTTCAGGATATTTATGTTAATAATGAGGAAAAAAATTAAATAAATATAAACTCGAAAATTATTAAATGCTGGTTTAATAACTGGGAGAAAAGTAAGAGATGGTGAATTAAGAGGTCCAAATTTGGAAATTGACAGGATGGATCCTAACGGAGTTTATGAATGGGAAAACTGTGTTTTGAGTTGTTATTATTATAACAATGATAAATCAAATACATTTGATTACGAAACATAAATAGATTTAATTCGGCCAGGAAAAAAAACAAGCTTGGGAATTACTTATTAATAGACTTCCTTAAGTGATCAACTTGTGTCTTACTAATATAGATAAAGATGAGATAACATATAGAACTAAAAAGAGAGGCACTTAGAAAAAATCAAATTACTAAAGAGGTTCTAAAAATAATAAAAACCTAATTTTAATCTGGCCAAATAGCGTTTTCTAAAATAAATTAATGACATTATGGCAAATATGATGACGACGTATGTTAAGATAGTAAATCTTAATAACGAAACTATTAAAAAAGTTTTAGAACTGTTCTCTAATACTGAGAAAAGTTATTATATAAATCTCAATGAACACTTAAATAAAGTTTATGGTGAAAACTTCTCGGAACAAAAAGAGGTTACAAGAATTTGGATGGATGAGAATGTTGGTTCCAAAACTTTAGATATTGAAACAAATTATAATATTGGGAACTCAGATTATTTCGAATTAATAATAACATCTGCCTGGGAGGTTCCCACTAAGTATCTTGAAAAAATGACTAGTTTACTAAATAAGTTTGATAAAGAAATTGCAATCTATGGAACATATGAAGATGAAAGTTATGAACCAATTGGAGCATTCGTATATGCCTATGATTATGATGATATGGAAGACTATGATGAAGTAGATTCTGAAAAGATGGTTGACGATGATGATTATCGTGACAAAATTTATGTGAGTCTAAATGAACTCAGGGATTCATTATGGGAAAGCTATCTTGAAGTAAAAAAAGAAAGAGAAGAAGAAGCAAATTAATTACTTTAATCAATATATGCTATTAGATTTCTAAGATGCATCTGCTTTTAAGTCTAGATCGGATTATTTAGCGCGGATGGTAAACTGCTTCGTTTTATTTCTAATTACAGAGAAGCAAAACAATTATAACAGCAACCATATTTCAAATAATTATTTTCATCATAATTGTAATATGTAAAACATGGCTTTTTTGAAGAAGTGAGTTCCTTAAATTCCTCAGGAGATTTAGCAAATGATATTGGCTCACCATTTTTAAACGTCATTGCATTGTAATTTTCAGTAGACCACTCCTGGCCTTTTAAATTTATTGTTTTCATTATACTTTCAGTGATTTTGGCAATAACTTTTTATACAAATCTATCCTAAATGAATCAGCATTTGAATTTGGATTAATTTCTAAATAATTTTTAAAAGCCTTACTTCTAGCAATCCCTTTTCTTGCTGTAGGAGATGGAGAATAAAGTCTAATTAACTTGTATTTCCTATTTTCAATTATAATAGTGGTTGTATAATTATCCCACTTTTCAATTGAATCTACTTTAACTTTATTTCCAAAGTTTGATTTTAACCATTTCTTAAAAAGTGGTAAAGCGCCATTTTTTCCACTAAAGGAAGTAAAATATATTTCCTTAATATTAGAGCATTTTAACCAGTTCAATAGAAATGTGTTTAATTCTATTACCCGCATTTCTTCATCTGTACTAAATTTATTTCCGTTAGTTTTATAAACTATATCAGTAATACTAAATTTATACTTTTTTAAAAAGGCTTTAATCTTTATTAAATCCGGTTTATCATTTGTAAATAAATTATCGTGTTTGTATACATAACTTAATAGTCTCCAAAATTCAAACATATTTCCGTAAAAGAACTTTAGCTCTCCTTTGTATGGCATTGGTGGATGAGTGCCAATAATTAGTCTTTCAGAATACTTATCAATTGGGTACAATTCTAACCATGGATGTATAGCTTCCATAAAAATTTAATTTGTGCAGCAGGAAGGGTTCGAACCTTCACGGAGTTTTTCATTAAACAACTAGTGCACAGTTGATCAACTACTAAATTATTCCACCAAATTTGCATTTAGCGTGTCTACCGAGCTCGTCAGCTCACTTCCACCACCGCTGCCGTATTAAACTAATATATAAAAATAATTTTGAATAT
>JACCDS012094991.1_pt1 | contig 21967 bp, 20 predicted proteins | sample 7446441 | NCBI WGS metagenome assembly JACCDS01 (sample SAMN15323445, study PRJNA562643) | freshwater metagenome | isolation source: river surface water | place: USA:Blue River Watershed | collected 2017-08-17 | reverse complement strand
TGCCAGGCAACCACAACGTGCTCAACGCCCTGGCGGCTGTGGCCGTGGCCGTGGAGTTGGGGGTCGATGATGCTGCCGTGCAACGCGCGTTGGCCGGATTCAAAGGCGTGGGTCGCCGCTTCCAACGCTATGGCGATGTGTCATTGCCGCACGGCGCGGGCACCTTCACCGTCATTGACGACTATGGCCATCACCCTGTTGAGATGGCGGCGACTTTGGCGGCAGCCCGTGGCGCGTTCCCTGGCCGTCGCTTGGTGCTGGCGTTCCAGCCACACCGCTACAGCCGCACCCGCGATTGCTTCGAAGACTTCGTCAAGGTCATTGGCACCGGCTGTGACAGCGTGTTGTTGTCTGAGGTGTATGCCGCCGGCGAGGCGCCGATTGTGGCGGCCGACGGTCGCTCACTGGCACGAGCCCTGCGCGTGGCGGGCAAAGTGGAGCCGGTGTTTGTCGATGCCATTGCCGACATGCCCCAAGCGGTGCTCAGCAACGCACAAGATGGCGATGTGGTGATTTGCATGGGCGCAGGCTCGATTGGCGCCGTGCCCGCCAAAGTGGTGGAACTGGGAGGTGCCGCATGAGCACGCATCCTTTGGGCAAAGTGGCGGTCCTAATGGGGGGGCGCTCTGCCGAGCGTGAAGTGTCCTTGATGTCGGGCCAAGGCGTGTTGCAGGCCCTGCGTGCCAGCGGCGTGGATGCGCATGCCTTTGACCCGGCAGAACGCGATTTGGGTGCATTGAAGCAAGAGCAATTTGATCGTTGCTTCATCGCTTTGCATGGTCGCTATGGCGAAGACGGAACGGTGCAGGGCGCACTGGAATTGTTGGGTATTCCCTACACTGGCTCGGGCGTGATGGCCTCCAGCATCGCGATGGACAAAACCATGACCAAACGGGTGTGGCTGGCAGAAGGCTTGCCCACACCCGCTTATGTGTTGGTGCGACGTGAGCAATTGGGCCAGGTGTCCATGCAGAGCCTGATTCAAACCTTGGGCTTGCCCATGATCGTCAAGCCTGCGCGTGAAGGTTCTTCGATTGGGGTGACCAAAGTCGTTGCGGCCGAAGACTTGCCCGCCGCGTTAGAAGCGGCAGGTCGCTGCGACGCGGATATTTTGTGCGAGCAGTGCATCGTGGGTGACGAGGTGACTTGCCCTGTTTTGGGTGAAGGCGACCAGACCCACGCCTTGCCGATCATTCGCATCGTGGCCCCTGCCGGCAACTACGACTACCAAAACAAATACTTCACCGACGACACCCAATACCTCGTGCCGAGTGGTTTGCCGCTTGCCGAAGAAAAGGCCATTGAAGCCTTGGTGGTCAAGGCCTACCAGTTGTTGGGCTGCAGAGGTTGGGGCCGATTGGATGTGATGATCGACGCCCAAACGCGCCAGCCTTACTTGTTGGAAATCAACACCTCGCCCGGCATGACTGGCCACTCGTTGGTGCCCATGTCTGCCAAGGCCGCGGGCATCAGCTACGAAGCCTTGTGCCAACAGCTGTTGACCTCGGCCAGCTTGGACCATGTGCAGGAGGTGCGTGCGTGAACAAGAGCCTGCCACTGCCACTGGACATCCGCCTCATGAACTTCGCGGCAGCTTTGCTGGCGGGGGTATCGGTGTTGCTGATGTTGGGCAGCGGGATCCACTGGTTGTTGCAACACCCGATTTTCAATATCCAGTCGATCACGGTGCAAGGCGAAGTCTCGCGCAACAACGCTGTGACTTTGCGTGCCAATGTGATGCCTCAGTTGAGCGGCAACTTTTTCACCATCGATTTGAAGCGCGCACGCGATGCCTTTGAAGCTGTGCCGTGGGTCAGGGGTGCGGTGGTGCACCGCGACTTCCCGAACAAATTGAAAGCGGTTTTGTTGGAGCACGAGCCGATGGCACTCTGGGGCGACGAGGGCTCCAGCAAGATGGTGAACCAACAAAGCCAAGTGTTTGAAGCGAATGTGGAAGAGGTCGATGTCGATGCCTTGCCTCGCCTGAAGGGGCCAGACGATCAGTCTGCCTTGGTGGTGCGCATGTTTCGTGATTTGGTGCCCATTTTTAAAGCGGTGGACATGCGCATTGAGCAACTTGAGTTGACCCCTCGCGGCAGTTGGCGCGTTTTGACCGATGGTGGCGCGCAACTCGAATTGGGACGTGGCACGGAAGCCGAAGTGGTCGCGCAGTTGAAGATTTTTTTCAGAACGTTGTCGCAAATCACCGCCCGTTATGGCCGCACGCCCAGCGCGTTAGCCGGGGCTGATTTGCGACACAAAGATGGTTATGCCGTGCGCTTGCGTGGTGTGACCACTCTCGACGTTGATGGCAAGAAGAGTCCTTGAGCGATCAAGGCGAAAGAATGAAACGGAAACGGTGATTCAAATGGCAAAAGAGTACAAAGATCTGGTGATTGGATTGGACATTGGCACCTCCAAAGTCATGGCGGTGGTGGCAGAAGTCATGCCCGATGGCGAGCTGAAGATTGCGGGTCTGGGCATCGCGCCAGGGAACGGTCTCAAGCGCGGCGTGGTGGTCAACATTGACGCCACTGTGCAAAGCATTCAACAGGCGCTGAAAGAAGCCGAGTTGATGGCGGACTGCAAGATCACCCGTGTCAATGTGGGCATCACCGGTAGCCACATTCGCGGCATCAATTCGAGCGGCATGGTGGCCATTAAGGACAAAGAAGTCACGCAAGCCGATGTGGCACGTGTGATGGAAACCGCGCGCGCCATCAACATCTCGACCGATCAACGCTTGTTGCTGGTGGCACCACAAGAATTTGTCATTGACGGGCAAGAAGTCAAAGAGCCCATCGGCATGAGTGGCATGCGCCTTGAGGCCAAAGTGCACATCGTGACCGGGGCGCAAAGCGCAGCAGAAAACATCATCAAGTGCGTACGCCGCTGCGGCTTAGAGGTCGACCAACTGTTGCTCAACCCGCAATCGTCGAGCCTCGCGGTGTTGTCAGAAGACGAGCGCGAGTTGGGTGTGGTGTGTGTGGACATTGGCGCAGGCACCACCGATGTGGCGATTTTCTCTAACGGATCGATCCGCCACACCGCCGTGATTCCGATCGCCGGTGATTTGATCACCAGCGACATTGCCATGGCGTTGCGCACGCCCACCAAAGATGCCGAAGACATCAAGGTGGAGAGCGGTTTTGCCAAGCAATTGTTGGCCGACCCTGATGCGCAGGTGGAAGTGCCGGGCTTAGGTGACCGTGGCCCTCGCATGTTGAGTCGCCAAGCCTTGGCCGGCGTGATTGAACCGCGCATCGAAGAAATCTTTTCGCTGGTGCACCAAGTCATTCGCGAGTCAGGCTATGAAGAAGTTTTGTCCTCCGGCATTGTCTTGACCGGTGGCAGCGCTGTCATGCCCGGCATGGTCGAGTTGGGTGAAGACATCTTCTTGAAACCTGTGCGCCGCGGTTTGCCCAAGTACGCCGGTGGCTTGGCCGACATGGTCAGCCAGCCGCGTGCGGCCACGGTGATGGGCTTGCTCGAAGAGGCCCGTTTGGCGCGTTTGCGCGGCTACAAAGTCACGCAGAAAAAGAGCTCCATGAACAACGCATTCGGTCGCTTCAAAGACTTCATTGTGGGGAACTTCTGATGAACTGGAAAAAACGCTTTCTGGCCCGCGGCAGTCCACCTGCATGGCGACCGTGTCGATGTTGACACGCCCTCTGGTTCACAAAAATAAATTGAGATTTTTTCCGGCAACTGCAAACAAATTTAGGAGTAGCACCATGACCATCGAAATGATTCAGACAGAAGAATTCAACCAAGGCACTCAGATCAAAGTGATCGGTGTTGGCGGCGGCGGCGGCAACGCGGTCGAGCACATGATCGAGCGCAATGTTCAGGGCGTCGAATTCGTCTGTGCCAACACCGACGCGCAGGCTCTGGCTCGCAGCGCGGCACACCGTTTCATTCAACTGGGTCAAACCGGTTTGGGCGCTGGCAGCAAGCCTGAAAAAGGTCGTGAAGCTGCAGAGAGCGCTGAAGCCGACATTCGCGCCGCCATTGAAGGCTCGCACATGTTGTTCATCACAGCCGGCATGGGCGGCGGAACCGGCACTGGCGCTGCTCCTGTGATTGCCCGCATTGCCAAAGAAATGGGCATTTTGACGGTGGGCGTGGTCACCAAGCCGTTTGAGTTTGAAGGCGGACGCCGCATGTCCAACGCTGACTTGGGCATGCAAGAGCTCGAAGCCAACGTCGACTCGCTGATTGTGGTGTTGAACGAAAAGTTGCTGGAATTGCCCGGTGGCGAAGACATGACACAGGACGAAGCTTTCGCCCACGCCAACGACGTGCTGAAAAACGCTGTGGGCGGTATTGCCGAAATCATCAATGTGCCCGGCCATGTGAACGTCGACTTTGAAGACGTGCGCACTGTGATGGGCGAGCCTGGCAAAGCCATGATGGGCACAGCAGCGGCCAGCGGCCCTGACCGTGCCCGCATCGCCGCAGAACAAGCAGTGGCTTGCCCATTGCTGGAAGGCGTGGATTTGTCGGGTGCCAAAGGCGTGCTGGTCTTGATCAGCGCAGCCAAGGGCTCTTTGAAATTGTCCGAGTCCAAGCAAGCCATGAACACCATTCGTGCCTACGCTTCTGAAAATGCCCATGTGATTTACGGTACGGCTTATGACGAAAGCTTGGGCGACGAAATCCGTGTCACGGTGGTGGCGACAGGCTTGTCCAAAGCCGGTGCACGCCGCACAGCGCCTCCCCTGCAAGTGTTGCGCACGGGTACCGACAACGTACCTTTCACCATGGGTGGCCAAGAGGCAGTGGCGCCTGCCATGCAAGCAGCGCCTTTGGCGACCAGCGGCATGAACACGCCTGCCATCTGGCGCAGCAACCGCACCCACGCAGCCGCTCGTGTGGACGGCATGGCCAACGCTGGCATGGACGACATCGAGATCCCTGCTTTCTTGCGCAAGCAGGCCGACTGATCGGTAGTCTCGAAGGAAAATAATGGTGCTTTGGGGTCAGACAGGGAAGGGCCTGTCTGACCCCTTTTTGTGTGGAAACAACTGATTTCCTCGACAGAACAGTCCTATTTTTCGGCCATTAAAATAAGCACATGCTCGCTCAACGCACACTCAAAACCTTGACCAAAGCCGTCGGCGTGGGCTTGCACAGTGGCCAGCGCGTGGAGCTGACTTTGCGTCCGGCAGCACCCAACACCGGCATTGTGTTTCGCCGTGTGGATTTGCCAGAGCCGGTCGATATTCCGGTCAACGCCGAAGCCGTCACCGACACCCGATTGGCCTCCACCATTTCGTCAGGTCAAGCCAAAGTGTTGACGGTGGAGCACCTGATGTCGGCTTGCGCGGGTTTGGGCATTGACAACCTGTATGTGGACATCACCGCCGAAGAAGTCCCGATTCTGGACGGCTCGGCCTCTTCCTTTGTTTTTCTGCTGCAAAGCGCCGGGGTGGTTGAACAGGCCGCGCCCAAGCATTTTTTGCGCGTGCTCAAGACGGTCGAAGTGTCTGAGGGTGAAGGCCAAAACATCAAGTGGGCCCGACTCACGCCGTACCATGGTTACAAGCTGAGTTTTGAAATCGATTTTCGGCACCCCGCGGTCGACTCCACTGGACAACAGGTGGTGTTTGACATGTCTGAGGGGGTTTATGCCCGCGACATCGCCCGCGCGCGCACCTTTGGTTTCACCAAAGACGTCGAAATGTTGCGCGCCAACGGCTTGGCCTTGGGCGGTGGGTTGGACAATGCCATCGTGATGGACGATTACCGCGTGCTGAACTCGGATGGTTTGCGCTACGACGACGAGTTCGTCAAACACAAAATTTTGGACGCCATGGGCGACCTCTACATCTTGGGCAAGCCCATGCTGGCGGCCTACAGTGCGTTTCGTTCAGGCCATGCCATGAACAACCGCTTGCTGCGCGAACTCTTGTCACAACCCGACGCCTACGAAGTGGTGACGTTTGACAAAGCCAGCGAAGCACCCCAAGGCTTTGCTGCGCTCCAGCCCGCTTGGTGATGCAGCGCACCACGCACCTGCTGTATTTGCACGGGTTTCGATCGTCGCCGCGCTCAGTGAAAGCCCAAAAAACGGCAGAGCGCATGCGCACCCAATACCCTCAAGTGGTGTGGTGCTGTCCCGCATTGCCAGCGTCTCCCAAGCAAGCCCTGCAAGAGGTGATGGCGCTGGTGGCCGATTGGCCGCGTGACCGAATGGCGATCATCGGTTCTTCTCTTGGTGGTTTTTATGCGTCTTGGCTGTCCGCAAAATGGGGTTGTCCTGCGGTCTTGCTCAACCCCGCGGTGCATCCCGCGCGAGATTTGGCCAAGTACATTGGCGAGCATCCAGCTTGGCACGAGCCGACAGAAAAAATCTATTTTGACGCGGCCTATGTGCAAGAGCTGACCGAACTCGAAGCCCAAGCGGCATCTGCCCAACCGCCAACCTTGGCGTTGATCGCCAAGGGCGATGAGGTGTTGGACTGGAGAGAAATGCTGGCCAGACACCAAGCGGGCCAAGTGCGCCTGATTGAGGGCAGTGACCATGCGTTGACGGATTTTGACGACTACTGGCCCGAAATATCGCAATTTCTTCGGTTGGCGTGAGCCATTGCCCCTGCAAAGGCTGAGGCGCATGGGAAAATCGCGCCATGTACGTATTATTTGAAGAAGCCGGCAAATTCATGGCCGGTCGGATCTTGTCCGAAGCCGAGGCTTCTGCGCAAGTCGAACTCGACTCGGGCAAACGGGTCAAAGTCAAAGCAACTCAAATGTTGCTTAAATTCGATAAGCCGACCCCCAGCGCGTTGTTGAGCGAGGCGGCAGCGGTGAGCCAAAGCATCGAGTTGGCCTTGGCTTACGAATTTGCTTCCGATGAAGAATTTGGTTTTGCCGACTTGGCCAAAGATTACTTCAGCGATGCCGCCACCACGGTGCAACAAGTTGCCGCATTGATGCGCTTGCATGAAGCGCCGCATTATTTCCGTCGCGCCGGCAAAGGCCGCTACCGCAAAGCCCCTGCAGAAATCGTGCAGCAGGCTTTGCTGGCGATTGAGAAAAAGAAGCAAGTGCAGGCGCAAATTGAGGCTTGGGCTGCAGACCTGGTGGCCGGCATTTGCCCCGAGCCAGTGCGCGAGCAGTTGTACAAAATTTTGTTCCGCCCCGACAAAAACACCGCCGAATACAAGGCGGTGGTCGAAGCCAGTAAATCCAGCCAAACGCCGCCGCTCGAATTGCTGCAAAAGGCGGGGGCCATCGCCTCGGCTTGGGATTTTCATTGGCAACGTTTCTTGTTTGATTTGTTTCCCAAGGGCACCGGATTTCCAGCGTTGCAAGCGCCCCCCATTCAAGATGAATTGCCACTGGCCTCCGTGCAGGCCTTCTCGATTGACGACTCCCACACCACCGAAATTGACGATGCCTTGTCATTGCAAGGCCTGGGCACCGGGACCGTCACCGTGGGCATTCACATTGCGGCTCCTGGGCTGGCCTTGAAGCCAGGCAGTGCCATCGACCAATTGGGTCGACAGCGTTTGTCCACCGTGTACATGCCGGGTTACAAAATCACCATGCTGCCCGACAGCGTGGTGCAGGCCTACACCTTGATGGAGGGGCGCGATTGCCCAGCAGTGTCGTTGTATGTCACTTTCAGTGAAAGCGACTTGACGGTCCAGAGCGCCGAAACCCGCTTGGAGCGGGTGCCCATTGTGGCCAACTTGCGGCACGACCAACTCGATCAGACCATCACCCGAGAGTGGCTTGAAAACGAAGCGTCTGAAACCCCTGTCGATTTGCCGGTGGAGCGATCCACACTGGCATTCTTTTGGCGTTTGGCGCAAACCCTCAAGGCCCGCCGTGAGGTGGTGCGAGGCAAGCCGGAAAGTTTCAACCGACCGGATTACAGCTTCAAGTTGGATCGTCCCAGCAACGAGGCACCGCCAAAGGGCGATGAAACCGTGTTGATTGGAGTGCGCCAACGGGGTTCGCCGCTCGACTTGATGGTGGCCGAGGCCATGATTTTGGCCAACAGCACATGGGGCCAATGGCTGGCCAGCTTGGGCGTGCCGGGGATTTATCGCAGCCAAGCCAGCATGGCACCGGGCGTGAAGGTGCGCATGGGCACCAAGGCCTTGCCGCACGCGGGTATTGGTGTGCCCAGCTACGCGTGGAGCACGTCGCCGCTGCGCCGCTACACCGATTTGGTGAACCAGTGGCAAATCATTGCCTGTGCCCAACACGGTGCGACCGCAGCACTGGCGGCGCCGTTCAAGCCCAAAGATGCCGAGTTGTTCTCCATCATCAGTGCGTTTGACGCCACCTACAGCGCCTACAACAGCGTGCAGTCCAGCATGGAGCGCTATTGGACCTTGCGCCATGTGCAGCAACAGGGCATCGAGGAGTTGGAAGCCAGTTTGGTGAAGGAAATGGGGGGCGGCATTTGGTTGGTGCGCGCCGACACACTGCCGCTCATGTTCAGCGTCATGGGGGCTCAGGGCTTGGCGCGTGGCGCTCGGGTGCGCGTGAAATTGGGCGCGGTTGATTTGATGGCATTGGATGTGCATGGCACCGTGACCGCGCATTTGGATGCACCAGCGGCTTCGGAAAGCGAAGCTGACGAAGCTGAAGACGACGAGACCATGGCCGCCGGCCCGCTGACCATTGCGGTCGACTTGAACGACAGCACGCAAAGTGATGGTGCTTGAAGGTCATTGGCGCCCACTCGAGGCCACTGCCGCTCGGCTGAAATGGACGTGGCAGCACCACACCCTCGGGTGGACCTTGGCGGTTTCTGTGCTGGTTCATGGCGCCTTGATGACGTGGCGTTTTGCCGATCCCGGCAGTTTTGAACAGGTTTTTGAAAACACCGCTTTGGCCGTGGTGCTGGTGAATGCCCGCAGTGACCACGAACCTGAAAACGCACAGGCTTTGGCCCAAGTGCGACTGGCAGGAGGCGGTCACGCCGCTGGGGCAAGCATGGCCAGTTCGCCCTTGCCCCCTTCGGCGCCCAACGAAGAGGGCACGGACATGGAGGCCATGAACCGCCAGTTGGATGCCATGAAATGGCAGCAAATGCGCTTGCTCAGCCAGTTGCGACAAGAACTGGCCAGCTTGGCCCAAGAGACCAGCGGGGAGCATTTGCAAGCGCCAGAACGGCAGGCCCGCCAAGAGCGCCAGCAAGCCTTGGCCCGCCAATTGGCGCGCATTGAACAGCAGATTGAAAAGGCCCAAGCCGGCCCGCAAAAAAGGTTCGTCAGCCCCGCGACTCGTGAAGCCATTTACGCTTTGTATTACGACCATTTGCGGCGCACGATCGAAACCCGTGGCACTTTGAATTTTCCGCAAGTGGGGGGGCAAAAACTCTATGGGCAACTGACCATGATGATCTCGGTGGACCCGCGCGGCAGGCTCATCAAAACCGAGGTGGTGCAATCTTCGGGGCAGCCCCTGTTGGACCAACGGGCCATGGCGATTGTGCAAAGTGCCGCACCATTTGAGGCGTTCAGCGCTAACATGCGGCGGCAGGCCTCACAACTGGTGGTGGTCTCTCGGTTTCAGTTTCTCAAAGAGGGTCATTTGGAAACCCAGATGTGGGTGGCTGAGCCCCAAGAGCCCTGATGTGTGGGGCGAAGTGGGCGATCTTTTAGGCAAAGGATGTTGATGCGCGCTTTGGTTCGTTGGTTGGCGTTGGTCCTGTTGGCCGGCTTGTTGTTGCAGTTGTTTTTTGCGGTGCGCATCGCCAGCATGGGCGTGTTGGCGCCGCAATCGACCAGCTTTGAACGCTCCCAAATTTGGCAGATCGTGACGCAGAAAGGCCAATTGCCTTGGCGTCAAGAATGGGTGGAACGCACCCAGATCGCCCCCAGTTTGCAGCGTGCCGTGATCGCCTCAGAAGACAGTGTCTTCACGCAGCATGGTGGCGTGTGGTGGGAGTCTTTGGAGAAAGCGTGGGAAAAAAACGCCAAGGCCAAAGCCGTGGCTGAGCAACGCGCCCAGCGCCGGCCCGATGCCAAGTTGCCCCCAGTCAAAATTGTGGGCGGGTCGACCATCACCCAGCAGTTGGCGAAAAATTTGTTTTTGTCGGGCGAGCGCACCTTGCTGCGCAAAGGTCAAGAAATGGTGATCACGCTCACCCTGGAAACGTTCTTGAGCAAAAAACGGATTCTGGAGATTTATCTCAACAGTGTGGAGTGGGGCGAGGGCGTGTTTGGGGCCGAGGCGGCAGCACAGCATTACTTCAGGAAAAGCGCCGCGCGGCTGAACGACTGGGAAGCCGCCCGCTTGGCTGTCATGCTGCCGCGCCCGCGCTACTTTGAGCAACGGGCGCAATCGGCTTACTTGGCCAGTCGGGCCGAAACCATCATGGCCCGCATGGGAGATGTGGTGTTGCCATGAGTACTTTGACCACGCCGACCCCCAACACAATTCGCATTTTGGGCATCGACCCGGGCTTACAGACCACCGGTTTTGGGGTGGTGGACATGACGGGTTCGCGTTTGCAATATGTGGCCAGTGGCGTGATCGAGACCACGCGCGGCGAAATGGGCAATTTGCCCGCTCGGCTAAAAGTCATTTATGACGGTGTGCGCGAAATCCAAGCGCGCTACCAAGCCGATGTGGCGTCGGTCGAAATTGTGTTTGTCAACGTCAACCCCCAAGCCACCTTGCTGCTGGGCCAAGCGCGGGGCTGCTGTGTCACGGCGTTGGTGTCTTGCGATTTGGCTGTGGCCGAATACACCGCATTGCAAATGAAACAGTCGGTGACCGGCCACGGGCGCGCGGCCAAGTCTCAGGTGCAAGAGATGGTGAAGCGCCTGTTGCAGTTGCCAGTGGTGCCGCGCCAAGACGCTGCTGACGCCTTGGGCATGGCCATCACCCATGCCCATGCCAGCCCGTCGATGAACAAATTGGCCGCGCAAGGGGTGCTCAACCGCAAAACCCACGGCATGTTCCGCAGTGGCCGTAGCCATTGAGGCTCATCTGGCTCTTGTCGCCGTTGGTCGCCCGGTCGGCCTGAGATAATCTGGGCCATGGGTTCCGTTATTCAAAAACCAACGCTGTTGCAGCGCATGAGCCATCTGCTGAAGGGCTTTGATGGCCCCTTGGCTTTTGCGGTGTTCATGCTCGCTTGCGCGGGTTTGTTGATCATGTACTCCTCGGGCTATGACCATGGGACCCGTTTTGTCGACCATGGGCGCAACATGCTGCTGGCCGGGTTCATCATGTTTGTGGTGGCCCAAATGCCGCCGCAAAAGCTCATGGCGTGGGCGGTGCCCATCTATACCGTGGGGGTCATTTTGCTGGTGGCTGTGGCCATTTTTGGCATCACCAAAAAAGGCTCTCGGCGCTGGATCAATTTGGGGGTGGTGATCCAACCCAGTGAAATTCTCAAAATCGCCTTGCCCTTGATGCTGGCCGCTTGGTTTCAAAAACGCGAAGGTCAGCTGCGGCCATTCGACTTTGCGGTGGCCTTGTTGATTCTGGGCGTGCCGGTGGGGCTCATCATGAAGCAGCCCGACCTCGGAACCTCCTTGCTGGTGTTGGCTGCAGGCTTGGCTGTGATCTTTTTTGCCGGCCTGAAATGGCGCTGGATTTTGCCGCCAGTGGGCTTGGGGCTGGTGGGTGTGGTGGTGCTGGTCATCATGGAGCCCACCCTGTGCGCAGACGATGTCGATTGGCGGGTGTTGCACGAATACCAACGCCAGCGCGTATGCACCTTGTTAGACCCGGCGCGAGACCCCTTGGGCAAAGGCTTTCACATCATCCAAGGGATGATCGCGATTGGTTCGGGCGGCTTTTGGGGCAAAGGCTTCATGCAGGGCACGCAAACCCATCTTGAATTCATTCCTGAGCGCACCACCGATTTCATTTTTGCGGCCTATGGTGAAGAGTTCGGTTTTGTGGGTGGTTTGTTCTTGATCTTCTGGTTCTTTTTTCTGGTGTACCGCGCCTTGGTCATCGCAGCCGAAGCGCCCACGCTGTTCAGCCGATTGTTGGCCGGTAGCATGGCCATGATCTTTTTCACCTACGCCTTCGTGAACATGGGCATGGTCAGTGGCATCTTGCCGGTGGTTGGGGTGCCTTTGCCCTTCATCAGCTACGGCGGCACAGCCATGGTCACATTGGGGTTGGCGTTGGGCATCCTCATGTCGATCGCCAAATCCAAGCAATTGGTGCAATCCTGACGCCCAAACTGTTCTGGCAAGGGATTTTTGCAGTCCCTACAATGGGCCCATGATTTCACGCGAACCCACCATCGAACGCCTGGCCACGGCCAGGTCCTTGTTGCTCGAGCCTTTTGGGCTGGATGAGTCCCACCTGAGCCGGGCTTTGTCGGCCATCAAAGCCCATGCGGTGGACGACGCCGATTTGTACTTTCAGTACACCCGCTCGGAAGGCTGGAGTCTGGAAGAAGGCATTGTCAAAACCGGCAGTTTCAGCATCGACCAAGGTGTGGGCGTGCGTGCGGTGTCGGGTGAGAAAACAGCCTTTGCTTATTCCGATGACATCTCTGAGGCCTCGTTGATGGATGCGGCCATGACGGTCAGAACGATTGCTCAGGCCACGCAGAACAAACGCATCAAGGTGCCCGCACGCCGGATTTCTGCCAGCCGTTCTCTTTACCCCGCGCTCGACCCCATGTCGACATTGGACAGCACGGCCAAAGTCAATTTGCTCGGTCGAGTTGAAAAAATCGCCCGTGCCAAAGACCCGCGCATCGTGCAGGTGATGGCCGGCTTGGCCACCGAATACGACGTGGTCATGGTGGCCCGGGCAGACGGCACTTTGGCGGCCGATGTGCGTCCATTGATTCGTTTGTCGGTCACAGTCATTGCCGAACAAAATGGCCGCCGGGAAGTCGGCAGCAGCGGCGGCGGCGGCCGTTTTGGCTTGGCCTACTTTGACGACGCGATGGTCGAAACCTATGTGCAAGAAGCGGTCTCCGCCGCCCTCATCAACCTCGACGCGCGACCAGCGCCTGCGGGCGAGATGACGGTGGTGTTGGGCAGCGGCTGGCCAGGGGTGTTGCTGCACGAAGCCGTGGGCCATGGTCTGGAAGGTGACTTCAACCGAAAAGGTTCAAGTGCTTTCAGCGGCCGCATTGGCCAGCGCGTGGCGGCCAAAGGCGTCACGGTGCTCGATGACGGCACCATGGCCGACCGCCGTGGCTCGCTGAATGTGGACGACGAGGGCCACGCCAGCCAGAAAAATGTGCTGATCGAAGATGGCATTTTGCGCGGCTACATTCAAGACTCGATGAATGCGCGCCTGATGGGCGTGAAGCCCACGGGCAACGGCCGCCGCGAAAGTTACGCGCACGTGCCCATGCCCCGCATGACCAACACCTACATGTTGGGCGGCGACAAAGCGCCTGAAGAAATCGTTGCCAGCATCAAAAAAGGCCTCTACGCCACCAACTTTGCGGGCGGCCAGGTGGACATCACCAGCGGCAAATTCGTGTTCTCCGCCAGTCAGGCTTATTGGGTTGAGAACGGCAAAATTCTTTATCCCGTTAAGGGTGCCACGCTGATCGGCAGTGGCCCCGAGTCGCTCAAAAAGATCAGCATGATTGGCCACGACATGAAGCTTGATTCAGGCGTGGGCACCTGCGGCAAAGAAGGCCAAAGTGTGCCTGTCGGGGTGGGCCAGCCCACCTTGCGTATCGATGGCCTGACCGTGGGCGGCACCGCCTGAGGCGGCTCATGCACCTCGGGAATGCCCTTGTGCGGCCTGTCAGGAAATGTCATGAACTTGTGATACATTGAATTCATGTCTTTGCGCAACGTCACCTACTTTTTTTATTTTTGGTTCTCAGTCCCCGGCGGACGAGAGGCGAGCGCATAAGCAACCCCATCTCTCGAATCCAACCGCCGGAGCCTCAAAGCCCGGCGGTTTTTTTCATTTCAACGATCCAGGAGCCCACCATGACCCACTCACACAGCACCGCAGAGGCTTGGCCAAGCCATGCCGTTGACCGCACCGGTCAAACCGATGACGAGCGCATCAAGGACATCACCGTACTGCCGCCACCAGAACATTTGATTCGGTTTTTCCCGATTGCTGGTACAGCGACGGAGACCCTGATTGCCAAGACCCGCAAGGCGATTCAAAAAATCGTGCACGGCAAAGACGACCGTCTGCTCGTCATCATTGGCCCTTGCTCCATTCACGACCCCGCAGCGGCCTTGGAATACGCACGCCGATTGAAGCCCCTGCGCGATCGGTATGCGGACACGCTTGAAATTGTGATGCGCGTTTACTTCGAGAAACCCCGCACCACGGTGGGCTGGAAAGGGTTGATCAACGACCCCTATTTGGATGAAAGCTACCGCATTGACGAAGGCTTGCGCATTGCACGCCAATTGCTGATCGAGATCAACCGCCAAGGCTTGCCGGCGGGCAGTGAATTTTTGGACGTCATTTCGCCCCAATACATTGGCGACCTGATCAGTTGGGGCGCGATTGGTGCGCGCACGACCGAAAGCCAAGTGCACCGTGAATTGGCTTCTGGCTTGTCAGCCCCCATTGGCTTCAAGAATGGCACCGATGGCAACATCAAGATCGCGACCGACGCGATTCAGGCCGCAGCCCGTGGGCATCACTTTTTGTCTGTTCACAAAAACGGCCAAGTGGCGATTGTCCAAACCCAAGGCAACAAAGACTGCCATGTGATTTTGCGTGGTGGCAAAGCGCCCAATTACGACGCCGAAAGCGTGGCGGCCGCTTGCAAAGAACTCGAGGCGGCCAAATTGCCCGCCACCTTGATGGTGGATTGCAGCCATGCCAACAGCAGCAAAAAGCACGAGCGCCAAATCGATGTGGCCAAAGACATCGCCGCACAAATCAGCGCGGGTTCACGCCAAGTGTTTGGCGTCATGGTCGAGAGTCACCTCAAAGATGGGGCTCAAAAATTCACACCTGGCAAAGACGATATGACCCAACTGGCCTATGGCCAAAGCATCACCGATGCTTGCATCGGCTGGGATGACAGCGAAGGGGTTTTGAAGGTCTTGTCAGACGCGGTCAAAGCACGCCGCGCCTGAGCTTCAAAGCGCTTGCAAGGCGGTGAGTAATTGGCTGTGAATGCCGCCAAAGCCGCCGTTGCTCATGCACAGCAAATGATCGCCAGGCCGAACTTGCGCCATCACTTGGGCCAGCACCTCATTGATGTTGGCCCCCACTTGCGCTCGCTGCCCCATGGGCTCGAGCGCTGCTGCGGCATCCCAACCCAAGCCGCCTGAGTGGCAAAAGGCCAGATCGACTTCTTCGAGGCTCCAAGGCAGTTGGGCTTTCATGGTGCCCAATTTCATGGTGTTGCTGCGAGGCTCAAAAATCGCCAAGATGCGCGCTGCGCCCACTTGCCGGCGCAAGCCGTTGACGGTGGTGCGGATGGCGGTGGGGTGGTGAGCAAAGTCGTCGTACACCGTCACGCCCTTCACCGTGCCGCGCACCTCCATGCGGCGCTTCACGTTTTCAAATGTGGCCAGTGCCTGCGCCGCAACCGAGGGGCTCACGCCCACATGTTCGGCGGCAGCGATGGTGGCCAATGCGTTGAGTTGGTTGTGCACGCCGCCAATACCCCATTGCACTTGCGCGACCGCTTTGCCCGCTTGCAAGACGGTAAATTGGTTGGGCTCTCCCTCGGCCATGAAATCGCTCACGGTGCTGCCAAAAGTGCGCACCTCACTCCAGCAACCTTGTGACAGCACGCGAACAAGGCTTTCTTCCAGCCCATTGACCACCACCCGACCTGAGCTGGGAACAGTGCGCACCAAGTGGTGAAACTGGCGCTCAATGGCCGCCAAGTCGTCAAAGATGTCGGCGTGGTCAAACTCGAGGTTGTTCAGAACAGCGGTGCGAGGCCGGTAATGCACAAACTTGCTGCGCTTGTCGAAGAATGCGGTGTCGTATTCGTCGGCCTCGATGACGAAATATTTTCCGCCGCCCAGGCGTGCCGAAACGCCAAAGTTCAAGGGGACGCCACCCACCAAAAACCCCGGGTTCAGACCCGCCTGATCCAACACCCAAGTGAGCATTGAGGTGGTGGTGGTTTTGCCGTGGGTGCCGGCAACGGCCAAAACATGCTGGCCTTGCAGCACATGTTCGGACAGCCACTGTGGCCCACTGGTGTAGGGTGCGCCGGCTTCCAAAATGGCTTCCATCAGCGGAAATTTTGGGCTGCCATCGGGCAAGCGAGAGCGGCTGACCACATTGCCAATCACGTACATGTCGGGTTGGAGCGCCATTTGGCCGGCGTCGAATCCTTCGATCAGCTCAATGCCCAGGGCCCGCAACTGGTCGCTCATGGGCGGATATACGCCTGCGTCACAGCCGGTGACCCGGTGCCCTGCTTCGCGCGCCAAGGCCGCCACCCCGCCCATGAAGGTGCCACAAATACCAAGAATATGAATATGCATGTGCCGATTTTAGGTGGCCCAGCCTTGGGACTCGGCGGTGGGCCGTGCACAATCGGCGTCCATGAACGATCTTGCTCAAGAAATTGCCGCAACCGCTGCCCGTTTGGTGGTGGAAGAAGGCTTGGCTTTCGGGCCGGCCAAGCTCCGGGCACTCAAAGAGTTGGGTCTGCCATCGCGCACGCCCTTGCCTGCGAACGATGCGCTGGAATCGGAGGTGATGGACTACATCGCCTTGTTTTGCGCCGACACCCAGCCGCACGAGTTATGGGCCCTGCGTGAATTGGCCAAGACCTGGATGCAACGCTTGGCCGAATTTCGCCCGCATTTGGGAGGCGCGGTTTGGCAAGGCTGGGCCACCCGTTTGTGCGACATTGACTTGGCCTTGTTTTGCGATGACCCCAAATCGGCGGAGCTCGCCTTGATCAACCAGAACCAGCGGTACGACGTCCAAACGGTGCGCGGCTTGCACGGCAACGATGTCGATGTGTTGAGTTTGCACAGTTTTTGCGAGCCGTTGAAGGAAGATGTGGGTGTTCACCTGCGTATTTACGATTTGGACGATTTGCGCGGTGCGCTGCTGCCCGATGCACAAGGCCGCAGCCCTCGGGGGGATTTGTCTGCCCTTGAACGCCTGTTGGCGGCTTGACGGACAATCTGGTCATGAACGAATCAGGCACTGTTCCATCACGACGCAAATGGCTTTGGGGGGCTGGCGCTGCTGCGACCGCTTTGGGCATGGGGACGGCCCTCTGGCGTTACACCCCTCAAAATGTGCCCGCTTCTGCGGGTCACCCCGTTTGGGCTGAACAGTTCGAAACGCCCGCTGGGCAGGTTTTGCGCATGGCCGAATTTCAGGGCAAACCGCTGCTGCTGAACTTCTGGGCCACCTGGTGTCCCCCTTGTGTGGAAGAGTTGCCTATGCTGAATGCGTTCTGGAAAGAAAACGCACGGCAGGGCCATCAGGTGGTGGCGTTGGCGATTGACCAGCCCAGCGCGGTGCGCCGGTTCATCGACCGACAACCCCTGGGCTTTCCCGTCGGCTTGGCAGGTTTGGCCGGTTCTGAGCTGGGTAAATCATTGGGCAATGTGGCGGGCGGCCTGCCATTTACGGTGTTTTTCAAGGCAGATGGCAGCATTTGGCGACAAAAGATGGGTCAATTGCAGCATGAAGATTTGCGCACGTGGCTTGGCGCGGCCACTTGAAGGTCTGGACAGCCTGACCAGGGGTGTGTTGACCTCTTGGCTGCCGTGATCATTCTTATATTTCAGCGTTTTTGAGCCAACTTAGAGCAGCTTTCGGGGAGTTTGGCTAAAAATTGGTGTAAATTCAATCCATTACATCTGCTTACAGCTGTGGAGGATTTATGGATTTGCGCAAACTGAAAACACTGATCGATTTGGTGTCTGATTCCAACGTCTCGGAGCTCGAAATCACCGAAGCCGAGGGCAAAGTTCGCATTGTCAAAAGCATGGGTGTGGCAGCTCCTGTGGTGATGCAACAAGCCGCAGCCCCCGTCGCGTTGCCCTCCGCCCCTGTGGTGGCCGCCGCGCCAGCCGAGACCGCTGCCGCCCCTTCGGCACCTGCAGCACCCGCCGGTCACGCTGTGAAGTCCCCCATGGTGGGCACGTTCTACCGTTCGTCCAGCCCCGGTGCAGCCCCCTTCATCCAAATTGGCTCGGTGGTGAAAGAGGGCGACACCCTGTGCATCATTGAAGCTATGAAGATCTTGAACGAAATCGAGTCTGACAAAGCCGGTACCGTCACGCAGATCCTGTGCGAAAACGGCCAGGCTGTTGAGTACGGTCAGCCCTTGTTCATCGTCGAATAAGCCACGGGGATTTCATGTTCAAGAAAATCCTGGTTGCCAACCGAGGCGAGATCGCCTTGCGAATTCAGCGCGCCTGTCGCGAGCTGGGTATCAAAGCGGTGATGGTGTATTCCGAAGCCGACAAAGAAGCCAAATACGTCAAGCTGGCCGAAGAAGCGGTGTGCATTGGGCCTGCGGCTTCACCGCTCAGCTATCTCAACATGCCCGCCATCATTTCGGCCGCTGAGGTGACCGACGCCGAGGCGATTCACCCCGGCTACGGTTTTTTGAGTGAGAACGCCGATTTTGCCGAACGGGTCGAGAAAAGCGGCTTCCAGTTCATTGGCCCTACACCCGAATCCATCCGCATCATGGGTGACAAGGTGTCTGCCAAGCAAGCCATGATTCGCGCCGGCGTGCCCTGCGTGCCCGGTTCTGAGGGCGAGTTGCCCGATGATCCAGTGCAAATTCGCCGCATTGCCAAGTCGGTCGGTTATCCGGTCATCATCAAGGCAGCCGGCGGCGGCGGCGGGCGTGGCATGCGCGTGGTGCACACCGAGGCGGCGCTGGTCAATGCAGTGCAAATGACCAAGGCCGAAGCTGGCGCAGCCTTTGGCAATCCTGCGGTTTACATGGAGAAGTTCCTGCAAAACCCCCGGCACGTCGAGATTCAAATTCTGGCTGACAAGCACAAGAATGCGGTGTACTTGGGTGAGCGCGATTGCTCGATGCAGCGACGCCATCAAAAAGTCATCGAAGAAGCCCCCGCTCCGGGTATTCCCCGCAAATTGATCGAAAAAATTGGCGAGCGCTGCGTGGCGGCTTGCAAAAAAATCAATTACCGTGGCGCCGGTACGTTTGAATTTTTGTATGAAAACGGCGAGTTCTATTTCATTGAGATGAACACCCGTGTGCAGGTGGAACACCCGGTGACCGAGTGGGTGACCGGTATCGATATCGTGAAGACCCAGATCATGGTGGCGGCAGGCGAGAAACTGCCTTTCACACAGCGACAAATTCAGATTCGTGGCCATGCGATTGAGTGCCGCATCAATGCCGAAGACCCCTTCAAGTTCACACCTTCGCCCGGACGCATCACCTCTTGGCACATGCCCGGTGGCCCGGGTGTTCGGGTCGACTCGCACGCCTACAACAATTACTTTGTGCCGCCCAATTACGACTCCATGATCGGCAAGCTGATCGTGCACGGCGACACCCGTGAACAGGCGTTGGCCCGCATGCAAACCGCGTTGGCGGAGACGGTCATTGAAGGCATCAACACCAACATTCCTTTGCACCGTGAACTGATGGTCGATGCCAAGTTCATGCAAGGGGGCACCAACATTCACTACCTTGAACACTGGTTGGACCAGCACAAGCGTTGAGCCTGTATGTTTGAGCTGACCTTGCTGTGCCCGGAAGAACGGGTGGATATTCTGAGTGACGCGCTCGATGCGCTAGACGCCTTGAGCGTGTCAGTGGAAGACGCCGATGCCCAAACCCCGGCCGAGCAAGCCCTGTTTGGCGAGCCTGGCATGCCGCCGCCCAAAGAAGGCTGGCAGCGTTCGCGCATGGTGGCCTTGTTTGCCCAAGAATCCGCAGCCCGAGAAGCGGTTCAGTTGTTGTCAGCGCAAGATTTTTTCGCCGGCTGTGCCATGGTGGGCATCCAGGCCGTCGCCGATCAAGATTGGGTGCGGTTGACGCAGTCGCAGTTTGCTCCGGTCGACATCACCCCCGATTTTTGGATTGTTCCGACTTGGCATGAGCCACCGTCACAGGCAAAAACCATCATCCGCTTGGACCCCGGTTTGGCATTTGGTACGGGGACCCACCCGACCACCCGCATGTGTTTGCGCTGGATTGCACAGCACGGCGTGAGCGGACAGCGTGTTTTGGACTACGGTTGCGGCTCAGGCATTTTGGCTATTGGGGCTGCCAAGTTCGGCGCGCAGACCATTGATGCGGTGGACATTGATGAGGCCGCTGTGACCTCGACCGTTTTGAATGCCGAGGCCAATGGGGTGCGATTGAGCGCCGGCCTTCCGGACAAAGCTTCGGGGCAATACCAAACTGTGTTGGCCAATATTTTGGCGACACCGCTCAAGGTGTTGGCGCCGCTGCTGTGCTCCTATGTGTCCGCTGGAGGCGCATTGGTGCTGGCAGGCATTTTGGAGCGACAAGCTGAAGAGCTTAAAACGGCTTACGCTCCCTGGATTCAATTGGCCGTGACCGACAGCGAAGACGGCTGGATTCTCATGACGGCAACATCGCCAGCGGCTTGATGGGAGGGGCAAATCTCATGGCCCAAGCCCCGTCAAACAGCGTCACCTCGATCGTCCGGTGTCCGGCCTGTTCCAGCACCTACAGCGTGGTGCCTGATCAACTCAAGATTGCACAAGGTTGGTTGCGCTGCGGACAATGCCAACATGCTTTTGACAGTACCGGTCTGCTGGTGACATGGCCCAAAACGGCCGAGCCTGGATCCCTTCTGACCTCTGCCCCCGACAGCTCGGGCCGGCTGGTGCTGGACGACTTCCTCAAGCAAGAAGACCGATCGCCTGCGGTGGCCCCCACCGCTGAAATCGTCTCCTCGTTCGAGCAAGCGCTGGCCACTTTCAAGCCTCAGGCCTTGCCGTCAGCCGTTGTGGCTGGGTCTTCCAGCGTAGAAAAAGACAGCGAAGGTGGCAAAGAGGGAGAAGTGGGTCAAGAGCATGGCCAAGAAGATGGCCATGAGGATGGCCATGAGGATGACCAAGAAGCCGAAACCCGGCCCGCTCAGCGCCGGTGGTGGGTCACCGCGGGCGCCTTGTTGTTGGCCCTGGCTTTGGCGTTGCAGTGGATCTGGATCGAGCGACGCACATTGGCCGCAACTGTTCCCTACGCAGACAGCATTTGGCGGGAAACTTGCCGTGCTTTGGGTTGTGAGGTGTCGGCCGCACAAGTGAAAAATGCCATCGTGATCGAAAACTCAAGCCTCACGCCAACCGAGGGCGGCGGCACTTGGCTGACTTGGACATGGCGCAACACCGCCTCTCACGCCGTGCAGGTCCCTGCGCTGGAGTTGACACTGATGAATGCCCAAAACCAAGTCGTGCTGCGCCGGGTTATCTCTCCTGCTGAGATGGAAGCGCCCGCGTCTTTGTCTGCCGCTCAGGTGTGGAGCGGCAAGCTGCACCTCGTGCCCGTCAGTGGGCCTGCGCCTACGGGTTACCGTTTGTTCAGTTTCTACCCTTGAACCTCTGAACCCGTGAACCCCTAAATCCCATTGCCTTTGTCAGGCTTGAAGGACGAAGGCAAAAAGAGCAGGGGCGAAAAAAAGCCCAACACTGTTGCCAGTGTCGGGCCTTCTCGCTACGAGCGTCTAACGCTTGAATCAGGGCTTAGCGGCCGAAGGGAACGGCCATGCAGCTTGAGGATTCAGTGTTGTCTGTGCAGCGGGGGCAGCGGGTGCTTTAGATGCCTTCTTTGCAGCAGGTTTCTTAGCAGCCTTCTTCACAGCGGGCTTTTTAGCAGCTGGCTTTTTAGCAGCAGTTTTCTTGGCTGCAGCTTTTTTGGCCGGAGCAGCTTTTTTAGCAGCTGGCTTTTTGGCAGCGGCTTTTTTAACTGCTGGCTTTTTAGCTGCGGCTTTTTTAGCTGCTGGCTTCTTAGCGGCTACTTTTTTAGCAGCTGGCTTTTTAGCAGCAACAGCTTTTTTGGCTGCTGGCTTCTTAGCGGCTACTTTTTTAGCAGCTGGCTTTTTAGCAGCAACAGCTTTTTTGGCTG
>JACCDS011506573.1_pt1 | contig 21985 bp, 23 predicted proteins | sample 7446441 | NCBI WGS metagenome assembly JACCDS01 (sample SAMN15323445, study PRJNA562643) | freshwater metagenome | isolation source: river surface water | place: USA:Blue River Watershed | collected 2017-08-17 | reverse complement strand
CCCCACGCGATGCACGCCCCCGTTTGAGAAACGACGTGCTGCATCGTGGCGATATCCAAATCCACCGGCGCCAGAACTTCCATCGTGTCAGCCGTACCAGCGGGTGACGTAATAGCGCGCGACGAAGTTTTCGGCATGCACAGGCCGCAGGCAGCCACAATCGGTACGACGATCAATGTCGTCCGGTTGCCGGGCAGCCCGCCGACACAATGCTTGTCAACGACAGGCGTCGCCCCCCATGTCAGACGCTCGCCAACTTCAATCATGGACTCGGTCAGCCAGACCGTTTCGTCCAGATCCAGCCGATCCCCAGCACAGGCAGTAATGAAAGAGGCCAGATGCAGATCGGAATAGAGCCCCTTGGAGATATCCTGAACGATAGCCTCGCAGGCCTTGGCCGTGAGCTTGTGCCCATACACTTTCGACCGGACATAGCTGAGCGAGTCCAATGGCGGCGCATGCGATATGTTCAGCAGAACGCCGGGACTGACGCCCAGCGCCTTCCAGCCGGACTCTGACAATCCAGCCTCGCCATGATCAAGCAGGCCATTCATGACGACGTTAAGCGTAGCAATGATTGAACGCCTACCGAACGCAACCCGCACCCGGCTTTGCGCTTCAAACCCTTCGGAGCGGCAGACCGGACAATCCTTGTGCATGTAGATCACCGGCTCTTGATAAGAGTCGATGAAGATTCGCCGCGCTCGAAGTGTGTAGGCCTTCATGGGTGTTATCGCAATCACTCAGTCTAGGGATACCGTTTCCAGATAGTCGGGTACCCGGCTGTCCCATTTCAGCTCGGTTTCAATCCGCAGGCGCAATGCATCCGCTGCGGCGGGTTCCCCATGCGTGATGAAGGTGGTGCGTGGCACTTGGTCCGGTGCGAAGCCTTTCAGCCAAACGAGGATCTCGCCGGCGTCGGCATGCGCCGACAAGCTATCGATACGGGCCACCTCGGCCCTTACGGGCACATCTTCGCCATGGATGCGAACGGATGGATCACCGGCAAAAATCTTTGCGCCCCGCGTACCGCCAGCCTGGTATCCGGCGAACAGGATCGTGTTACGGCGATCTGGCGCAAATGCCTTGATGTGGTGAACCACGCGACCACCTGTTGCCATGCCACTGGCGGAAATGATGATCATCGGCCCTTTTTTCGCGCTGAGGACCTTTGATTCGTCCGGAGAATTCACGAAAGTCGCGGCATGGCACATGGCATCGCACTCTTCCGGCGACAACCGATGCTCGGATCGATGTCGGTGATAGATCTTGGTGACATCCCCGGCCATGGGGCTGTCCAGAAAAACGGGAATCTGGTGAATCGCGCCGCGGGACTTCAGCAGATGGATCGAATACATCAGATGTTGTGCACGTCCAACCGCGAAGGCCGGCACCACCACGACCCCGCCGCGGGCAGCGGTGCGATTGATGATATCGGCGAGCTTGTCGAGAGGATCGGAGTACTCGTGCTGGCGATCCCCGTAGGTCGATTCCACGATCAAATAGTCGGCCCCTGTCAGCTGCTCGGGCGGTTTTAGTACGAGATCGTTAGGGCGACCAATATCTCCGGAAAAAATTACCGACCGCCCTCCCCAGTCGAGCTGGACAAACGACGAGCCCAGCATGTGGCCGGAGGGAACCAGCCGGAATGTGAGGCCCGAAAGCACTTCACAGGGCTGGTGGAACGGTACTACATGAAACCGTCCAAGGCAGCGCCTGGCATCGTCTTCCGTGTACAGCGGCAAGGCCGGATGGTGCTTGGAGAACCCGTGGCGGTTCGCGAATTTCGCTTCTTCCTCTTGTAAGTGGCCGCTGTCGGGAAGAAGCAAGCCGCACAGCTCCTTGGTCGCTGAGGAACTGTAGATCGGCCCCTGAAAGCCGTCCCTGACCAAAAGCGGGAGGTAGCCACTGTGGTCGATATGGGCATGCGTGAGTATGACCGCGTCAAGATCAGCGGGATCGATGGGTAGCGGCATCCAATTGCGCTGCCGGAGCTGTTTGTACCCTTGGAACAGCCCGCAGTCGACCAGCACACGCTTGCCGTTCCAAGTCACCAGATACTTGGATCCGGTGACGGTGCCCGTCGCCCCAAGGAACTGGAGCGTCGGCGACTTCATTTGGCATCCCGCGGATGGTAGTGACGACGCTTGTCTGCGTACGGGCGGCTCTTCTTTTCTTCGCTTTTTGTAGCTGCCGCGGAATCCTCTGGCGCTTGCTGCTTGCGCTTGGCGGCGGAAGAGGTACCCATGCCCTTTTCTTCAGGATGCGAGTGCGGCTTAATCTGGGTCGAACCGGCCTGGCTATCCTCTTCGGCTGCGGCGGTCGCCATACCAGTTGCACTAGTGAGGGCCAAGGCGAGAACAAGCGCAAATCGTTCTTTCATGACAGATCTCCTGAAGTGTGGTCGAAGTCTGCATCCAAGCCTTGCAGGATGCTAGGGACATTCTGCGCCCGATGAGCTGTCCTCCACATGACGCATGCATTACATCGTTGTCAGCTCCCTTCTGAAACGCCTTCCGACAGAGATAGTTGCAAATCGACGAATGACTGGTTCCGCAATAAACCCCATTCCTCACAGAAACATGTAGAGGGTGGACAGGTTTAGGTTTGCAAACATCCTGCTCTCCACGGTGCCGCACAAATTCTTGATGAGCGGCGCGACGCCGGCCTCCTTCGACAGCCCGTGCGGGCCCTGTTCATCGGATTTAAAAGACTAAACGAAGGCCTGCGCGTATCGCCATGCCGCTATCCTTATCGGTGAGGCTAGCATGTGTCTGATGGCTGACCTCGACGTACGGCGCGAAAGATCGTTTAATCTCATAACGGAAGTTCACGCCGATCTCCGAAGATGTCCTTCCCGAACGAATGCCCTCGTCGGGCAGAGATTGCAACGACCAGTCGGCCGCAACGAATGGACGAACGATGAATCGGTTCGTCATCAGCAGGTCGTACTCGAAACGCGTACGCGCGAACCAGCGCCCGTCGGCGCGCACAAACGCTGCCGTGTCGACGTCGAATACATAGGGTGCGAGACCTCGCAACGCGATCACTCCATAGTTTTTCCCGTCTGGCTTGAATTCATGCCGGATGCCAGCCTGGACATCCCAGAACGACGCAAGGTAGCGGCTGTAGAGTGCTTGCACGTCGGCCTCGGTGGTCCGATCGCCGCTGCGCGCCCCTTGCGTGCGCCATGCAAAACGATTGTAGTCATGTCCGATCCAGCCATCGGCACGCCAGGTCTGCGAGTCCTGCGAATCGAAGCGACCGGCATCGACCTCGATGCGGGTCGTGCTGAAGATCATGTTGTCGTCGTGCGCAAAGGCGGCCATCGGGAGTACCGTGGCAACGACGGCGGCGAGGGCCAGCAGCTTGATGATGTTGTTCGTGTTTTTCATGAACACCTCAATCACTGGACAACGATGGCTTGAATCATGCCGGCCGCCGCGTGGTAAAACAGGTGGCAATGGAAGACCCACGGCCCCGGCTCATCGAAGGTCGTGTGCACGACGACCGTCTCGCCGGGCTTGACGATGACGGTGTGCTTCAGCGGACTGGTCGGCCCCTGGCCATTCTGCAATTCGAAGAACGCCCCATGCATGTGCATCGGATGCGCCATCATCGTGTCGTTCATCAGCTTCACTTCCAGCTGCTCGCCGACCTTCGCCTGAAACAGCGTCGCTTCGGATAGCTTCTTGCCATTGATGGTCCAGATGTAGCGGTTCATCTCGCCGGTCAGCCGCATCGTGATCGTGCGCGTCGGCTTCGCGTGGTGCCGGTTCGTCACCAGCGCTTCGAGATCCTTGTAGGTCAGCTTGTCGCGCACGCGATCCTCATCGAGGTCTTCATCAGCCCCGGCCGCAACGACATGCTCACCGTGTCCCGCATGGGGGTCAGTTGCCGCGCCATGTCCGGCATGGGGATCCGCTGCTTCACCGTGTGCGGCGTGCGAATCGGTGCTCGCCTCGGCCGGGGCGCTACCGTGCGAGTGCGCACTGCCAAGATCGGCGATCTTCATCACCGGACGCTCGCCCAGCGGCGGGATCACACCCTCCATGCCGGCCTCAGGTGCGAGCGTGCCGCGCGCAAAACCGATGCGGCCTGCTGTCGCAGCGAACAAGGTGTAGGCCTTGCGCTCGGTCGGCTGCACGATCACGTCATAGGTCTCGCCATTGCCCATCCGCAGTTCGCGCACCTTCACCGGCCGCACGTTCTGACCGTCGGCAGCGACTACGGTCATCTCGAGTCCCGGAATCGACACATCGAAGAAGTTCATCGATGCCCCGTTAATCAGTCGCAGCCGGATGCGCTCACCCGGCTTGAACAGCGCCGTCCAGTTGTCATCGATGCGCTGGCCGTGCGCGAGGAACTGCCATTCCGGCCCGCCGTCGGTCAGGTCGGTCGGATCCATCCGCATTTTTGCCCAGGCAAGGCGCTCGTCCCAGATCGCCGATCGTTCCTGCGAGGTCTTCGCGGCGCGCAGGCTGGCAAACAACTCGGGAATCGTCTGGCGCCGGAAGTTGTAATAGCCGTCGACCTTCTTCAGGTTCGCCAGCACCTGTTCCGGCTTCGTGTCGTTCCAGTCCGACAGCAGCACGACGTAGTCGCGGTCATGGCCGACCGGATCCTTGCGCTCGGGCTCGATGATGATCGGCGCATAGAAGCCCGCCGGCTCCTGCAGGATCGCGTGGCTGTGATACCAGTAGGTGCCGCTCTGGCGCAGCTTGAACTGGTAATCGAAGGTTTCGTTGGTGCGGATTCCGGGGAACGTCAAGCCCGGCACCCCATCCATCCTGTTTGGCACCAGAAGGCCATGCCAGTGCACCGCCGTCAGTTCGTCAAGCTGGTTGCGGACAGCGACGGTGACCGTCTCGCCCTCGCGCAGTTTCAGCAACGGGCCCGGAATCGAGCCGTTGATCGTCACCGCCTGTGCCGGCGTGCCGGTGAAGTTGACTGGCGTGCGGGCGATCGCGAGGTCATAGCGGTTGCGAGCATCGATGGTATCGAGTGGCGTAGCTAGCACATGGCGCTTGACCGCCGCGCTCGGGCTCAGCGGCCAAGCGAGCATGGCGGCGCCGGCGGCAGCGCCTTGCAGGAAGCGGCGACGGCTCAGGCCAATAGCGGCCAGGGAATCAGGGGAAGGATTTTTCATGGGCTTTCTCTGCAAGGTGGTGCCGCCGGCGCCGGGGGCGTGACTGCCTGATCCGCCGCGCTTACTCGGCTTTCTCGATCGTGCGCAGCACGTACCCGCCATCGACCGTGTCGGGGATGAAGCGCACCTTATCGCCGGGCTGAAGGCCGTCAAGCTGGTTCGCAGCCTTCAGGCGGATATTCATCGTCATTGCCGCCATGTTGTACTTCTTGATTTCCTGGTGCTTGATCGCGATCTTGTTGTTCTCGATGTCGATTTTTCGGATCTCGCCGGATACCTTCGTATTTTCAAACTCGTTGATACCAGATTGGTCATGGTGCTCGTCTTGTTCATGATGCTCGTCGTACTTATGCTCCTGCGCGAATGCGGGCAGGGCAACCAAGGCCATCGCAGCAAGCAGGGCAGCCGAAAGAGTCGTCAGTTTCTTCGCAGCAATCTCCCATCGCTACGCATCTTGAAAGCAACCCCAGTTGCTGTCAGTGCTCTATGCGTCCGAGTCGAGACCAGTATCGCTATTTGCACCCGACGGCTTCCTGACCGGAACATTACAATAAAGTTTTCGCCCTAAATAATTGAGGCTTTGCGCTGACACAAGGTAGTGGTGTGAATGATTCCCATGATTTTTTCCTACCTGGATAGTTACGCTTATAAGGCGACGACCCAGTTGAATTCCAGTTCGTATATGTGGGGCGCCAGTACTGGTGATCAACGCAGCCATTCGTTATGTTGGATTCATGCCTACTTCTCTAGTTACTTGTAACCGTTACAGAGCCCTTCATCCCGGCCTCGTAGTGGCCTGGCTGCAAGCAAGCGAATTCGACCTTGCCTGACTTGCTGAACTGCCAAACTATCTCCCCAGTTTGACTGGGGGCGAGCGTCACCATGTTCGGGTCGAAGTGTTCCATATCAGGAAATTTTTTCATCACCTCGTAGTGTTCTTTCAACGCGGCTGCGGTGCCTAGCACAAATTCGTGCTTAATCTTGCCTGAGTTCTTGATTACAAAACGTATGGTTTCGCCTTGCTTGGCCTGCACATTGGCCGGACTAAATCTCATGTTGTCGCCCATGTCAATGCTGATTGTGCGAGTAACTTTGGCAGCATCACCTGCTGCCCCGAAAGCCTGTACATCAAGGCTGTGGCCTTTGCGTTCATCATGGGCAATAGTCAAGCCACTCGAGGTCAACATGGCAAAAACGGTGAGGGTGCCCAGAGTGTTGAATTTCATGTTGTGTCCTTTCAATGACCGGAGTGGTCGACCGGCTTGCGTACCTGTACCTCGACAGGTGGCGCGTTGCGCTGTGCGCGGGGCATGCTTTGTCCTCCTTCTGACTGGAAGCGTTCAGGCTCAGCCAGTGGCCCGGTATATTCATAGGCCACAGTGCCTGCTGGATGCTTGAACCAACCCGGATCCTTGTAGTCTCCCGGTTTCTGGTCTTTACGTACCTTGAGCACACTGAACATGCCGCCCATTTCCACTGATCCGTACGGCCCTTGTCCGGTCATCATAGGGGCTGTATTTTCAGGAATAGGCATTTCCATCTCGGTCATGTCGGCCATACCGCGCTCGCCCATCACCATGTAGTCGGGCAGCAGGTTGGTGATTTGCTTGGCAACACCTCGGTGATCGACCCCGATCATGGTGGGCACATCGTGCCCCATCGCATTCATGGTGTGATGGCTCTTATGACAGTGAAATGCCCAGTCACCTTCCTCGTCGGCTATAAACTCGATCTGTCGCATCTGGCCGACAGCCACATCGGTCGTCACCTCGTACCAGCGTGTACTTTTAGGCGTAGGCCCACCGTCCGTACCCGTGACTTGGAATTCATGCCCGTGCAAATGGATAGGGTGGTTCGTCATCGTCAGATTGCCGATACGGATGCGTACCTTATCGTTCAGCCGCACGTTGAGGCTGTCGATGCCAGGGAATATCCGGCTGTTCCAACTCCATAGATTGAAGTCCAGCATGGTCATGGTTTTGGGTGTGTAGCTGCCCGGGTCGATGTCGTAAGCGTTTAGCAGGAAGCAGAAGTCCCGCTGAACCTCGTCAATCAGAGGATTCTTGACCTTAGGATGAGTTACCCAAAAGCCCATCATGCCCATGGCCATCTGTGTCATTTCGTCTGCATGCGGGTGGTACATGAAGGTACCCGGCCGCCGAGCTATGAACTCGTAGACAAAGGTTTTGCCGGAGGGAATGGCCGGTTGGTTAAGTCCAGCTACCCCGTCCATGCCGTTGGGCAGGCGCTGCCCATGCCAGTGAACAGAGGTGTGTTCTGGCAACTTGTTAGTTACAAAGATACGCACACGATCGCCCTCGACGACTTCGATGGTAGGACCTGGGCTTTGTCCGTTGTAGCCCCATAGATGTGCCTTGAAGCCAGGAGCCATCTGGCGCACCACCGGCTCAGCTACGAGATGGAATTCTTTCACGCCATTGTTCATTCGCCAAGGCAGCGTCCAGCCGTTGAGCGTTACTACCGGGTTGTAGGGGCGGCCAGTGCTAGGTACCAGTGGCGGCATTGTGTCCGGTGACACCTGGCTGATGGGCTCCGGTAGGGCCGCCATCGCCACTCTACTGACGGTCGTGGCTGCAACGGCGGCGGTCATGGCACCAGCGCCGCGTAAAAAATTTCTTCGTGAATTCATGTTTTTCTCCCTTTAGTCGGCATTGCTGGCGGCCATGACGCCCTTGGGCGGGATCAAGCTAGGTTTGCCAATCAAAGCCATCTCCAAGTCAGCCTGGGCTATCCAGAAGTCGCGCTGCGCTTCAATGGCGTTATTCACGCTGTTAATCTGGATACGGGCATCTGCCAGCAGTTCAAAGACACCGATCAGCATCCCGTTATAGCGAAGCTGATTTTCTTCGCTAATGCGTTTTTTAATGGGCACGATCTCATTGCGGTAGTGTTGAGCAATATCGTAGCTGGAGCGATAGCCCTGGTAGGCTTCGCGGACCTCAGAACGGGCATTAATGGCCATCTGTGCGACCACATTGACTGATTGCATGTAAAGCGCCTCGGCCTTGGCGACCTTAGCCGTACCCCAATCGAATAACGGCAACTGGAAAGACACTTCGTAGCCATTTTTGTAGCCAGAGCCCGCTGTTCCTTCGAGAACTCTTGCAGGGCCGAATTCCAAAACGTTGATGAAGCGCGTGGTCTTGGTTAGCCCCAAATTTTTTGCTAGCGCCTCAGTTTGCAAGCGTGCGGCCTGAATATCCAGCCGCTGGGCCATCGCCATTTGCTCAACGTTAGGTAATTCATTGGGTGCTTGTGGCAGGTCTGGCAGGCGTTCAGGTAAGCTGTACTGTATCTGCTGTCCCCATAAACCTAGCAGGCGTGTCAAGCGCTCGCGACTGGAAAATGAGGTTTTTTCTGCTCGTGCCAATCCAAGCGCGGCATCGGCATAGAAGTCTTGTTCTCGTGCCTGCTGTAGCTTATTAAAGTTACCAACTTTAGCCATACGACGAGCAAGTTCGGCGCTAGCTTCTGCAGCTTGTCGCACCTGCTTGGCATATCGCACCGATTGTTCGGCAGCCACCGCGGTGTAGTAAGCCTTACGCGCCTCAGAGGCTAAGCGCAGCATTTCCAAGCTCACCATACGCTGGGTCTGCTCGAAGCGCCGCCGCTCGATGGCACTAACTTTTGGCATTGTCACCAAGGAGAACAGGTTGAGGGTGATCGCCTGCTCAATTTTGAACTCGCGTCCGTCTGGGCTTGGCTTACTGGCCCGAAGCATGGAAAAGCTAGGATTGGACAAGCGACCTGCTTGTATCAAGTCTGATTCGCTGATCGCAAGCTCTGCAAAAGCCGCTTGAAGTCCCCGGTTGTTCAACAAGGCGACTTGGACGGCATCATCAACGCTCAGCGGCTTGCCCAGCAATTCAGTGATACGTTTGGTGATCGTATCTTGATCCGCTTCGGATTTGGTCCAAGTGACATTCTTGCCGAGTCGATCGCGAGCGGTGTTTGCAACGCTGCCAAATCCGCCGTCCTGACTGAATGAGGCGCAGCCAGCCAATAGAAAAATGACCAGGCTAGAAAGAGCTACAGTGGTTACGCGCCTTGGTGTGATGTAAATGGAGTTCATGGCTTGCCTCCGTGATGGCCGGCGTGGCCTTTATCCGGTGCATCGGCTTGAAGAGATTCCTTACCATAAGCGCGCCAGCCGCCGATTTCGGCAGCCAGATCGTTACTGCTCTTCCAACCTGCGAGGGGCTCCTCGGAAAGTAGCCGGTAGTCCGTAAATGATGATCGGTATGTAAGGGCAGGGATCGGCGCATCAGCATTTAACGGATCGGTCTGTTGCAGCTGCTTATCGTCGCTTGGAGTCTGTGCTTGGGCGAATGTCAAAGCCAGCAACAGCGTGGCTGGTGCGATGATTCTTAGTCTGCTATGCAGTATGGAAATTTGCATGAATTCCTCGCGTGGTCATGTGAAGTCCCCCACACGCTGAGCGTGCGGAAACGGTATGTTGGCGGTTGCACGCCTACACCGTGTCCAGTGGTGTGGCTAAGCCAGGGCGCCTGATAGCCGCGCAGACACTCATTGTTCAGGCCCCATTGCCGCGCCGGACGCTACAGCCTGCAGAAACTGCCTACACTTCAAATCATGGGCTGCCACCGATTAGGGGAAGGGGTTTGTCGTGGGCCTTCTCTTTAAGGTAGCGCCGGCGCGAGGGCTAAGAAACTCGGCCAGCGCCAAGGGCAACTTTGCGTGTAAAGCTTTCAATTACTCGGCTTTCTCAACGGTACGCAGCACATAACCACCGTCGACCTTATCGGGGATGAACCGAACTTTGTCGCCAGGCTTGAAGCCGTCGAGCTGGTTGGTAGCTTTCAGGCGGAAATTCATCGTCATCCCGGCCATACTGTATTTCTTGATTTCTTCATGCTTGATCGTAACCTTATTGTTCTCGAGATCGATCTTACGGATCTCGCCGGCAACCATCGTGTTTTCGTATTCGTTGGCATCGCCATGGCCGTGGTGCTCATGGTGTTCACTGTGCTTGTGCTCTTGCGCAAATGCGGGCAAGCCTGTCAACGCTGTCGCGGCCAGCAGAGCGGCTGCGAGGGTGCTCAGCTTCTTCATCGTAATCTCCTATCGTTATAAATATTGAAATTGATCCCGGTGGGTTGCTTTGAGTTATTCCTTCCGAGTCAAAACAAGTATCCAAGGTTCACCACGACAGTTGCCTGACCGGCACATTACAAAAATGTCAGTTTTTTGCTGTGCTCCGGCAGAATGGGCACACTAGTGAACATTGCGACATGGAGCACCTTGTGAAGATTTTGATTGTCGAAGATGAACCGAAGACGGGTGACTACCTGCGGCAGGGGCTGCGCGAGGCCGGCTTTGTGGTTGAACTTGCGCAGAACGGTATTGATGGTTTGCATCTGGCGCTTGAGGGAGACCACGACCTTGCAATCTTCGATGTGATGCTGCCAGGTATGGATGGCTGGCAGCTGCTGGACACCGTGCGACGTGCAGGCAAGACCTTTCCCGTGCTGTTCCTGACAGCCCGCGACCATGTGGACGACCGCATCAAAGGATTGGAACTCGGGGCCGACGACTATCTGGTCAAGCCTTTTTCATTTGCCGAGTTGCTGGCTCGAGTACGAACCGTATTGCGGCGGGGACGCCCGGCCCAAGAAACGAACACCCTCCGTTTTGCCGACCTCGAGCTGGATCTGATCAAACGGCGTGTCACGCGCCATGGGCAGCGGATCGACCTGACCGCAAAAGAATTCGGGTTGCTCGAACTTTTACTGCGTCGACAAGGCGAAGTGTTGCCGCGGTCGTTGATTGCATCGCAGGTGTGGGACGTGAATTTCGACAGCGATACGAACGTGATCGAGGTCGCGGTTCGCAGGCTGCGCGCAAAGGTCGATGACGGTCATGACCGCAAGTTAATTCATACCGTGCGCGGTATGGGCTACGTGATCGAATGACGAGGGCGTCATGAATCTGCCGCGATTTTCGCTGACCACGCGGCTTACAACATTTAGTTCGTTGGTATCAACGGCTGTTCTGTTTGGTATGGGCTTGTTGGTCACTGTACTAGTCGAACGACATTTCGAGGAAATCGATCAGACTCTCCTAGCCGATAAAGTTGAACTCGTTACAGAGTTAAGCAAACATGCGTCGTCGAATGAAGATTTACGACTGCGGCTCACTGATGCGCTCAATCATCACGCAGATCTGCACGTCCTGGTTAGTGATGAAAAGGGAGCTATCCTGTTCGCGCTGCCAGACCAGCATCTTATCGAGGGGTTAAATGACGGTCAGGTGCTCGGAACCGGCGGCATGGCCAGTAGAGGCCATATTTACCGCGTGCGCTCAACCGACATCGTCCGAAACTTTTCACCGTACGGATCACTACGTGTCGTTACTGCAATAGATACTGAGCGACATGCCGGCTTCCTGCGTGGCTTTCGCCTAACACTTTGGTGGTATGGCGGCGCTATGGCTGTTCTCAGTGGTCTGCTCAGTTGGTGGGCTGCACGTCGTGGTCTTGCACCGCTTGGCAGGATGCGCGACCGAGCGCTGGCTGTCACCGCCAACAAACTCGACCACCGCATGCCGGTCGACACCGTACCGGTCGAGATGGCAGCATTGGCCCAATCGCTGAACCAGATGCTTGAGCGACTCGAGCAGGACTTCAACCGGCTGTCAGCGTTCTCGACCGACATCGCGCATGAATTGCGTACCCCCATAAGCAACCTGTTGACTCAGACCCAAGTCGCACTGAGCCAGCAACGCAGCGCCGCCGAGTACCGCGAGATCCTCGCGTCGAATGCCGAGGAATTCCAGCGGCTGGCGCGCACCGTGTCGGATATGCTTTTCTTGGCCAAGGCGGAAAACATTCGATCGCTGCCGAACCCGGAGCTCATCCAGTTGACCGACGAGGTGAATTCGCTGCTGGAATTTTATGAGGCACTGGCCGAAGAAAAGCAGATCGCCTTACGGCTCGATGGTGGGGGTAGCCTGACAGGCGATCGCCTGATGGTGCGCCGAGCCGTCAGCAACCTGCTGTCGAATGCGCTGCGGCATGCCGATACGGGCAGCATGATCAACGTGCAAATCCAGCGGCGGGACAACCGGGTGAGCGTGACGGTGTCCAACGAAGGGCCGCCGGTCGACCCGGCCGCCGTACCTCGCCTGTTCGACCGCTTTTTCCGTGCCGACCGCTCACGGCAGCAGGTCGATGCCGAAGGCGCAGGGCTGGGCTTGTCGATCGTCGCCGCGATCATGCGGGCACACGGCGGCTCGGCCAGCATTCGGTCGGCTGAGCGGACCACGGCTGTCACCCTAATCTTCCCGGTTCACTCCGTAGCGGTCGAGGCCTGAACATGCGCGAACGCTTCCCGGACCGCTGCAAGCATCTGCTCGACGCACCAGACTGCGTACGGGCGGCCGATCCAGCGCGCGAGCCAGCGCAAAAAAAGCGATCTGGGAAAGTCGTAGTCGATGAATACACACATATGGCACCCGCTGGCATGGGGCCTGAGGTCCACCCCCATCCGATAGCGCCCCAGCACCCACAGTGTCGGCTCGCCGACCGTTTCCCATACCTTGCGAATAGGCGGATCACGCTCGGTCACGACTTCGTCCAGTTCCAGCGGCAGCCCCAGCATTCGTCCGCGCATGCGGATGTGCGAGCCGACCTGCCGCCCTTCCATTTCATCGAGAAAAATCGCCATCGAACCGCCGGCCATCATGGCCGAGGAGCGCTTCATATGCGCCGCGAGGTGGCGAGGATCGTCGAGCCATTCGAACGCCCGAGTCGCCGACCCAGCAATCATCGCAGAGCCTTCGTGATGGCAGGAGTAAACATCGTCGGCCATGGCTTTTCCTTTCGCACGCAAGCTGACATTCCGTACCTGCCTGCGCTGAGCCGGGTTTTCGGCCAGTCGGACAGGGTTCTTGCAATGTAGTCGATCCATCGAAGGAGCTCCTATGTTCTACAGCAAAATTCTCCCGGCCCTGCTGCTGTCTGTCGCGGCCACGCTGTCGGTACCCGCCACCGCGCAGCAAGGCGATGCCGAAGACCACAGCGCCCATCATCCGGAGGGTAGCAAAGCGCAGCCCGCGCCTCCGGCCAAGCGAGGCGGCAAGGCGATGAAAGGTGGAATGGCCGGCATGGACGGCTGTCCGATGCATGAAGACATGATGGGATCGAAGGGTTCCGCAGAGCGCCACGCGATGATGGAGCGTCGCATCAAATCGATGAACCCCGAAATGCGCAAAAAGTATATGGCGAAGATGGAAAAGCACATGCAGATGATGCAGGATGAAATGGCGATGATGCGAGAGCACATGAACGATCAGCCAGCGGGCGGTTCGGACAATCACGACCACGAGCACCAGAAATAGCGCTCGCACTTCCAAGCATTCACCGGAGGCATCCTGATCATGAAACCACTACAAACCGGCCTGACACTAGGCATCACGGTCGGCGTTTTTTATAGCCTTTGCGCATTGGTGTGGTTCCTTGCACCTGACGCGTTCATGGCGTTCATGAACAACCTGTTTCATGGCCTTGACTTCAGCCCTTTGGTGCAGCCGCGGCCATTCACTTGGTCAGGATTCCTGTCTTCCCTGTTTATCCTGAGTATCTGGACATTTTTTGCGGGCGTATTTTTTGGGTGGATATCCAATCGCATTGCGCAACGCTAAATTCACTCGTTAGGAGGCACCATGGAACCCGATCACTCGCAGCACGAACCTGAGCACCGGGATAACTGGGGACTGCGCTATAGCCTCGGCGTGGCAGCCGCGCTGGGCATTATTGCCTTTTTCTTGTTGACCGAGCACCGCGCCCATCTGTTTGGCGCCCTACCCTACCTGTTGATACTCGCCTGCCCGCTGATGCACCTTTTCATGCACGGAGGTCATGGCGGGCATCATAACCATGATGACGACAACTCCGGCGGGCATCAGTCGCGTCACAAGTCATCGGCGGCCAAGCCCTCGGACCCTACAAAGAAAGGAGAATGGTGATGAGCAACAGTGAATCCGGATACGGTTTGTGGTCTTTGGTAGTGCTGAATTCGCTGGTATTCATCATCTTCGCGTTCAGCTTCACCAAACCCAAGACTTCACGCGACTGGCGCTCATTCGGCGCTTTTTCAGCATTCATCGTTGCCCTGTTTGCGGAGATGTATGGTTACCCGCTGACGATCTACTTGCTGCTGCCATGGCTGTCGAGCCATTTCCCTGGCATTGACTTCCTGTCTCACGACGCGGGCCATTTGCTGGAGATGATGTTCGGCTGGAAGGTCAATCCGCATTTTGGCCCGTTCCATATCGCCAGCAACATCCTCATTTTTGCCGGGTTTTTGATGCTCTCCTCAGCTTGGAACGTCCTGTATCACGCGCAGCGCGCGCATCGCCTTGCGAAGACCGGCTTGTATGCAAAGATCCGCCATCCGCAGTATGTGGCCTTCGTGCTGATCATGTTCGGCTTCCTGCTGCAATGGCCGACGTTGGTCACGCTGGCGATGTTTCCGGTTCTGCTGGTCGTCTACGCTCGGCTGGCCAAGGCCGAGGAGGCCGATATGGTGCGCGAATTCGGCGAAGAGTACGAGACTTATCGTCGAAAGGTTCCGGCATTCATCCCGAACTTTTCTCAGCCGCCGTCGCGTTCGTTGAACGCGCCGAAGTGAATTTTCAAAGGCCCTAACGATGGCTGAACATCACCACCACGCTCATGGCGGCAACTCCCCCGCCGCCAGCGACACTGCTGGCAAGCCCTACACCGATCCGGTGTGCGGGATGAAGGTCGGCGCTGATCCGCAAAAGACGGTCTCCTTCGAGGGGCAGGACTACCATTTCTGCAGCCACAAATGCCTCGACAAGTTCAAGGCCACCCCTGCCTCCTATGTGCGGGGTGACCGAACGGGCGTGAGCCCGGCGCCAGCACCGACGGGAACGATTTACACCTGTCCGATGCACCCACAGATCCGGCAGGATCATCCGGGCAATTGTCCGATCTGCGGCATGACCCTCGAGCCCTTGCTGCCCGAACTGGAGGAGGATGAAAATCCGGAGTTGCGAGATTTCAGGCGCCGCTTCTGGTGGACACTGCCGCTGACGATCGTCGTAACAGTGCTGGCTATGTTCGGCCACAAAGCGCACTGGTTCGAAGCGCGCACCCAAACGTGGATCGAACTGGTCTTGTCGCTGCCAATCGTGTTGTGGGCCGGATGGCCTTTCTTCTCCCGGGGATGGTCCTCCGTCGTCAATCGCAGTCCCAACATGTGGACACTGCTCGGCCTGGGTACCGGCGCTGCTTTCGTCTACAGCGTCGTGGCCACCGTGGCTCCCGAGGTCTTTCCAGCCTCGTTTGTCTCGATGGGGCGGGTTGCCGTCTATTTTGAGGCAGCCGCCGTCATCATCTCCCTGACGCTACTTGGTCAGGTACTGGAGCTGAAAGCCCGCTCGCAAACATCAGCGGCCATCAAATCCCTGCTGGGGCTTGCACCGAAGACGGCGCGACGGATTCGCGACGACGGCACCGAAGAAGACGTTCCGCTGACCCATGTCCACGTCGGGGATCTGTTGCGCATACGCCGTGGCGAGAAGGTACCCGTGGATGGTGACGTCACCGACGACAGCAGCGCGGGCGATGAATCAATGCTCACCGGTGAACCCGTACCCGTCACCAAACGGGTCGGCGACAAACTGATCGGCGCCACGCTCAACACCAACGGCGCCCTGGTGATGCGATCCGAAAAAGTCGGATCGTCGACGATGCTGGCGCAGATCGTCCAGATGGTCGCGCAAGCACAGCGCTCGAAGGCGCCGATGCAGCGGATGGCCGATGTGGTAGCCGGCTACTTTGTGATGACTGTCGTGGGTATCGCGCTGGTCACCTTCGTTGTCTGGGGCCTTTGGGGCCCTCAGCCCAGCTGGGTCTATGCACTCATCAACGCCGTAGCGGTGCTGATCATTGCCTGTCCCTGCGCACTGGGGCTGGCCACGCCAATGTCGATCATGGTTGCCACCGGGCGCGGCGCCACTCACGGCGTTCTCTTCCGCGATGCGGCGGCCATCGAGAAACTGCGCCAGATCGACACATTGATCATCGACAAAACCGGCACGCTCACCGAGGGGCGGCCCGCTTTCGACAGCGCCATACCCGCCCCCGGCCTTGAAGCGAATGAGGTGTTGCGACTGGCTGCCAGCCTCGACCAGGGCAGCGAACATCCGCTGGCCGATGCCATCGTGCGGGCGGCGCGAGAGCGCGGCCTCGCGCTGGAAAAGCCCGAGGATTTCGAGTCCGGCTCTGGCATTGGCGTACGCGGCACGGTCGGCGGTCGCCGCCTTGCGCTGGGCAATACGGCGTTGATGGACCAACTGGGCGTATCGGTCACCCCTCTCGTGCCGCAGGCTGAAGCGCTCCGCTCCCAGGGAGCCAGCGTAATGCATCTTGCGGTCGACGGTCGATTGGCCGGGCTGCTGGCCGTGTCCGATCCGATCAAGGCCAGCACCCCAGAGGCACTGGCTGCGCTCCGGGAGGCCGGACTGCGGATCGTGATGGCCACCGGTGACGGGCTGACAACGGCGGCCTCGGTCGGCGCGCGCCTCGGCATCAGCGAGGTTCATGGCGAAGTCAAGCCAGCGGACAAGCTGGTCCTGGTAGAACATCTTCAGAAGCAAGGGCGGGTCGTCGCCATGGCCGGTGACGGCATCAACGATGCCCCAGCCCTGGCAAAGGCTGATGTCGGCATCGCGATGGGCACCGGCACGGATGTGGCAATGAATAGCGCGCAGGTGACCTTGGTGAAGGGAGACCTGCGGGGCATCGCCTTTGCACGCTCCCTGTCTAAAGACACCGTACGAAACATGAAACAGAACCTGATGTTCGCTTTCCTGTACAACGCACTGGGTATCCCGATCGCCGCCGGCGTACTGTATCCGCTGACCGGTTGGTTGCTGTCGCCCTTGATTGCTGCACTTGCGATGAGCCTTAGCTCGGCGTCCGTCATCGGCAATGCCCTGCGCCTCGGGCGTGGACAGCAATGAGAATCTTACAGCGCAGTCGCGATGACGTGCCGCAAGGCCACTGGCTAGTGGTACTGAAAACGCATGCGCAGGCGATATCGCCACGAGTGGACTATTGCGTGCGTTCTCAGTATTGCTACTGCGGTCGCCGGAACTGCCAGTGATCGCGCCGCCCCTCCCCCCCGATGTCGCCGGATTGGTGGCCGCACTCGCGATCGGCTTGTTGATCGGACTGGAGCGCGGTTGGCACGACCGCGCGATGCCGGACGGGGCACGCGTCGCCGGTTTACGAACCTTCGCACTGACCGGCCTGCTCGGTGGCGTACTGGGCCATCTGCAGCCAGATTTTGGTCCATGGCCACTGCTAGGTGCCTTGGTAGGCGTTTCCCTGCTGCTGGCCGTTTTTTATGCGCAGTCTGCAAAGGCGTCTGGCAATTTGAGTGCAACGACAGCCATCGCGCTTCTGCTGACCCTGCTACTGGGTGTCTTCGCGGCCCACAGGGACATCACGATGGCATTGGCGATGAGCGTGATTGTCGCAGTGCTTCTTAGCATGAAACCCACCCTGCATGGCTGGCTGCACTTAATCGAATATCGAGAGCTGACCGCTTCATTGCAATTGCTGGTGCTGTCGTTGGTCATTCTCCCCTACTTGCCGAACAGCGGAATGGGACCGTACGCGGCCTTGAACCCATACCAGCTGTGGTGGGCGGTTATCCTGATCGCATTCCTCTCACTGGCCGGCCATCTGGCGATGCGCATCAGCGGCACGCAACGTGGGATCTTGTGGACAGGGCTGCTGGGTGGGCTGGCATCGTCCACCGCTATCACCGTCGCTCTGTCACGGTACGCACGCCAGCAGCCGCAACTGACCGAAGCTGTTGTGGCCAGCGCCTTGGCTGCATGTGGTGTGATGTTTTTCCGAATGACCTTTCTGCTGGTCGTGATCCAGCCTGCCTTGGCCAGCTGGTTTATTGCCGTGCTGCTGGCTACCGGAGCTGTATTGCTAGTCTTGGCCTTCCAGCGCTGGTACAGGGCTACCGCTACCGCTACGGCAACCGGCTCGAATACGATCGAGGCAATGCCTCCATTCGACCTGATGACGGCGCTGATTTTTGCGGGATTCCTCGCCGGTATCGGGATTCTTGTGCCGGCTGCACGACAATGGCTTGGTGATAGCGGCATCTATGCCGTGTCGACGCTGTCGGGCTTGGCCGACGTGGATGCGATCGTGATCTCGCTAGCGCGCTCATATAGCGACCAGGGATTGTCAGCCAACACCGTGCTGATTTCTCTGGCTTTGGCGACCTCGGCAAACATGCTGACCAAGGTTGGCATAGCGTGGACAACCGCGGGGTACCGCGTTGGCAAGTCCATCGGTAGTGGATACGCCATAGCCCTGCTTTTTGGAGCCTTGGTATCAGCTGCGATGGTCTTCGTGAAGTAAGGAATTCAAGCATGGGGTAAGCGCTCAATGTTTCGCGTGTGATACGCTCAAGACTGCCATGGGTAATTTGACATGAGAAACGTTATCGCCGATTTCGGGCGCTTTATTGCCACCTTACTGATGCTCGCGATGCTGACCTCCAGCATTGCGATGGCGGCGTACGTCTGTCCGGATGCGTTGGGCGATACCGCCACGATGAACGATATGGTCGATTGCCCAGAGTCGCGCCTGGACCACCAGCGTCCAGTCCATTGCGCCGAACACCGGGCGGGCGACAAGCAAGCGCTTGAGCACAGCGGGTCAGCACCGGCACTAGCGCTTCCCGCCATCATTTCGGTCCAACTGATACCCCCGACGACGCTGCCGGCATGGCAGGCGTTGGCAACGCTCGCCTCCCCGACCGGCTTCTACAGTCACGCCCCACCGTTCCTGCGCACGCAGCGACTTCGTATTTGACAGCTCCGTTGTTGACCTCGCACCGGCCTGCCGCATTGGCAGCGGCCGGTGAGCCTGTTCAACCTCGGAGACTTTCATGCGCATTTTTTTCAAGGGCCACCGTGCGGGTTGGCTCGTGTTGCTGGCCCTGATGCCGGCCATATCAGCGCTGGCCGCACCACCGGCACTGACGCTCGAGGCAGCAGTTGCGCTAGCGCTGCATCGCTCGCCAGGTCACCAGGCCGCCGAAAGCGCGACGCAGGCCAGCCGCGAGGCGGCGGTACAGGCGGGCCAGCTGCCGGACCCGATGCTGAAGCTGGGTGTCGACAACCTGCCGGTTGAGGGCCCGGACCGCTGGAGCCTGACGCACGACTTCATGACGATGCGCCGCATCGGCATCGAGCAGCAGTGGGTATCGTCGACCAAGCGGGCGGCACGCACTGAGCGGGCAGGCCAACTGGTGGCGATGCAAGAAGCCGAAGCACTGATGTATGCGGCCGACATACGCGAACAAACGGCGCAAGCGTGGATTCAGATGCGCCATGCACAGCGCGCCCTTGGCTATGCGATGCAGCTGGCGCAGCACACGGCAGACGATTTGGCCGCGGTGCAAGCCGCCCACCGGGGCGGCAAGGGCAGCGCGGCGGACGTCGCCCAAGCGCAGCTGGCGCTGGCCCGTACGCACGACGGCGTCGCCCGCGCCAAGCAAGACCTGACAACAGCCCGAATCGCCCTGCAGCGCTGGGTACAAGCGAATGTTGACACGGTCGACGAACAGCTGCCGCCGATGACCGTGCCGGTGCAGCACCTTGCTGCGGCGGGTCTCGAACAACATCACCCGTCGCTTATCAAGGCCCGTCGCGCCCAGAGCCTGGCCGAGGCGGAGGTGACGGTTTCGGCCACAGAGCGGCGACCTGATTGGAGCTTCGAACTGGCCTTTAGCCAGCGTGGCAGCCCCTACGCCAACATGGTGTCGTTCGGCGTGACGATTCCGTTGACGGTCAACCCGGCCCAGCGACAGGACCGCGCAATTGCCGAGAAAGCTGCCCAAGCGACAGCAGCCAAGCTGCAGGCCGATGAAGCGCAGCGCACGCTGGCAGCTGGCCTCGATAGCTTGCAGGCGGAGATGACGAGTCTCGCCGGGCGTGCCACCTGGCTGACACAGCATGCGCTTCCCACCGCACAGCAGGCGGTCGACCTGAGCTTGGCAGCCTACCGCGCGGGGTCCGGCACGCTGTCGTCCATCTTCACGGCTCGCCGCATGCTGGTCGAGCAACAGCTGCAAATTGCCGAGCTCGAGCGCGACGCCGCGCTGGCGTGGGCACAGCTGTCGTTCCCGCTGACCACGGCAAACGCCCCCATGAAAGAAAGCCAACCATGACTTCCTCGTCCCTTCTCAAAGCGGCGGCGCTGACCGTACTTGGCGCGTTACTGGCCGCCGGCGGCTATCTGGCAGGCACTCGCCACGCGCCCACCCCAACGGCGGCGACTGCTGCTGCACCAGTGGTGTCCGGCGACAAGATTGACCCGAAGACCGGCCGCAAGGTGCTGTACTGGCACGACCCGATGGTGCCCGGACAGAAATTCGACAAGCCCGGCAAGAGCCCGTACATGAATATGGAGCTGGTGCCGGTCTATGCCGATGAAGCTACGGCTGAGGGTGGCGTGACTATTACGCCGACGATGCAGCAAAACCTCGGCATCCGGTATGCGACGGTACGGCGTGCCGCCGTCGGCAGTACGGTGGCGGTTGTCGGCAGCACGCAACTCGATGAAAGCCTAGCGGAAGTCGTGCAAAGCCGCGTGACCGGCTACATCGAGCGACTGCACGCGCGTACGCCAATGCAGCGCATCCAGCGCGGCGCCCCGGTCGCCACACTCTTCGTCCCGGACTGGCTGGCACCGCAGGAGGAGTATCTGGCGCTCAAGCGCTCAGGCAACACGGAACTGGCCGACGCCGCGCGGCAGAGGATGCGGGCATTGTCGATTCCCGACGCACTGGTTGCCCAGCTCGACAAGACGGGGCAAGTGCAGCGGCAGTTGACGCTGACTTCGCCGGCCAGTGGCGTGGTCACCGAACTGGCCGTGCGCGAAGGCGCGATGGTGTCGCCGGGGATGACGATTGCCAAAGTCGCCGGCCTGAACAAACTTTGGCTGCTGGCCGAAGTACCCGAGACACTGGTGCCGGTCGTACAGCCCGGCATGAGGGCGACTGCGCAGTTTGCCGGCCGGCCCGAACGCCGTTACACCGGGGTCGTGCGCGACCTCCTGCCGCAAGTGAGCACGGCGACGCGCACCGTACAAGCGCGCCTTGAGCTCGACAACCGCGACGGCAGCCTGACGCCGGGATTGCTGATGCAAGTCCAGCTGGCCGAGGCGGCTCCTTCCTCCCGCTTGCTGGTGCCGACCGAGGCGGTGATTCAAAGCGGCCGTCGCTCCGTGGTTCTGGTCGCCGGCCCAAACAACAGCGTGCGGCCGGTGCCCGTGATGACGGGGCGTGAGCACGGCGACGACATCGAAGTGCTTGAAGGTCTGTCCGAAGGACAAAAGGTGGTCGCCTCAGGCCAGTTTCTCATCGACTCCGAGGCCAGCCTGAAATCGGCACTGACGAAATTCTCCCCACCCGCGGCAAGCGAGACAGCTGCAACGGGAGCCCCCACCGGCCCTGGCGCTGCATCTCCGAACGCCCATGCCGGTCACGACGCGCCTGCGGGCCATGGCGCCGCGCCAAGAACTACGGACGCCCCGCTGCATCAGGCCACCGGGAAAATCGAACAGGTGACCCGTGAGGCGTTGACGCTGTCGCACAGTGAGGTGCCTGAGCTGAAATGGGGCGCGATGACGATGGATTTCAGCAAACCGCAGCCGGACGCCTTCAAGCAGTTCAAGCGCGGAGACCAGGTCCGGTTCACGTTCCGCGAAACCGATGATGGCTACCTGCT
>JACCDS012308953.1_pt1 | contig 21989 bp, 21 predicted proteins | sample 7446441 | NCBI WGS metagenome assembly JACCDS01 (sample SAMN15323445, study PRJNA562643) | freshwater metagenome | isolation source: river surface water | place: USA:Blue River Watershed | collected 2017-08-17 | reverse complement strand
TTGACGGCCTGGCCGCTGCTGCGGCCCTGCACTTTGCACCGGGCTGGTTGCAGCAGTGGGCGCCTCAGTCCTGAGCCCAGGGCATGGGGGCCATGGGCTCGAAGCGGGTTTGAATGTCACGGGTGTCACCGTACACCGTCGGGTTTTGCATGGCCAGCACCACCTCGGTCACGTGCAGGGCCCAGCGGGCGGTCAGGTGGGGTGAGGTGCCGCTGGCCAGGGCCTCGCCCAAATCGGCAATGCCCCGGCAGAAGTCCATGCCGTTTTTGCCTGTCAAACCGCGGCCTTTGACCGGCGGGGTGCGCACCAGCGGCACTTGCTTGGGGCCTTGACCGACCAGGCGGGCAAGCAGTGGGTACTTCTCTGCACGCGAGGTCCAGCGGTTGCGCCGTGTGAGGTGGACGGGGGCACCGTAGTCCCACACCCGGTCGATGCTCAGCGTGCCGTCGTCGCCAAAAAAGCGCAGGCGGTGGTCGTGTGAGGCGTAAATGCTGCAGGTCAGCCGCGCCACGGTGCCGTTGGCAAACTCCAGGCAGCATGCGGCAAAGTCAGGCGCCGGGTTCAGACCGGGCATGCCTTTGTCTGGCTGCACGACCCGGGAAAACGTGGTCATGCGGTGCACGGGGCCAAAAAAGGCGGTCAGCCACGTCAGGTGGTAGCCCGCGTGTTCGAGCGTGCAGCCCACTTCGAATTCGTCTCTGGCAGGCCAGGGGGCGCCTGAATCGCTGATCCAAGTCGGGTAGTCCATGGCGGCCACGTTGCCGTCGTCCAGCTCGGCATACACCAGGCGGGGGGTGCCGATGGCGTGTTCGCGCAGCTGCTTCCAGATGGTTTGGGCCGTTTCACTCAACACGCTGCACGGGGCGCTGGTGAGCAACAGGCCTCTGGCTTCGGCCAGCTCGACCAGCGTTTGCGCATCGGCCAGCTCGGTGGCCAGTGGCTTTTCAGAGTAGACGTGCTTGTTGGCCAGCAATGCGGCTTGCGAGACTTTGAAGTGCTCGCGCGGGTTGGTCAGGTTGGCCACCAGTTGCACGGCCGGGTCGGCCAGCAGGTCGCTGTACGACGCGTAGCCCTTGACGCCGTGGAATGCGGTGAAGGCGGCCAGGCGCTGGGGGTCGCGGTCCCACACGCCGGTGAGCGTGAGTTCAGGATGGCTTTTGAGGGCCGCCATGTAGAGATCGGAGACGTAGCCGCATCCGACGATTGCAAAGTTCAGTGACATGTGAGGTGGGGCGTTCTTCAGTGGCGGTGCAGTGTGCAAGCTGGGCTTGGCCGGGAGGGGCGCGTCCGGATGCCGAGGGTGGGGGGGGTCAGACGCGGCTGTATTCCTGGTAGCGGGTACCCGAGAAGGCACTCAGCTTGCCCAGATTGGCCTGGGCACGTATCAGCCAGTGCGCGGTACGGTGGCGGCCCATGGGCAGGCTGATCACGGCCATGACGAGTGCCAGCACCAGCTTGGCACTGGCAACGAGCGCAAATTGGGCACGGGCTGCGCGCCCCATGTGGCCGTAGCACCCGGTCAAGGCCTTGCGTGCGAATTCCTGGCCGCCGCTGTAGGCGCGCTGGCGCAGCCATTCGAATGACATGCGTGCGGGTTCAACGGGTTCGGTCACGCAGGCTTCGTCACACCAGATGACTTTGGCCCCCTTGGCGATGAGTCGCAGCAGCATGTCGGCATCTTCACCTGTGGACAGGCGAAACGCCGGGTCGAAGGGGCCAGGCTCTGCACGGGTGGGGCCGCCACGCAGCAGCACGTTGCCAAAGCGCAATTGGTTGAGCGGCACCACTGCGCCACTGGGCAACCGGGGGAAGCTGTAAAAGTCGCCTTTGCGGATCCAGTCGGGGGCTTGCGCGGGCAGTTCGGGTATGACGGGGCCGAGCACGCCATCAGCGGCATGCACCTGGGCGGCATCAAACAGTTGTTGCAGCCAGTTGGGAGGGGCACGTTCATCGTCGTCAATGAATGCCAGCCATTCGCCAGTGGCCATGGCAACGGTCAGGTTGCGGGTGAGGGTGATGTTGCGTTCAAGCTGGGTACCGTACACCAGCTCGAAGGTGGCAGCGCGCGCGTGTTGCTGTGCGTTGAACTGATCGACGGTGGCTTGTGCGGACAGCCCGGCATCGTTGTCCACGACCACGACCTGCACGGGCAGCAGCGTTTGGGCGAGCAGGTCTTGCAGCAGCAAGGCAAGGCGGTCGGCACGTCGGTAGGTGGCGATGCAGACGCTGATGCGCGGTGTGGTCATGTGAGTTCAGTGCGGTGGGCGTTGTGCCAGGTCGGCCAATGCGTTGTGAACAGGTTGCCATCCCAGCTGGCGTTGCGCTTTCCTGGCATCGTAATGCACGCGTGTGAAGCGTGCGGCCAACCAGTCGGGGTTGAGCAAACCGGGCAGGGGCAGGCGGCCACGCAGCAGCGTGTGCGCCAGCCAGCGGGCCAGGTGTGCCAGTGCCAGGTGCAGCGTCCAGGGCAGGCGAATGAGCCTGGGGTGCGCACGCTGTGCGGTCAGCGCTTGCAGCAGTGCCTGGCTGGTGGGGGCAGGGGATTCGATCAGGTTGAACACAGACCCGTTCAGTTCGCTGTCGCACGACAGCGCGAGTGCAACGGCCTGTGCCACGTCTGCGACGTGAACCAGGGGGACTTCCGAGTCTGGCGTGAGCGGCCCCATGACCACCCAGGCGCGTTGTCCGAGTGCCTTGCCCAGGCTGAACTGCCACAGGGTGTCGGCATCGTAAAAAATGCCTGGTCGCAACACGATGGCTTCGCAGCCAGGCTGCTGTGCGAAGTGTCTGAACAACGCATCCTGCGCCAGTTTGCAGCGCGCATACACATCACGAGACGCTGGCGAGGTTTCAAGTGGCGCGTGCTCGTCCAGCGTGCTGCCGTGTGGCATGGCTGTGTAACCGTACACAGACATTGATCCGATGCCCACGACCCGTTGGATGCCTGCTTGTTGCATGGCCGCCAGCACGGCGCGGGTGCCTTCGACCGTGGCCTGGTGTTGGGTTGCTTGATCGCCGGTAAGGGCTGCTGCGGCATGGACCACGGCATGGCAGCCTTGCAAGGCGCGTGCGATGTCATTCACATTTGCCAGATTCACCACCGTCATGTGGACGGTGGTGCCATTGACGGCCGGGATCGGTGCGCGCGAGCTGGATGCACGCACCAGCAGTTGAACCGAATGCCCGGCATCGGTCAGTGCCCGAATCACGTGCTGACCAAGATGGCCTGTGCCGCCGGTGAGGGCAATTCTCATGGTGCGTGGGTGTGGGGGCGTGAACCTGCCTGGGGTGCGGGCACCGCAGCGTCCGCGTTGTGCCACTCCAGCTGAAGCATGGCTGCATCCAGAAAGAATTTGGCGGCCCAGTTGGGGTAACTCAAGGGGGCATAGCGGCCGTATACGGGGAACGAACCGGCGATACCGCCACGTATGCCGAGGTGGGCGTCGTGAACGCGTTGCCGCCCCATGACGTATCGGAGGGAGCGCTGTGCCGCTTCCCGGTAAGTGGCAAGGCCCGTCAGGTTGTATTGCTTGGCCCAGACAATGGCCAACTGGCATTGACCTGTCAGGCAACTGTAGCGGGCAGCGGGTTGACCCGCCGGGGTGATCTGGCCAGGTATGAATCCATCCGCTTGCATCAATGCCAAAGCCGCGTCACTGCAACGGCGCGCAGATGCAGCGTAGCCCGGCGCGTTGAGCAACCAGGCAGACTCTTGCAGGCCACAGATGGCGTAGGAAATGTTGTGCGTGAAAGGCGCATCACCCACTTGAAAGGCATTGCTTTCAAAGAAGCCGGATGCGTGCTGGTGACTGACAGCCCAATCCAGGTTGGCCTGGGCAACGCGAAGCCATTCATCTCGCGGTGCAATTTGGTGCAACCTCAGCAATGCCCACGCTGTTCGGGTGTTGTACACATGAGGGGTGTTCATGTGTTCAAACTGTGTCCACACGCCCGATGCATCGGCCACACGCACCAGCCACTCACCTGCCTTCAAGGCAGCAGCCATGTAGCGAGGGTCACGCGTGTGTTCAGAGGCTGCAACCAGGCCAAAGAGGTCTTGTCCGGTGTCAAAGACGATGCCTTCATGGCCGTATTTCGGGTTGGAAAAGCTGCCATCGGCGTTTTGCACCGATACCAGCCAATCAGCCATCTGGAGCGCGCGTTGGGCCAGCTCTGGGCGTGCAAACTGACGCGCTGCCCTGAAAAACGTGGTCAGGATGTACCCGGTGGTCTCCCTGTAGGCGGGTAGCCAGCCACCCCGCAGGCTGAAGCCATAGCTGACACCTTGTTGTTGGGTGACATCGTGGGCGCGGATCAGCCAATCCAGGGTTGAGTGCGCATGTTCAGCCAGTGGCGCAGCGGTGGATGCGGCGGGGGCGAAGCTGTCGCTCAGGGCGACGCGTGTGAATGTCCAAAGAGGTAACTTGCTCATGTGAAAACGGACAACATGTAAATGTGTGCAAAGCATGCACCCTAAATACAAAAAACAACCGTTGCGCACGGCGGTGCCACGGAGGTGCAGCATAAACTATCAAAATCGGTGTTTTGATTTCGATGGCTGACGCATTTGGTCGCCCCTTTCACGCGATGAATCTGTCCATGAATTTCTGCCCATGCTGAATCCCATTCGCATCCTCAACGGCCAGTTTTTGCCGGTCACACTGCCTCAGTGCACGGACACGCTGTTTGCTGACATGGCTGCTGGCAAGCGTGGGTGGTTGGCCACGGTCAATGTTTCCATCCTGATGATGATGCGCGAAAGCAGCGCACTGCAAACGTTTGTCGACAAGGCAACTTGGACGGTTGCCGATGGCCAGCCGTTGATTTGGGCCAGCAAATGGTTCGGTACCCCGTTGCCGGAGCGTGTGACCGGTGTCGATCTGGTCGAGCAATTGTGCGAGCGGGCGCAGCTGGAGGGGGTCGGTGTGTATTTCCTGGGTGCATCGCAGGATGTGGTCAACACCATGGTCCAGCGCTTGCAGGCGCAGTATCCGCGCCTGTCCATCGGATGCTGTGACGGCTATTTCCCCGAAGCGGGGGCTGCGGCGCGAGCGGACTTGGTGGCTGCCAGCGGCGCTGCCATCCTGTTCGTGGGCATGGGGGTTCCCAGGCAAGAACGTTTCATCGAGCAACAGTGGGGCCGCCTGGGTGTCAAACTTGCTATCGGTGTGGGTGGCAGCTTCGATGTGCTGGCTGGTTTGCGCATGCGTGCGCCCATCTGGGTTCAGCGCATCGGCATGGAGTGGATGTACCGCTTGGTGCAGGAGCCGGGTCGGCTCTGGAAGCGTTACCTGGTTACGAATACCCAATTTGTGCTGTTGCTTGTGCGTGCACTGCTCATTCCCCGTTACAGGAGTCTTTAATTGAACACACATTCCGGTGATCGGCCTTTGCACCTTGCTGTCGTGATGGGCACCCGCCCCGAGGCAGTCAAGTTGGCCCCACTTGTCCTGGCTGCTGCTGCGCAACCCGATCGATTCAAAGTTGATGTGGTCAGCACGGGGCAACACAAGGAAATGTTGGCCAGCATGCTTGACTGGTTCGGTTTGAAGCCATCGGTGTCGCTGGACATCATGCGAGCCAATCAGGATCTTGCGCACATCACCATGAGCAGCTTGTCGGGCATCAACGACTGGTTGAAGGTGTCAAAGCCCGATTGGGTCATTGTGCAGGGCGACACCACCACGACGTTTGCCGGGGCCTTGGCTGCGTTTTACAACAAAATCCCGGTGGCGCACGTAGAGGCTGGGTTGCGAACACACGACAAGTACAGCCCCTATCCAGAAGAGGCCAATCGGGTGATGACCGCGCACTTGGCTCATTTGCATTTCCCCCCGACAGAGGGGGCGCGGCAAAACCTGTTGCGCGAAGGCATTGACGACAACGTGGTGACCGTGACCGGCAACACAGGTATCGACGCGCTGCTGTGGACCCGCAACAAACTTCAGCAGCAAGGCGTTCGGGCCGTTCAATCCGGCAGGGAAATGCTGGTGACCGCTCACCGCCGCGAAAACCATGGCGACCCTATGCGTGGCCTGTGTCAGGCGGTGTTGGCATTGCTGGACAAATACCCCGACCTGCGTGTTCATTTCCCTGTTCACATGAGTCCGAAAGTACGGGAAGTGGTGATGCCTGCGTTGCAAGGTCACCCGCGCATCCGGTTGACGGAGCCGTTGGACTACGCTGCTTTTGTCTCCGCGATGATGGAAGCCAGTTTCATCCTTACCGACTCAGGGGGCGTGCAAGAAGAAGCGCCTTCGCTGGGGAAGCCTGTGCTGGTTTTACGGGAGAGCACAGAGCGGCCCGAGGCCATGGCAGCCGGTGCGGCAAGGCTGGTTGGCATGGATCCGGGGCGCATACAGCTTGAAGTGAGCCGGCTCATGGAAGACGACGCAGCCTTTGCCGCCATGGCGCGTGCCATGAATCCCTACGGGGATGGCCTGGCTTCAGGGCGAATCCTGGATGTGCTGAGCCGCACGCCAGTGGCCCTGCAAGCAGCGCAAGTGTGATGCGCGCACTCGCAACTGGGTGCGCAGCGTGATCAAGCGATCTATTGCCTCTATCGCCGATCAGGCGATGCTCAGTGCCCTCAATTTCGGCATTGGCGTCTACCTGATCAGTTTTGCGGCGAAAGAGGTTTATGGCTTGTATGTGCAGCTGTTTGCAGTCGGTGTGCTGTTGTGCGGGGTCATTGATGCGGTCATTGGCAACGGTGTTGCCAACCTGAGTTCAAGGGTGTCGGCCGATGCTTTGTCGGAGGCTTTGGCTGATGCGCAGATTCTGGCTCGGGTGTTGGGCCTGGGCCTGGGTGCACTGAGTTTTGTGGGGGCTTGGCTGCTTCAGGTGCAGACAGGACAGATGGAGGCAGAGTGGTTGACGGCACTCAGTTTTGCCGCGTACATCGTCAGCCTCACGTTTCGTGATTTCAAACGCATCTCCTTGTACTTGGGGCAGCGTGCGACAGAGGTGCTCCGCCTCGACATCACCTACACGGTTGTGTCCATCGTCGGCGGTGCGGCCATGCACCTGTTTGGCAAGGCCACCGTGGCACAGGTGTTCACGGTGTTGTGCGTGGCCAATGCCGTGGCAACCGTTTCAACGGCCAGGGTGGTGCCTGCGTCGCGTTGGCCTGGTACGGCCGCTTTGATGAGCCGTTTCAAACAGTTCTGGGCGATTGCCCGGTGGGCGCTTCCGGGATTGGGAACAGGGTGGCTTGGCAACAGTGTGTATTTGTACATAGCGGGTTTCACACTGGGGCTTGCGGCAACGGCTGAACTCAACGCCTCTCGTTTGTTGTTGATGCCGGTGACGTTGCTCAGCGTGGCTTGGCAGCAAATGGCCCGCGCTGACATTGCGCGCTTGGTGGGGGACGGTCGGCACGAGCATTTCGCCAGCTTCCTTCGGAAATCTGTCGTGGTGATCGCTGTGCCCACAGCGCTGTACCTTGCGATGTTGTATGCCCTGTTTGACCACGTGGTGGCGTTCGTCTCCCTGCAACGCTATGTGCATTTGACAGATTTGTTGCAGATCTGGATTGTGTACGTCCTGATGTATGCCATGAAGTTTGTGGGAACGTGTGTTCTCGTTGGGTTCGAGGCATACAAGCCGCTGCTGACAATGAGTGCCACTTCCTTGAGCATTCAGGTGCTGCTGCTGTGGTGGCTGCCCGCTCGATTTGGTGTGGAGGCTGTCATTTGGTGCCTGATCGCGTCCGAAGCGTTTGAGTTGATGACGGTGTGGTTGTATCTGATGCCGCGCCGCCTGCGCATGCTGTCATCCAAAACGGCTACCGCTTGAGGATGCCCAGTCATGAACGGTGAACGCCAGCAGAGCAGGACAGCGCAACAGGTGCAACGCCATCAGTTGCTTGCCTATGCCCTGTTTGGCATCGCAATCATGTTTGCCGTGCTGCCCACCGGGCTCTCGTGGTCATATGAGTTGTCGGCCGAGATGATGGAAGGCTCCATCGTCCGCAAATTGCAGTGGTCGAGTTTGTTCTTGGTCACAGGTTTTTTGCTTTGGCAAATCAGATTTGAGTATTTCAGGCAATTTTTGTGGGGCAATCCTTTTTTATGGGTGCTCCTGATTTTTTCGATCATGTCTTCAATCTGGAGTTATTTTCCAGTTGTGGTCATCAGGCAGGTCATCCAGTTTGCGGGCGTTCTTTTCATGGGAATGGCAGTGGCCATCTATGTTGGCAACGAGACAACCAAGCTGATTTCCTTGTGCCTTGATTTGTTGACCATGGTACTCGTTGCATCGATTGCAATGGTCGCCATCAATCCGGTGATTGCACTGGAAACTGCCATGGGCATTGAAGGTGCTTGGCGAGGGGTTCTTGAGCAGAAAAATTCCTTGGGTATTGTGTGCGGGGTGTCCATGCTGCTGTGGACGTATGTGCAAACCAATGCGCCCAGACCTTGGTGGTACGCATTGTTTGTATTGGCTGTGATTTTTATCTGCCTGCTGAAGTCAAGAAGTTCCAGCAGTTTGTTTTTTGGTGTCTTGTCCGTTTCTGTGTATCTTGCCTTGTTCAAACAACATGTGCGAACACCGATGTTTTTGGTCAGGGTGGTGTTGGTTGGTGTCATTTCTCTTTTGGTTTTTATTTTATTTTTCTTTTTTTTGAATAATAAATTCCCATCTTCGAGTGACATGCTGGGACCATTTTCTTCTTTGTTTGGGAAATCGTCTGATTTGACTGGCCGTGCAGATATCTGGGTATACATGTGGCAGTCTATTGCAACGCATTGGTGGTTTGGTGTTGGATATGTATCATTTTGGTTGGGTGTTGATGGCCCATCTCAATTCATTGTGGATGCACTGCGGTGGAATGTGCCTAATGCACACAATGGATATCTTGAAATATTGAATGAATTAGGATTGATCGGGTTTTCGTTTTTTGTTTTGATGATGCTCTTTCATGTCAGAAATTTATTCATTGTTTACGACATACACAGGCGCCAGTTTGCATTTCACATGGCTATTTTGCTTATTTTCACCATATCAAATTTCTCCGAAAGCACTGCTTTACGGGTTACCACATTTTTGCAACTTCTTTTTTTCTTCTCAATGATGATGGTTCAGTTCATCACGTTGTCAGGACGTGAAATGCCTGCATCTGTTCGCAGTGGGGTGACGGTTTGACAGCTATTTTGTTTATTTGGGTGTTTGGCGGCATCCTGTTTTTGTGCAGCGCCCCTGTCTGTGTGTTTTTCCTCCAGATCTGTCACGCATGGCTTCGACACACCGAGACGCTGTCAGAGCCCGCTATCGACATGCCGGCGGGTGCTCGCATGGCCGTGCTGGTGCCTGCGCACAATGAAGAGGCTGTTCTGGCTGACACCTTGTCGGGCCTTGTCGGCGGCGAATCATTCTTCAGAACGGTCGTGGTGGCCGACAACTGCACCGACGCCACCGCTGAGATTGCCCGCGCCGCTGGGGCTGAGGTGCTGATACGCAATGACCCATCTTTGCGCGGCAAAGGGTATGCGTTGCAATTCGGACTCGACCATTTGAAGTTGAATGCCCCCGATGTGGTGGTCGTGGTCGACGCGGACTGTCGCGTGTCTGGCAAAGAATTGATCAGTCTTGCCGCACGGTGCTTGGCCAGACAGCGGCCGACGTAAAGCGTGCATTTGTTGCACGCAACGTTAGTTTCACCGGTCACCGCCAAGGTGTCCGAATTTGCATGGCTGGTCAAAACATATGTGAGGCCTTTGGGTTGGTCTCGGTTGATGGGCAGTTGTCAGTTATTGGGTTCGGGGATGGCGTTTCCTTGGCACGTCCTGGCCAGTCGCAATCTGGCGAGTGGGCACTTGGTCGAAGACATGCAACTCACGGTTGATCTTGCCAAGGAAGGGGTGCCCGTTCACTTTTGTCCAGACATCCGGATTGACAGCTTGTTTCCAACCTCGGAGCAGTCGAGGGCGGTTCAAAGCAGTCGATGGGAGCACGGGCACATTGGCATGATCATTCACGAGTTTCCCGGGCTGATGTGGCATGCGCTCCGGCATCACAACAAGCGGACCTTTGCACTGGGGTTGGACATGTTGGTGCCCCCTTTGAGCCTGCTGGTGCTCATCGTGTGCATTTTGATGGGGATTGAATGGATGCTGGTGCTGTTTGCCGACGCACCAACCTGGCTGGCGCAATGGGCCACGCTGTTGGTCCTCATGATCGGGTCAACCGTTGTGCTCGCATGGGCAAAATGGGCACGCAGCATCCTCACTGCCCGTGAAATGTTGCAAATACCCAGTTTTGTCATGTCCAAGCTGAGCATCTACCGCCGATTTGTCACGCAGCGCGAAACGGACTGGAAGCGCGCTGACCGAGACTGAGATTCACGCAGTGCGCTATTGCAGCAGGGGTGCGTTGGCTGGCTGTGTCCGGTAATTTGCGCCGGGCATGTTTTCAAAGCTGTACTCCAATCCCACGCGCCACACATTCTGTGTGGCGTGCTGCGTGACCCGGCGCGTCCGTTTTTCATGCGCAGCCTCCAAAAACACATTCACACCGCGGGTCCACTCGTATTGCGTACGCAATGCCAGGCGGGTTGTTTCGGGGTTGGTGATGCCCCAAGCGGGTGCTCCTGGCAGCAACTCGTCGGTTTGCGATTCCTTTTGAGCCTGCAGGCTGATGGTTGTTTTCGGACTGGGGGTGTACGTCATGCCCAACCCCAATCCTCGGCTTTCACCGTAGGCCACCACGGCTTCTGCGGTTTGCGTGGGTTGTCGCCACAGTTGTGCGTCAAAGCGCATCAGCGGTGAGAGGGTGTGGTTCACCGACAAACGGTACAGGGTCAGATGCCTGCCGCCGATACCCGTGTCTGCAAACCGCCGTTGCCTGCTGGTGAGTCGCACGGTGGCTTGCGTCTTGACGCTGTATGCCCACAGCAGTTCTACAAACGTGTCACTGTCGCGCTCTTGGGCTTCGGATGCATCTGTGCGCTGGCGTCCGGGATAACGGGTGTGGATGCGTGCCAACCCCAACTGAGCCGTGCTGCCTGTCGGGGAGCGATACAGCGTGGACACGCTGGCGCTGGTTTGATCGGTGTCCAGGTACGCATGCGTCAATTTGTCCGCATACGCATACGTGGATGATCCGACTTGGACGGGGAACTCAATGGACGGTGTGGCCTTGAGTGTGAGGCTGGCGCTGCGCCAATCGCGTGTCACGGTGTCCAACTGGGGGTAGGTGTCATCGAACGCATACGCTGAGCGTGAGCGTCCCATTGCGATTTTCGCGCTGGCCATCTCTGTCAAACGCCAGGTCAGTTGCGCCGTGTGGTCTGTTGGCCGGTTGGACAACTCATGCGGATGGCTGTAAGAGAGCTGCCCCAGCCGAGTGGTGAGCGTCAGGCGGGTTGCATCAGACCCCAAAGGAATGCCTATCCCTACGGCTGCCGATGTCGCACGCGTGCCCGTTGCAGTGGCCGGGATGGGCTGTGGTGTGGGTACATCAGGGTCAGTCGCATTGGCAGATGCGGTGGCATCGTTGCGAAACAAGTTGCTGTTGTGCCCCAGGCTGGTTTCCAGGCGCAATGCGATCTCAACCGCTGCAGTCGCCTGCCCTGTTGAAGCCAGTAAACACCACATGGGCAGCCACCTGGCCACTGAGCTCACCGGTGCGTGCATCGAAAAAAGTCGTTTCAAGATCAAGGTATGACTGGTCATGACCGCTTGTTCAAGGTGATGTGATTTCAAACCACAACGCAGCTTGCCCCTTCTGTGCATTGAGTGTGAGTTCATGACCGTCTGCGGTTGGCACAACATGTTGTGGTGGCAGCGCATCCATGCGGGTGCCCGTGGGCCCCAGTGGGTATACGGTCAAAGACCGCGCAGCCGTCCTGATCCTGACTGGCATGACTTTGCGCGCCAGCCAAAGGGGGGCTGTGGCCCGTCGAGGAGACGAGGCAGACCCGCTGCCTGGGTCAAGTGTCCACCAGCTCCGGTCGCCTTTGTAGGGAACCAGTTGCTGCACCTGTGGTGGCGTGCGGCCAGGTTGGGATCCCATCACTTGGGTGGGGGCAACCAGCAGCATGTGCCGGGATTGCGTCAAGGGGGCGCCATCCAGGCTGTGCAGCAGCAGGCTGACCATGTCCGTTGGCTGGGCACCAATGGGTGGTGAGAATGCCAGCACATCCGTGCGCAGGGCACCCGCTGGCCCCATTTCTCCAAACAGTCCATGCACAGTCGGTGCTGTGATCCTGATTTGCCGGTCGTCCTTGCGTTGCTGAACCTGGTGATTCGTGTGGGGCCGAACATCACCCCAGTCAGCCGTTTGGGTGTTGCCCAGACGGCCAGTCAATGTCGCTTGGTCTGCCATCCTGTGGTACCTGCCAAGGAAGCGCTCCCACGTATCTGGCCGACGTTCCAATGCAGCGGCGTGCAACCAATCAGCGTCCGTTGACGGGGGGTGTGTGACCGACGCGCTGGCCGCGATGGACGGCGTACGGAACATGCGTGCGGCCAAGCCCACTGTCACCGTCTTGGGCCAGTCGCCCTGCAGGTTGAAATAGTTGGGCAGGACCCGGTCGGCCTGTGCATCGACATAGTCAAAAAAATACAACCCATCCCAATCCTGCATGGCTGCCACAGCCGCTGTGACAGGGAAAACGTCCTGACCCGACTGATTGGGAAAAGGCTGATTGAACTCGCTCACAACGAAGGGGCGTTGTTTGTCACGGTAAAGCGCCAACGCCAGCAGCTGCTCCAAACCCTTGTCTGCCATCGATTCATTGCGAATACGCCAATCTGTGTCGGACCACATACTGCCTGGGTAGTCCGGGTGGTCGACGTAAAAATGCGCATCCACATAGTCCATGTTCCGATGCGATTCAAAGTTCAACGGCGCACCAAAGTTCACCTGCGTGCCTGCGACGGGCAGGGTGGGGCGCGTGACCTCCTGCACCACGCGTCGCATGCGCTCCAGAAAGCCACGGTCCGTTTCGGCAATGAAGCGCAGGGTGTCCAGAACTTTTGGGTGAGGCGCACCAGCTAAAGGTCGTGCTGTCGCGTTGGATGTCACCCATGCTTTGGCGGATTGAAGCCAATCGCTGCCTTTTTGTTTCAGCTTCAGTAAAAAACCACTTTGAACGCCGTGCTGCAGCGCTTCTGCATCAGCTGGGGTCAGCAGTTTGCCGTTTTCGTGGCCGCACGTCGTCCATGCCTGACAGGCAGCCTGCATCGAACCATGTCGCTTGTTGACCCAGCTGTTCCATTGCCTGTCCAATTCAGCTGCATACGGGCCGCGAATGTGTGTTGCCCAGTGCTGCGGTTGCCAATGCAGCCAGGCACTTGCAAGCGAGGATTCATTCATGATCTCGACCTGTGCCAGTGCAGGGTCGTTTTTGAGTTGCAAAGCGCCTATCAGGCGCTGAGCATGCAGCACTTGAAGGTCGACCATTTTCGGGAAGAACACATGAACGGGTGACCCATACGCCGGTGCGGTGCCCTTGTCGTCCAACGCAGGTACGCCATCCACTGTGGGCCTGAATGAGTAGCCCACCATCAGGTTCAGGTTGACGTAGATGCCTTGCTGCCGCAATTCGAGAATGAACCGTTTCAGGCGTTCGATGGCTCCTGCGTGCAGTGATGGGTAGGGTGCTGTGGTCAGGGTGCTGCGAAATTGACGGGCATCGCCAGTGGGCTGCGTGTCCATGTGGTGCAGCCGAACGGCGTTGAAACCCAGGCTGCGCAATGTGACCGCCACCTCCTTGGCCCGCTCAGGGGATGGAAAAGCCGCCTCATGGGTCAAATTGATGCCAAACAGCCGCACACGTTCGTCATCGTGTGTGCCCACCTTGAGGTCGGGCCCCAGTTTGACGAAATGTGGGCCTGAAACAGCGATCGCATCCGCTGGTGTCAGGGGCTTGTTCAGGTGACTGTGGTCGGCAGCCTCCACAAACTTGCCCCAGGCCGGTTGGAACGGCACAAACGTTTGCGCGTGTGCCGTTGCAAACAGAGCTGCTGCCCAGGTGATCGCAACCAGCGCGCGCAGCACCAAGCGAAGCATGTGTCTGTTTGTCAAGCGCGCCTCGCTGTTGGCGATGGCCCTCCTGCCCATGTCAATCCTTATGGGGGAGGGATATGCCCAGCCTTCCCAGCCATTGCCTGATGCGTCCGACGGACGGATCCAGCGCATCTGGAACCGTATTGAAAAAGGTGCCTAAAACCTTGACAGACCCTGCTTCTATGCTTTCGTAGGCAACCCTCAGGTTGCTTGCTGTGGTTTGATCTTTTCGGCACAGCATGATCACGTTGCCTGCCTGTGGCGCAATGATCTGGGCATCTGCACCGACGCGGGTGGGCGGCGTATCGATGATGATGACCTTGACATCGGGTTTGAATTTGTCGAGCAAGTCAGACAAATTCGGTGCGCTGAGGATTTCGCTCGGATTGGGCGGTTTGGGGCCAGACGGGATCACGCTGAGGTAGTTCGTGATCGCGTGCGACAGGTCCAGTGTCGGCAGGGTCCGACCAGCCAGCATGGTCGAGAGGCCTGTTTTGTTTGAAACATCAAACAACTGGTGCAGCGACGGCTTGCGCAGGTTTGCGTCTATCAGCAGCGTTTTCAGGTTCAGCTGCGCGAATGCAATGGCCAGGCTGGCACTCAAGTGGCTTTTCCCTTCCTTGGCGTTGGGGCTGGTCAACGCAATCACCAGGCACGGTTGATCGCCCGCACGCAGCATGACCTCCGACCTGAACCTTCTGATGGCTTCAGCCTGGGCGCTGTAAGGGCTGTGGGAAATGAGCAACCGGCTGCTGACCTTCTTTTTGCTCCCTTCACCGTGCTTGGCAATGGTCTGATAGTTGAACTGCTGCGCCAGAACGGCATGCACGTCTTCCTCGTTCAGCAGACCGAGCTTGATGGCCGCCTCTCCGAACCGAATCCGTTTGCGTTGCTGCAGTTGGACGATCCGAATAACTTCTTCTTCGGTGAGTTTTTTTGCCGCGATGAATGCTTGCCCCATCCGGTTGGCAAGGTCCGTCGGTGGTTGCGGTGCGGCATAGGGCTCGTCTGACACCGTCACAGACGCATCGGTGTCGGCAAACCTGCTGACCAACCTGGAGTCCCCAGCCTCACCGAACGCCGACTGGAAAAAGGGCGCATTGGGCGATTGACCACGGGGTGTTTTGTTGTCCGAACTCATGGTGCCACCCCCAGAATGGGTACAGGCAGGCAGGCACGGAGATCTTCCACACAGCGCATGCGCCTGTAACTGAGCTCAAGCAGCAACGCAACCAGCAAGCCCAACAAAAAGCCGCCGGGGATGCTGATCAGGATGTTGTTGATGATGTTGGGCTTCGCATGCCGAATGGGTTTTTCTGCCCACTGCAACACGGCAATGGTTGGGCTGGTGACGTTGCTTTGGATCAGAATTTCGTCGTACCGGGCCACGGCAGAGTTGTAGACCTGTTGAGCACTGGTCAACTGGCGCTGAAACGAAGCAATCACATCGCGGTGCTTTTTCATTTCAAGCAACTGCTGCTGGCGCCCCGCAATTTCCGCTTGAATGCGGGCGGTTTGGTCGGCGAAGCGCTTTTCTTCCTGCTCGATGGATTGCAGTGCACTGGAAGAAGCCCTGTCCAGCTGGGCCAGCAAGGCCGTGCGGTCATTTTCCAGGGATTTGTATCGGGGGTGATTGGGGCCCAGCACGCCCGCGGCTTCTGACAGCCGCCCCTCCACATCGATCAGGCGCAGCTTCACGTCGCGTACACCTTCCTGGCGCGAAATATCGGGGATGTCGTAAGCCTTGGTGCCATTGGCCAGCAGCGCCTGAATGGAGCGGCGGCGGGTGGAGGCCTCAGACTGCGAGGCCTGCACCGTCAGCAACCGTGTGTTCAGCTCACTGAACTGGCGTGAACCCGTGTCCATGCGCTCGTCGGCATCGACAATGCCTTCCTTTTGCTGGTAAGCCGTGATTTCGCGCTGAATGCGGTCCACTTCGGTTTGCAGGGCCACCAGTTGCCCGCTGTACTGTTCTTGGCGGGTTTTGGCCGGCGCAGCGTGGATTTTGTTGTTGATCTCCATGTACCCTTTGATGGCCGCATTCAAGGCATCGCGGGCAAACGCCGGGTCTTTGGATGAGTACTGTATGTCCAGCACCCGGCTGTTTCGTTTGGGCATCACCTGCAACTCGGCCACGATGGCCTTGAGAATCCCGCTGCGCAAGATGGCCTCACCTTTTTGCGCGATCAGCTCTTTGACCGATGGCTGCTCCATGGCGCGGGTGGCTTCGATGACATAGCGCGCCACATCGTCACTTTTCAGGATGTCAATCTGCGTGGCCATGTAGCTTTCATCTTGCATGGCTGAAAACTGGCGGCCCAGGATGGGGTCGGCACCCCGGTATTCAATGTAAATCTCAGCCGTTGCCGTGTAGGTTTTGGGAATCAGCATCGACGCGGCCACAGCCGCTGCAACAGTGCCTGCCGACACGATGCCAATCAACACCTTGCGCGCGGCCAGCATGGCCCCGATCTGCACCAGCGAAATGCCCGGATCGTGAGTGTGGGTAAGCATTCAATTCCAATCTGGGGCGGGGGTCAGAACAGACGCTCGTCGACGTAAATCACATCGTCGGGCTCAATGGCCATCGGCAGTTCGGCACGTATTTCCCGCAGCACCTTTTGCGCATCCAGCCTGTGCACCTTGATGCGCCGGATGGAGCCGCGTTCGCTGACACCGCCGCTGAGCGCCAGCGCTTTCATGATGTTGATGCCTTGCTCCATGGGGTAAGCACCGGGCCTGCGGACTTCACCGTGAACATAAAACAGCTTCTGAACCCCGACGTAGACCACATCGTCGTTGACCAGGGGCGCATCCAGCCTGCCGCGAAACTGGGCGCCTGCCGTGTCAAGCTGGACGCTGATTTCCTCCCGCGCGCTGTCACCTGAGACAGCGGTGGGCGACTTGCGCAACACCAGAATCGACTTGTCAGCGCGTTGTGTCAAACCACCTGCGGTGGCCAGGGCTTCCAGCACCGTCATCTTGCCTTGAATGGGGTACCGCCCGGGCCTTTGCACCTCGCCGATCACGGACACCTGCTGGCTGCGCAGCTGCCTGATCTGCACCGAAACGCCCGGATTTTGCAGGTAACCACCCTCTTTCAGCCGCTTGGCCACCATGGTTTCAAGCTGCGCGGCCGACATGTTCAAGACATTCAGCGTCCCGATCAGCGGCACCATGATGCCGCCCGATTCGCCCACCGTCACCTCAGCCGACAAATCGGGTTGGCCGAACACGGCAATGGCAATCTGGTCACCCACACCCAGCGGTGGCTGGCCGTCACGGGCAACGAAGGCATCTTGCGCCGTGGGTGCGGCCTCAGGGCGTGGGGCCACGGCCGTTGCCAGGTCAGGCACCGTGGTCAGTTCTGTTGACAATTTCAGCTGCAAGGCCTGAGCCGGGTTGTTGACCGTGGCCAGCGCGAGCCACACGCACAGCGCGGCGTGGGTCCACTGGGGGATGAGCCGACGTTGGGGAGAGCGTGATGGCAGGGCGCGCATGTGGGCGTGTGACAGGCAATGTGTAACAAGGTTTTGCAGACCGGGCATTCTAGGAGCGTTTGTGCCTCTCATAGTCGCAAAACGCGCTGACCTGGCAATGTGCACAGTCGGGTTGCCGAGCCTTGCACACATACCGCCCCAGCAGAATCAACCAATGGTGTGCATCCACACGGTAGGTGGGGGGCACGCGCTTGAGCAACCCCAACTCAACCGCCAAGGGTGTTTTGCCCGGTGCCAGCCCGGTGCGGTTGCTGACCCTGAAGATGTGCGTGTCCACCGCCATGGTCGGTTCGCCAAATGCGCAGTTGAGCACCACATTGGCTGTTTTGCGCCCAACGCCGGGCAAAGCCTCCAGTGATTCACGCGTGCGCGGCACTTGCCCGCCATGCTGGTCCACCAGGATTTGGCACGTTTGCAACAGGTGCTTGGCCTTGCTGCGGAACAGGCCAATGGTCTTGATGTGTGCCTCCACCCCCTCCACCCCCAAGGCAAGCATGCGCTGCGGGCTGTCAGCCACGGCAAACAGCCCACGCGTGGCCTTGTTCACGCTCACATCTGTGGCCTGTGCCGACAGCAGCACGGCGGTCAACAACTCAAACACCGAGGTGTAGACCAGCTCCGTCACAGGTTGAGGGTTGGCAGCCGCCAGCGTGGCAAAGAAGGGTGCGATATGCTCTTTTTTCATGGTCTGGCAGTGTCTCAAATAAGTGGCCTGCCGGTTGTCACAATGTGGCCCGGACTTGATTGAACGCGCAACCGTGCGCACCCCGGCCCCCAGCCCGCCCGAAAGCACCCGTTATATGCAATTTGCCGACCGCCTCAACAACGTAGAAACCTCTGCCATCCGCGAACTGTTCAAGCTGCTGGGCAAGCCGGGCATCATCAGCTTCGCTGGCGGGTTCCCCGATTCCGCCATGTTCGATGTGGATGGCATCCGTGAAGCCACGCTGGCCGCATTGGCACAGGAACCCGGGGCAGCCTTGCAATACGGCGCCACCGAAGGCTACAACCCCTTGCGCGAACAGTTGGCCCACTTCATGCAAGCCAAGGGCAATGCCGACGTCGGGCCCGAACATCTCATCGTCACCACAGGCAGCCAGCAAGCGTTGGACCTGCTGGGCAAGACCATGATTTCCCCAGGCGACAAGGTCATTGTCGAGGGGCCAACGTTCCTGGCCACCATCCAGTGCTTTCGCCTGTACGGCGCGGAGCTGATTTCTGCGCCGGTCGATGGCGACGGTGTGGACACCGACGCACTGGCCGCCCTGATGGCCGAACACAAGCCAAAGCTCGTGTACCTGATACCCACCTTTGGCAACCCCAGCGGCGCCACGTTGAGCCTGGCGCGCCGCAAAAAGGTGCTGGAACTGGCGGTGCAGCACAACACCCTGGTGGTGGAAGACGACCCCTACGGTGACCTGTACTTTGGCGAAGCCCCACCGCCCAGCCTGCTCGCGCTGAGTGCCCAAGTACCCGGTAGCCGCGAGCTGCTGGCCCATTGCGGCAGCCTGAGCAAAGTGCTGAGCCCCGGGCTGCGCGTGGGCTGGATGATTGCCCCCCCCGAACTGCTGGCCAAAGCCACCATGTGCAAACAGTTCTCCGATGCGCACACCAGCACCTTTGCCCAAGCCACCGCCGCGCAATACCTGAAAGCCGGGCGCATGCCCGCCACGCTGGCCCACGTGCGGCAGGTGTATGCCAGCCGTGCAAATGCCATGGGCGACGCGCTGCGCACCGAGCTGGGCGATGCCATCAGCTTCGTTCAGCCAAAAGGCGGCCTGTTCGTGTGGGCCAAACTGACTGGGGCAGGCGGTGCCGTGGCCGATGGCGGCGTGCTGGCCAAACGTGCCATCGAGAAAAACGTGGCCTTCGTGCCCGGTGCCCCGTTCTTCGCTGGTCAGCCCGACCACGCCACGCTGCGCCTGAGCTTTGCCACCGTGGGTGAAGACAAAATCCGCGAAGGCGTGGCCCGCCTGGCCCAGGCCGTTCGCAACTGAACGTTCCCATCAGACAAGGACATCCCCCATGCGCGGTAACTTTGGCGCCATTGCCCTGATTTTTCTGGGTACGTTTTTCTTGCTCTCCAACCTGCACATCATCGACATCAGCCTGGTCGAGGTGTTTCGCATCTGGTGGCCCGCCATCCTCATTGCGGTGGGCATCAGCATGTTTTTTACCAACCGGAACGATCGGGGCGACAAGTCCTGAAGCCCTGCGCCCACCACAGGCGTGCCCGCATGCCCATTTCCGTGGTGTACCCCGTGGTCACGCTGTGGATGTGCCCATCTGGTGTCAGCACCACCCAGGCTGGCACCACGCCCAGCCCGTAGCGGCTCATCCACTCGCCGTGTTCGTCAACCAGCGCCGTCCAGGGCAGGGCGCGTTGCGCCATGACCTGTTGCACCGCCCCAGCAGGGCCTGAGCGGTAGGCCACCGTCAGCACCGGCCAGTCAGCCGCCACGCGGGTGACCGATGTTTCTTCCACCTTGCAGTACGGGCACCATTGCGCCCACACGTGCAACGCCACGGCGCAACCCGCAACCTGAGGGGGCAGGCCCTGGCGCCAGCGGGCCAGGTCCCAGGCGGGCAACTGTTCAAACCCCAGGCCGTTGCCAGCCACGCGTACCGCAGGCAACGGCACGTCAGGTGCCAGCCCTTCAGGCACTTGCCGTGTGCGCCAAGCCCCCACCAGCGCAAACGCCAGCAACGCCATCAGCAGCGTGACCAGGTGCTGGCGCCAGGTGCGCAGCCACCACAACCACATGCGTTCAGGCAGGGGCTTGGTCATCATCATGCGGGCCGCTTGCCCAGCAGCTGGTTCAACGCACGGATCTGCGCCTTCAAGTCCCCACCGACCAAATCTGCCAGCGACTGGTCAGCCTGGCCGGCTGGCAGCTTGGCCTGTGCCAGGCGGGTGTTGAGTTCGTCCATCGACACCCCAGCCACTAGGGCCAACGTGGGCAGCGGTGCGTGCGCCAAGGCCGCAATGGGGGCCGCAAAGGGCGGGCCAGACTGCTGCTTGCCAAACGATGCAAAACTGCCCGCCAGCACCAAGGCAAACACCGCCATCACGGCCAGGCTGCGGCGCTGCTGGAAGTAGCGTTTGAACGCCATGCTGTTGACCAGCACGTGCAGCACCACCCCGGCCACCATGGCCCAACTCAACCACTCGTGCGCCACCTTGTTCAGCCCGCTGTCGAGGTGAAAGAACATCAGCACCCCGGTCACGGCAGACAGCGCAAACGCGCCGATGACGAGCGGGGTGATCCAGTTGCGGTGTGGGTTCAGGTTCATGTCAGTACCGCCCGGCCGTTCCGAAGGTACTGACAGCCCCCTCAGGGGGCAGCGAACATAGTGAGCGTGCGGGGTGTTTCACTTCAGGCCTCTTGCAGTGTGTAAAAGGCCAGTGTGCTGCGCCAGTTTGAAGAAGCCTGAACCCGTTGTGTCGGCCACGTAAAGTTGCTTGAATAAGGGTTTTCCCTGGGGTTGGCGTGAGGTGTTGGCGTCAGGCAAACAGTTCCAGCAGCCGGTCCAGCCCGCCTTCGTTGATGGCCACGCGCGCCTGCTCGCGCACGGCAGGCTTGGCGTGGTAGGCCACCGACAGGCCCCCTGCGTCCGAGCAGGCACGCATCATGGGCAGGTCGTTGGCGCCGTCGCCAATGGCCATGCACTGCGCGGGGCTCACACCCATCAGAGACGCCACCTCCAGCAACGTGCGGCGCTTTTCGGCGCCGTCGCAAATGTCGCCCCAGGTCTGGTCAACCATGCGGCCGGTCAGCGTGCCGCAGTTGGGGCCAGCGGCCACTTCCAGCACGTTGGAGCGGGCAAAGTCCAACCCCAGCCGGGCCTTGATGCGGTCGGTGAAAAACGTGAAACCGCCCGACACCAGCAGCACCTTCAAGCCCGCAGCCTGCAGGGCCGACACCAGCTTTTCAGCACCGGGGTTGAGTTGCAGCCGGTGGGTGTAAACCTCTTCCATGTGCGCCACGGTCACGCCTTTGAGCAAGGCCACGCGTTGGCGCAGGCTGTCTTTGTAGTCGGTGATTTCGCCCTGCATGGCCGCCTCGGTGATGGCGGCCACCTCGGCCTTGCGGCCAGCGGCATCGGCAATTTCGTCCACGCACTCGATGTTGATGAGCGTGGAGTCCATGTCAAACGCGGCCAGCTTGAAATCGCTCAAACGCAGCGGCGCGGCAATGCCCTGGACGACCAGGCCGGGGGCAGGGGTGAAAAAGTTGCTCATGTTTTTAAGATGAATTTTGCGATTTAAAAAGTGCTTTTCCGCTTGATTGAAGGCATTCATTGCTATCGAAATATCAACGATATTGGTTGCATTTCGAATGCGCGGTTGGCCCCAATTGTCCACATTCAAGCCATCGCGTCAGGCGACGCATGGCCACCGGCTCGGCTGCATGGCCCATACACGCCACATGCACACCTGAACGGGCGCTGTGGCATCCTTTGCGCATGGACAGC
>JACCDS011217795.1_pt1 | contig 22000 bp, 17 predicted proteins | sample 7446441 | NCBI WGS metagenome assembly JACCDS01 (sample SAMN15323445, study PRJNA562643) | freshwater metagenome | isolation source: river surface water | place: USA:Blue River Watershed | collected 2017-08-17 | reverse complement strand
GACCGTGAATTCGTATCGTCGCTCGCCACGCGCATCCTTGAAGTCAGGCAGGGCGAAGTGATCGATTTCCGCGGCACGTATGACGAATACCTTGTATCGCAAGGGTTGGAGTGACCGACAAGCTGGGGGCGTGATGGAAATCAAGACCATTGAATTCGACAAGCCTGCTGCCGATGGCATCAGCTGCGTCGCGTCGGCCTGGGCCAAGGTGCCGGAGCCGCTGACGCCGGCACAGCGTGCGCAGCTGAAGGATCGCGCGCGGCAACTGCTGAAAGAAAAAGGCGCGGTACTGGTCGCGCACTATTACGTGGACTCGGACTTGCAGGACCTCGCCGAGGAAACCGGCGGCTGCGTGTCCGACTCGCTGGAGATGGCGCGCTTCGGGCGTGACCATGAGGCCAGAACGCTGGTGGTAGCCGGCGTGCGTTTCATGGGCGAGACCGCGAAGATCCTGTCGCCGGACAAGACCATCCTGATGCCTGACCTCGATGCGACCTGCTCGCTCGACCTCGGCTGCCCGGTCGATGAATTCACCGCCTTCTGCGATGCGCATCCGGACCGCACCGTCGTCGTGTACGCCAATACCAGCGCCGCCGTGAAGGCGCGCGCGGACTGGATGGTGACGTCGTCCATCGGACTCGACATCGTGAAACACCTGCATGAGCAGGGCAAGAAAATCATCTGGGCGCCGGACCGTCACCTCGGCAGCTACATACAGAAAGAGACCGGCGCCGACATGCTGCTGTGGCAGGGTTCCTGCCTTGTGCACGATGAGTTCAAGAGCATCGAACTCGATTTGCTGCGTGCCGAGCATCCGAAGGCGAAAGTGCTGGTGCATCCGGAATCGCCGGCCTCGGTGGTGGAGCAGGCCGACGTGGTCGGCTCAACCTCGCAGCTGATTGCGGCCGCAGTGAATCTCGATGCGCAGGAATTTATTGTGGCGACCGACAACGGCATCCTGCACAAGATGCGGCAGGCTGCGCCGGGCAAGACGTTCATTGAAGCGCCAACCGCTGGCAACAGCGCCACCTGCAAGAGCTGCGCCCATTGCCCGTGGATGGCGATGAACGGGCTGCAGAATCTTATCGATGTGCTGGAAAACGGCAGCAATGAAATTCATGTCGATGCCGCGATCCGTGTGAAGGCAGTCAACTGCATCAATCGCATGCTGGATTTCGCGGCAGCGAAGAAAGCGAATGTGCGCCCGTCGTCAGATCTCGCGGCCGAGCAGGCGCTGTTTTCCGGCATCGGTCCGGCATGAGCACGCTGCAGAACCCATTCGCGCCTTTCGATGTGGCGCTTGCCGAAGCCTTCGAGGTAAATATTCGGGCTGCGCTGATGGAAGATATCGGCAGTGGTGACTGGACGGCGATGCTGCTGCCCGAAACCTCGCAAGTGAAGGCGAGGGTGGTGGTACGCGAGGAGGCCGTGCTGTGCGGCGCGCCTTGGTTCGAAGGCGCGATGGCACAGGTCGATCCGCGTATTGGCATAGAGTGGCACTTCGCCGAGGGCGATCTGATGCCGGCGAATGCCGAGGTGTGCCACATTGCCGGGCCGGCGAGATCGCTGATGACCGCCGAGCGCCCGGCGCTGAATTTCCTGCAACTGCTATCCGGCGTCGCCAGCGCAACCCGTGACTACGTGAGGCTGGTAGCAGGCACGCAGGCATCCATCCTCGATACCCGCAAGACGCTGCCGGGGCTGCGCCTCGCGCAGAAGTATGCGGTGCGCGTCGGCGGCGGCAAGAACCAGCGCCTTGCGCTGTATGACGGCATCCTGATCAAGGAAAACCACATCGCCGCTGCGGGCAGCATTCAGGCGGCGATGGAGGCGGCGCGCGCACTGAATGCGGGCGTGTCGATACAGATCGAGGTCGAGAATCTCGATGAATTGAAGCAGGCGCTTGATGCGGGCGCGACTTCCGTGCTGCTCGATAATTTCACGACAGCCATGATGCGAGAGGCCGTTGCAATGACGGCGGGAAGGGCTTTGCTGGAGGCTTCCGGTGGCGTCAATCGTGACAGCGTGCGTGCGATTGCGGAAACCGGCGTCGACCGGATCTCCATTGGCGCGCTGACCAAAGATCTGAAGGCGACGGATTATTCGTTGAGAGTGATCGAAAATCCACCGCAATGATCAACGCCGCGGCGGCAGCTTCCGTAATGGCGACAACACCGTCGGCAGCGCCTTTGGCAGGGTATCCGGAAAGTCCAGGCTGTAATGCAGTCCGCGGCTTTCCCTTCGTGACAACGCACTGCTGACGATCAGCGATGCCACCTCAACCAGATTCCTCAACTCCAGCAAGTCGCGCGTGATACGGAAATTCGCGTAGTACTCGTTGATCTCTTCCTTCAGCAGCGCGATCCGGTGCTGCGCGCGCTCCAGCCGTTTCGTGGTGCGCACGATGCCGACGAAGCTCCACATTGCGCGGCGCAGTTCGTCCCAGTTCTGCGTGATCACCACTTCTTCATCCGCGTCGGTGACACGGCTTTCGTCCCAGGCCGGTAGTGCCGGTGATGGCTGCTTCGCCTGCGCTTCGATATCCACCGCCGCCGCTCGTCCGAGCACCACGCATTCGAGCAGCGAGTTGCTCGCCAGGCGGTTTGCACCGTGTAGTCCGGTGTAGGCGGTCTCGCCGACGGCGTACAAGCCTTGAATATCGGTGCGGCCATGCAGGTCGGTCACGATGCCGCCACAGGTGTAGTGAGTGGCCGGCACAATCGGTATTGGCTGCTTCGTGATGTCGATGCCAAGTTCCATGCAGCGCGCGTAAATGGTCGGGAAGTGTTCCTTCAGGAATTCCGGCGACTTGTGGCTGATGTCGAGATCGACGTAGTCGAGGCCGCGCTTTTTCATTTCATAGTCGATTGCGCGTGCGACGATATCGCGCGGCGCGAGTTCCGCGCGTTCGTCATGCACCGGCATGAAGCGCTGGCCGGCTGCGGCACCTGCGGTTGCCGGCAGCTTCAGCACGCCGCCTTCGCCGCGCACCGCCTCGGTAATCAGGAAGGATTTCGCATACGGGTGGTACAGGCAGGTTGGGTGGAACTGGATGAACTCCATGTTCGACACGCGGCAGCCGGCGCGCCAGGCCATCGCGATGCCGTCGCCGGTGGCGGTGTCGGGGTTGGTCGTGTACAGGTAGACCTTGCCGGCGCCGCCGGTCGCCAGAACCGTCTGGTCGGCAGCGATGGTCATCACGTGATGACTGTTCACGTCTTGCACATACAGGCCGTAGCAGCGCGGCGCGCCGTTGCGGATGCCGAGCTTGTCGGTCGTGATCAGGTCAATCGCCATGTGCTGCTCCAGCAGCGTGATATTCGGGTGCTGCCGTACTTTCTCTTCGAGCGTCACTTGCACTGCATGACCGGTCGCATCAGCTGCGTGAATGATGCGCCGCTGGCTGTGGCCGCCTTCGCGGGTCAGGTGGAAGCCAAGTTCGGCGGTCTCGTCGCGCGTGAAGGGCACGCCCTGCGCAATCAGCCATTCGATCGCTTCGCGGCCTTGCGAAACTATGAAGCGGGTGGCACTCTCATCGCACAGGCCGGCACCGGCGACCAGCGTGTCTTTCACATGCTCTTCATGGCTGTCGTGCGAGTCGAGCACGGCGGCGATGCCACCCTGCGCCCAGTCGCTGGCACCGTCACGCAGCGCCCGCTTGGAGATCACGACCACCTTGCGATTTTGTGCAAGGTGGAGGGCGACGGACAAGCCGGCGAGGCCGCTGCCGACGATGGCGACATCAAATTTCATGGAGGGAGTATCTTGTTTTTCCAATCGGGCACTATAGGCCATTTGGCCGGGAATTGCTCCCGGCGCCGTGGAACCGGCGCTTCGTTATCCGTCAATTGGCCGGATGCTGAACGATCCGTTTGTTCGACCCGCCTCAAAGTCTGGATGAAATTGTCAATACCCCGCGACTTCTCAAGTATAATCTCCTTGACGTTGAGGCTCAGGTAGCAGTGGTGCAGTATCAGGCTGTAATTCCTTACTTGGTTGAGACGGACATTCGGCGGATCTTCCGCCTTAACCAGGGTCATCACCGATGACCCAATGAAAGGAAATGCAATGGCAACTGGTACTGTGAAATGGTTCAATGACGCAAAAGGTTTCGGTTTCATCACCCCAGAAGGCGGCGGCGCTGACCTGTTCGCGCACTTCTCGGCGATCCAATCGTCGGGCTTCAAGACCCTGCAAGAAAACCAGAAGGTTGAGTTCGACGTTGTCAGCGGCCCGAAAGGCCTGCAGGCTGCGAACATCAAGCCGGTCTAAGTCTTCGCCTTCAAGGCTTTGACCTGACTAAGTCCCCGCCCTGGCGGGGATTTTTGCTTTTGGAGCGTTCGCTCGGCTTCCGCCGTGGTCTACTTCTTCCGCCAATAGTCCGGCTGCGAAAATGCCCTGCGCAGGAAATCGACGAAGGCGCGTATCCGCAGCGGCAGGTGCTGGCGCTGGGCGAACACCGCGTAAATGTCGTTGCCGGGCGCTGCGAACTCATCAAGTACGGTCACCAGCTGGCCGCTTTCGAGTTCGGCGCCGACTTCCCACATCGAGCGCCAGGCCAGCCCCTTGCCGGCAAGCGCCCAGTCATGCAGCACGGCTCCGTCATTGCAGCCCATGTTGCCGCCGGCCTTCACGGTCAGGTTCTTGCCGTTCTGCCGGAAGGTCCAGCCGCGCTGGCTGCCGGCGCTCGAAAAGGCGAGACAATTGTGCCGCGACAGTTCGTCCGGCGTTGCCGGCCGTCCGTGCTTGCGCAGGTAGTCGGGCGACGCCACCACCACGCGACGGTTGTCGGCGAGCTTGATGCCGACCAGGCTGGAGTCGGACAGGTCGGCAATGCGGATCGCAATGTCCACGCCCTCGCCAATCAGGTCGACCACGCGGTCGTTCAGGTTCAGCGTCAGCGTGACGTCCCGGTGTTCGGCAAGAAATGAGGGTACCAGCGGCGCCACATGCTGGCGGCCGAAACCGGCCGGTGCTGATACGGAAAGATGCCCGCTGGGACGTGCGCTGCGCTCGGAAACTTCGGCTTCCGCATTCTCAAGATCCAGCAGGATCCGCTGGCAATGCTCGAGAAAGGCGAGGCCCTCGTTGGTCAGCGCGATCTTGCGCGTGGTTCGCTGCAGCAGCTTCACGCCAAGCCGCGCCTCCAGCGCGTCGAGCCGGCGGCCGATGACTGCCGGCGCAATGCCCTCAGCCCTGGCCGCTGCGGACAGGCTGCCACGCGCAGCGACATCGACGAAGGTGGAGATTTGCTTGAATTGATCCATGCGGGCTGGCATTTGTAACCAGAACGCAATGATAACGCGATTAGCCGATCAGATCTTGAACTTCAGAGTTAAAGCGACGCGATATAGGCGCGCAGTCCGGCCAGCAGCATTTCGATAGCGATTGCGGTCAGGATCAGGCCCATCAGGCGCTCGAACGCGGTCATCACCGCATCCCCCAGCACCCGCTGCAGCCTTTCGGCCGACAGCAGCACCAGCAGCCAGACCAGCGCTACCAGCGACAGCGAGGCAACGTACAGCCACATCGCCATCTCCGCCTGCGACGAGAACAGCAGCACCGTCACCAGCGCGGATGGCCCGGCCAGCGCCGGAATGGCCAGTGGCACGATCAGCGGCTCGGCGCCATTGCGTTCGGCGTCGCCGAAGATGCCGCCCGGTTGCGGAAAGACCATGCGCAGCGAGATAAGGAACAGGATCACGCCGCCGCCGATGCGCAGCGAGATTTCAGTCAATTGCAGGGCTTCGAGAAAATGGCGGCCGATGAACATGAACGACAGCAGCAAGACGAAGGCGATCAGGCATTCGCGCACCACCACGCGGTTGCGCCGTTCCGGCGCGACCTGCCGCAGCGTGCTGACGAACAGTGGCACGTTGCCGAATGGGTCGGTGACGAGCAGCAGCAGAATGAAGGACTGGAAGAAGCTGTGGGTCATGGCCGGGGGAAATCCGGTTCGAGTTACCATCCAAGCATAGTCCTTATTGCCCGACTTCTGGGGGAGTGAATGAATCACGCTTCGCATCGCATATCGCGCCGTCGTTTTGTGCTCGGCACCGTCGCCGCCGCCGGCGCACTGGTCATCGGCTGGAGTCTGCTGCCGCCGCGCCAGCGTTTGCACACCGACCCGCCGGCAGCGCTGCCCGACGCGAAGTTTCCGCTCAACGGCTGGGTGATGGTATCCGTTGACGGCCGGGTGACCCTGATGCTGGCCAAGAGCGAGATGGGGCAGGGCGTGATGACTTCGCTGGCCATGCTGGTCGCCGAGGAGCTGGATGTACCGTTGGCCGCGATCGATTTCATGCAGGCGCCGATCCGCAAGATCTATGGCGACGTAACGATCGCCGCCGAGGGTCTGCCCTTCCATCCGGAAGACCACGGCATGCTGAGGCGCGGCGCGCAATGGATGACACGCAAGCTGTTGCGCGAAGTCGGCGTGATGGTGACGGGCGGCTCGTCCAGCGTCAGGGACAGCTGGCAGCCGCTGCGCGAGGCGGGCGCGGCCGCGCGGGCGCGACTGGTGGCGGCTGCGGCGCAGGCGTGGACGCTGCCGGCGGCCGAATGTTCGACGCGCGCCGGTCGCGTCCTGCATCCGGGCGGGCGCTCGGCAAGCTATGGCGAACTGGCGGAGCGTGCCGCGGGTATCGGCGATGTGCCTTACCAGCTGAAGGATGTATCGCAGTTCAGGCTGATCGGTCTGCCGGTGCATCGCGTCGACGTGCCGGCGAAGGTGAATGGCAGCGCGCGGTTCGGCATGGATGTGCGCTTGCCGGGGATGCGCTACGCCATGCTCGCCATGTGCCCCGTATTTGGCGGCAGGTTGCGGGGCTTCGATGCTGCAAGCGTCGAACACTTGCCCGGTATCGACAAGGTCATGGTGCTGGACGCCGATCGTTCTGGTGCGCCCGATGCCGTGGCGGTGGTGGCTGACTCGCGCTGGCACGCGATGCAGGCGGTCGGGCAGCTTGCGGTATCGTGGGACGAGGGTGCGGCGGCGCAGGTGTCGTCAGGCGGCATCGTCGAAGAACTGCGCCGTGCGCTCGATGACGATGCCGGCTTTACTTACTACCGGCGCGGCGATGTCGATGCGCAGCAGGCGTCGAAGCAGGTTCGCGCCGAGTACCGCGTGCCTTTCGTCGCGCATGCGGCGATGGAGCCGCTGAACTGCACCGCGCTGTATGAACACGGCCGGCTGACGGTCTGGGCGCCAACGCAATCACCGTCTGTGGCCGTTACGGTCGCTGCGCGCGCGGCGAACGTGGACAGTGACGCGGTCGACTTGCAGGTGACGATGCTCGGTGGCGGCTTCGGACGTCGCCTTGACAATGACCTGGTTGCGCAAGCAGCGCAGCTTGCGCGCGCAATGGAAGGCCAGCCGGTGCAGTTGATGTGGACGCGCGAGCAGGATCTGGCGCATGACTTTTACCGTCCGGCAGCCGTCGCGCGGCTTCTCGGATCGCTGGCCGCTGATGGCCGCCTGCTCGGCTGGGAAACGAAGTCCGCTGGCGGGTCGCCGGTGCAGCCGCTGCTGCAGCGCGCGTTTGGCTTGCCTGTGGCCGGGCCGGACAAGGCGACCGTCGAGGGACTGTACGATCATCCCTACGAAATTCCGCATCAGAAGGTGGCGCATGTGATCGTCGATTCTGCCGTGCCGCTCGGCAGCTGGCGCTCGGTAGGGCACTCGCACAATGCGTTCTTCAAGGAGTGTTTCATCGATGAGCTCGCGCATGAAGCGGGCGCCGATGCGGTCGAATTCCGCCGCCGGCTGCTGGATGCGCACCCGCGTCAGCGCGCGGTGCTTGATGCCGCCGTGGCGCTGGCCGGTGAGGCCGGCGAAGGGCGGGCGCTGGGCGTCGCGTTGCACGATGCCTTCGGCAGCATCGTCGCCCAGGTGGCCGAGGTGTCAGTCGAGGGCTCCCGCATTCGCGTACACAGCATCAGCTGCGCGGTGGACTGCGGCATGGCCATCAATCCAGATGGCGTGATGCAGCAGGTGGAGTCATCGATCGCGTTCGGGCTGGCCAGCGCATTGAACGATGAGATTGTGGTCAGCAATGGCCGGGTGCAGCAATCGAATTTTCATGACTACCGGACGCTGCGGCTGCCTGACATGCCGGAAGTGCGGGTGACCATCGTTCCGAGCAGCGAGCCGCCCGGCGGCATGGGTGAGCCGGCGACGCCGCCGGTGGCGCCGGCGGTCGCGAATGCCGTGTTCAGGCTGACCGGCCGGCGCCTGCGCAGCCTGCCGCTGCGGCTGGATGCGGGCTGAGCGTTACCGCGCACGGTGTCAACGGACGATGCGGTAGCAGGGCTGGTAGTGCGAGCCCGGCAACTTCATCCGGCCCTGCTCGACGAAGGACGACAACAGCCTGTCCATTTGCTCCATGATCTCCGGCTCGCCGTGCAGTTCGAACAGCCCGTGCTGCTCGATCTCGCGTATGCCCTGCAGCTTCACATTGCCGGCGACGACGCCCGAGAAGGCGCGCCGCAGGTTGGCCGCGAGCTGGTGCGGCGGCTGGTTGCGATGCAGGTCCAGCGTGCGCATCGCCGCATGGCTGGGTAGGAAAGGCCGCTGGAATTCTGCGTCCACCTTCAGTCGCCAGTTGAAGTAGTAAGCATCACTGTGATGCCGGCGGTACTCGCGCACCTGCTGGGTACCTTCACGGGCCAGTTGCGCGACCTGCGCCGGATCGTCGATCACGACCTGATAGAGCTCCTGTGCTTTCGGGCCCAGCGTCGCACCGACAAATTCATCGATCTGCGTGAAGTAGGCTGCCGATTCGGCCGGGCCGGTGAAAATCAGCGGGAAGGGCATCTCGCGGTTGTCCGGATGCAGCAGGATGCCCAGCAGGTAAAGGATCTCTTCGGCCGTACCGACGCCGCCGGGGAAGACCACGATGACATGACCGGCACGGACAAAGGCTTCAAGCCGTTTCTCGATATCGGGCAGGATCACCAGATTGTTCACGATGGGGTTGGGCGACTCGGCTGCGATGATGCCCGGCTCCGTAAAGCCCAGATAACGTCCGGTGCCGATGCGCTGCTTCGAATGACCGATGGTGGCCCCCTTCATCGGGCCTTTCATGGCGCCCGGACCGCAGCCGGTGCAGATATCCAGCTCGCGCAAGCCCATCTGGTAGCCGACGCGCTTGGTGTATTCATATTCGACGCGCGAGATCGAATGGCCACCCCAGCACACCACCAGGTTAGGCGACAGGGTGCGCTGCAGCACGCCGGCATTGCGCAGGATATGAAACACGAGGTCGGTGACTGCGACGCCATCATGCTGGTCACGCTGATCCTGCAGCTCCAGTTCGGCGCTGGTGAACAGGATGTCGCGCAGTACCGCGAACAGGTGCTCACGCATGCCGAGGATCATCTTGCCGTCGACGAATGCGCCGGCCGGTGCATTTTTCAATTCAAGCTTGATGCCACGCTCGCGATGGACGATGCGAATGTCGAAATCCGGATAGGCCTCCATCAGCGCCTTGCCATCATCCATGTAGTCGCCCGAGGCCAGTACCGCCAGCGCGCAATTGCGGAACAAGGAGTGCAGGCCGGTATGGCTGTTATCCAGCAGCTTTGCAATCTCCTGTCGGGACAGGACTTCCAGCTTGCCTTCAGGGGAAACCAGACTATCGATAACCGGATATTTCATCGAATACATTCGTTTGATGACAATACAACACATCTTACCTTGTTATTTTTAGACGGCTTTCGGGGGGGGGGCTGGCGGCAATCCTTCCAGTCAGGAAACTCAACTGCCGACCATGTTGATTTTGGTCAACATAGGGTCGCGTGAAACCCAACGCTCAGCTCATGCCATCGGGCATGTGATCGGCTAACCTTGCGAGGATACCAATCTCTCAGGGTCGGGCGAGTCGATGACAATTACCACGAACGGAGCGGACATTCCGGGCATGGCGCATCCAGATCACCCGGGGCAAGGCAGCGATGGCGAATTCGAAAGAATCGCCGCGACCAGCCCGGACATCATCTTCATTTTCGATGCCGATGCCGATCGTGTGGTGTATTGCAACGATAGGATTTCGGAGGTGCTTGGCTGGACGCCCGATGAGTTCAAGTCGCGCCACATCCGCGGCGAACAGCACTTCATTCACCCGGACGATCATGCGGCATTTTCGGACTGGCTCGGCGAGGCGCTGTCGGCGCACGGCGACGAGGTCTACGAAAATCAGCTCAGGTCGCGTCATGCCGATGGCAGCTGGCGCTGGTTGCGCCTGAGGGTGGCGGCGTTCAGGCGTGACGCGAACGGGCGGGTCCGGCAACTGATAGGCAACGCCTCCGACACCAGCGAACAGGTGACGGCGCAACAGGCATTGCGCCGCCAGACGGATATTTTGCAGCTGATCATCAATAGCATGTGCGAAGGCGTGATCGTGTGCGACGCCGAGGGCGAGCTGCTGCTGGTCAATCGCTCGGCGGAAAGGCTGTTGAAACTGGGCGAACCGCTGACCCGGCTGTCACAGCTCAGGGAAGTGCACACGCATGGCGAGGATGCTCGCTCCGGCTTGCGCGTCTGGCACCAGCATCCGCTGTCGCGCTCGCTGCAGGGCGAGAAAGTGGATGATTACGAACTGTCGCTGTATGACCGGCGGCGCGGCCTGGCCGCCACGCTGAGCCATTCGTCGGCGCCGTTGCTCGATGCCGCCGGACAGATCGTGGGCGCGGTCGACGTCTTCCGCGACGTGACCGACAGTCATCGTGCGCTGCAGGAACTGCAAAGGGCGGAAGAGCATTTCCGCTTGCTGGTCGAGGGCACGACCGATTATGCGATCTTCATGCTCGATCGCGATGGCATTGTGGTCAGCTGGAATCCGGGTGCCGAGCGCATCCTCGGCTTTCGCAAGGACGAGATCCTCGGCCGCAATTTCTCACATTTTTTTACTACCGAAGATCAGGCGCGCGGCGAACCGATGCGCCAGCTGGGACAAGCCGCGCTTGACGGGCGCTCCGAGGAAGACAGCTGGCGTGTGCGCAAGGACGGTCAGCGCTTCTGGTGCACCGGCGTGCTGGGTGCGCTGCATGACGCCAGTGGCAAGGTCAAGGGTTTCGTCGAGATCATGCGCGACAACACTGAGCGCCGGCTGGCCGAGCAAAATGTATTCTTCCACGCGAACCATGATCCCTTGACCGGACTGGCCAATCGGGCGCGCTTCCTCGAAAAGCTGTACGAAGCGCTGCTGAACGCGGACCGCGACGACTCCGGTTGCGCGGTCTTGCTGCTCGACCTCGATCGATTCAAGGCTGTCAACGATACGCTCGGTCATCACGCCGGCGACCAGTTGCTGCGACTGGTCGCCGAGCGCCTGCTGAAATGTGTGCGCGAAACCGATACGGTGGCGCGCATTGGCGGCGATGAATTCGTCTTCATACTGACGCGCCTGCGCTCGCAGGCGGCGGCCGAATTGGTCGCCGAAAATATCTTGCGCGAGCTGGCGCAGTCCTGCGACATCGACGGGCATGCCGTCAATACCGGGGCCAGCGTCGGCATCGCTTTCTATCCGCAGGACGGCAGCGAAGCAGGGGACTTGCTGCAGAAGGCCGACCTGGCGATGTACCGCGCGAAGGCCACCGGCCGCAATCGTTTTCGCGTGTTCTCGCCGGTGATGCTGTCCGAGGCGCAGCAGCGGCAGCGCCTGGAAGAGCAGGTACGCACCGCGATCGCGCAGGGAGAATTCGAACTGGCCTTCCAGCCGCAGGTCGATTTGCAGACCATGGAGATCACCGGCGCCGAGGCGCTGCTACGCAGCCGCACCGAGGCGCTGCAGCCGATACCGCCGAGGCAGATCATCCTGCTGGCCGAGGAGGCCGGCCTCGTCGCCGAGCTTGGCGACTGGGTACTCGACGCCGCGTGCCGGCAGCTCGCCGATTGGCGCGAGCGGGGTCTGCCGGATTTCAGGATGGCAGTCAATGTGACGCCGGCTCACCTGATGATGCCGGGCTTCGTCGAATCACTGCGCGACCTGCTGCGGCGCTACCAGATACCGCCGCAGTGGCTGGAGCTTGAGGTCACCGAGGGCGCACTGGTCAGTGCCAGCGAGTGCGACAGCGAGGTCATGGATGCGTTGAAGGCGATAGGCGTGGGCATCAGCATCGATGACTTCGGCACCGGCATGTCGACGCTTTCCTACCTGAAGCAGTTTCCGGTCGACACACTGAAGCTGGATCCGGCGCTGATCCGCCATCTGCCGCGCGACACTGAAGATGGCGCGATCGTGTCGGCTGTCATCAAGTTGGCGCGCGACCTGCAGATCCGCGTGGTCGCCGAGGGCGTCGAATCATCCGAACAGCTCAATTACCTGCGCACCACAACCTGCGATACGGCGCAAGGCTTCCTGTTCAGCGAGCCTGTGCGAGCCGACAAATTCGAGCAGCTGCTGCAGAACCGCAAACAGCCGGGGCAAATATTTCATTAAGGTCGGCGGGTGGCTTCATCACCCGTACTGCAGCCCGGGCGCAACTGTGCGTGTCTCGCGCACGCAAAACGTTTCGCGATGCTGGTCGATGCCGACGACTTCTTCCGCGCGGCACGCGACGCCATGCGTGGCGCGCGGCACAGCATCTTCATCCTGTCCTGGGACATCGACAGTCGCCTGCGCCTGCGGCCCGGCGGCGCCGCCGACGGTTATCCGGAAGCGCTGGGTGACTTTCTTTCCGCCCTGCTGCATGAGCGGCCCGCCTTGCAGGTGTGGCTGCTTAACTGGGATTACGCGATGCTGTACGCGTTCGAGCGCGAATGGTTGTCGCCGCCGCTGGGCTGGGCGCCGCAACGGCGGCTGCATGTCGGCACCGATAACTCGCACCCAGTGGGCGCTTCGCATCACCAGAAGATCCTGGTGGTCGACGACGCGATCGCCTTCGTCGGCGGGCTCGACCTGACCGGCGCGCGCTGGGATACGCGTGAACACCTGCGCGTGCATCCGTTGCGGATTGATCGCGACGATAGCCCGTATCCGCCCTTTCATGACGTACAGGCGGCCGTCGACGGGGATGCCGCGGTCGAACTGGGCAAACTGTGCCGCGAACGCTGGCGACGTGCGACCGGCAGTCTGCCCGCTGCCGGGCAGCGTGGCGCGGAACGCTGGCCTGACTGGCTGGCACCCGACATCGTCGATGTTGACGTCGCGATCTCGCGCACCGAGCCGGCCTATGCCGGTCGCGCAGGCTTGCAGGAAATACGGCAGCTGCATCTGGATGCGATCATGGCCGCACGCGATGCGCTGCTATTCGAAAACCAGTATTTCACGTCGGGACTGATTGCCGATGCGCTGTCGGCCCGGCTGTCGGAGCCGGACGGACCCGAGGTGGTCATGATCAGCCCGCGCCGGCAAAGCGGCTGGCTCGAAGAGGCGACCATGGGCGTGCTGCGAGCGCGGCTGCACGCGAAGCTGCGCAAGGCCGACGGGAGCGGCCGGTTCCGGCTGCTGTGTCCGGTGCTGGGCGATCAGGACGGCGCGGACCTGAACGTACACAGCAAGGTCTTGTTTGTCGACGAGCGGCTTTGTTCGGTCGGCTCGGCCAATCTGTCGAGCCGCTCGATGGCTTGCGATACCGAGTGCAATCTCAGCGTTGAAGCCGTCGGTGCGCAGGCGCCACGTGTCGCCAGCGCGATCGCACGCCTGCGCGCGCGGCTGCTGGCCGAGCATCTGGACAGCCAGGTCGAGCAGGTGCTTGAGGCCTGCCGGCAGCAGCGCAGCCTGTCGGCTGCCATCGATGCACTATCGCATCCGCCAAGGCGGCTGCAGGATTTTGAGCCGCTGCTCGTTCCCGAGCTTGACGCGCTGATTCCGGAGCAGGCGATGTTCGATCCTGAGCGACCGATCGACCCGCAGCGCATGGTCGCGCAGTCGTTGCCGAAAGAAAGTCATGCATCGCTGCCATTGCGCATCATCGCGCTGGTGCTGGTGATGCTGGTACTGGCCGGTCTCGCGCTTGCGTGGCGTTACACGCCGCTGCACCAGTTGCTGAACCTGCCGGCATTGATCGCGGTCGCTCAGCGCTTGCAGCAACTGCCGTTCACGCCCCTGCTGGTGGTGGCCGCTTATGTGATTGCCTGCCTGCTGATGATGCCGCTGATGCTGCTGATCGCCGCCACCGGCCTGGTGTTCGGGCTGATGCCGGGCGCCTTGTATGCGCTGGCCGGCACGCTGTGCGCCGCGGCCGCAGGCTACGGCGTCGGCGCGGCGCTCGGGCGCGATCTGGTGCGGCGGCTGCTCGGCCGCCGCATTCATCGCCTGTCGCGGCGCGTCGCGCGGCGTGGCTTGATCGCGATGATCGTGATCCGCGTGCTGCCGATTGCGCCGTTTGGCGTCGTCAATCTTGTCTGTGGTGCGTCACAAATCCGGCTGCGTGATTACCTGCTCGGCACGGCGATCGGGATTGCGCCCGGCATACTCCTGACGACGGCCTTCGCGCACAACCTCGCGCTGGCGATACGCCGTCCCAGCCAGCAGACTCTCGGCATTCTGCTGATCGTGGTGCTGCTGCTGACCGGTTTCGCGCTGGCGATACGGCGGCTGTTGCGGCGGCAGGGAAACGCGCGGTGAAGCTCGCATCGTCTTCGCCCTGGCCGCTGACGATAGCGACATGGAACATCCACGCAGGCGTCGGCAGCGACGGCCGCTTTGCACCGGCGCGGATCGCCGCCGTGCTGCGTGAGATCAACGCCGACATCGTCGCGCTGCAGGAGGTACCGCTCGGCGGCGTGAACTGGCCCAATCTGTTGCCGTTGCTTGAAACGGCAACGCAATGCGTGGGCGTCGATGGCTACACCTTCAGCGTCAGCGGGCGTCGTTTCGGCAATGCGATCCTGTCGCGCTATCCGGTGGTCTGCACGCGCCGCATCGACATTTCATTCGGCAGCCGCGAGCCGCGCGGCGCGCTGGACGCTGACATTTACTGTCACGGCCACCGGCTGCGCGTGATCGCGACGCATCTCGGCCTGAACGCGGCCGAGCGTCACGCGCAGGTCGAAACGCTGCTGCAGGCATTCGACACCGAGACGATGGGGGTGATCCTGATGGGCGACGTGAACGAATGGTTCGTCTGGGGCAGGGTGCTGCGTGTTCTGGTGTCGCACTTCCAGTCCGTGCCCGCGCCACGTACCTTTCCATCACGCCTGCCGCTGTTGGCGCTGGATCGCATCTGGATACGGCCGCGGCACCGGCTGGTGCGGGTGCATGCGCATCGCAGCGACACAGCGCGCATCGCGTCGGACCATCTGCCGCTGGTAGCGTGGATAGGCGATTGAGCTTGCCGGACTCAGACCGCTCGGCGGACCGGCTGATAGTGCTCGGTAGGTGCGGCAAGCGCCGCTTCGACCGCATCGACGATGCCTTTCGCTGCCGGGTCAAAGCTGTACGGTTCGACCATCATGCGCGAACGCTGACCGTAGGCTTCGCGCAGCGCATCGTTCGACAGCAGCGTGGCTGCGGCATCGGCCCAGCCATCGAGTTCAAGCTCGCGCACGAGGCCGTTCCTGCCGTCGACCACCAGTTCACCTGCCACGCCCGCATGCGGCGACACGATCACCGGCAGGCCGGCCGCGCAGGCTTCATTGGCGACCACGCCCCAGACGTCAGCCTCGGTCGGGAAAAGAAAGACCTTCGCCGACTGGTACAACGCCGGCAGGTCCCTCTGCGCGGCGAAGCCGTTGAAGGCGACGCTGAGCTTGTCTGCGTGCGCGCCGGCCATCGCGCGCAACGAGGCTTCCATGCTGCCCGAGCCGACGAACAGCAGCCGGGTCTTGCGCATCAGCAGGTCGGCGCTGCGCGCGGCCACTTCAATCGCGAACTCCGGCCGCTTTCCCGGCTCCAGCCGGCCACAGAAAATGAAATCGTGGCGTGCGTCGGTCGCAGGCAGCGGCGTTCTGAATCGCTCATTGTCCGTGCACAGGCAGGAGCGAAAGCAAGCCGGACGCGGCACGCCGTAGCTTGCGTAGAGCGCGAAGCCGCCATCGCTGGCCGCAATCACGGCCTTCGCGCGCCGGTAAGCAAGGCGCCGCAGCGCGAGATGAAGGCGGCTCAGGCCTTGTTCGGATTTCAGCGTGCCGTCCGTCATCGGCACATAGGGACGGCGATGCAGCGCGCACCAGGCCATCGCGAACAAGTGCGTGGGATTGAAGCCGTTGCCGATCACGACATCGGGGGAAAAGCGCGACAGAGCGGGCCAGACATCCGGATTGTTGTGAATGTAGCGGCCATGGACGGTCGTGATCCTGTCGTGCAGGTAGACATGATCGAACTGCATGGCCGGCAAGTCCCACAAGCGGTTCGGCTCGCGCCGGCAACAGAAGATCACCTGCAGCTGCAGGCCGGGCGTGGCGGCGACACGGTTGAAGACGGGTATGCGATACGGGGGCGGTTCGTTAACGACCAGCGCGAGTTTGGGCATCGATCAGTTCCACGGGACGAGGAGAGGGCAGGGATGCGAGCGCCTCATCGTAGATGCGCATCAGGGTCTCGTAATTGCGCTCCGGCGTGTAATGGGCGAGGTAGGCCTGATATGCCTCCATGCCCATGCGCCGCATTTCTTCCGGATGGGTTTGTGCGTAGTCGATGGCCCAGGCCAGATCTTCCGCATCGCCGGGCGCGACCAGCAAGCCATTTTTTCGGTGTTCGATGATTTCTCGCAGACCGCCCTGGCGGCTGGCGATGACGGGCGTGCCGCATGCAAAAGCCTCGATTGCAGCCAGCCCGAAACTTTCGATGCCGGTGCTGGGCATCACGAGAAAGGCGGCGCCGCCGATTTTCTGGCGCAGCGTGGCGCCGTTGGCAAAGCCGCCGTAGCGCAGCCCGGCGCTGTCCTCGACCAGCGCTTGCAACGGCCCCTTGCCGTACACGTCGATCTGCACCCCGGGCAACCGCTGCATTGCACGCGCCAGCGTCTCCAGTCCTTTTTCCTGCGACAAGCGCCCGATGAATACGCCGCCTTGCCGGACCTCCCACGCCGGCACGCCGCACGACTCGACGAAGTTGGGCTTGATGCTCATGCGCTCGGTGGGCAATCCGCCCTCGGTGAAGATGTCGCGGCACATCCGGTTCAGCACGATGTAGCGACTGACGCGATGGCGCCAGGTACCGGCGACCCGGTGCAGCGCAAGCATGCCTGCGGTCACGGCGGTTTGCGGCAGGGAATCGCGGTAACAGCGGTGCATCACGCCGCGCCAGGGCCAGTGCCCCACGCAATCCATGCAACTGTGTCCGTTCCGGATCAGCATCGCCTGCGGGCACACAAGACGAAAATTATGCAGTGTCTGCACAACGGGAACTTGCAGCTGTGCGGCGATGCCGTACAGCGACGGCGAGATCAGCGGGAAGGTATTGTGCGCGTGGATCAGGTCGGGCCGGAAGCCGCATTGCAGGCGGTCGATTTCTTCGACGGTGCGGCGCGACCAGAGGGTGTCCATGGCGGCGCGCCAGCGCGGCATGCGGCTGATATCCGCATTGTCGCGCCGGTAGAGCAGTACCTCATGCCCGTGTTTGCGCAGCAGTGCGAGCTCGGCATCGACCACGGTATCTTCGCCGCCGCGGTAGTGGTAGGCATTGTGAGCAACCAGAATCTTCATCCGCGCTGATGCTAGGCGTGCGGTGGATTGGCGCGATGCGCACCGTCAATCGCGCGGCATTCGCGCAAGCAGAATGGCATCCAGCGTCTCTTTCGCGTCGGCCTGCCATTCGCCGCCGAGCGCGATCGCCTGCTCGGCCACGGCCAGCGCCTGCTCCAGCTTGCCTTGTTGCTGCAGGACAGTGGCGAGATTGTTCAGCGCGGCGACGCTGTCCGGATGCGCATCGGCGGCGGCACGGAACGCTTGCTCGGCCTGCCCGATATCGCCATTTGCGTGCCTGGCATTGCCAAGGCCGATCATGAGCAGCAGGCTGTCTGGCCAGCGCTGCAAGGCCTGCTCATACCAGCGGACCATGGCCGCCGGCGTCGCAAACTTTTCCTGCTGCGCGAGCGCCGTTTCCATTGCCTGACGGCTGCTGGCCAGCGGCAGCTGTCCGGGCGGCAGCACCAGCATCGCCCAGTGAGCAGAACGCGCCCAGGTATGGCCGAAGGTACGCATGCTCATCACCTCCCGCTGCGTGACGCCGGAGCGCAGGGTCAGCTCGCTGCTATCGAGGTCGTAGCCCACCAGTACCGCATAGTGCCAGCGCGGCGCGATCGCGAGACCGAGGTTCTGCAGCACGATGACGGGGCGACTGGCGGCGACCTCGGCCAGCAGGCCATCGAGCGTCTGCGGTGCGGGGATCGCCAGCGCGCCCTGGCGCCGCGCACCGGCCAGCATCTCGGCTTGCAGCGAACCTTCGCGTGCCGGCAGGTAGACCTGTTGCTCCAGTCGGCGCAGGTCAGCCGGAAAACCGGCCGCCGCCAGCGCCGTGGCCAGTGAGGCCGGCCCGCATTGATGGGCGTCCTGCGGAAAGAAAGGCGTAGCCGTCAGCTCTGCTCGCGCCGGGAGAGCGCGCATTGACACCGCGGATGGACGCAGGGGTGTCGCACAGCCCGACAGCAGACCGGATGCCAGCGTGATTAGCATGGCCAGCGCCGGCAGGCACCGGCGTACGCTCGGCATCAGCGCTGCGCCCGAGTGAACGGGAAAATTTTCGTGAAGCCCAGGATGTCGGTAATAAGCAAAATGATGAAGATCAGGCCAACCGTGCCGAAAAAGTCGCCGCCGGCGGGCAGGCGGTCGATCCGGTCTGACAGACTGGCCAGTTCCTGGTCAGTCAGCGCCGCGACACGCTGCCGTGCTTCATCCGTATTCACGCCCATGTTTTGCAGCTGGCGGGCAACGTCGTCACGCGACAGCGCTGCGTGAATTTTTTGCTCGTAAGCCTGTCGGCTGCTGGTGGTCGCCAGTGCTTCGGTGCCGATCAGGGCGGCCTGTGCCGGCGCACTGATGGCGACCAGATTCAAGACTAAAACCAGCGTGTAAACAATAGCTTGACTGAAGTTTTTCATCAGGATTCTCCGAATTTTCTCAAGTGAGTTGTGAGGATTGGGATGGCTTTGCCATGCGGAAGTTGGCAGTGTTTCAGGATTGATGAGGCTTGATTTGATGCATCACAAATTTCCGAAAGAACAAGGTGATGATCGGCTGAAGCATGCTTCTCGAGACGCATAATTTGTATTATGTAAAATGTAGGGTACGACTAAAAATGCCTTGCCGTGCAGGCTGGCCTTATTTTCGCGACCGGCCTTCCCGAACCGGCTGTTCGACGATCAGCCCCGCGATCATCGACAGTTCGGACGCAATCACATTCAGCACATCATCCGACGAAATGATGCCGAACAGACTGCCGGCACGGTTCACGACTGGCAGCCGGCGCACGTTCTTGCCGCGCATGACGCCCAGCGCCTCGCTCAGGCTGGCGTCCTCCTGCACTGTCGTTACCGGCATCGACATCAGGTCGGATGCCGTAAACAGCTTGGGGTCCACGTCCAGCGCCAGCGTCTCGACCAGAATGTCGCGGTCGGTAAGTATCCCGACGGGAACTCGCGCGCCTTCCTGCTGGCTGTCCAGCACCACGACGTCACCGACATGATGCCGGCGCATCAGCGATGCGACCTCGGCAATTGGCGTGTCCGGCCCGCAGCAGATCACATTCAGATTGGCGTAATCCCTGACCAGCATGTTGCCTCCGAAAGTTGACAGTGCATCAGCATGGGAACACCATGGCGATGAAAGGAGTGTCTTATGCAAACGGAATTCAGTCTGGAACGTATCGCTCGCCTGGTCTCTGATCTTGAGCAGGAACTGGCCGCGGCCCCGCCCGGCTCACCCAAGGTCGACGCGCTGCGCGCCGAGATCGATGTGTTGAAACGTACTCTAGCCAGCCCCGACGGCACAACGCCGGAATTGACAGAGCAGCTACATGGCGTGCGCAGTCGCTTGAATGACGTCGTCGCCAGCGTCGAGGGCGAAGCGCTGAAGGACACCCCCTATCTGGTGGAGATCGGCAGGATTCTCGGTCTGGTCTGAATCTGTCAACGATGCCTTACATGCCTTACACACCATCCCGGCCCTGAGCCGGGATTGTTTTTTCCGTCCGACGCGCAACTTTCCTTGCTGCTCCCCTGTCCTATCCCGAGCTTCACCTCCCCGATCCCACGACTACTCATGCCCAATTTTTCATCGCTGTTGTCCGTCATCGCGCAGAGCCTGAAGAATGCGCGGCTGCGCGCCGCCCTGTTTGGATTGCTGTTACTGTCGGCGGTCATCATTTCGATCGAGGGCGCGCCCAAGCTGCTGCCACTGTCGAATGTCGTCTACAGCCAGGATGTGTCACTGATCACCACGCTGCCGGCGCAGCGCGAACGACTCGACTACCTGCTGATTGCGCAACCGACATCGGAATCGCCGCGCTATGTCATCAAGTTCAAGGACCAGACCAAGCTGCTGTCAGTCAAGGTGCCGAACTCGACCCATGTGAACCTCGAACGCGAGGTGCTGCTGAAAAACGGCATTCCGTATGCGATTGCACAGCCGGGCTGGCTGATGTCGAATCCCGATGTGCTGCAAGATCAGGAGGCCGGGCAAAGTTTCGGGGCAGCGGCCGGTTCTTTCCTTGCGCATAACGCGATCGGCATCCTGCTGCTGGTGCTGATGGGCGTCGCCTTGAAGAAGAATATGCCGGGCCTGGGTTCATCGACCACCGTGATCCGTCCCGACAAGCTCAAAGGCAGCATGGAGGACCTGGTCGGCATGGAGGACATCAAGCGCGAAGTCGCGCATCTGGAGTCGATGATCGAGAATCGCGAGCTGTACAAGTCACACAATATCGACAAGCCATTCAACGTGATGCTGACCGGCCCTGCCGGTACCGGTAAGACCAAGCTGGCCGGCTATCTGGCCAAGAAGCTGAATATTCCGCTGATCCAGGCATCCGGCTCCGGCCTCGAATCGGGATTGGTCGGCGGCGGCTCGAAGGCGCTGAACGCAATCTACAAGAAGGCGGTTGCGCAAGGTCGCTGCCTGATCTTCCTCGACGAAGCGCAGTCATTGTTCATGCCGCGCGGGCGTGGCGAACGCAAGTGGGATGATGATACCGCCAACACCCTGCTCGGCCTGCTTGACGGCATCAAGAGCGACGAAGGCCGTGGCGTGATCTGGGTGGTTGCGTCCAATTTCGATGATGCGAACAGCGAGATGGACGAAGCCATGCTGCGTCGCTTCGCAGTCAAGATCAATTTCCGCCTGCCAAACAAGGCCGAACGGCGCGAATTACTCGACGTGTTCCTGCGCCGCAAGGATCCGGCGGTGGTGGACCGCGACAAGCTGAATCTCGACTACGTGGCTGAGATCACCGCAAACCTGTCCCCTGCCCTGCTGGAAACCGTGGTCGACCGCGCGAGCATGATCTCGATCGAAGAAAAGACCCGTATCGATACGGAGTTGCTGTTCCGTGCATTCGAGCGCAGCGCGATCGGTCTGACCGACCGTGCGGCCAGCGCAGAAAAGGATCGGCAACGCGAGCGTGTCGCGCTGCATGAGCTCGGGCACTTCTTCATGCAGATCGATCCGCTGCTCAGGCAAGGCTTGCCGCTGGATGAGGTGAAGCGGCGCTCGCCGCTGCTGAAGATCAGCACCGAGTCGGTATCCAAGCTGGGCGCGCTCGGCTACGTGCTGTCGGCGACGCCCGATGCGGGACTGCAGACGCTGGAGGAGCTGGAGCAGGACGTGAAGCAGCTGTACGGCGGCGTTGCGGCCGAGGAGCTGTTCTACGGTGCGCGCGGCATTTCGGTCGGCAGCCAGAATGACATCCAGAAAGTCACCGCGCGGCTCGAGCTGATGGTCAACCAGCTGTCGGTGTACTCGCGGTCGAAGCTGGACTACCGGCAGCTCAGGCACGACGGCGCGCATGACGATTCGCTGCGCGCGGTTGAGGCCAAGGCCGATGAGCTGTATTCGCAGACGCTGGCAGCGATCGCTTCTTACCGCGGCTGGATGGAGCAGCTGAAGGCGACGCTGATGGAG
>JACCDS010156323.1_pt1 | contig 22000 bp, 20 predicted proteins | sample 7446441 | NCBI WGS metagenome assembly JACCDS01 (sample SAMN15323445, study PRJNA562643) | freshwater metagenome | isolation source: river surface water | place: USA:Blue River Watershed | collected 2017-08-17 | reverse complement strand
CCAGCGATCTGGACAGCGTGCAATCCGCCATTCGCCGAGTGCGCGAGTCGTGTGATGTTCTTCGGGCGCCCCCATTGTTCGACGTCGCAGGTCAGCATCTCGCCCACGGCGAGCCCGGCCCCCATCGTGACGCAAAGGTCTCTGAACGGCTGATCAGAGACCCCGGCCATCGGGGCCAGCAGCGTACGCTGCGATAGTAAGTGCTTGCCTATTCTGATCACGTTGAAAAATCGCCCTTGATTCGAGGTCTGTGATGAAATTTTCAGCAACCAACGCTGACGAAAATTATCATAGCGACCCTCCGTTACTTGGGGAAGGCAAAAATAGGGTGTTATTTATGTGATAGCGTTAACACTCGCTCGTGGGACCGTACCGGAGTCGATATTCAGAGAGCATTGCCAGTGCTGAAACTGACTTCGTAGTTGATTGCCTTCACGCCTGGATCAATGATGTCGAGTGCGACCTGAACGGGTATTCCTGGTGGCAGGCTCTGCAGATGCTGCAGATTATTGGGCAGGTAATTTGATGGTGAGAACTGACGCTGGGCCACGGCGATGTTGTCGGCGTCGGTGAAGCGCAGATTCAACAGCGGCAGTGCCTGCTCGAATGGGGAGTCATTACGCAGGATGAGCGTAACGCGCAGGGCATTGGCGAACTCCGGATGGCTGTGTACCAGCAGGTTGTCCGTGCGAATCGCCTGCATGTCGACTCTCACGGCAAGGGAGCAGGGCAGAGTCTGGCAAAGCCTTTCCAGCCACGGACGCATGGCATCATTTTGGCCCAGTTCATCCCATTGCGAATGAACTGTCTGCAAGCCAAGCGTGGTCAAAAGCGCGACTGCAAGAAAGTTCCACCATCCAGAGCGCGATTTATGCCCGCCATTGCCTTCCCATTCAAGCTCCAGTGTCGAACTCGCCGTCGGGATGCTGTCAAGTTGCTGCCTGCTGAGAGTGGCGTTTGGCTCGGGTGTGGCATTTGGTTCGCCAGGCAAGACGAAGTCGTCAAGGGCGCTGAAGCTGGGTGTTTCTTGCGGTGAGTCATGCAGGATGGCAGCAGGCGCCGGCGCAACGAAGTTGGCTTCGTCCTGCGGCCTCAGGGGCTCTGCTTCCAGTGAGTCTTCTGGCTGCGGAGCACCGGCGCCGACTGCTTCGTTCGATGCACTCGGCTCTGGTGTCTCCACGAAGGTGAAGACGGGCTCGGGGACCTCTGGCAGTTCGACGGACTCGTGCGCGGCAGGTTCAGGTCGCGCAGATTCGTCATCAGCCTCGTCCGAGTCATTTGCTGCGCCGAGAGGTTTGTCCAGTGTCTGCAGATCCGCGGACGGGAGGAGATGGTCATCCGCGACAAAGACTCGCAGGCAGGCGCCACATCTCACCATTCCGTCTGCGGACTGCAATTGCGAGACACTTGTGCGAAACGTTGTATGACAGTGCGGACATTGTGTGATGAAGAGAGCCATAAGAGCGTGAGAAAATTCTTACAAAGTGATCTGGTCAAGAATGCTCAGCGTCGAACCCCTTCCACGCGGACCCATTCATCTCGAATGACGGCAGGCAGCATGGTGAACCAGGGGCTGTAGCTGGCCATCAGTGATTCTGTCTGCTGCGAGAGCACGCCCGACAATATCAATCGACCTCCTGGCTTGACCAGCGCTGCGATCACGGGAGTCAATTCCTCCAGAGGCCCGGACAGGATATTGGCGACAAGTACATCTGCCTGGGGATGATCCGTCACTCCCGGAAGATGGACGCTCAGTCGGGAGGGATCAATGCCGTTCAGATCTCGATTGCTCTTGGTCGCCAGAATCGCCTGGGGATCATTGTCGATGGCGATTGCCTGCCGCGCTCCGAGCAGCACGCCTGCAATCGCGAGAATGCCGGAACCACAGCCGTAGTCGATGAGGAGCTTGCCCCGCAGCGGGCAGTCGTCAAGCCATTCCAGGCAAAGCGCCGTGGTTGGATGCGTGCCCGTGCCAAACGCGAGCCCCGGGTCCAGCAGGATATTGACGGCATCGGGTTCGGGCGGGGTCTCCCAGCTGGGACATATCCATACACGCCGGCCGAAGCGCATCGGCTTGAAGTCCTGCATGCAGACGCGCTCCCAGTCCTGGTCCTCGACCTGCTCGATGATGACCTGATGGTCGGTCTGCAAGCCGGCCCTGGCGCGCAGTCTTGCGGCAATCGCAGTCATGCCTGCAGCGGCGTCGAACAGAGCGGTGACTTCGGTGTTCTGCCAGATGGGGGTGGTTCCCGGATCGAGCTGGAACACCGGCTGATCTTCCCCATCCTGCAAGGTCACTGACACCGCGCCGAGATCTGACAGCACTTGCTCCACCTCCGGGGCCAGAGCTTCCTCGACGCGGACGCGCAACTGTTGCCAGGGCATTATTTCGCCGGCAACTTGTGCTGCGAGGCCAGCTTGCTTTCCAGATAGTGGATGTTGACTCCCCCTTTCTGGAATTCGGCATCGCGAATGATTTCCTTGTGCAAAGCCGTGTTGGTGCGAATGCCGTCAATCAGCAATTCATCCAGGGCATTGCTCATGCGCGCCAGCGCGCCGTCACGATCCTCACCATAGGTAATCAGTTTGGCGATGAGGGAATCGTAGTAGGGCGGCACGGTGTAGCCGCTGTAAATGTGCGAGTCGACCCTTATGCCATTGCCGCCAGGCGCATGGAAAAGGTTGATCTTGCCCGGGCAGGGCAGGAACGTGACCGGGTCCTCGGCATTGATGCGGCACTCGAAAGCGTGGCCCTTGAGCTTCACGTCGGACTGCTTGATGGACAGCTTCTCGCCGCTGGCGATCTTCAGCTGCTCCTTCACGATGTCGATACCCGTGACCATTTCCGTGACAGGGTGTTCGACCTGCACGCGGGTGTTCATCTCGATGAAGTAGAACTGCTCGTCCTGATACAGGAATTCGAGGGTGCCGGCGCCGCGATAGTTCATCTTTTCGCAGGCCTTGATGCAGGTTTCGGCGACTTTCTGTCGGATGTGATCGGGAATGCCGGGCGCCGGCGCCTCTTCCAGCACCTTCTGATGTCGGCGCTGCATGGAGCAGTCGCGATCACCCAGATAGATTGCATTGCCCTGACCGTCGGCGAGAATCTGGATCTCGACGTGACGGGGATTCTCGAGGAACTTCTCGAGGTAGACCACGCCGCTGCCGAAGAAGGCCTTGGCTTCAGATTGTGTCACATAGATGGCCTTGAGCAGTGCCGCTTCACTGTGCACGACGCGCATGCCACGCCCGCCCCCGCCGGCTGCCGCCTTGATGATGACCGGGTAGCCGATGCGGCGAGCAATCGCCAGCGTGCGCTCCTTGTCGTCGTCGATCGGCCCATCCGAACCTGGAACGGTAGGCACGCCAGCTTCGCGCATCACATTGATTGCAGAGACCTTGTCACCCATCAGGCGAATGGTTTCCGGTCGCGGACCGATGAAGATGAAGCCGCTCTTCTCCACTTGTTCCGCGAAGTCGGCATTCTCTGAAAGAAAACCATAACCCGGGTGGATGGCGACCGCGTCGGTGACCTCGGTCGCGCTGATGATGGCAGGGACGTTCAAGTAACTGTCGGTGGCGGCGGCGGGGCCGATGCACACGGACTCATCGGCGAGGCGCACATGCATCAGGTCGCGGTCGGCGCTGGAGTGCACGGCCACGGTCTTGATGCCCAGCTCCTTGCAGGCTCGCAGCACACGCAGTGCGATCTCGCCACGATTGGCAATCAGAACTTTATCAAGCATGAAATCAGACCTTTCGCTGAAGTGAAGGAGGAATCGGTCAATGCGCGATCAGACGATGGTGATCAGCGGCTGATCGTATTCCACTGGTTCGCCATCCCCCACCAGAATGGCTTCCACGACGCCGGCGTGGTCTGCCTCGATCTGGTTCATCATCTTCATGGCTTCGACGATGCAGATGACATCGCCGACCTTGACGTGCTGTCCCACTTCCACAAAGGCAGGAGAGGACGGTGACGGAGAACGATAGAAAGTGCCGACCATCGGAGACTTGATGACATTGCCTCGCACTTTCTTGCTTTCTGCTTCGGCAGGTGCGGCCACGGGTGCCGCTGCGGGAGCAGCCGCCACGGGAGCGGGTGCTGCCACTGGGGCGGCATAGGTGTGAATGGTCGGTGCACTCCTGGAGGCACGACTGATGCGAACAGCCTCCTCGCCCTCCTTGATCTCGATTTCCGCGATATCCGAGGATTCCAGCAGTTCGATGAGTTTCTTGACTTTTCTAATGTCCATAAAGGCGTCTCTTCTTGGTGTTTACGTCATTGACAGGTGTTGAATCAGGATTTCTTCAAATGGCGCAGCGCTGCCTGCAAGGCCAGATCGTAGCCATGGGAGCCCAGCCCGGTGATGGTGCCCACCGCGATGTCCGAGAAGTACGAGGTGTGCCTGAACGCCTCGCGCTTGTGCACATTGGAGATATGCACCTCGATGAACGGAATGTCTGCGGCCAGGATGGCATCGCGCAGGGCGACGCTGGTGTGCGTGAAGGCGGCCGGGTTGAAGATGATGAAATTGATGCCTTCATTGCGCGCATCGTGCAGGCGGTCGATGAGTTCATACTCCGCATTGCTTTGCAGATGCTGCAGATGGTGTCCGGCTTCCAGACACTGGAAGCTCAAGCGGGCGTTGATGTCTGCCAGGGTTTCGGAGCCGTAGACGGAGGGTTCGCGGCTTCCCAGCATGTTCAGGTTGGGTCCGTGCAGAACCAGTATGCTTGCCATGGTGTCAGGTCTCGGCCAGGTGGTTTTCAGTGCGTCGTGCAGGTTCATCCTGCATCGCGTTTGGCAATGATGCCGGCATTTTCTCAGAATGTTTTCAGAGTTTCACCTGAAATTCCGACGTCAGCGAACAATTGTCCAAGCGCGTCGGGAAGGTGGGCGGCAGGCTATATCTCCAGCGTGATTTCACGACGTTGCGGGGTGTAGCACAAGCCTGCCTCGGCGCAGCCCTGATATTCCAAGACCAGGGTGACCGGACCGGACGGCAGTCCCTGCGGCAGACTGAGCAGCACGCTCATGTCGGTGAAATAGACATCCACTGCGCCGAAGAATTCGTCCTCGTGCGGGCTGGCCGGCGGAAACTCAGCCGACAGCGCCTGCTCGCCAGCATTCGTGCGCAGCTGAAAGGCGAACTTGTCCTTGTAGAGGTAATGGCCATCCACGATCTGCCAGTGCAGGCCAATGATTCCGGGGCGCGGCAGGCTGGTGTACCAGCGGAACGCGTCGTCGACTTCCAGAAAGGTCTGCGAAGGGGTTGAAAGCAGGCCGCGGCCGCTTCCTGGCAGGGTCTGCGCCTGCGTGGTGGCGACTGTGACGCACATGCCAAGCCAGAGCAGTGCGCGCCATGCCCGCAGGACACTGCGGACTGGCTTTCTGCTGCTGACTGTCGCGTGCATCGGGCTCATCTTGCACGGGCCTTGGAGTGATTACTGCTGGTAGCGCTCGAACACGAGGCTGGCATTGGTGCCGCCAAAACCGAAGCTGTTGGACAGCACGCGATCCAGTCGGACATTGTCCAGGCGCTGCAGCGGAATGTTCAGGCCCTGCGCCTCCGGATCGAGATTCTCGATGTTGGCTGCCGCACAAACGAAGTTGTTTTCCATCATGAGCAGACTGTAGATGGCTTCCTGAGCACCAGCGGCGCCCAGGGAGTGTCCACTCAACGACTTCGTGGAGTTGATGATCGGTCGCTGGTCACCGAAGGCTTCGCGTATGGCGCGCAGCTCCGAGACATCCCCGGCCGGAGTGCTGGTGCCGTGAGTATTGATGTAGTCGATCGGGCCGCTCGCTGTGGAGCAGGCCATCTTCATGGCGCGGACCCCGCCTTCCCCGCACGGGGCCACCATGTCGTAACCGTCGGATGTGGCGCCATAGCCGGTGATTTCGGCATAGATCTTCGCGCCGCGCTTGAGCGCGTGATCCAAGGCTTCGATGACGAGCACGGCACCGCCGCCTGCGATCACGAAACCGTCACGGTCCTGGTCGAAGGCGCGGGAAGCCTTGTCCGGTGTCTCGTTGTATTTGGTGGACAGGGCGCCCATGGCGTCGAACATGTTGGTCAGGGACCAGTGCTCGGCCTCGCCGCCGCCGGCGAAGATGACATCCTGCTTGTTCAGCTGGATCAGCTCCATGGCATTGCCGATGCAGTGCGCGCTGGTGGCGCAGGCTGAGGAGATCGAGTAGTTAACGCCCTTGATGCGGAATGGAGTGGCGAGACAGGCAGACACCGTGCTGCCCATGGTGCGCGTGACGCGGTAGGGGCCGATCTTGCGTACGCCCTGCGAGCGCAGGATGTCCGCCGCTTCCACCTGGTCGGCGGAGGATGAGCCGCCGGCGCCCATGATGATGCCGGTGCGGATGTTGGACACCTCCTCGTCCTTCAGGCCCGCATCCTTGATGGCCTGTTCCATGGACAGGTAGCCGAAGGCAGCGGCATCGCCCATGAAGCGCAGGATCTTGCGGTCTATGAGCGAAGGCAGGTCCAGATCGATCCAGCCGGCGATATGACTGCGCAGTCCCATCTCCTTGTATTCCGGGCGAAAACGGATGCCGCTGCGACCGAGCTGAAGGGATTCCAATACCGTCTGCTTGTCACTGCCCAGGCAGGAAACAATGCCGATACCGGTGACTACTACGCGTCTCATAAATACCTCTGGAGTTGAATCTGCAATGCGTCAGAACTTGCTGTCAGGCGTGAACAGGCCCACTTTCAGGCCATTGGTGACGTAGATCTCCTTGCCATCGACGGACACTGTACCATCCGCGATTCCCATCACCAACTTTCGCTCTATCACGCGCGACAATGACAGCTGATAGACGACTTTCTTGTGCGTTGGCAGGATTTCGCCGCTGAATTTGACTTCACCGGCGCCCAGCGCGCGGCCCTTGCCAAGATTGCCGCGCCAGCCGAGGAAGAAGCCCACGAGCTGCCACATGGCATCCAGACCAAGGCAGCCGGGCATCACCGGGTCTTCCGGGAAATGGCAGTCGAAGAACCACAGGTCCGGGCGAATATCGAGCTCGGCGATGATCTCGCCCTTGCCATGCGCGCCGCCGGTGTCATTGATCTCGATGATGCGGTCGAGCATCAGCATGTTGCCGACAGGAAGGCGCGCATTGCCCGGGCCGAACATGCGGCCGTAGCCGCAATCCAGCAGTTCGTCACGGGTGTAGGAGCTCTTGCGGATATGGCCGTTCATAGAGTGAGTGTTCGCAGCGATGGTCATTCACGTGGTGCAGGGCGTGGCCCCGGCTTTCTCAAAGGCGGCGATGTTAGCGTGGCATACAGAAATAATCGATAAAATTTTGTGCAGGGCGAGGTGCGTCACAGGCACTTGCGCGGGCTTTGTGGCACACTGACGCACCCTCGAAATAGGCGACAACATACCAACGGAACGCCCGTCAGCACGACGGCGGAGCGTTCGGCAGACAGGATGCAGACATGATCATTCCCGTAGTGCTGGCCGGTGGCGTCGGCTCGCGCCTGTGGCCGGTGTCCCGGCAACTCTATCCCAAGCAATTCGCTTCCCTGAGCTCCGGCCGTCGCGATGATGCAGAGCAGTCCACACTCTTCCAATCGACGCTGATCCGCCTGGAGGCCTTGCCGGGACGCGGCGCGCCCATGGTGATCTGCAACGAGGATCATCGGTTCCTGACGGCCCAGCAATTGCGCGACATCGGCATCGAGGATGGGCAGATCCTGCTCGAGCCTGTCGGTCGCAACACGGCTCCGGCAGTGGCGCTGGCCGCGCTGTTGTCACATCCCGAGGATACGCTGCTGGTGCTGCCAGCTGACCACGCCATCCAGAACAGCGCAGCGCTTTGCCAGGCCGTTGAGCGCGGAGCGGCTCTGGCGGCGCGCGGTCATCTCGTCACCTTCGGCATCGTGCCCTGTGCACCGGAAACCGGCTATGGCTATATCCGTCGGGGCGACAGTGTCGGCGCCAATGCCGCCGACGGATTTGCCGTGGCGCAGTTTGTGGAAAAGCCTGATCTGGCAACCGCACAGGCCTACCTGGCCAGCGGGGAGTATTACTGGAACAGCGGCATGTTCATGTTCAAGGCGGGGCGGTATCTCGAGGAACTGGGTCTGCACGCCCCCGACATCCTCGAAAGCTGTCGTGCGGCTGTGGCCGGCATCGAAAAGGATGTCGATTTCAAGCGCATTCCGAAGGCGCAGTTCAGTGCCTGCCGCAGCCAGTCCATCGACTATGCCGTGATGGAGAAGACGGGGGATGCCGTGGTGGTGCCGCTGGATGCGAACTGGAATGACCTGGGGGCGTGGAACTCGCTGTGGGAAACCTCCGACAAGGATGCGCAGGGCAATGTGCTGACGGGCGATGTGCTGTGCTCGGATGTCCGCGACAGCTATCTGCACTCGCACTCCCGACTGGTGGCTGCCGTGGGGCTCGAGAACGCCGTGATCGTCGAAACTGCCGACGCGGTGCTGGTCGCCGCGCGTGACCGTGTGCAGGACGTCAAGCACATCGTGCAGCAGCTTGAGAGGGCGGGGCGCTCCGAGAGTGTCAATCATGTCCTGGTCCACCGACCCTGGGGCAGTTACGAGTCACTGGCCATCGGCCAGGGCTTCCAGGTCAAGCACATCGTGGTGAAGCCCGGAGGGTCGCTCTCCCTGCAGATGCACCATCACAGGGCAGAGCATTGGATCGTGATCAAGGGCAGTGCAACCGTCACTTGCGACGAGCGCGTGTTCACCCTCAACGCCAACGAATCCACCTTCATTCCACTGGGCAGCAAGCATCGACTGCAGAACCTCACGGCGGAACCTGTGGAGCTGATCGAAGTGCAGACCGGCGGCTATCTGGGGGAAGACGACATCGTGCGCTTCGAAGACATCTACGGCCGCAAGGTCGAACAATCCTGAGCAGGCGCCCTGGCGCCCTGCCGCAACCAACGATCGAACAGAGGTAATCGTCAGACATCATGGACAAGATCAGAAAGTGCCTGTTTCCCGCCGCCGGCTATGGCACCCGTTTCCTCCCCGTCACCAAGTCAATGCCCAAGGAGATGCTGCCGCTGGTGAACAAGCCTCTCATTCAGTACGGCGTCGAGGAAGCCATGGCGGCAGGTCTGAGCGGCATGGCGATTGTGACCGGGCGCGGCAAGCGCGCACTGGAGGATCATTTCGACATCAGCTACGAGCTGGAGCACCAGATTGCCGGCACCGACAAGGAGTGGGCGCTCAAGGACATCCGCCACATCATCAACGCCTGCACCTTCTCCTACACGCGGCAGATCGAGATGAAGGGGCTGGGGCATGCCATTCTGACCGGCGAATCCCTCATCGGCGAAGAGCCCTTCGCCGTGATCCTGGCCGATGACTACTGCGTGACCGACGACGCGGGCGTGCTGGCACAGATGGTCAAGCTGTATGAACAGTACCGCTGCAGCATCGTCGCCATCGAGGAAATCCCTCGCGAGGAGACCTACAAGTACGGCGTGATCGCCGGCGATCTGGAGGCCGAAGGCCTCTACCGCGTACGCGAGATGGTGGAGAAACCTGCCCCGGAAGTGGCGCCCAGCAATCTCGCCATCATCGGTCGCTACATCCTCACACCGGACATCTTCGACATCCTGCGCAACACCCCGCCCGGGCGCAACGGCGAGATCCAGATCACCGACGCGCTGATGACCCAGGCGAAAATGGGTCGCGTTCTTGCATACCGGTTCAAGGGACGCCGCTTCGACTGCGGCAGCATCGAGGGCTTCATGGAAGCCTCGAACTACAACTACACGCACCTTTACCGCAAGCACAAAGCCTGAACACCAGCCACGGGAAGCCTCATGAAAACAGCCATTCACTGCTTCAAGCCCTATGACATCCGCGGTCGTATACCGGACCAGCTCAACGAGGACATCGCTTACCGCATCGGTCGCGCCTACGCCTTGTGGCTGAAGCCGAAGAACGTGGTGGTGGGTTATGACATCCGTCTGACCAGCGAGTCACTCTGCAATGCCCTGACCGAAGGCCTGCTCGACTGTGGCGTGGACGTCATCAATATCGGTCAGAGCGGCACGGAAGAGATCTATTTCGCCACCTCGCACCTGCAGACCAGTGGCGGCATTGTCGTCACCGCCAGCCACAATCCCAAGGATTACAACGGGATGAAGCTGGTGCGCGAAGGCTCTCGGCCCATCAGTGGCGACACCGGACTGAACGAGATCAAGGCCCTGGCCGAGGCGGGCGACTTCCCTACGCCAGGAGTGCGCGGCACCCTGACGCGGCAGGACACCAAGCCTGCCTATGTGGCACACCTGCTCAGCTACATCGACGTGGCGGCGCTCAAGCCGTTGACGCTGGTGGTGAATGCGGGCAATGGTGGCGCCGGCGCGATTGTCGATCTGCTGGAGCCCCATCTGCCGTTCACCTTCATCAAGGTGCATCACCAGGCAGACGGGCACTTCCCCAATGGCGTGCCGAACCCGCTGCTGATCGAGAACCGCCAGCCCAGCATCGATGCGATTCTCGCGAGCAAGGCGGACGTCGGCATCGCCTGGGACGGCGATTTCGATCGTTGCTTCTTCTTCGACGAACATGCGGGCTTCGTCGAGGGCTACTACATCGTCGGCCTGCTGGCCGAGAGCTTCCTGCGCAAGACGCCCGGTGCCAAGGTCATTCACGACCCGCGCCTGACCTGGAACACCATCGAGATCGCCAGGCAGTTCGGCGGCGAGGCCATCCAGTGCAAGACGGGGCACGCCTTCATCAAGGAGCGCATGCGCCAGGAAGACGCCGTCTACGGCGGGGAGATGAGCGCTCACCACTATTTCCGTGACTTTGCCTACTGCGACAGCGGCATGATTCCCTGGCTGCTGGTGGCGGAACTGATCTGCCAGTCAGGCAAGACGCTCTCGCAACTGGTGGAGGAGCGCATGGCGGCCTTCCCGGCCAGTGGCGAGATCAATCGCACGATCGCCGACCCGGCAGCGCTGTTGCGCAAGGTGCAGGCGCATTACGAGGGCAGTGCCTCGGCGGTGGATTTCACGGATGGTCTCAGCATGACGTTCGGCGACTGGCGCTTCAATCTGCGCATGTCCAACACCGAGCCGGTGGTGCGTCTGAACGTGGAATCGCGCGGGGATACGGCCTTGATGCAGGCCAAGACGGCAGAGTTGCTGGGCCTGATGGACTAGGCCGGCAGCCACTGCAGCTTCAGGCTCCAGGCGTCCTCGGCGTAGCAGACGAAGCCCTGCTTGAGATAGAACTGCTGTGCCGGATTGATCTTCAGCACGCTCAATCGCAGCGGTTTGCCCTGGGCGGCCGCCATTGCCTGGGCGTGGCGGACCAGCTCGGCACCCAGGCCCTGTCGCTGCCGCGATGGCACCACGAGCACCATCTCCAGCCACAGATGATCCGGTTTCTCCAGAATGCTGCAGGCGCCGACGTCTTCGCCGGCATCGTGCAGGATCATGAAACTGCCGGGAGGCAGGTTGTCGACGAAGCCGTGCTGCTGGAACAGTTCGTTCCAGCCCCAGGTGCGTTCGATGTAGCTCTGCATCGTCTGCTTGAACGTGGCATAGAGCCAGTCCATGTCCGAGCGCGCTGCCTTGCGCAGGCGTGGGATGTTCATGCGTCCGGCTCCGCTGCCAGCGGTTGCGCGAGCGGACGTTTCCATCCCAGTTGACGCTCTATCGCACTGATCATGGCGCCAGCGACATCCTTGCCCGTCACTTCCTCGATGTCCTCGAGTCCTGGCGAGGAATTGACTTCCAGCAGCAGGGGGCCGCGACGCGAGCGGATCACGTCCACGCCCGCCACCTTGAGGCCCAGCACGCGCGCAGCCTTGACCGCCAGACGCTTCTCGGCTGCCGTCAGCTTCACGGTCGAAGAGCTCACGCTGCGCTGGGCGCTGGAGCGGAAATCCCCCGGGCTGCTCTGGCGCTGCATCGCGGCTACCACCTTGCCATCCACCACGATCAGCCGCATGTGCCGGCCTTCGGCTTCCTGGATGTATTCCTGCACCAGCAGGTTCGCCTGCAGGGACTTGAACGCATTGATCAGGCTCTCGCCTGCCTTGCGGGTTTCCGCCAGCACGACACCAAGCCCCTGCGGCCCTTCCAGCAGTTTCACCACCAGTGGCGCGCCGTTGACCATGTCGATCAATTCGCTCGTTTCCATGGGGCTGTCCGCGAAGCCTGACACGGGAATGCTCAGGCCGTGGCGCAGCAGCACTTGCAAGGCGTAGAGCTTGTCGCGCGAGCTGCCGATGGCCTCGGCGCTGTTGAGCGAGAAGATGCCGATGCTCTCGAACTGTCGCACCAGTGCGCAGCCGTAGAAGGTGAGGTCTGGCCGAATGCGCGGAATGACGGCGTCCAGGGTGTTGAGGATGCGGCCGCCCCGGTAGTGCACTTCCGGGGTTTCGGCATCCAGCTTCATGTAGCACTGCTTGATGTCAAAGAAGTGCATGTGGTGACCGCGCTCCTCGCCCGCCTCCATGAGCCGGCGATTGCTCGCCAGGTCAGGATTGCTGGCGAGCAGACCGATGTGCAGCCCGGAGCGCTCGCGGGTGTGTTCGACGTAGTGAGTCTGCAACTGTTCGTGCGCGATCTCGCCGCCCAGGAATGCTGCGGCCGGGTCCACCAGTACGCGGCCCACCATGGCCTCGCGGCCCAGCAGCATGCGATAGCCCATGGAGTCCCGGTTGGTCAGCGTCAGTTCGATGTCCCAGCTTTGACCGTCATGCTGCAAGGAGGTGCGAATCACGTAGCGTTTCTCGGACACGCCACTGGAGCTTTTCACCAGACGCCTGTCGATGACGGGAGCCTCGCAGCGCACGATGGTGCGTCGATTGTGCTGCAGAGGATGCACCTCGAAGCCGACCCACAGGCTGTCGCCACGCTTGAAGGACTTGATGTTGAAGGCATGCAGGGCGGAGGTGCGGGCGCCGGAATCCACGCGCACCTTGATGGCGGGAATGCCCAGGGGAGGCAGCGCGCACCATTCCTCGCTGCCGATGATCATCCTGGGTTCAGGAGTGCTCATCGGGGTACCGGCAGAGGCGGATGAGGCCATTGGTCGAGCCGTCGAAAGCGGTGCAGGGTTCAGAGCTGCGCAGGGCGGCATGAAGGCGCTCGCCCAGTTGCTTGCCGAGTTCGACACCCCACTGGTCAAACGCATTGAGTTGCCAGATCACGCTTTCCACGAACACCTTGTGCTCGTAGAGCGCGATGAGACTGCCCAGCGTGCGGGCGCTCAGTTCCGGCAGCAGCAAGGTGTTGCTCGGCTTGTTGCCGGCAATGCGCTTGTGGCGCGCCAGCACGCGGGCGCTTGTCTCGTCTCGACCCTGGGCCAGCAGTTCGGCAAACGCTTCGTCTTCGCTCTTGCCCTGCATGAGTGCCTGGCTCTGGCTGAAGCAGTTGGCCAGCAGATGGGCGTGTTGGTCTTCATCCTGCGTGTAGAGCGTGCGCACGATGCCGATGAAGTCCGCGGGAATCAGATGGGTGCCCTGGTGCAGCAGCTGATGGAAGGAATGCTGGCCATTGGTGCCGGCACTGCCCCAGACCACCGGGCCGCTGGCAGCGCGCAGAGTCTCGCCGTGGCGATCGACGCTCTTGCCCAGACTCTCCATTTCGAGCTGCTGCAGGAAGGCCGGAAACAGGTGCAGCGCCTGGCTGTACGGCAGGATCGCCTGGCTCGACGCCCCAAAGAAGTTGGTGTGCCATACGGCCAGCAGCCCCATGAGCACCGGCATGTTGGCTTCCAGCGGCGCATCGCGGAAGTGCTGGTCCATCAGGCTCGCGCCTTCCAGCAGGGCACGGAACTGGGTCATGCCGCAGGCCAGGGCGATGGGCAGGCCGATGGCCGACCACAGGGAATAGCGTCCGCCCACCCAGTCCCACAGCGGGAAGATGTTGTCCGGGTCGATGCCGAAGGCCTGCGCCTTGGGAACATTGGCAGATACCGCGACAAAGTGACGTGAAACCTTGCTCTCGTCGCCGCCGTTGTCGAGATACCAGCGCCGCGCCAGTGCTGCGTTCTGATGGGTTTCCAGGGTCGAGAAGGACTTGGACGCGATGATGAACAGGGTGGTCTGCGGATCAGCCTGCGCCAGCGTGCTGCGCATGTGCGCCGGGTCCACATTGGAGACGAAATGCGTGCGCAATTGCGGCACATGCCAGTGGCGCAGCGCCTCGGTCACCATGGCCGGACCGAGATCGGAGCCGCCGATGCCGATGTTGATCACGGTCGTGATGGGCTTGTCGGTATACCCCTTCCACTCGCCGCTGTGCACGCGAGCGACGAAGCTTTCCATGCGCTCGAGTGTGGCTGCGACGGCCGCGTTGTACTGCGGGTCCGCCTCCGGCAGTGCGGTGCGCAGCGCGACGTGCAGCACTTCGCGATTCTCGGTGTTGTTCAGTCGCTCACCGCGATACATGGCGCGGATGGCATCACTGAGGCCGCATTCGCGCGCCAGCTCCAGCAGAAGGTCGCGGGTCTCCCGCGTCAGCAGATTCTTGGAATAGTCCAGAAACACCGTGTCGGTGCGCAGGCTGAAGTGTTCGAAGCGCTGGGGATCTTCGCGGAACAGCTGAGAGAGGGTGGTGCCGGCTGAGTGCAGATTGAGGTAGTGGGTTTCGAGTTTCTGCCAGAGTCTGCTGCGGCCGGGATTCGTCATTGCGCTGTCTGCCTCGGTGCTGATGGAGGAGCGGGGTCGAGGCTAAGCTAGCGCATTATCCGGGGTCGTTCAATCAAGCCGGGGACCAAAAGCGCGCTGCCCAAGCACAGAAAAAAGCGTTGCTCGCCCGCAGAAGGATTGGTAGTATGCGCGCCCTGTACGTCCCAGACGTCTTGTTCGACATGCCGCTATAGCTCAGCTGTGGTAGAGCAACTGACTTGTAATCAGTAGGTCCCGGGTTCGACTCCTGGTGGCGGCACCACTACTCCGAGGCATCCCAGATGCCTTTTTTTTCGTCCGCGATTTCGTCTTGCGCATCCTCCTTCCGGCGTTACAATCCGGCCAGAATTCAGGAGAACGCCATGCCTGTCCGTCGCCGTCCCCATTTCGCGCTCTTTGCCGTGCTGCTGTTCGTGCTGCACGGGCCTGCCGTCGTCCATGCCCAGACCGCTCTAGAGAGTGTGCGCATCACCAGCCGCATGGATCTGAATTCCATCCTCATCAGTGGTGTCGACATCGTTTTCTTCTACGACGACAGCATTGCCGGCACCGAGCCCATGACCGCCTTCAACTGGTATTCCCGCAAGCGTCAATTGCGCGAGACGCAGGGCGAGCGCTTCGACATCGTCAACACCGTCATCCCCCAGGGCTTCGATTCCGCTACGCCCACGCTGCCGGCGCGACACCGCGAGGCCGTTCGAGTGCTCGTGTTCAGCGAGCATCAGAACCCTCAGTCCGCAGCCTTCGACATCACGGCCATGACGAAAGTGCTGATCGAGATCGACCAGTTCGGGTTGCTCGTCTCGGAGCGCTGAACGTTCGCCGGGGGCAGATTGTGCAATCCCCGGAACTGCATTACCCTGCCTGCCAGACACGTCAGTCCTTGACTGCAAGGGGGAAGGCAATGCGGCGTCGCACCTGGCTGGACATCATCTGTATCACCACACTCTCTGCGCCCGTGAGCGCATTCGCCCAGACCCAGGCGGACGAGGGCGTCTACATCGCCCCGCGCAATGAATGGGGGCAACCGGATCTGCGCGGCGTGTGGAATTTCAGTTCCAACACACCGCTGGAGCGTCCGGCCCGCTATGCCGACCAGGAATTTCTCAGCGATGACGACGTGGCACGCATACGCGCCGAGGCACTCGAGGACATCGAGCAATCCGACGGCAATTCCACCACCGGCGGGGTGGGCGGCTACAACCAGTTCTGGATCGAGGGTCTGCCGCTGGAAGACAATCGCAGGACCTCGCTCATCATCGACCCGCCCAATGGTCGTCTGCCCGCTCGAGTGCAGGGGGCGCCCGTGGCCTTCGGCGGACTCGGCCCGGACATCGAGGGGGAACGGCCCGTACGTTTCACCGTCGGTGGCATCGGCAAGGATGGCCCGGAAGATCGTGGTCTGTCCGAGCGTTGCCTGATGGGCTTCAATTCCGTGCCGCCCTTCATGCCGAGCATGTACAACAACAACGTGCAGTTGTTCCAGAACGGCGATCACTTCGTCATCTTCAACGAAATGATTCACGAGGCCCGCATCGTCCCGCTGGACGGCCGGCCGCACCTGCCGGACGACGTCGCGCAGTGGACGGGCGATTCCCGTGGCTACTGGGACGGCGACACCCTGGTGGTGGAAACCCGCAATTTCACCGACAAGACTCAGAGTTTTCGCGGCACCGGCATCTCGAAGAACATGCATCTGATCGAGCGCTTCACCCGCGTGGCGGACGATGAAGTGCACTACGTGTTCACCGTCAATGACCCGCAGGCCTTCACCGCTCCGGTCACGGTCCTGGTGCCCATGCACAAGACCGAGGACGAGCTCTACGAGTATGCCTGTCATGAGGGCAATTACGGCATGGTGAACATCCTGCGCGGGGCGCGCGTGGAAGAGGGCAGCTGGGTGGACTCCAATGGCAATTGAGACAACACAGCAGGAGAGCCGAGCGGTGCGCACCCGGCTTCGCAACACCGTGCTGACGCTGGCGCTGTGCACCGCGCTGGTCACGCCCGCGTTGGCGCAGAACGGCGAGATTCCCCGCACGCCCGACGGCCGACCTGACTTCAACGGCATCTGGCAGGCGCTGGGCACCGCGCACTGGGACCTGCAGACTCATGCCTCGCGCCCCGGGCCGGTGGTGGAAATGGGCGCGCTGGCGGCGATTCCCGGAGGCATGGGGGTGGTGCAGGGCGGCAGCATTCCCTATCGACCGGAGGCCCTGCAGCAGAAGCTGGAGAACCAGGCCGACTGGCTGGCGCGCGACCCGATCGTCAAGTGCTACCTGCCCGGCGTGCCGCGCGCCACGTATCTGCCGTTTCCCTTCCAGATCTTCCAGGCTCCCGACACCACCCTCATCACTTACGAATTCGCCGGTGCCGACCGCATGGTCTACATGGATCAGCCGGATTACGCCTCTCAGGTGGACAGCTGGATGGGGCACAACATCGGCCACTGGGAGGGCGACACCCTCGTCATCACGGTCACCGGGCAGATGCCCGACACCTGGTTCGACAGCGCCGGCAACTGGCACAGTTCGCAACTGGTGGTGGAGGAGCGCTACACGCTGATGGGCGCCAACCATATCCAGTACGAGGCCACGATCACCGACCCGCAGGTCTACACCGAACCCTGGACGATCAGCATGCCGCTGTACCGCCGGCTCGACCCGGGCATGCAGCTGATCGAGTTCAAGTGCGTGGAGTATGTCGAGGAACTACTCTACGGCCAGTACCGCAAGCCCGTTGCCGAGTAGCAGGTGCAGCCACGTCTGCAACCGGCACAGCTCTTGCTGTCTTTTCAGCAGCCCACCCGCCTTCCGGTCAAGGAGACCCACTATGCGACTGCCTTTCCTGTTTCTGCTGCTCGGCGCGCTAAGCGCCCCGCTGCACGCCCAATCCATTGAAGATGAAGCCGTGGCCTGGCTGCAGGAGTTCATCAAGGTGGACACCATCAACCCGCCTGGCAACGAATACCGGGCCGTCGAGTTCTATGCCCGCATCTTCGAGCAGGAAGGGATTGCCTACGAGACGGCCGAGAGTGCCCCAGGACGGGGCAATATCTGGGCGCGCCTGGAGGGGGGGGACGAGCCCGCCCTGATCCTGCTGCAGCACACCGATGTGGTGCCGGCGGAAATGGAGTACTGGACCATCGATCCGCTGTCGGGCGAGATCCGCGACGGGTATATCCTGGGCCGCGGCGCACGCGACATGAAGGGCACAGGCATCTCCCACCTGGCCGCCTTCCTCAGCCTGCACCGCGCCGGCCTGCCGCTGAACCGCGATGTGGTGTTCCTGGCCACCGCCGATGAAGAGGCGGGCGGCGAATTCGGGGTGGGCTGGCTGATCGAGAACCGGCCGGAGATCTTTGCCGGTGCCGGCCTGCTGCTCAACGAAGGCGGCAGCGGCAGCCGCTCCGGGGACGACATGGTGTTTGGCGTGGAAGTCACGCAGAAGGTGCCGGTGTGGCTGCGGCTCACGGCGGTGGATGTGCCTGGGCACGGCTCCTCGCCGCGCACCACCAGCTCGGTGACCCGCATCGTGGATGCCCTGGCGATCCTGCGCGAAAACCCGTTCCCGCCGCGCGTGGTCGGCCCGGTCGACACCTATTTCAAGGGCCTGGCCGAGGGGCGCAGCGATGACTGGGGCGTGGCGTTCAGCAACATGGCGCTGGCAGTGCAGGACCCGGAGTTCCTGACCCGCCTGCAGGAAGACAACCCCGGCCGCCACGCGCTGATCCGCGACACCTGCTCCATGACGCGCCTGAGTGGCTCCTCCAAGATCAATGTGGTGCCGCCGGAAGCCTGGGCGGAGCTGGACTGCCGCATCCTGCCGGATCGTCCGGCCGAGGTGTTCGTGGCCGAGCTGGAGGCGCTGATTGCGCCAACGGGGGTCGAGGTGGAAGTGATCATGGCCTTCACGCCGGCCATCTCCGAGACCACCTCACGGCTGTTCACGGCCATCGAGCGCGTGACTCGCGAGCTGCACCCTGGCTCCCGCGTGCTGCCTTCGGTGAGCACCGGCTTCACCGACAGTCATTTCACCCGCGACCAGGGCATCGTCAGCTACGGGTTCGATCCGATCATCACCGAGGTGGGCGAGGCTACCGGCGTGCATGGCAATGACGAGCGCATCCGCGTGGATGCCTTCCGCCGCGGCGTCAGCGACATGCGCGCCATCGTGCGCGACGTGGTCTACAACTGAGGGGCGCGGCGGGCCTGCGTGAGTTGCTCGTAGGCATGGGCGATGCCGATGAGAGTGGGTTCGCTGTACTGCCTGCCCATGAATGAGAGGCCGATGGGGAAGCCGTCCAGATACCCCGCCGGCACGGTGATGTTGGGATAGCCTGACACCGCCGCGAGGCTGGCGCTGGACACATAGCCTTCGGTCTTGTCACCGCTCGGATCCACCGGCCAGCCGATGCTGTTGCTCGGGGCCACCAGGGCATCCAGCTCCAGATCCTGCATCACGCTGTTGATGCTGCTCTGGCTGAACGCCTTGGCGTAGCCCAGGGCGCTCAGGTATTCCTGATCCCCCAGATTGGTCGTTTCCTGCGCCTGCAGGAACAGCTCCTGCCCGAAGTGCGGCATGACCGTCGCTGCATTCGCCTCGTTCCAGGCGATCAGGTCGCGCAGGCTCTGCAGGCCGCCGCCGCGCTCGTAGAGATAATTCTCCAGATCGTTCTTGAACTCGAACAGCAGCACCTGGGTCTCTGCACTCGAGAAGCTGCGCGCCGCATTGATGGCGATGTCGAACACTTGCGCACCCGCATCTCGCAACACCTGCAACTGGGCTTCCATGAGGGCGTCCAGGGCGGCGTCGCGGCCGAAGGTCTGCCGCATCACGCCGATGCGCTTGCCCTCGAGGGCGTCCTCGCGCAGGAAGGCGGTGTAGTCCAGCGGTGTACGGGTGCGCAGATTGGAGGTGATGAGGTCGTCGACATCCTCGGCCACCAGGGCATTGAGCAGCAGGGCCGCATCGCGCACCGAGCGCGCCATGGGGCCGGCCGTGTCCTGACTGTGGGCGATGGGGATGATGCCGGCGCGCGAGATCAGGCCGAGCGAGGGCTTGATGCCCACCAGGCTGTTATGGGAAGCGGGGCAGACGATGGAGCCGTCCGTCTCGGTGCCCACGGCGAGCACGGCGAAGTCTGCCGCCAGCGCCACGGCCGAGCCGGTGCTGGAGCCGCAGGGCGTGCGTTCCGGGTCATAGGGGTTCAGCGTCTGGCCGCCGCGGCTGGACCAGCCGCTGGAGGCATTGGTGGAGCGGAAATTCGCCCACTCGCTCATGTTGGCCTTGCCCAGGATCACCGCCCCTGCTTCGCGCAGGCGCGTGACCAGGAAGGCATCCCTCTGGGGAGTCGGGGCGTCCAGCAAGGCCAGGCTGCCGGCCGTGGTGTGCATCTGGTCGGCGGTGTCGATGTTGTCCTTGAGCAGTACCGGAATGCCATGCAGGGGCGAGCGCACCATGCCCGCCGCGCGTTCGCCATCCAGAGCGGCGGCGATGCTCAGCGCCTCGGGGTTCACTTCCAGCACGGCCCTCAGTTGCGGGTCCAGCTCGGCGATGCGCGCCAGATAATGTTCCGTGATGGCGACAGCCGTGAGGCTGCCCTCGCTCATGGCGGCCTGCAGGGTACTGACATCGGTCTGTTCCAGCACATTGGCCGGGCGGCTCTGCGGGCTGCGGCAGGCACTGACTGCGAGGACAAGGCCCAGCGCGAGCAGGGTGCGCAGCAAGAAGGATGAGGTCAGGTGGAAGGAGCGCGGCATTCGAGGCATGGCTGGCGGAGTCCGGAAGAGGGCTTTGTCGGAGTCTATGCAAATTCCCGGGCCGACTCCAGCGCGGCAGGCAGTGCTATCATCCGCCGCAACCAGGGCGCAGCAGCGAGGCGAGACCCCCATGCAGATCTTCACCGTGGACATGGCCGTGCGGGATTACGAATGTGATCTGCAGGGCGTCGTGAACAATGCCGTCTATCAGAATTACACCGAGCACGCGCGGCACGAGTTTCTCAAGAGTCGCGGGCTGGACTTCGCCGCCCTCACTGCCAGCGGTCTGCATGTGATGGTGATTCGTGCCGAGCTGGACTACCTGCGTTCGCTGCGCAGTGGCGATGTGTTTCGCGTCAGCGTGCAGACCGAGCGAGTTTCGCGTCTGCGCATGGCCTTCGTGCAGCAGATCACCTTGCTGCCGCAAGGGACGCCGATATTGAATGCTCGGTTCGTTGTCGCCGCCGTGAATGCGCAGGGACGGCCGTGTTTTTCCGAGTCGCTGGAGTGCTTGCTGTAGTAGCCTGCTCGCAGGCGGTCCGATTTTCCTCGTTCCTGCAGCTGCCGGCCGTGTCATCTGCGCGTCACCCAACTGCAGTCTTTCTGCCATTCCCTTGTCGCAAAAATCTCCTAGTTTAGGGCGCTGACTTGGCCGCGACACTTTGTTGCGGTCCCTTCATTGCCGTCTGCCTTGCCTATGGCAGATCTTCAGGAGTTGCTTCGCATGAATACGCCCTTCGTCCCGCATTTCCTCGCTTCCATCGCCGCGCCCGCGCTGCGCCGCAAGCCTTTGAGCATCATGGTGCAACTGGCACTGTCCAGCATGCTGCTTGGCACCGGTGTGCATGCTGTCGCTCAGACAGGCGCACCAAGTGCAGCAGACGAAGCTCCTGCCATCGAGGAAGTGGTGGTGACCGGCTCCAACATCCGCCGTGCGCTCAATGACAGCGCCGTGCCGGTGTCCGTGATCAGCGAGGAAGCCATGGAAGTGCGCTCGGCACTGCTGCCGGTGGACTTGCTCAGCTCGCTGCCCTCGGTGGTGAACCTGCCCGAGAACGAAACGCGACTGGGCTCCTCCGGCGCGCGCGGCGACAACGCCAACATCAATCTGCGCAGCATGGGCGCCACCGCCACGCTGGTGCTGGTGAACGGCCGCCGCATGGCGATCAACCCGATGACGGCCGGACTCTCTCAGGCGGTGAACGTCAACCAGCTGCCCACCCAGGGGGTGGAGCGCATCGACGTGCTGCGCGACGGCGCTTCCGCCATCTACGGTTCGGACGCCGTGGGCGGGGTAATCAACTACATCATGAAGCGCGAGTTCGACGGCGTGGAGGTGTCGCTGCAGCAGGGCGGCACTGAACACGGCGGCGGTGGCAACACCCAGCTGGCGCTGACCTTCGGTTCCACCGATCTGGCCGACGGCCGCGGCCGTTTCATCGGCACGCTCGAAGCCCTGAATCGCGACAGCATTGCGCTGACCGACCGCGATTTCAGCAAGACCTCCTTCAATTCCGCTCGCGCGCCGGCGCCGTTCAATGCGCCGGGCGGCCCCTTCGACGGACGCTCGGCACGTGGTT
>JACCDS010158680.1_pt1 | contig 22021 bp, 16 predicted proteins | sample 7446441 | NCBI WGS metagenome assembly JACCDS01 (sample SAMN15323445, study PRJNA562643) | freshwater metagenome | isolation source: river surface water | place: USA:Blue River Watershed | collected 2017-08-17 | reverse complement strand
TGCCAAAGGACTTCGCCAAAGGCGCACCGCTGGTGATGGTATTGCATGGGTCTGGTCAAAACGGCGCGCAAATCCGCCCCGAAACCGGCTATGGCTTTGAACGCCTCGCGGATCAGCATGGTTTTGGTGTGGTTTACCCCAGTGGCAAATCCTTTGACTGGAACGACTGCAGCAAAACTGGTGACTTCCTGGTAAATGGCCGTGAACTCGATGACGTGAACTATCTGAATACATTAGTCGACACGCTGATTGCCGCACATAGTTTTGATCAACGCCGGGTGTTCGCCACCGGCGTTTCCGCTGGCGGCTTTATGTCATTGCGCTTAGCGCTGGAATCGCCGGAGCGTTTTCGGGCTGTGGCAGCAGTGTCTGCCAATGTCCCGGCGCCCGACAATTTCAAATGTAAGCCGGTCGCGCAAGGCGCCTCTGTGATGATTATGAACGGTACCGCAGACACCATAGTGCCTTATACCGGCGGCGAGGTGGAATTGTGGGGCATGTTTTTCCAAAACGGCCAGGTCTTATCTTCAGCAGAGTCGGCAGAGTTTTTTGCCGCACAAAATAAGCTGCCACTAGCGGCAAAACGTGAAGTTCCGCTGCCTGGCGTGAAGAATGTGCAGAGAATGCAATGGCGGGATGAAGGCCGCTTTGAAGTCGAACAGATCACTATCCTTGATGGCGGGCACGGCATGCCACAACCCCACTGGCAGCGGCCACGGATTTTAGGCCCATCGCCGATGGAGCCGAATGGTCCTGAACTGATTTGGCAGTTCTTTGCGCGGCAAAAGCCATAACCAGAAAGCCATAACCAAAAAACCATAACCATCAGTGGCATCGCAGTCGGGTCTTCTGCCCGGTTGCGCCTGCCAGAAAGTGACCGCTGTTTCTTTTGCTTACTCCGGAATTTTTTATGTACTTCACCCCGACTAAAATCCTCAGCCGTTTACCAGGCCATGACTCAACTCAACAGCATAGATTTATCGCGAGTGGCAGACGTTTTGTCTGTCTGTTGGCCTTGTGGCTAACCACTATCTCTTGTTCCAGTGCTTTGGATGCCCCACCACAAAAGGCGCAGGCACAGCCAGCGCCGCTGTTACAAGCAAAAATTACCAACCTCGCTGGCGACAAAATTGAATATGCAGTGCATCGTGTCACCAAACCCCGCGCCACACTAGTGTTTGAAAATGGCCTGATGCTCGACCTCAAAACCTGGGAAGGCGTGGCTCAGCGCTTAAACAATTGTTGCGATTTGCTGTTCTACAATCGCCCCGGGGTTGGGCGCAGTGAATCAGAGCAAGACCAGCTCAGTCCTGAGCGGTCAGCGGCGCGATTGCAGCAGCTGCTCCAACAACAAAAATTGGCGCCACCTTATGTGCTGATTGGTCATTCGCTGGGTGGGCAGTATGCGCAGGTATTTACCAAACACTTTCCGCAACAAGTGGATGCCTTGTTGTTAGTCGACGCGCTGCCACTTGGATTGGTCAAGCCTGTCGCGGACTTTCCATGGTACACCCGGGCAGGTCTTTGGGTATTGGCGCCCAAGGCCACGCGCCAGGAAATCGCCAACATCAACAGCATGGGCCAATATCTGCTGCAAGATCCGGTCTCCTTCAGCAAACCGGTGATCCGGCTGGTGACGCAAACGGCGACACCTCAGCCAAAATCAGCGGGCTTAGTCAAAAATCTATGGAATGGCGTGATCTATGCCGAAGACTTTGGCGTCTGGGCACTAGACCCGGAAGCCGCAGAGCATCGGATGGGCGCAGTTTATCCACAGGCCGAGGTCCGCACGCTGGTGGCGAATCATCGGGTACAGGAACAAATGCCCGGCGTGGTGGTGGAGGCAATTTTTAGCCTGATTTCGCAACTTCAGGTGAAGTGATATTGGCTGACTGCGCTGCGCCGGTCTGACGAGTTTTTGCATATCTGTTAAGGCCCGCTATTTTTAAGCAGCGCTCGCTAAAATGACTCGTGTACGCCGGTGGAATTCTGGCGAAGGGCGGCATGGCAAAACAGCGACTGATTGGTGAATGCTGCAATCTGCAACGGCTGCTAATTGTCAGGAGCTGCAGCTTTTTGGTATCGGGCCTGGACGCACTGTTGCCTGGTAAAAGCACTATCGCAATATCGGTGGATGGATGCCTTGTCGGCTGCAGTGAAACGCAGGCGTGCCACACCGCGCATAGCATACGCCCAGACAATGAATCTGCTTGCGTCGCAGAGTTGCTTGAAGCTATGCTCGTCCTTTATTCACAATGTTTGTGCAAAACCAAACCATAGTTAAGGTGAATGGCTAGTGCAGGTTAAGTATGTGATGTTGTTGGTCGCTGGCGAGCAGATGCAACAGACTGTCCAGCAGTTCTTGCCTGAATCTGATGCTTTGCAACTCATCGTTGTGAATAACAGCGCCGACGCTATCGCTATACTCAAACAAAAATACGTGAATCTGATCTTAACTGAAATAGAGATCGGTGGCATTGATGGTTGGCGCCTCGCGCGGTTAGTCAGAGCCAACGTGTTGAAATGTGAAGAAAAAACCCCAATTATCCTGCTCAGTGCTACCTACTGCGAACGGATCACTGAAACGACCGCCCGGGCTTATGGTATCGATTTGGTACTGCCAAAAGAGCAGGTCGCGCAAATACCGCAAATTGTTGCGCGTTTCCAACAGACTGAACAACGCTTACAACAGCGTCAGACCATTTTGATTGTCGAAGATGATGCTGATATTGCCGAATTGGCGAAAAGAATCGTGCTGCCAAATTATGACGTGGAGATCGCCGTCACCGGGCCGCAAGCCGTCGATATGTACCGGCGTAGCAGCAGTTATGCCTTAGTGTTGCTGGATGTGATGCTGCCTGAGCTGAACGGTCAGGAAGTATTAGCTGAAATTATGCGGCTGAATCCGAAACAATCGGTCGTTGTGATGACAGCGCATGGCGGCATTGAATTAGCCGAGCAAATGATGCTGCAAGGCGCCGCTGATTTTGTGAATAAGCCTTTTCGCGCCGAACAACTGCGCCGTGTGATTGACGTCGCAGCGATGCGCGAAGATTTCCTGATCAGTAACGAACAATTTAAGCAAAAAGTGCAGCAATTGGCCGGCAGCGAAGAGCGCTACCGCGACCTGTCGGAAGTGCATCAGCGCGTACTTGACCACGTGTCGACCGTATTAATGGAACTCACCAGCGCTGGCACTATCAAGTTTGCGAACCGAGCCTGGTACGACCTGACGGCGCATAGCACTGTTGTTGAACCCGCATCCTTTCTGCATTTTTTGCGGCCGGCAGATCAGGCGCTGGTGCGGGCACAGCTGGCAGCAATATGTGCCGGCGATCTTGACCAGTGGCGCACTGAACTGCAATTGGCACAGCCGAATTTCTGGATGTCTCTGAACATGGCGGCGCTGCCTGATAAAATCTCAGGCGTCACTGTGACCTTGGAAAATATTGATGAGCGGAAAAAAGCCGAGCAAGAATTGCAACATCTGGCGATGCACGATCCGCTAACCGGCCTGTACAACCGCCATTTCAGCGATCGAGAGCTGATGCGCATCGCGGCGCTGGCGAGTGACAAACAATCCCATGCCCTAATGTACATTGATTTAGACCATTTCAAGGTTGTGAATGACTCACATGGTCATTCGCAGGGCGATGCGATTTTACGTGAAGTGGCAAACCGGTTGGCAATGGGGCTCAGTGCTGACGACTTGTTATGCCGGGTTGGCGGTGATGAATTTGTCGTGATATCGCCTGCCAAAACATTAGAGCAGGCCAACGAATTAGCCACGCGGCTTTGTGTCGCACTGGATGCGCAGCCCTATCGGTTAATGGACAAGGTTTATACCCTGAGTTGCAGTATCGGTGTGACCATTGTTGATGGCAGCCAGCCCGATGCCCAAGTGTACTTACAACAAGCAGATATAGCCCTGTACGTTGCCAAGGCCAAAGGACGCAACCGAGCACATTGTTATAGCGTGAGCGATGCGGCCAGCGACAAGTTACGCAACTCGTTACAGTGGGCGCAGCAGTTGCGTGAAGCCATAGTGAACGATCAAATTGTCATGCATTTTCAACCCATTATGTGCGTGCGTACTGGTGCGATAGCTTATTACGAGGCTTTAGTCCGCTTAAATTTAAACGGCAACATTGTCTATCCCGGCGAGTTTATTCAGGCATTGGAACAGGTCGAAGATATCAATCTGTTGGATCATCAGGTCATTGGTAAAACCATTGAGATGATGAGCCGTCATTCGGTGTTGAAGAAAGTCGCGATAAACCTGTCAGCGCAGGCGTTTCGTGACGAACGTCTGGTACCCTGGATTGAACAAACGCTGCTGAAGTATCAGGTTGAACCAAGTCGAGTGGTCTTTGAGCTGACAGAAACAGCCAGCCTGAACAACATTGCCGGTACTTGCGCGATGTTTAATCAATTGAATCGGTTGGGGTGCGAATTTTCTATCGATGATTTTGGTACCGGATTTAGTACCTTCAGTTACATCAAACAACTACCCGCCAGCAGCATCAAAATTGACGGTTCTTTCGTCAAAAACATGCACCAGGACACAATGGATTTTGTGCTGGTCAAAGCCATGGCCGAAATTGCCAATGCATTGGGCCGCAAATCTGTTGCTGAATTTGTCGAAAATGAACAAATTCTAACCCTGCTACAACAACTCGGTGTCGACTATGCGCAGGGTTACCATATCAGCAAACCGATGCCGATCGAGCTTTTGGAAAAGACTTTTTAATTCATAGCCTTACTTAGTGCGCCTGCTGTAATTTTAACCACTTCTGTGATATACCCTATAGCTGAGGTAACAGCACCTCGGTACGATTCATAAGGTATATCCAATGCATGATCTTTCAGTGGAGCAAGGACAGCGGATAGACAAGGAATTAGTGACTTATGCCGATCTATTGGTCGAATATTTAAATATATTGGGTGTTGAATATGTGTTTGGCGTGCCCGGTGGCGCCATAGAGCCACTGTTTAATGCATTGGCCCGCAGTGAACGACGTGGCGGCGTGCGCGCAGTGGTTGCCCGACACGAAGCCGGCGCAGCATTTATGGCAGACGGTTACGCCAGAGAAACCGGCAAATTGGGCGTCTGCTGTGCGACTACCGGTCCAGGCGCCACCAATTTATTGACCGGCGTTGCCAGTGCGTACGCAGATAACGTACCGATGCTGGTGATCACCGCCCAAACGCCATTGCCTAAATTTGGCCGGCGCGCTTTGCAGGATTCATCCTGCGCCGCCATCGACATTGTCGGTATCTTCCGACACTGTACCCGATATAACTCTTTGGTTAGTCACCAGGAGCAGCTGGAAAACAAACTGATCGCTGCGGTAATGGCCAGTAGCCGCATTCCGGCGGGGCCTGTGCACATCTCAATACCTTCTGATATTTTGCGTTCCGATGCTGGCTATTTACCAAAAGTAAAACCAGAACTCCTGACTCAACAATTCCAGCTGACCGATAAGGTCGGGTTGGAAAAACTCATCCAGGAATTGTCCCAGGCTAAGCATATCGCCTTGTTTATCGGCGACGGTTGCAAAGATGCGTCTTCCTCCATCATGCAACTGGCTACATTACTCAACGCGCCCTTTGTATCAGGTCCGATGGGCAAACGCTGGGTCGACGAAACACATCCGCTGTACCGAGGCGTGTTCGGTTTTGCCGGCCATAGCAGTGCTGCTGAGCTGTTGTCTGATGTCGATGGCAAACTCGATCTGGTATTGGCGATTGGGGCTGCGCTCGGAGAGCTGGGGACCAGTGGCTGGTCGGAAGAATTGATCAATCACCGGCTGATCCACATTGATTCGAGTGTTGAACATTTTACCCGTTCACCAATGGCCCGCTTGCATGTCTGCGGCTCTTTGCCAGCCATTTTTAAGAAGTTGGTCGATGAAGTGCAGCAAGCTCAGAAGAAATGGGGGAAATGCTGGCCGGATTTTGGCGGAGTTGCCGAACTGAATGCGCTGGGCGGCCGCAGTGTCTGGCGCGATGCGGATGCGATGACACATACATCCGTCCCATTCAAACCACAAACGCTGTTTTGTCAGCTGGCCCGTTCGCTACCGGTGGATAGCCGCTTTTTTGCAGATGCCGGCAATGCCTGGGCCTGGGCCATACACTACTATCAACGTCCCGAGAGCAATGGCAAATTTCACATCGCGATGGGGCTTGGCTCAATGGCTTGGGCTATTGGCGCTGTCATCGGTTCGGCGCTGGGCGATGCCAGCCGCTCACCGCATATTTGTGTAACCGGCGATGGTGCTTACCTGATGAGCGCGCAGGAAATCACTGTGGCAAAACAACAACGCCTGCCCATTTTGTTTATTGTGCTCAATGATGGCGTGATGGCGTGATGGGCATGGTGATGCATGGTCAGCGGCTGGGCAACGCCGAAGCAGTTGGATTTGAACTCGGGCAGGTGAATTATGCACAAATGGCCCAGGCTATGGGCATAGATGCATTTGTGATTGAATCGTTCGAGCAGCTACAGCTTATTGATCTAAAAAGTATTTTCACTAGCAACGGGCCGACTTTGCTGGATATGCGGATTGATCGGGAGGAGATCCCGCCGATGTTGTCACGGGTGCAAAGTCTGCAAAATGTGTCGATGACTCCTGGCGGGTAAAAGCGCCAACAAGTGGGCAACACCACCGCATTGCTCCACCAGGATCTTGGGCCGGTGGAGCGCAAATGGTGTGATGCAAAACAGTGCAGGGTTAAGGTTCTACCTCAGGCACAGAGCGCGGCGCTATCCCGTCGTAACGGACGTCCTGACACTGCAGTGCCAGGAAACTATGCTGCGGCTGCTGCAATTGGTCGATATAACAGGCCGTGACGCCACTCGCCACGCAAAGATTTTTAATTCGATAAACATCGTCCGGGGTAAAACCCTGATCGGACATAAAGGCGGCAGTGTAACCGCCAATATTGATACCCATGCCATAGGTCGCCAGTAAATAGTCTGACAGCTGATTCGCCAGAGTCAGATGCGGGCCATCGGCAAATCCCAGCGCGGCGGTCATGTTGCGGTGGGGCTCTATCCGCTCATCATGGCAGGATACAGGGCGGGCAAAGCCAATGATGGCAGGTTTGCCGTGACGAAGTGGCACACTGGACACCAGCTCTGCTAACGTCATGCCGGCTTGAATTTGTTGCACTGCACGCTGAATGAACTGCATGGCCAATCTGGAAGTCAGGCTGCCGCCATAAGCGCGAGAGTCGGCGGCCAGACAACCTGCCGCTGTTGCCGAACTTGGGCTTGCCTGCATTTGACCGGCAAAAGCACCGACTTGATTACACCAAATCCGCGCATCAGGATAACTCATCACCATAAAGTTATTTTCCAGCCAGCAAGCGAGTTCTGCACTGATCAGGCGTCCGGTCGCGTTCAGCACCAAGACTTGCATGTAACTCTTTTGCATAAACAAATCATGCAATAACGAGTATTGCCGGATCTGTACATCTTCGCCGCCAACCCACTTCCCAATTTTGGTGACAATACGGCCGCGGCGATCGTCCCAAAAAGCGTATTTATTGGTCTTGCTGGAATTCATAGTCGTCATCCGACAATAAGGGCGAGTCTGTGATAGGTCTGTGGGTTTGTTCCATACCATGGGCTAATAAACCCGGAGCGCGCAAAAGTTGAAACAGCCCAATGCTTTCGCGTTTACCGATGCCCAAATCTAAACAACAGGCCGCACATAAACCAATGTCTAAGATGCCTTGCTGCTGCGACTGCCAATGCGACTGCATTTGCTTGCATAGCCGCAGGGCCGGGCCTGCAGCTGGCAAACTGCTGAGCTGGGTCAGCAGGCGCGCCTGCAGTGGGTCAATACCGGCATACACCTGACCGAAACCGGCCGGCAAAGGCTGCTGCGCCAGTTGAACATCGCTTTGTGTCAGGCAGTCTTGCAGCGCTTGCCATGCTTCAGCAACGGCGGCTGCACCCTGACGTTCGCCCCCCAGTACCTGTAAACCAATAGGTAGCAAATGCTCTGGCCGCGCTTTGCTGATACCTGCAGTCATCACTGCGCGGGTTGCCGGATGGCGTGGGCCGGCATTACACAAGGCGATCTGTAACTGAGTCAGCAATTGGGCTTGCGCTGCAGTTGGCAGCTCACCGGTCAGCAATAGATACAACACGTCGGTAAAACTGCGTTTTTGCATCAGTTCGACGAGCTCATAGCCGAAAATGTGTTGCTGTACGGCTAAATAGGGATTCTCTGCTGCCGCAACTTCCGCCGTGATTTGTGTGCTCGCTTGCTTGGCGTAGACAAAGTCTTTAGTCATCTCAGAGTTGCCAGTTATAGCTAACCTGAAGATGCAGACTACGGCCTTCCATCAGGAAATCGTTGCTGATAGCGGTGCCGCTTGGCTCGTATACCATTTTATCGAACAGATTCCGCACTGTGGTTTTCACCCGCCATGGACTGTCACTCGGTTGGTAATTCAGTGACAAGTTCCACAGTTGATAGTCAGCAAGAGGGATCCGCGTGTCGGTTGTGGCTCTGCGTCGATCAGCAATCCAGTGTGCCCAGCCTGACACTTGCCAGTCGCTGTTTACATCATAATAAAGGCGCAAAGATGCCGATTTGCCGGGGGCATTGGCGACTCTTTGATCTGTCGCTGCATTGACAGTGTTTTGATAGGCAAAGTTGAAGTCGACGCGCCACAATGCTGCTGGTCGATAGGTCCATTCAAATTCTGCACCTTTGCCATCTAAATCAAACACGTTGGCGGTTTGCAAAAACGAAGTGCCCGGGACTGGCGCTTTATCAATTAAATCTTTGGCTTTGAAGCGATACATGTTGAGGACTAAGTGATTGTCAAAGTTCAGTTGATAATCAAACACCAGTTCCGTCGTATCAATGGTTTCCGGATCCAGCGCCGGATTGCCCAGCGCAGTTGGATTGTTTTGCAGGAACAATTCATTAAAAGAAGGCGCTCTGAACGCACTGCCGTATAAAAGCTTGGTTGTTAAATTATGTGCTGTATTCCATACCACTGCGGCGCGTGGGTTTACCGTTGAGCCGAAATCAGAGAAATAATCATAACGCACACCATAAGTGAGTTCCCAATCTGAGGCTAGCTGCCAGATGTCCTGCACACTCAGGTGGCGGTTGGTGCGACTGACTGGCTTCACATAGATGTAATCGCTACCGGTCAAATCTGTTAAGGTCCCGCCGACAATTGGGGTTTTGCCATCAATGACACCAGGCCCAAAATTCTTATATTCACGTGGTGTCAGTTTTTGCTCAAACCAGCCAAGTTCAAAGCGTACTTCATGATCTTTCACCGCTTTGTAATTCAAGATGCTATTAAAGCGACTGTCTTTGTGATTGCCGTGCGGACTACCGATGTAACCATCGGTGAAAGTCACGAGGCCATTGGGTTTGGCGAAATTGATATTGCCATCAGCCCCAATGGGTAATTTGGCACCGGCAGGGAACAGCACAAAGTAGGTTTCGCTGCGGGCGTCCATATAGGACAGATCATTGGTCCAGGTTAAATGACTGCTGAGATCCTGCGAATGCGTGAGCTTACTGCGATAGTCGCGGAATTTTTGATAACCCGTTGTATCCAGTGCTTGCGCACCGCCGGGGCCTAAACCGCCATCGCGTTGTTGCCACCACCATTGTTCCCATTTCCAATTGTGCAATTTGGCACTGGTATGGGCATCAATAATATCGTAGCGGGTCGCCAAAGTTCCGGGCGCTTTCGACACAGCGGTACGGAATAACCGGTCAAATACTGTTTGTTGGTCCGAATTTGCCACGCGATCCGGATCGCCATCTGACTGCTGATGCTCGAGGGCAAAGCCTAATTCAATATCTTGCCATTCCCCGCCCGTTTGCAGCCAGATGTCACGGCTGTCAAAGCTGCCGACCCGCATCCCGGCATTGGTGGCAGTTTCAGCTAAGTTTTTGGTAACGATATTGATCACGCCAGAGAAGGCATCAGCACCATAAACAGCGGTGCCGGGGCCGCGGATCACTTCAACCCGTTCAATCACATTGGCAGGAAAGCGGAATGTGTAAGGCAAACCACCAGAGAAACTGTTTTTAAACTCGGTGCCGTTCAGTAGCACTAAAACTTGCGGGTTAAAACCAGTTTGAATGCCCCGAATCGAATACACGGAATCCAACCGGCTGATGGTCGAAGGCGAAATATGCAGACCTGGTACCATTTCGAGCACTTCATCGAGATGGCTGGCGCCCATTCGGGCAATATCATCGGCGGTGATCAATGTCGTCACGGCAGGGGCTTTATCGATACGCTTCTTCGTGCCCGTAGCAATGCTGACTAAGTCGATCTCACCATAAAAATCATCCAGCTCGTTTTGTGCCATATCCTGGTTGACTGCCGAGGCCGCAAAAGCTGAACTACCCGCCATCCAAATCATTGCGCGAACGAACAAATTAAGCTTCATGAAATGCTTCCTTTAAGCCGAACCCACTTGCGCTGCAGTACAGAGTATCGACGTGAATCGATTTATTTGTCCAGAATCTATTGATTTATATAGAGTTATGTTTTTGATATCGGAACTCGTACGATAAAAACGGAACCCTGCTGCAATTGACTCAATGCAGTGACTGAGCCGCCCATCAATTCAACAAATTGCCTGGTGATGGCTAATCCCAGACCTGTGCCACCGCTGCGCCGGCTCTGACTGCCATCAACTTGATAAAAGGGCATAAAAATTTGTTCAAGCTGCTGCGGATCTATACCGCAGCCGGTGTCGGCAATACTGAACTCGCAGTGATTGCCCTCTTCGTGCACACGTAAAGTAATAATCCCCGATTGGGTGTATTTGCAGGCGTTACTCATCAAGTTTACTAATACTTGCAGGAGTTTTTCCCCATCAGTCCACAATTCCAACCCTTTGTTGCTGATGTCCAGCTGCAACTGATTGCTCTGAAGCAAAGGTTTGATCAGGTCGACGCACTGTTGGATCACTTGCGACACACGCACCCGGCTGAGGTGTAGTTCCATTTTACCTGCTTCAATTTTGGAAAAATCCAGCAAGCTATTGATCATCTTTAATAAGTTTTCTGCATTACGTTGCGCCCTGTTCAGGTCCTCAGTCAGGTCAGCGTAGTCGGTGAATTCAAGCTGTTCGTTGACTAAATCAATATAGCCAATAACCGATTGCAGTGGCGTGCGCAGTTCATGGGTAATATTGGCCAGGAATTCAGATTTGTGCCGACTGGCGGTCAATGCAGCATCCCGCGCAGTGGTGAGCTCACGGGTCCGGATATCGACCAGCGTCTCAAGTTTTTGCTGATGTAGCCGTAGTGCATCATCACGTTCAATAATTGCTGCTGCCATCTGCTGATAGGCCTGGCTTATATGCTGGATCTCAGAGCTACCGCCACTGACCGGAGAGCTGGCCTGGCGTAAAAAATCATCACTTTGCATCCTTTCTGATAACTGTATGAGTGGCAAAGTAGTTTTTTGCACCCAATTGCTGATAAACCATAAAATAATCATGGCGGCCAGAGCTACAGCTCCGAGGCTAATCAACAGGCTATTGCCGATTTGCTGTTGCAAGCGTGCCTTGCTGAATACCAGCAAGGCATAGCCCAATGGCAAACTCGAAGGGGCATCCAGTGATAGCTCTGCCTCTGCATGTTCGTCGTTCGCTTGTACTTTAACTGCGGCGGCCAGGAATACGTGCTGATCAAGTTCCCAAATCCGTATCTCAGCATTGGCAGGCTCTGCCAGAAGACGCTTGAAAGTCTCAGCCGTCTGCGTGTCACCATGCCACACCAGCAATTGGTTTTCTTTGCTCCAAAGGCCCGCACCAACAAAGTCAGGAAATGTTTTCATTTGTTGCAGCACTGGCTCGGCATTCACTGTACTGCCGGTTAACAATGCCAATACCGATTGCTCGGCAAAAGAACGCGCCAGTTGTTCAGTATTCGACAGCATCTGCTGATTGGAAAAGCGTGAAGTCAGCAACACAAATAACACACCAAGCGTGCCAACCAACACCAGCATGCTTGGCAGCAGCAGGCCCAGTAATTGACGCTTGAGGGTGGGTTTAACAGTTTGTGTCATGGTCTACTTAATGGTCATCTGAATGTAATCGGAATTTGTCGTAAAACTTCCTGTTTATACTCCATGCCAAGATGCGCTGCGGTGCGCAGATTTACCGCCAACTGCACCTGTTGCAGCGGAACTACTGTTGCTGCAGCTGTGCCTTGCTGGAGTTGTTGCACCAAGATGACCAGTTCACGGCCTAACTCAAAATGATCGGGAAAAGTTGAGAAAAGAGCACCGCGCTTGGCGTGTTCCGGTTTACTAGAAAACAAGACGATGTTGCGTTCCCACGCTAATTCAAGCACTTGGGGCAAAATAACTTGCTCATTCGCGGTGATTGCATCGAATGGTAACCAAACTGCGTTGCTGGCCGGATCGATATTTTGTAATAGGTCCTGATAGGTTTTGACCGCATCTTTCAGGTCTTTCACTTCTTCTGCGATAACTTCAATGCCAAAAGCAGCGGCTTGTGCCACAGCGATTTGGATCAGCCAGCGACTGGAATCGGAGTACACCACATGGACTTTTTTAATGGCCGGAGCGAGCATTTTTAACGAGGTGAACAAAACTTTCGGATCGGTCAACAAGCTGATGCCAGCGATCCCGGCAGGTTGTAACGGCAGAGCACTGACGACAACACTATTCGTTTGTTGAATTTGTTGTGCGACTTGATAGCCACTTTTACCCAAGGCAATGACCAGATTGGTCGGATCCCGCGACAATTCTTTTGCAGTGTTTGCTAAAGGTGATTTGCCATCAAGCGGATAGAGTTGCAGCCCATCTTGTTGTTGATGTTCAATACCGCGGATGATTTGCTCAAAAATTTCATTGTAGGGCGCTTTGACTTGCGGATAGACCACTGTCAAATCAGCAGCGAACGGTTTGACCGTAGCCATTATCGCTGATATCAAAATGCTGATGGTATAGGCAGCCTTACGACGCATAAAATCCTTTTGACTCAGCAATTTTCACACGCCGCACAAGCATGCTCAAAGTGTCATTTTGAACTTAACAGTCAATATTGGGCTAGAAAGTATGCATTTGTCAAAAAATCCTGCATGATCGCGACTAGTTCCAACTTTATCTGAAATATTAGTTACTTAGCTTCACATTAAACCTCAGTAGTATTCTGTCCCGCGCTGAGAGTAAAAGCCTGGTGACTAAACAGACTCACGCAAAGCAGATCTAGTCTGGTTTTGTCGTAGGGCCAACGGAAAAGGTCGATGCATCAGCTGCGGCTATGCCGTGTTACTACTTTTTTCATTGTTTCTGCGAAGTCCTCAGTTCAAACTATTATAATGAGAACCAGTCGTATTTTTAGCTCCGGGGACAGCCATGCCTTTTTATTCCGCTGATTTTATTAAAGAAATGCCAAAGTCTGATTTACATCTGCATCTGGATGGCAGTTTACGTCTGGAGTCGCTGATTGATATGGCGCAGCGCAGTAAACTGATCCTGCCATCGAATACGGTAGAAGGGATGAAAGAGCTGGTGTTTAAAGATCGCTACAACAATCTGGGTGAATACCTGCATGGATTCCAATACACCTGCGGTGTGTTGCGGGATCTGGAAAATCTGGAGCAAGCGGCCTATGAACTGGCACTGGATAACCAGGCCGAAGGCGTGAATTACATTGAAGTGCGGTTTGCGCCGCAGTTATTGATGGATCCGGCCATCGGGATAGATTTCGACCGCATCATGCATACGGTCAATAATGGGCTGAAACGGGCTATGCATGAATACAACGCGCATGATCAAGTCCAACACGGCCACAGACCGCCTTTTGCTTATGGCATTATCAATTGCGCGATGCGGATGTTCAGCGGTAAAGGCTTCTCGCCTTATTACACCAACCTGTTTCAGCTGATGCGTGATTTTGAGCCGATGCAGGTAATCAAACTGGCGGCGATGGAACTGGTTCGTGCCAGTGTGCGTTTACGTGACGAAGCGGGTATTCCGATAGTTGCACTGGATTTGGCTGGACAGGAGTCTGGTTTTCCGGCGCACAATTTTAAAGAAGTGTATGAATATGCCCACCAGCATTTCTTGCTGAAAACTTTGCATGCCGGTGAAGCTTATGGCGCAGAATCGGTGTTTGAAGCTATTACTGAATGTTATGCCGATCGGATAGGTCACGGTTATTCCATGTTTATTCCGGAAATGATCAAAGATCCGGCAATCTTAGATAAACAGAAATATATCAAAGAGTTGGCGTCATATATTGCCGATAAACGCATTGCGATTGAAGTCTGCCTGACGTCAAACCTACAAACCAATCCAGCGATCACCGATATCAAACAACATAAGTTCAAAGATATGCTGGAAAACCGCATTGCCACAGTGATTTGCACCGACAACCGGCTGGTGTCGAATACCACGGTCAGCCGCGAGTATCAGTTGGCCGTCGATAATTTTGATATCCCGTTGAAACGCCTCAAAGATATGGTGGCATATGGCTTTAAAAAGAGCTTTTTCCCGGGCAGCTATGTGGAAAAACGCGAATATGCCAAGCAGTGTCTGAATTACTTTGATGTGGTGTCACGCAAATACGGTTTTATCAATTAAACCTGCTTTTTCACACAGCACAAAAGCGCCATCCGGCGCTTTTGTGCTTTCTCGCTATCTGCACCACCGCAGTCGAGTTCAGTCGAAACCAGTAGTTCATGCCAGAATGTGTATTTTCCGAGCAATGTAGTGAAGTGTTAACTTATTGAATTAAAAGAAAATAACGATCAATTTGCTTGTGTCGATAAAACTGTCGCAAAAAAGATACACTCTAACTTATTGAATTGTATAGTAAAAATATTTGACTGCTTTTTGCTGTCGCTAATTAGCAACAGATCCTCAGATCCCCACCGAGCTACTATTGCGATCCTACGTGATTGATTTTAATAAAATCCTTTAAAAACAATTGGATGAATAATTTATTTTAAGTTGGCACGCCGTCTGCATATAGATTATCAAGCAGGTAAATAACGCAAGTGATACAGCGAGTTCCACTTCCGTTTTTTACCTGAAACCAACGGTAATCACAGTCTTAAAACCGGTCAGAATCCGGTGATGTAATGAGGTGTAAGATGGACACATTTTTAATCGCAGCAGCAGCTTTCTTCGTGGTTAATGCCTTTGTGTTTGTAACTTATCTGCGCAAAATCGACGTTAACGGTGAAGCCGTGCGTAAACTGGAAAAGGCGCAATTCACAGACGCATACAACCGTCAGGCAGCGAAAGTGCGTAAAGCACGCACAGCTGGTGTAACAGCAAACGCATAAGCGCCAACGCTTTTAGAAAAAACCGGTCAACTGACCGGTTTTTTTTCGTCCGCAGTTTGCTCCCGCCAGGTCTGACATAAACTTAGCAACACAGAGCACGAACTACTCAGACCTGTCTTCGGACGACAATAAACTGTGATAGGCTGTTTTGATAACAATTTGGAAACAGCCAAGGAGGGTTTTGCATGCAACGATCTTCGTTCCGTTCGTGCTGGCAATTTGGATTTTGCCTGTTAAGTCTGAACATTCTGGCAGCTTGTGGCGGTGGCGGAGCTGACAGCGCACCAACTCCACAACCCACACCACAAAACGTTGCGCCTGTGCCGGGGACAAATACCTTCCAACTGAATGAAGACAGCAGTCTGCAGGCGCAGCTCAGTGCCAGCGATGCTGACAATGACGCGTTGAGCTATCAGCTCACCAGCCAGAGTCAGGCGCAAGGTCTGGTGACGCTGCAAACTGATGGCCGTTTCTCGTACCAGCCGACCGCTGATTTTGCCGGTGAAGCCAGTTTTTCATTCAGCGTCAGCGACGGTAAAAATACGCCGGTTGCCGCCACTGCCCGGCTTAGTATCCAAAACGTCAATGACCTGCCAGTGGCTGTGCAGCAGCAGTTTTCAGGCCAGGAAGATGTGGCTGCAAATTTTCAGCTCAAGGCGACTGATGCGGACCAAGATCCGCTGACATTCACTTTGCAAACTGCGACGCCAGCCGATTCTGGTGTCACTGTCAGTCCCGCCGGTGCCATCAGTCTGAAACCGACAGCAAATTTCCACGGCAAAATCGCGCTACAAATACAGGTCTCTGATGCCAAAGGTGCTGCAGTGCCATTTCAGGCGGAGATCACGCTGGCGCCGGTCAATGATGCCCCAACATTAACGCTGGCACCACTTCCTACACCTTTGGATGCAGGACTTAGTTACCCGCTGCAATACAGCATCGAAGATGTCGATGGAGATGCAGTAGTACTGAGTAATACGCAACCTGAATTATTCCGGCTGAATACTACTGCGACAGGCGCAGCATTACAGGTGCTTGCGCGCACCACGGCACTTGATACCGACTTGCTCCTGCAGGTAACAGACTCACAAGGTGCCTCGTCGCAATTCAAGCAAAAGGTTCTGGTCGCGATCCCAAATGGCAATAACATGGGGCGTACCTTAGTCGGGCCAGTGCAAAGTAACAGGTTGAATCTGGTCATTGTCGGGGATGGGTTCACCGCCGCTGAGCAACAAAAACTGCGGGATGCCGCCGTTAAATTCAGCCAGATTTTTTTCACCAGCAAAGAAATCGGCACGCATCGCGAAGGCTGGAGTCTGCATGTATTGGATGCGGTCTCTGTGCAAAGCGGTGCTGACGATCCGTCGACAAATACCAGTGTTGATACGCTATTTGACGGCAACTTTGGCTGTGCTGGTATAGACCGGCTGTATTGTGTCAATGACAGCAAAGTTTTCAGCTACGTTTTGCAGCACTATCCGCAGTTTGATTTTGTACTGGTGGTTGGCAACAGCACAAAATATGGTGGCGCTGGCGGCCGGCTTTCAACTTATACACTGCATGACAGCGCTGTGGACGTTGCTATCCATGAACTGGGGCATACCTTTGCCCGTCTCGCCGATGAGTACGTCGACGACGCCACTGCGCATTTGTATTTACCGGGCTATTGCGAAAACTGCTATGCCAATATCACGCAACTAACTGATTTAACTCAGGTGAAATGGCGTCACTGGTTCAGCGATCCGGCTAAAGTGCCAACCCAACCCGGCCAGACCGGTGTTGGTTTGTTTGAAGGCGGTTATTACAGCAGCAAAGGGTTTTACCGGCCCAAAGATAACAGTTTTATGTTGGCGCTGGGTCAGCCGATTGGCGAAGTGAACGGTGAAGCCTGGGTCAATCAGCTTTACCAGAACATCGGTATGTATCACAGCCGTCAACCGCAACAGCAACAAGTCGTGCAGGCGCGTGGGCAGAATCAGCAGTTTTCGTTTGCGCTGTCGGTTGGCAGCGCGCAGCAAAAAGTGCAGTGGTATTTAAATGGTCAGGCCATGCCGCAGTTTGAGAACAAAACCGACATCAGCTGCTGTCAGGACCAACAACAGAACTATCAGATAACCGCCGTGATCACCGATATCAGCGGTTTAATCAAAGCGCCAGCGCTGGTCAGCAAAGAGGTTCAATGGAATGTTCAAATCCAATAAGTTCGTCAGTGTGCTGGGCCTCTGTCTCTGTGTTGCTGCACCTTTAAGCGCCGCCGAGTTCTGGGTCGTCAAAGTCGCTTTTGATGCCAATGGCAGCGAAATTCAGCAAATTCAGCGGGTGCAGATCCCAGATGGGCAGCGCCGGACCACACAACTCAGCCAAGCCGGCGCCGTGACCGTCAGTCTGAAAAATGCTGACGGCAAAGTGCTGCAGCAAGTGTCGATGGATGATCCACGCATCATTCGGGTGCCAATGCTGCCTGGTTCAGCACAAGGTCATCAGTTTGTCGTGCGAGATGAAGGTGATTTTATGCTGGTGCTGCCGGCCCAACCGGATGCCAGTTTGTTGCAGCTGCAATGGGCGGAAACTCCAGGCCAGCCAGTCAAGGCAAACAGCCCGCAACAACAGCTGTCATTACAGCAATTTGCCGCTGAACTGCAGTTAAAATAAGCCGTTGGCAGGTTGTACCGGCAAAACTACAGAATTGACCGTGAGTTGTCGTACACAAATCCGCTATGATAGGCGCCAGAGTCCCAAACCGGCGCCTGTTGCGCCTGATTGATGCGGAGCCTTCGGCATGCGAAGTCCTATCCAGCCGGCCTCATTGCGGCAATTTATTTTATTAAGCTTTTTCCTGGCGTTGATCCCGCTGGCCGTATTGCTATGGCAGAGTAACAGCGCTTTGTCGGATGTCAGTCGATTTGCTGTGGCAGAGGCGGAGTCTTCGGTCGACAGCGTGAAACGTGCCGAGAACATGCAGAACCTGGTGATTGATATCGAACGGGCGGTGCGCCAGTTCGGTATTTTACGCACCGATTCTTTAAGCCGGCTGGCAACCACACATTTAATGAATTATCAGCAAATGCTGCAGCAGGTTTGTCTGGATCTGGACGCGCCATTGCTGTGTCAGGCGCAGGCCGCGCAAGTCACTACGTTATTGCAGAATTTTCTGCATGCCAGTAACGAAGAATTATCACCGACCCTGCTGACGCTCAGGCAACAACAGCAGCAGCTGACAGAGCAGATCTGGCAGCGGCTGGAGCAACGGCTGCAAACGCAGCAAAATTTTGTCGTGGATGCGCAAAATCAGCTGGCCTGGCAGTCCGTTACGCTGGTGGTGCTGACCCTGTTGTTAGTGCTGTGGGCGCAAGCGCGGATCGCCTCACCAATCAAACAACTGGATACGATGATCCGATCTATCGGTCAGGCCAGTCATCATTTTCCGCATGAACAAGTCGTCGGGCCACGCGAGCTGACCGAGCTTGGCGAGCAGCTGCGCTGGCTGGCTTCGCGGTTACAGCAGCTGGAAGCGTTGCGGCTTATTTTGCTGCGTCATGCCTCACATGAACTGAAAACACCGTTATCCAGTATCAGAGAAGGCTGTGCTTTACTGAGTGAACAGCTGGTTGGTCCGCTAAACGCACAGCAGATGGAAGTGGTGACACTGCTCAATGGCAGTGCGGACCGGTTGAGTCAGCTGACGGAACAATTGCTTGATTACAACCGTTTGTTACAGCAAGCAAAACCTGAATTTAGCTGGCATGACAGTACGCAATTATTGGACAGTTGTTTCGCCGATCATGCTCTGTCGCTGCAACAACGACAGCAGTTTATCCAGCTGGACTGTCAGCTGCCGCGGATTTATACCGACGCGATGTTATTTCGGCGTATTCTGGATAATCTGATTAATAACGCGCAGGCCTATGGTGGCGAGGGGAGCCCGGTGTGGGTGATCTTGCGGCCGCACGAAAAATTTATGTTATTGGATGTGGCGAATAACGGAACGCCAATCCCGGCAGAGCTCAGAGCCAAGCTATTTGAACCATTTCAACGCGGTAAAGCACCACGTTTTGACGCGGTGCAGGGGTCTGGTTTGGGGTTGTCGATTGTGTCCGATTGCGCGCGATTATTGGGGGGCATGGCTGAGATTGTCGATGTGAATTATGCCGACGTCTGTATTCGTGTCCGCCTGCCTATGGTTGAGGAATAAGTATGAAGAAGTGGACCCTGTTTGGGGTGAGTCTGCTACTGGCTGGTTGTCAGGGTGTGCCGGCGCCATTGCCGGTGATCTTAAAACCAAAACCGGCGCCGGAAAAAGTAGTGGAACTGCCAAAAGAACAACCAGCACCGGTAAAGCCGCAGCTGGCGTTGTTAGATGACTCAGCGACACTGAGTGCCTGGCAAAGTTATCGCGGCGATGTGTTGCAAATGAACAGTGCGCAGCGCGACGCGGTAGCGAAAACCCTGGAAAAAACGCCGGTAGGCGAGTTACAGAGCCTGCTGTTACGCATTCATCCCGACACCCCTTATGCAGTGCGGTTTCGGGCGCAAACTCAGCTCAGTGAACAGCTGAGCCGGTTGCCGGCTGGACTCGCAGCATTACTGCGCTGGGATTATGTTTTTAACCAGAAACTGCTGGAGTCAGAATCTGCAGTGAAGGCGCTCGGCCGGTTGAATGGTCAACAGCAAGACAATCTGGATAAGCTGCAAAAACAAAACGCGGATTTACAGAAGAAAATTGAGGCCTTGACCCAAATCGAAGCCAAGCTGAACCAGTCAGGCGGAGGTTAACGTGACAGGCACCAACACAGGAAACAATGCCCGTTTATTACTGGTCGATGATGACCCGAGTTTATTGCGATTGATGACCTTGCGCCTTGAAGGTGAAGGTTATCAGGTCACTTCCGCCGACTGCGCCGAAACCGCACTGACGTTACTGGCAAAACATCCGGTTGACGTGGTGCTCAGCGATCTGCGCATGCCGGGCCTCGACGGCATGGCTCTGTTTGATGAAATTGCCAAACGCAGTCCGGGTTTACCTGTGGTGTTGATGACGGCGCACGGTTCCATTCCGGAAGCGGTGGCGGCAACGCAGCGCGGTGTGTTTGGTTTTCTGACCAAGCCACTGAATAACGTCGAGCTGCGCGATATTCTGCAAAAAGCGGTGAATCAATCTCATGTGCCAAGCAAAGACAGTTGGCGCCAGGCCATTGTCACACGCAGCAAAACGATGGAACAGGTGCTGGATCAGGCCTATCGGGTAGCGCAACGGGATGTCAGCGTACTGATCACCGGCGCTAGCGGTACTGGTAAAGAGTTGCTGGCGAACGCAATCCATCAGGCTAGTCCACGCGCGCGGCGCAATTTTGTTGCGATTAACTGCGGCGCTTTGCCAGAACATTTGTTGGAATCTGAATTATTTGGTCACGCCAAAGGCGCCTTTACCGGTGCCGTGACCGAACATGCCGGCTTATTTCGTGAAGCCGACGGCGGCACGTTGTTCCTTGACGAAATTGGCGATATGCCATTGCCGCTGCAGGTGAAATTACTGCGAGCTTTGCAAGAGCGCCAGATCCGGCCGGTCGGCAGTGCCAAGTCTATTCCGATTGATGTGCGGGTGATTTCTGCTACGCACCGCGATTTAAAGCAGGCGATGCAGGAGCAAAGCTTCCGCGAAGATTTGTATTACCGGCTCAATGTGGTGAATCTGCAATTGCCGACGTTGCGTGAGCGGGCCGAAGATATTCCTTTGCTGGCGCGCCACGTATTACAGCAAAGCGCAGAGCGTCACGGCGTGCAGGTCAACCGTTTTTCCGAAGATGCGATGCAGGCGCTGGTCACTGCACAGTGGCCGGGCAACGTGCGTCAGCTGGTGAACGTGGTAGAACAATGCGTAGCGCTGACCAGCAATCCGGTGGTCAGTCTGGCACTGGTCAGCCAGGCGCTGGAACAAAACCGCAGTTTCTGGCCAACGCTGAGCGAAGCGCGGGATCAGTTTGAACGGCAATATCTGGTGCGGGTGTTAAAGATGGCTGAAGGCAATGTCACCCGTGCGGCAGAATTGGCCGGCCGCAACCGGACCGATTTCCACAAGTTGCTAAAGAAACATGAGTTAAGTGCTGCTCAGGTATCTGAGCAAGGCGATGAACCAGAATAACAACGAGTCAATCATGCACGACAATTTTGATACTGAACCTGAAGTTTTAAAAGCCAAAATCACTGGCGAAACAGCCCGTATTGCTTGGCATGAGCTGCAGAAGTTTTATGCTGCAGGCGCGGTGATTGAAGTCGCTGCAGGTCTGGATTTGGTCGAAGTTGCTTATGCTTTTGCTGTCGATGACAAAGCCAAAGTCGGCGCTTGGTTGCAGGACAATCAGGTTCGTCGTGTTGATGATCTGCTGGCCAGTACCTGGTATCAGCAGAATGCCGAATTATGGGCTGTCGTCGTTTCTCCCTGGGTACTGGTGCAAGATAGACGCTTGCACTGATATCTGACTGACTGGACTATGACATGTTGCAACTGACGCTGCCAACGCTGACCCCACAACTGCGGGCCGAATTCACCAGCGATTTAAAAATCAATCTGGCGGATATCTGGCAACCAGACAGTGCAGAGCGAATTCTACAATGCCTACAGCGGGAAACGCCGTACGATAACGCCTTTTTTGCTGACGGCCGGTATCAGTCTTTGCTGGATCAGGAAC
>JACCDS010852721.1_pt1 | contig 22025 bp, 19 predicted proteins | sample 7446441 | NCBI WGS metagenome assembly JACCDS01 (sample SAMN15323445, study PRJNA562643) | freshwater metagenome | isolation source: river surface water | place: USA:Blue River Watershed | collected 2017-08-17 | reverse complement strand
TTTTCATAGGGCAAGCTCCCCGCTTCCATCACCTTGTTGCAATTGCTAAAGCTGTTTGCGAATTTCCTTAAGTCGCCAGGACACAGTCGATTCTTTTATTTGCAAGATTGCCGCAGCCTCAGCATGGCTAAGGCCCTCGGCATGAACCAACAGGGCCGTTTCTTTAAAACCTTCGGAGAGCGAATCCAGCCAGCGCAAAACCTGGCGCAGGTAAATGCCGGCTTCTGCACTCTGATCTGAGCGCGTCTCTTCGGTCAGCGATTCCAGGTCATCATGCTGATGTCGGTGCTGACTGCGCTGCCAGTCCCTGGCGCAGTTAATTACCAATCGATACAGCCAACTACTAAATGCGGCCTCAAAGCGAAATTGGTGGATACTCTGGGCCAACTTAAGGCAGGCCAGTTGGGTTACGTCTTCGGCGTCTGCGCGGTTACCACACCAGCGATAGGCGAAGCGGAATAGCTGGTCATAGCAATTCCCCAGCAATTGTTCAAAGGCCGGACCATCGCCGCTCTGTGCGGCCCGGATTAGTTGTTCGTCAGTCGGCATAGGCCGTCCCGGTGTAGTTGCTCAAGTACTTGGACCCTCTCGCTGCCGTCCAACGGAAATTGTCTTTGGTTGGACGCTCCCAACGGCGTAATCCTTGGTGACGGTAGGTTTGTGTCGGCTTTATTTACACTGTTGTGTTTATTTTGTGATGCAGTTATCACTATATCTTTGTTTTATCGATGGAATTTCAAACTGGTGCGTTAATTGCTGATTTTGACGTCATGAGTGGGAGACTTAGTCCCCTATAACATTAGCAACAGGGTGCTTATGATGTCCAAATTAATTGCGATTCGTATTTTAGGTGTGTTGGCAGGGTTGTTATTGGCAACGGGTGCTCAGGCGAACCTGATTGTTAATGGTGGTTTTGAAGATAATAATGTCGCAGCCGGTAACTGGGCCTATTTTTCTTCATCCAGTGTCAATGGCTGGGACGGCGATAACATCGAGATTTGGGATAACTTTGGTGGTGTAGTGGCCCCTGAAGGTACCCAGCACGCCGAGCTGAATGCTCATCCTTTTGACGGTACAGTGTTTTCTATCTTCCAGAGTTTCGCGACTGTGATTGGCCAAACCTACGATGTGTCCTTTTTTTACAGCGCGCGCTCCAGTAGCAGTGAGCAGTTTTCTTTTAGTGCCGGCAGTCTTGCGGCGATATTAAATGATCATGTTGTGGGTAGTTGGAAGCAATACACTGGCAGTTTTGTCGCCACTGGCACTAGCAGTACCATCACGTTTACCAGTTACGATAATTCGACGGTTGGTAATTTTTTGGATGATGTGGTTGTCACTGCGCGTGCAAATGTTGTGGAATCCAACCCGATTTTGATGTTGTTTGTTGGCCTGGTGGGATTGTTCTTCAGCAGAAGAAAACTGCGCAACGGACGTTAATTCATCTGCATCTTACCTGCTAAAAAGCCGCTCTTTTGAGCGGTTTTTTTTACACTTTGGGAAAATTTTTTATCGCGCGTTCCAGTTGTTTTAGTTCATCGGGATGCGGTTTATCAGTGTGATGTACCTGCGTTGCGAGTGGTGGTTCGTAGGCGATCTTTACAAACAGCTGATGAATGACTTCAAGCGTTTGCCTATATTCCGGATGAGTACTTAATAAACGTTGGATAAAATTACCCAAGGTTTCTCCTGGGGGGCGTCTGTGACCTGACTGCGCCAATTTTTGCTCCAGCTTTTGGATGGCGCGTACTTCTGGTCGTACGACGTGGATAAGTTGGTTGCGTAACAGTAGCCACGCAAAAAGTGCGGCGCCCACCAACCCCAGTGCAATCAATCCAAGTGTTAATCGCCAGGGTTCAGTACCGCCGAGCAAGCGCGAAAGCAATCCGTCCTGAGTTTCAGTGTCGTAATTAAGTACCCAGCGTTGCCAGACGTAGGTTGCGGCATCCCAGCGAATTTGTAACTGTAAGAATAGAGGTGAGTTTTCCCACGCACTGCTGACCAGCTTTAGGTCTGACTCGCTAAGCGCTTCGTTAATTCCCTGTTCAATTCGGTTGGGGGCGACCGCCGCAGTTGGATCAATCATTTGCCAGCCTTTTCCTTCAATCCACACTTCTGTCCACGCATGAGCGTCTGATTGGCGTACCAGCAAGTAATTTTCTACGGGGTTCCATTTACCTCCCTGATAACCTACTACTACGCGCGCGGGTATTCCGGCCGCGCGCAACAAAAAACTAAAGCTGCTGGCAAAATGTTCACAAAAGCCTCGTTTCGTCTGGAACAAAAATTCGTCAACCGAGTGCTGGCCAAGCGTGGGAGGTTGCAAGGTGTAACTGAATTCCCGATTAAACAACGCCAGTGCACGCTCGACAATTTGTTGATCGCTTAATTGCTGACGTTGCCAGTTCTGCGCCATTTCTCGAGTTTGAGGGTTGCTCCCTTTCGGCAGACGAGTGAAGTTGTCGCGCTGAGGTTTTGATAATTGCGGCATCTCTGGCCACTCAATCTGTAGGGCCGAGGTCACCTCATAGCTCATGCGTTGGGCGACAGGGATGCGATTCATCAGCAGCGAATCCGTTGTAATGCGTACGGTGCTTGATGGGGTTTGGGCCTGTTGTGGAGTCATCAGACTAAAGAGCCAGGGTTGACCGTGGGGCTCAACAATAATGTTGTAAGTTATCAAGTCGCGCTTGATCTCATTAGAATCAATGGTTCTTCCTCCCCAGGGATCGCGCATCCGCCAGCTACGCCCATCAAAGTTGTCCAATACCAGGCCGCGCCAATAAAGTTGGCTGACGCTTGGCACCTTGTCGTTGAAGCTAACTCTGAATGCCGGTGCCGGGTTGAGTGCCAGATTGCCCAGGTCGCCTGGGGCCAGACTATCGCTAAAACCGGTTTTAGCGGCCTGTTGATTGGGGGTTGCCCAGAGAGGCCCGAGGCGAGGGATAACCACAAATAGCACCAACATGATGGGTAACGCATGGAGCAGGATTGCGCTGCCTCGCTTTAAGTGAGCTCCGGTGGTCTGGGCTCGTGTGAGGTAGAGTGAACGCCAACTTGCAAGGAGTAGCGCCACGCTAATCAAGCAGTAAGCTGCCATTTGAGGCGATTGGCTAAATAGCAATTGTGTACTGCAAATAATAAAACCGATCAGGATCAATAATTGTGCATCGCGGATGGAGTTAACCTCTATCAGTTTTAGTGAAAACGCACAGACCAGCAGACCAATCATGGTTTCTGTGCCTGATTGGCCCGCGTAGCTAGCGTACATCCCCAGCGCGCAGGCGCAGGTGAGTAAGGTTTTGGTCAGTTTGCCGGGCGCCCCCCAGCGGGCACGAAACATTTGAACACGCCAGCATGCCGCAAAGGCCCACACCAAGGACAACCACACTGGGAGATTGAATATTAGCGGCAGAATTAATACGGCCTGCATAATGAGTAACCAGACGAGCTTATCGCGTACCAAGTACTCAGTCCTGGTTGCGGGAGCCTTGGATCCGCGTTGCCATATACGTGCAATCATTGTTGCTGATTCCCTGCGCGTGGCAAATTAAACTCGGCCAGAACTTTAAGCACAGCATTCAAGTGATGATCACCCAGTGCAGGGGCCAATTGTGTGTCTGGCATGGCGAGCCCATAAGGAATTTGCCGAAGCTCATAGTGCAATGCCCAGAAACAGAGTCCGGCGAGGCGCAGCTCCTGCGGCTGGTTCAGGCTCTGCCAGTCCAGCCACTTTTCAGCGGAAAAATAGGCTTCGTATTCTTTAGTAAATAGTCCCTTTTCCTGCGCATATTGTTTCCAGGCGATGTGTTTGATGGGATCACCCGCCTGGTAAGTTCGCAATCCGGAGAAGTCATCGCCACCCGACTGGGGGTTGCCACCTTCCTCATTGCCATCGGTAGCTTGGTGTTGGGGTTCTTCACAGGCTACCGGGGCGGGATAGATCAGTGCCTGCGCATCCAAGTTTAACCAGCTCCAGCAACGAATAATTCCCAGGGGAAATGTGCTTTGCAGCAGTAGCCGGCCTGGCCACAAGTACCCGCGTTCCGAGCTGTTTGCGTACAGGGTGATGCGCGTAGGTTCGTTGGCATTGAGTGTGACAACGCGCGTGTCGCCGCCCGGCCAACGCAACTCCAGGTGATCACAGCCTTGTTTGTGCGTGGTTGTTACCTCAAGTTCGAAGCAGGTGGGTTCGCCGGCGAAGGCCGGTTTGGCGGCGATAAACGTGACACGAATACCCGCGAGGTTGGCAAAGGCGTGAAGAATTGCCACCACGAAAATACTCATCATCAGATAAGCGAGCGCCAGAATAAGGTTGTTCTGATAGTTGGTCCCCAGCATCCAAATGATTAGGGTCACCAATAGAAACATCAGTCCGGTCAGGTTGGGAAAGGTATAGAGGTTCTTGCGATTGAGAGTGATGGAACGTGCGCGCGGGGTACGCGTGTCTACCCAGCGATAGAAACGAGTTTCCCAAGCGATACGCCAGGCACTACGGGGGTTGCTCATAGGGTTAGACAAGTACGTTCACGCTCTCACGAAGGTGTTTTACCAGAGGTTCAGTGTCTTGGCTATGGCCACGGCCGCGCACGCGGTGACCGACTACAGCGGGCAATACCGCTTGAATATCTTCTGGGACCAGGTATTCGCGATTGTGAATCAATGCCCAAGCTTTCGCGCCGCGCAATAGTGCGAGTGCACCGCGGGGAGAAAGTCCGTAGGTGAATTGCGCATCGGTACGGGTGAACGCAACCAGTCGTTGCACATAATCAAGCAGGGAATCACTGGCTTTGATTGCATGTACTGATTGTTGTATCCCCGCCAATTGCTCGGGCGTTACCAGCGAAGTGAGCTGGCGGATACGCGCTCGGGGATCAACCCCTTCAAATAGCATGCGCTCTGAGGCTGGGCTAGGGTAGCCGAGGGAGATGCGCATTAAAAAGCGATCCAACTGCGATTCCGGAAGTGGAAATGTTCCGCTTTGCGATAGCGGGTTTTGGGTGGCGATAACAAAAAATGGTGTAGGTAGTGGGCGACTTTTACCTTCTATGGTCACTTGCCCTTCCTCCATGGCTTCGAGTAAGGCGCTTTGGGTTTTGGGCGAGCTACGGTTGATTTCATCGGCAAGCAGAACCTGGGTAAACACTGGCCCCGGGTGAAATTTAAAAACCCCTTGCTCACGTTCAAAAATCGCTACACCCAGAATATCGGCGGGCAGTAAATCGCTGGTAAATTGCACGCGCTCAAATTTCAGCCCCAACACCTTAGCCAAGCAATGGGCCAGCGTGGTTTTGCCCATACCGGGCAGGTCTTCAATGAGTAGATGGCCCTCGGCGAACAGGCAGGCCAATGCCAATCGAACTTGTTGGTCTTTGCCCAATAATACTTGGTCAACCTGGTCAATAATGTTGGAAATTAACGACTGCATGGGAATCCTTGTGCGCTGTTGATAATGGCGAGCATAGCCCAGGGAGAATGCGGCGGAAATTAAAGAAACGCAAAGCTGATGATTGATTCACTCCGATTAACTATCGCGCTGGGTATCGGCAACCACCACACAGTTACGTCCTAATTGTTTGGCTTGATATATCGCTTTGTCCGCGCGGTTAAACCAGTCCTCCAGCTTTTCATCGGTTGCAAGTTGGGCGAGGCCGAATGATGCAGTGAGAGCGCCCTCAGGGTCGCGCAGCTCCAGCTCTATTTGCGCTCGCAATTGTTCGGCGATCACCACCGCATCTTCCAGGTTAGTATTGCGTGCAAGCACCACAAACTCCTCGCCGCCAAAACGAAATACCCGATCCGTTTTACGCACGCGCCGGCTTAGCAATCCGGCGAGCTGGATGAGCACACCATCGCCCACGCTGTGACCGAATTTATCGTTCACCATTTTAAAAAAATCCAGGTCAAGCAGTATCAGGGTGGCGGGTATCTGGTTGCGCGCATGGTCGTGGATACTCAGCCGCATTTCTTCATTCATTGCGCGCCGATTACCCAACTGCGTTAACGCGTCCTGGATAGCAACACTTTGCAGAATTTCCTGTTGGCGCGCGGTGAGCAGGGCAAAGCTATAGGCCATGCTGCCGCAAATCAGTAATGACGAGATCATGGCGAACATGTGCGTAGTTGATTCCAGTCTCGCCGCAATAGGCACTATGGCCAGAATGGCCAGCACATTGGCAAGCAGTGCGATGTTTGGCTTCAGCAGGAAAAAGTTGGCGAGCAGCGCCGGGAATAACCAGAAAACAAATATGGGTTCATTCAAATGGGCAACGGCAACGGCGCCGGCGGAGTAAAGTGCGGCAGTCACGTTGGAAACCAGCTGGGTCGCCTGACCGCGCCAATAGGTATAGCTGGCGCTACCCAGTGCTATAGACACGATTGCCAGATCAATCGCTGCGTTGAGCACTTGGCCATTCAAATAGCGAATAACTACAAAGGGCGCTATGCCAACGCTGGCGAGAATCGCGAACAGGTAAACAAGTCCACGCTGAAACCTGTTTTTCGCGTCGGTGAATTTTAAGTCGGTGAACCTGGGCACCGGCATTTCTCCCCTGGCGTGACGATTTTTTAGTTTTACCAACCTGTTGACCGGTCGTAGATATAGATCACAGCATAGCTGGTGGACGTGAAATTCCCAGCCATTCATCAATGCGTTGTTCCATGTAGCTATAGAAGGGGTTTGCATTCAGGCGCTGGTTGGCATCGGCCGGTATTACCAGGGTATTTTTTTCACCGCGCAGGCTCAGGTTGCCCAAGCGGATTCCGAAAAATTCCTGCTCGTCGGGTTCAAGTCCAAAGGTGGGGTCATTCATGGGAAACGGAATGGCGACGTGGGATAGCGAAAATACACCGCGCGGGTATTCGAGCGGCAGTTGTGTTTCGTGCTCGGACAGTGCACCCGCAGGGCGGCGCCATTCGCTGATTTGGTTGGTCTCTGATGTGCGATTACCCAGTTTTACCAGATGGTAATTGCGTGCAGTCGGTTGAAATAATGCGTTAAGTAATTCATTGCTGTCGCTGCGGGTAATGGGCGCAAAGTATTGATTGCGATTGATGTCGAAGATCACCAGCTCGCTCGGACTTTGTTGCGTATTTTCTGGCAGGGCGCGATAAAAATATTCCTCTATCGCGGCGGTGCTTACCGTGGTATCGACGAGCGATTGAAAGCTGAGACTGGGAGGAAAATTGACTAATTTATTTTTCGCTGCTGCTAATTGGATTTTGCGTTGTAGATGCTTGGTCAGTCTGTGCGCCTGCCAGCCTGCATTAACAGTAAATGAATTGTATTTGAAGGGATTGTATTCCGGTTTTTTATTTAACCAGCGCTCGTCGCTCAGCAGCGGTAAATGCCCAGCCAAATCCAGCCCCTTGCTGAGAGCGGCGAACTTGCTGACGCCAATCATGGGTGAAAGCAGCACCATTTTTCGTGGTTGCGGCAATTGCTGGTTTTCCTGAGCTTGTAGTGCGTAGTTTATTGCGAGCGCGGCTCCGGTGGAGTAACCAACCATAGACAGTTCACTGTTATCACCGATTTGCCGGCGCAATTCGCGCATGGCCAGTTCAGTAACCGCTGCCCAATCTTCCCATTGCACATTAAGCAATCCGGTGGGCAAAGTGCCGTGCCCGGGCAAGCGCACGCCAATCACATAAAAACCTTGTTGCTGTAAATGTAATGCCAGGCTGCGAATGGAATAGGGTGAATCACTTAACCCGTGCAGCATCACCACGCCGCCGCGCAGGTGTTGTGGTTTTAAGACAAAGCTGCGGTTCCAATTGCGACTGTGATTGAGTGAGTTGAGCGGCGAATCAAACTGAAAACGGTAAGCATCCGCGCGTGGATTAGCGCGCAGAGTTTGTTGCAGCTGTGCAAATAAGCGGGTTTCCTGGGCGAGGTAATCGGCCCAGCGATAGTTGGGTGTAGCATCCGCTGCTGTAAATTCTTCATCCAAAATAATGCGGTGCCAGGGTTTGGCATTTTTTACTGTACTGCAGCTGGCTAACACCAGACTGCACATCAATAGCAAAAAGAAACGGGGCCAAATGTGCATTATCAATCCATCGCGCATGGTAGAAATTTCCACTGTCTGGTTTTTTGTTTAGCGTAAGTTGTCGCGGTTACTGTTGTTGAGCCTAAGGTGACTGGCTATTTTTTTGGCGGGAGCAATGTCTTGTCATGAATAAAATGACCCAGCTTTAAATAGTTTAGGCTTTGGCGAATGGCATTTTTATCTTTCATAATAAATGGGTGCGATACAGGAACGCTGAGAAAATCGCGCATGCCTTCTATTTTGGTATTTTCCAGCGAGACTTTGCCGTCATCCGGGTTGGGCAAATAGAGCGAGAGAATCCAGTTAATACTGCGTGTGCCGGCGATCACACCCAGGTCAAAAGTGACTGGCCCCAGGGTGTTTGGCAGGCTGTCTGCATCCGTGCCCAACTCTTTACCGGCGGGGCCATTCAATGCCGTGAATCCGGGGACATTTTTTAATTTATCCACTACCTGACTGCCTTTATTGGGCGGTGCAAACATGACCACACGTTTAAGCTCGGGTATGTTGTGATTACTGACATATTGGCGCAACAAAATTCCGCCCAGTGAGTGGGTGATAAAATGAATATTAGTTGGCGTATGTTCGCGGCATTTGGCGAGCGCCGGAGCAATTGCCAGTTCGGCTAGTTGGACGATAGGAAATTTACGCGAAGGATAACCAACATTTACTACATGATAATTGGCTGCCTGCAATGCCTCCGCGAGCGGGCGCATCGATTTGCTGGTGCGAGCCAGACCGTGCAAAAGTATGACGCAATCCGGTTGTGCACTCGTGTCGGTCGCGCTGGTCGCGATGAGGGTCACTGATGAGTCTGCTCGAGCGGTCTGGCAGCAAATACTTGCGATCAGTGAACAGGCTGCCGCAAGTAACGGGACGCTTGAGCGGGATAACAAACTGCGAAAAAATGAGCGCATAACAATCTGTACAGAGCAAAAGACCAGCACAGGGTAGCCGTAAATGCGATTTTTTGACAGCCATTGCCACTTTGACTTTCCCGAGTTTGACGCGGATCGCGCTGCAGTGTGGCAGAAGGCGCAAGCTCACCGGGTTTATGGGCTGGCGATGCCTGGGGTTTATCCTGCGCAGTGGGAGCGGCTAGTCGCCATGACATTGGCAACACCGGATTTTTACTTTTCATTGGGGATTCACCCCTGCTGGATTTATCAAGTGGATGTGAGTCAGCTGGCGCTTGCGAAATACACGGAGCAAATTGAGAATTTATTAGCGTCCATGCCGCCTACAGAACAATACCGATTTGTCGCTATCGGGGAATGTGGGCTGGATAAAACTATCGAGCTACCCTTGGTGCAACAACAGGAAATATTTGCCTGGCATATTCAGCTTGCCAATCACTGGCGCAAACCGTTAATGGTACACAGTTTAAAAACCCACAATGAATTGATCGCCCTGTGTAAAAAGAATAAGCCGCGCTATGGTGGTGTGGTACATGCCTTTAGCGGTAGTTATGACACTGCCATGCAACTGATTGATATGGGATTTTATTTGGGGGCGGGCGGGACGATTACCTATGAGCGCGCGCAAAAAACACGTGCGACTTTTTCGCGTGTGCCCTGCGAGGTAATTGTATTGGAAACTGACGGGCCTGATATGCCGTTGTGTGGCCAACAGGGGCAGCGCAATGATCCGTGTAACACAGCGCGCGTGGCGCAGGTGTTGGCGGAGTTGCGTGGTGAAAATGTGGAGGCATTAGCCGCGCAATTGTGGGAGAACACTTGCCGGCTTTTTCAATTGCCCGGTGCACCAATAACCCAATAATCGGTTCGAAACTGTTGGTGTTGCGGATTGCTTGTTTCGCCTAGCCAACGACACTCAATTGTGCCGGGCCGTGTTGTGAGCTGCGCACACAATTGCGCCCTTGGGCTTTTGCTACATAGAGGGCTTTATCAGCGCGGCCAATAAAATCGGTGGGCGATTCATCATTCATCTGCTGCGCCACTCCGAAGCTTGCTGTGACTTTCATTCCTTTGGGCCACTCACATTCTTCTACACAGCGGCGTAGTTTTTCCGCAAGGCCCAAGGCATTTTCCAGTGGTGTGTCCGGGCAAGCCAGCACAAACTCCTCGCCGCCCCAACGCGCCAGTAAATCGTGCTCCCGGGTATTACCGCTCAGCGTTTGGGCGAAAATCAGCAGCACCTGATCACCGACATTGTGGCCATAGTGGTCATTGATTTTTTTAAAGTGGTCGATATCAATAAATATTAGCGACAGTGAATTCGCGTGGCCTTCCGTCTGGTGTTGGAATATTGGTGCAAGGCCTTCGCGGTTGAGTACACCGGTGAGTGGGTCGCGCGCGAGTCGCTCTTCCAGTTTTTGCTGTTCCTGATTTAGCAGGCGATTAAGTGATTCCAGTTGCTGCTGTTTTTGCTGATGGCTTTGCAATTCCAATTTTGCTTTGTGCAGCGTGGTGAAAAAATAAATCAACGCCAGTGCAGTCCACACACTCACCAGAATGAGTAGTAATTGGTGATCGCTGATATATTTTCCGCGAAACTCGACGTGCTCGATGATCATTTGGTATTTGCCGGGTGTGACGCGCTCGCCCGTCGCTATTTGTACTCCGCGCACATCGTCAAACTCGGGGCCCCAATAATCCGGCGCGATCTTACCCTGGCTCAACCACCAGGTGGGTACCTGCATGTGACTCAGCTCAATCAGTTGCGGATAGCGGATATGCGTGTCGTAGAGCTCAATGGAGTTGTATTTTTGCGAGTTGGTATCCGTCGGTGTGGCGTAGGCCGGGTTGAAGTTAACCAATTGGAAGCGGATACCAAAGTCCTGGGGTTGTGAATAATGGATATGAAGTTCCACATCATTGAAGCCGCTTAGGTCAATCCCGCGTCCGGTTTCGTCACTGGTCAGAATGAAGCTGATTTCGCAGTAGGGCCACGCGTAACTGGAAGCGATGATTTCGCAATCCAGAATCAATCGTTCCCCTTCGCGCGTTAGTTTGGCAATAGACGCACCGCCGTTGCCGCGGTCATCAATGGTTTCGATACGCACGCCGGCATCTACACCCAGCACCAGGGTTTTCTGTGGACCGAAATACTGCAGTAGTAATACGACAAGCGTGATGAGAATCAGGACTCCGAGCAGCCTGGCTTTCGTAATATCTTGCTGAATGGCCATCGCAATTGATCAACCGCAGTGAGTGTGTTCAGGTTAGTAAAGCACAGTTTTTTTCCCGCTCAAAGCGGCCTTTGCGTGCTGAAGAAAATAATTACTTTTTTATAACTTTTATAGGAAGTTTGAATGCATATTGATGCTTAAATTGTACAGTTTGGTGGTAAAAGGTAACACCTAAAGTGCTGATTCAAAGTGACTATTCATTTGCTAATAGTCACTTTGACCAACGTTGTCATTAGGTGTTTTTATGGGTTTTTACTATGATCCAGATTTTCGTGGATGCTATTTAGCAAACCATTGCTGTCGGTGTCGTGAGGCAATTGCCAGAACATAATGCCGCCCAATTTGTGTGTGCGGAGATACTTCACCTTTTCACCCAGTGAGCGAGGGTCATCAAAGGTTGCGAAGATTTTTTGCGTTGCGCTGTAGTAATAGGGCGCTTTGGCAATATCATCCCAATGGTAGACAAACCCCTTATTGGAAGGGTAACGGGCTGGGAATTCCTTAAAGCCGGCTCCCTCAATGTGTGCGCCTGTCTGATACAAACCGTTATTGGTTAGGGCGACCTCCTTCCAAACGCGCGCATAAAACGCCGCACCGATGACAATTTTTTCCGGCGCTACACCCAGGCGCAACAAGTGCTGCACTGCATTATCAGTGGAGTCCTTTTGTTGCGGAGTAGAGTAAAGCGCGGTGTGGTGACCGGTATGTGGTGTACCGCCATTGACTATGTCGTAGGTCATGAGGTTGACATTATCCAGAAGGGGCATAATCGTTTTCCAATCCACGGCCGTTGCCAGATAGTGATCAAAACCGCCTGCCGCAAAACTTAATTCGTAATGCGTACCCAGCGCCTTGCGCAATTCGCGCACCAGTTCGCTAAAGTTGTCGCGGTCGTGCGCTGCAAATTTATGGCCCGGGAAACCTTCTATAGTGGGGTATTCCCAATCCAGATCGATTCCATCGGCCTGGTACTCCCGGATGATTTTCAGAGTGGATTGTGCAAATGCCTGGCGATTGGCTGCCGAGTTAAAAATATCGGAGCAGGTTTCGCAGCCGCCCCAACCACCCAATGACAGTAGTACCTTCAGATGGGGATATTGCTTTTTCAACGCTACCAGTTGGCGCATGGCCCGCTGGTCTTTGGCTGAATCAAAGCCCAACTGATTGCCCTTCAAATGGAGAAAGCTGTAGATAATGTGCGTGAGCTGATTAACGTTGTAGCGGCCCAAATCTGACCCGTCGCCCATGTAATAGGCAATAACTTTTACTGACGGGGTGGGTTGTGCGGTATTGGGTGATTGTGTGGTGTTGGTGGATGGTGATGGATTGGTCGATTGGGTTGAGGTGGCGCTGCACCCAAGCAACACCAAACCGAGCGTCACCAGTAGTGCGCATCGAAAAACGGGCTTCATAAATACCTCGTCGGTTAGCTAACAGTTGTATGTAGTTATCGTAAAAACGCGAGAGGCTGCTGCAGTGGTTGGTGTCTGCGTTTCTCGATGGTGCAGATCACTCGGTTATATTACCCGTTGCGTTTGCCGCTACCAGACAGGCATCAGGTAAAGTTAAATAAAGATAAATGAGTAGTAGAGACCTGAATATTTGCTGGTTTGGGTCATTGCGTATCATCTGGCAGGCGAGTTTAATGCGCGCATTGCCAACGCCCTCGCGATTGAAATCACTATGCTCTATGACGATTTATCCCCTGTATCGCTCGATCAATTGCTTATTGCCAGTAACTGGCAACAGCAGTACAAACTGATTATCCAATGGGGGAAATTAATAGGTACTAAATTGGACATTCGCACGCCGGAAAATCTCATTCGTGGTTGCGAGTTACCAGTGTGGCTGGTTTGTCAGCAGCGGGGTGGAAAATTCTATTTTGCGTTTGATGCAGATAGCAGTGTAATTAAAGGACTTGCTGCGCTCTTGCTAGTGCAGGTGAATGACAGGTCGAGAGATGAATTACGCAATCTCGATTTGGCAGGAACCTTAAAATCATTGGGTCTGGAAAAACATTTAACCCCTTCGCGCAATAATGGTTTGAATGGAATCATCGCGCGCATAGAAGAATTGTTGGCAAGCTAATCTTTCTCGGTTTGCTTTGCCAGGTAGCGCTCAATCGCGCGCGCGGCTGCGAGCATGCCGAAGGTACTGGTCACCATTACACTGGAACCAAATCCGCCCGTGCAATCCAGCTTTACTCCATCTTGCAGGTGTTGCTTGGTTTGGCAGACACTGCCATCAGGTTTCGGGTAGACCATTTGTTCATCGGAATACACAGCATCCACGCGAAATTTGCGTTTGGTATCGCGCGCAAAATTAAAGTGGCGATATAACTGCTGGCGAATTTTGTGCAGCATAGGGTCGTTCTGCGCGCGCGCCAAATCATCCACCGTGATTCGTTGTAAATCGCGCTTGCCGCCTGATGAGCCAATCACGATCAGACGAATTTTTACCGCGGAACAATAAGCCACCAAACGCGCTTTCAAATGCGCTGCATCTATCGCATCAATAATCACATGGTGCTGTGTGCCTAACAGCTGGTGAATATTTTGATCATCGATAAAGTCTTCCACTGAATGAACAATAATTTCCGGGTTGATATCGCGCAGGCGTTCGCTAATCACCTGGTTTTTGGATTTGCCGAGGTTGGAATGTAGCGCATGGGATTGGCGATTGGTGTTGGTAACGCAGACTTCATCCATTTCAATCAGGGTAAGCTCACCGACGCCCGAGCGCGCCAGCGCTTCCGCCACCCAGGTGCCTACGCCGCCCAGCCCGACAACGGCGAAGTGGGCATTGGTGAGGGCGGGCAGCGCGTCCTGACCATAGAGGCGACCTATGCCGCTAAAGCGTTGTAAGTAGGCTTGGGTTAGAGGTCTGGTCATGATTTGCGTCGAGGTGATTAAAAGTGGCGGCTTTTTAACGGAGAAAATACTCAAATTCAAGGCCTTGGCGGGTAAATCGGTGAGACGCTGCTACACTTTTTAAATCTTGTTATTGAATTGTTTATAACAAACCTATTTGTGTCTCTGGAGTTTGGCCTCCGAGAGTCGATCAGATACAGAAAGTTGAGTGCTTCATGAGTAAAACAGCCCTGGCGACCGCCTATTTGATTGACGATGACAGCATAACGCTGGAATTGATGAGTGGCATTATCGAACCCATAGGGGTAGAAACCGTCTGCTTTAGTGATGCCGAGGCCTTCCTTTCTGCTTACAGTCCAAAGCCCTGTGAATGTGTGATTTCCGACATGCGTATGCCTGGTGTGAGCGGATTGCAGTTGCATAAAGTATTGCAGCAGCGCTACCCGGTGCCCCCGCCGTTAATCATTGTGACTGGTTATGCCGAGGTAAGTGCCGCCGTGGAGGCAATGAAGCAGGGCGCTTATGATTTTGTGGAAAAGCCCATCAACGGCCATCAGTTCCTGGAAAAGCTGCAAACCGCACTGTCGCTCAGTCGCCAGTTGCACCAGCGACGGTTGGATTTATCGGCACGCGAAGCGCGTATCGCCCTGCTGACCCCCAAAGAGCAGGAGGTATTGCAAGCCGTGTTGGAGGGGATGCCGAGTAAAGACATCGCCCAGAAGCTCAATCTGAGCGTGCGCACGGTAGAAAACCATCGCGCCCGGATTATGGAAAAGCTGCGTGTGAATTCCGCGATGGAGCTGATGCGCGATTTTATGCTGCCCGCCCGTTAAATACGGTCTGTGTGGCGCGATTTCTCTCTTGGTTGAGGGAGAGTGACGCGCACATCCGCTTTCTTGTTAACCCTCTTTTTTAGTTGCTAACCCCGCGAGCGCCTTCCCCTGTAAACGTTTCCGTCATTTGTGTTCGGTGCCATTGGAGCATTCCGTTCTCTACTAACCCGGCGGCATTCGGGGTAACTAGGTGTTTTCCCCTAATGGCGGTGAGTAATTCTACTCTCACGGCTTTTTTGCCAATCCCCCACACTGTGAACCCATAAGAGAGTGTTTTTTGAGGTCACACAGGTCGGTAGCGGGTTCATTCATCAGCGTTGTTAAATCGTTTGGAGATAGAGGAAATCATTTGTGAACACTGAGATCAGCAGCTTTGCCTTCCACAAAATCCGCGATTATGTGCACCGCACGGCGGGGATTGTGATTGGCGCCGATAAAACTGCATTGGTCACTGGCCGCTTGTGGCGCCGTCTGGAATTGACTGGCCACTCCACCTACGAATCCTATTTTGCGTTTGTATCCAGTGCAGCGGGCGAGCAAGAGCGCCAGGTCATGTTGGATCTGTTAACCACCAACGAAACCTATTTCTTTCGCGAACCCGCGCATTTTGATTTTTTGCGGAATCAAATCATCCCCGAGCTTGGTCCGCACAAAATGCGTGTCTGGTGTGCAGCATCGTCTACGGGAGAAGAAGCACACAGCATCGCTATGGTGTTGAGCGATACCTTGGGCAAATGCGACTGGGATATTCTCGCTACTGATATTTCGGGCAAAGTGTTGGAAACCGCGCGCGCCGGTGTTTATCGCGCTGAGCGTATCAATCATATTCCAAAGGACTATTTGCAGCGCTTTTGTCGTCGCGGTATCGGCGATTACGAAGGTATGTTGGCGGTGGTGCCCTCATTGCGTTCGCGGATTTGTTTTGAACAACACAATTTGTTGCATGAACGCGCGAGCGACGAGCAGTTTGATGTTGTATTTTTACGCAACGTACTGATTTATTTTGACCAAGCGACCAAACAAAAAGTATTGGATAATATTTTGAAACGTTTACGTCCTGGTGGTTGGTTGATCCTTGGTCACTGCGAAAGTTTGCAGGGCTTGAATGTCGGGGTAAAAGTCATGCGTCCGTCAATCTATCGCAAGCCAGAAGTAGCACAAGCATTACTAAAGCGCCTAGCCAGTTAATCGTCAATGCGGTCAATGATTGACTGGCGTTAAGCGTGCGAGTTGTTTACAAAAAATTAATTCTGTCAAACAGGAATTTGCTATCCTCCCGGCAAACGGAGAAAAAGAGCAAGTTATGATTTCGCTAAATACGTCTACCCAATTGAGCCAAATCGAGAATCTGCACACTGATCTTTTGCAGCAGGGTGTCATGGTGGTGGATGACAGCAGCATGCACAGGTACAGCGCGCATTTATGTTTGCGTGCATTTGGTATTCATCAAGTGTATGAGGCGGCCAACGGTAAGTTGGCACTCGACCAATTGCTGCAGCTACAACATTTACCCGCTGTTATGTTACTGGATCTGGAAATGCCAGTGATGGACGGTATTGAAGTATTGCAACAATTAGCGCAGCTGCCCAAGCGCCCGGCAGTGGTGCTTGCAAGTAGCTCTGACGAAGTTCTGATTAGTGCGGTAGCTACCATGGCCGAAGCGCTGGGTATTCACTTGCTGGGTTCGTTCCGCAAACCGGTAAACCCGAGTGATCTCGCCGATGCATTGTCTCGTTATCACGCCGGAGTGTGCGTACTGGATGAGCACGCCGCGATTGCGATTGAAACTACGTCGGAGCAATTAAAACTTGCACTCGATCGCGCCAAAATCCAGGTGCACTACCAACCGAAGATTAATCTGGAAACGCTTAGCTTTGCCGGTGTAGAAGCCTTAGCTCGGTGGAAGAATGCGCAGGGCGACTGGATTCCGCCGGGAGTCTTTATCCCGCTCGCCGAAGAACATGGTTTGATTGGCGATTTAACCCTATCGGTGCTTGATCAAATCCTGATGGATATGAACGAGTGGTGGGAGTTGGGTCAATATGTCCCTGTGGCAATTAATCTCTCTGCAAAATCCCTTGCGGAATTTAATCTGGCGAATGAAATTATCCAGCGCGTAATTCGCCAGGGTATCCCCGCACATTTTATTACTTTTGAAATTACCGAGAGTGCGTTGGTAATAGATTTGCCTTCTGCGCTGGCTACTATCAGCCGTTTGCGGTTGAAAGGTTTTGGAATTTCTATCGATGATTACGGCACTGGTTTTTCCTCTATGCAGCAATTATCGCGCTTTCCCTTTTCTGAACTAAAAATTGACCGTTCGTTTGTCGGTGGTGCTCCGGCGCGGCAGTACCTGCGCAATATTTTGAAATCTGCTATCGATATGGGGCAGCGCTTGGGAATTACTACTGTTGCTGAAGGCGTGGAAACCGAAGCCGAGCTACACTTGCTTAAAAGCCTGGGGTGTAAGCAGGCACAAGGGTTCCTGCTGGCGCGGCCTATGCCCGGGCGCGAGCTGCTGGCGTGGGTCGAACGGGATTTGCAAAGTAAACTGGAAATATGCCAAGCATCGCACATTGGTTAGCGCAACGATTTCAATTTCTCTCGCGGGTTAATCCCACCCTGATCTTTGCAGCGCTCGCTATAGCGCTGCTGTTTTTTTTTAGTTCCCTCGCATTACGCCACATCCATGCAAGTCAAGAGCGCGTTATTCGCGAACACCTACTCACATCCCTCGGTTCATTTTCTGAGTTGGTTAATGTCTGGCAACAGCAAAATATTGCCGCCATTCAAATGCTCGCTGATTCCGCTCAGGGAAGACAACTGCTGCTGAAAGTTCTCCAGGAAGAAGGTAATAACCCTGCTACCCACCAGGCTTTGCGCGAATGGATATATCCAATTTTGTTGGTGATGGGCTTTGACGGCTTTTCGGTAATTAATGAGCAGCGCATTATTGTTGCAGCAAGCACGCCCGGTTACGTTCGACAACCCGTGTTGTTGCCAGAAACCTTGGAAGTACTCAGTAAAGCCTTGGTAAACAAACCGGCCATTTCGCGCCCGGTCACGGCGGTGCGCCCAATTGAAGGGCCGCGTGGCCAACAGCCAGCGGGCACACTCATGCAAAACATGTGTGTATCTTTGGAAAATCAAGGTGATTCCCACGGTTTTTTTTGCTTGCGTTTTAATACCCAGACCAGCTTCTTTCCCATTTTCCTTAAGGGGTGGACGGGGCGCTCCGGCGATATTTATGCAATCGACCAACACGGAAAATTTATTACTCCCGCGCGCTTTGGTAGCAAAGCCAAAGAGTTATTAACGCTGGAGCAGCAGCGTGAAGCGCGTTTAGGTACACCCGTAAGCATTCCGACGGACGATAATGGCAATGCCCCCCTCACCGAGATGGCAGATTTTTTAATTAATCACGAAGCGAGTTTAGTGCGTGTGGATTATCGGGATTACCGAGGTGTGGCGGTAGTCGGGGCGGGCCGCTGGATTCCGGAAATGGAGTTGGGTGTGATAGTGGAGCAGGATCTGAGTGAGGCCATGACCCCCTATTACGCATCGCGCAATATTATTGTGAGCCTTACCGCCGGTGCCATGGCGTTAATTCTGATACTCACGTTTAGTGCGCTCGCTAATCGGCGGCGTCTTGCTGCGCGTGAAGGGCGCTTTCGTTCGCTGCTGGATAACTTGCCACCGCCGGTGCATATGTTGTCTATGAATCACCATGTGATTGTTGCTAACCCATCGTTTTGCAAACTTGTAGGAATCGATAAAGCGGATTTGCTCGGGCGCGAATTTGACAAGCTGCCGATACCCACCTGGCTACGGCCATTGGTCGACGAAGAATTGCGTTGTTCTCCGGAGTCGTGTCGGTACGATGAAATTGTTGCATTAACAACTCGGGAGGATGAAGCGCGCTATTTTCGGATTGTCCGTTTTCCGGTTGAGTACTCGCGCAATCAACGCCCACAGGCCATTGCCAGTGTTTGGCTGGATTATACTGATCGTGTGATAGACAGCCAGCAACTGGAAGCGGTGAATCAAAACCTGGAAGATTTGGTGAATGATCGCACGCGCGAATTAATTATCGCTAAAGATCAGGCGCTCGCCGCTTCGAAAAGTAAAGCAGACTTCCTCGCCAATATGAGCCATGAAATTCGCACCCCCCTCAATGCGATTATCGGCCTGGCGCATGTCGCGCTTACCAGCAATCCGGATACGCGACAAAAAGTGTACCTGGAAAAAATTCGCGGCTCCGGCGAACACTTGCTGGAAATTATCAATGATATTCTCAGTTTTTCGCGCATGGAAGCGGGTAAGTTGGAGCTGGATCACAGTGAATTTTTAATTGATCAGTTGATTGATAAAACGCTCGATTTGGTTTGGGAGAAAGCTGCGGCAAAAAAACTGGAAGTCAAAGTAGTTATAGATCCGCGCGTCCCCAAGCTTCTGCTGGGCGACTCGTTGCGTCTGGGGCAAATACTTATCAACTTCTGTGCAAATGCGGTGAAATTTACTGACAAGGGTTTTATCAGTATCAGCGTAACCCAGGTTCGCGATTGGGAGAAAAAAGTTGAGTTGTTATTTGAAGTCAGAGACACCGGCATCGGTATAGCACCGGAAAAAATAGAACAATTATTCCAGCCCTTTCAGCAAGTTGATGCTTCCAGTGCGCGCCGTTTTGAAGGTACGGGGCTGGGGCTTTCAATTTGCAAAAACCTCGCAGAGTTAATGGATGGAAAAATAGATGTAAAAAGTGTGTTGGGGCAGGGTAGTAATTTTCGTTTGCGGGTGCAGTTGGAAAAAAGTCAGGAAGCAGATATTCCGCTGGTATTTTCCGCTGCCCCCTTGGGTCGTTCACCAACCCAACACTATGCGCCGCTCAATTGCTTCATACTGGTGGTGGAAGATAACCCGCTCAATCAGGAAATTATTCTATCGTTGCTCGATGCTATGGGCGCACAGGCACGCTGCGTCGACTCAGGGTTGGCCGCCATTACGGCGGTACAGCAGGATAATTTTGATTTGGTGCTGATGGATATTCAATTACCAGGTATGGATGGCGTTGAGGCTACTACCCGCATTCGTCAATTGGAAAAGGGCAAGCGTCTACCCATTATTGCCATCACAGCTAACGCCTTGCCGGGTGACAAAGAATCCTACCTCGCAGCAGGCATGGACGACTATCTCGCTAAACCGGTTGATCCTCCTGAGCTATATAAATTACTGGAACAGTGGGGGCACAGCTGTCGCCTGGCCGATACGGTGGTTCCCCCGGTGAGCCGCTTTGAATTTCTATTTAATGGCGGTATAGATACCGAACGGGCTTTGCATCACCTGATGAATAATGAAGCCTTATACAAACGTTTGCTGGAGCGCTTTGCGCGCGAGCGCGCCGAATTCCCGGCACAACTTGAAGCGTTGTTAGCAAATGATTTACCCTCCGCACTCAATCAGGTTCACTCGCTAAAATCCCTCGCTGGCAGCCTGGGGATGTTACAACTTGAATCCATTGCTTTGCATCTGGAAGAACAACTTCGCGCCGGCGCACCGGAAGCGCAACAGGTAGAAAAATTGAATGCGGAATTGTTGGCAATGGTGGAGTTGGTGACTTTGGGGTTAGATCTTAAAAGTTAATCTGCGCTAGGTTTCAAAATTCTCCACCGCATTTAATGAGAAAATAATTTAGCTTGTGGCGACGAAAATGATTACAACGAAAAATCTATTGCACGATATTCCCGCAGATTTGAAAAATGAAGTATTCGAGGTAATTGCTGCGTCTGAATCGGTGAAAGTTGAGCGCATTATTTCAAAAGGGCAAGTGTCCACCGAATGGTATGACCAGGAGGAGCACGAGTGGGTGTTGGTGTTACAGGGGAGTGGTGAGCTATTATTTGCAGATGGCACCAGTGTTCGTTTGGGCGCTGGCGATTATTTGAATATTCCCGCACATTGCAAGCACAAAGTCAGTTGGACGCCTCCTGATGAAGTGACTATTTGGCTGGCGATATTTTATTCCTGAGTTTCGTCCACCCGCGTGGATTTTCTAAACAGCACTAAAAACGTGTAGCGAGTGCTGGCGTCCGGGGTAACATTGCTGGGGCTTTTAATTGAGGTGCGCAGAGCCCGGTTAAAGTCGCAATCGTCGCCGGTGATATAAGTGGCCAATTGTTTGCGCAGGCTGGAGTGCTCTTGCGAGAGATCGATAGGGCAATCCCTGTTGGCAGTAGCGGAAACGCTGGCGAATTCCAACCAATCCCGCTCGCAGATAATTAACACCAGGCAATTAGTTTGGTTATCACAAATTTCCCGGTTCCAGTCCGAACAAAGTTTCTCCAAATCCTCAGTGTGGTGAATGGTCTGGCCAAGCTGATCCAGCTCTCTGGCAAACAAATCCAGCGGATAGTGAAATTTTATCTCTACCGAATAAATGGGTGCTTTTATATCAAAGCCTTCCTTGGTAAGGGCAAATAGGCCAATATCCCGCCGGCTCAGGTTAAGCGCAGATTTATCATTTGCCCGCACATAGCCTCTTGGGTATTCTGCAATGGCTACCGTGTCATTGAGGGTTTTATTTAAACTCCGAATGAGCAAATCCCGGATATGCATTTCCTGTTTTAAATAGTAAAACTGTTCGTTGATTTCGAATAAGCCTCGTGAAAATGCCTGGCTGTTTATCAAGTCGACGATGGCTTTATCAAAGGTTTCCATAATCATGTGCGCGGCTTATTGGCTTTATAATAGGGTGATTTGCTGGCTAATCAGGTCTTGCCGATCGAGTTTATAGCTTAGCATGTGATTAAAAATCATGTGACTATAAATCGTGCGACAGTAAATTACGAACAATCCGGGGCAATACTGACGGCCGGTTGCTATGAATAAAAAATGGATATTTGGTAAACAAACGTGACGTTATTGAAACTATTTCTTGTCCCGCTTTTTATTGCGCTGGTTGCTGTTTCGGGCAGAGTTTGGGGCGCCGGTGTTGCCGGTTTGTTATCGGGCTTGCCAATTATCGCTGCACCTATTCTGTGGTTTATTTATTGGGAGCAGGGCCAGGATTTTGCCAGCGCCACGGCGGCGGCTACAGTGAGTGGCATTATTGCCTTATCAACCTTTTGTT
>JACCDS010605641.1_pt1 | contig 22035 bp, 20 predicted proteins | sample 7446441 | NCBI WGS metagenome assembly JACCDS01 (sample SAMN15323445, study PRJNA562643) | freshwater metagenome | isolation source: river surface water | place: USA:Blue River Watershed | collected 2017-08-17 | reverse complement strand
GTGTAGTTGAGCGGCGTGCCATCGTCGCGGGTGAAGGCGTTGATGTTGCGTAGCGTCTTGGCTGCGGTAAACACATCTGGGGTGACAATTTCATCCACTAATCTGGCGAATTCGCTGTCGGTCAGGCGCACGCGGTTCAGTGCATCGAACTTCGCGCGGAAGTTCTGCTCAAGCGTAGCGCGGTCAGTAATGTCCGGGCGATACTCGTATTTAAGCCCTGTCAGTTTGGCGATGAAACTTTGTTCGATCTGTTGTTCAATCATTATGGCGCTCTGCAATTTTTGGTGCCGCCCCCTGGCAACGCCTGAACGGGTTAATCTCTATAATTAGCCGCTTGTACCAACGGTCGCACATTATGACGCATTTCCGGCGTCCTGAGATAACCCAGGCAGGGGAAACGCAAATTTGCGTGATTTTACTCTGGACCCATTTAAAGACGAATACCGCACTGCGCGGATGTGGTATTTGTGACTCATGGGGGCAAATAGTACTGGCTCGATCCCGGCTCGCTTGGGTAAGGCACCAATTACCAGCCGCTGCACAGGCCGAAATTACAGTCACGCATATCGTAGGAATAATAGCGACCGGTCAGGTAACCATAAAATTCCACACTCCGACCAATTTTCAGTACCACTGCCGAAGTCAGTGCACCGGTATAGCTGGTGGTGTAGGTATTTGATGCGAAAAATGCGCTTTTGGCATAGATTGCGGCCCAATGTTGCTGTCCGATGCGGTACTTTGGCGCATGGAATGGTTTGCGCCGCAGATCGATGTACCGGTTAAAATGGCAAACATCTGAACCGAGCGCGCTTCATATTCCATATCCATATTCCATATTTCATATTCCACACCTTATACCCATGCACGACTGGCCGATTCTCGAAAAACTCTGGCAACGCTACTCTGACCCGAGCCACCAAAGCAGCGCCCACGATGCGGCACTGTGGCGGCGCCAGGTACAGGCCTTGTATGCCCACAATATCGCGCACCCGGTGGCGCTGCAATTTCTGCTGCAACAGCGCCCAACGCTTGACGCGTTCCATGACTGGATTGTCCGCTCGGAAGCCGAGTATCACCTGCTGGATCAGCCTGAGGCCGATGCCCGCGCTGAGGCCGATTTCACCCTGACCCAAGCCGAACTGGCGTTTTGGCAGGAAAATGGTTATCTGGTATTACGCGGCGTGCTCGATGCCGCTGCCTGTCGCGACAGTTGTGGCGTGGTGTGGCAGTATTTGGCAGCCAGCCCGGATGACCCGGCCAGTTGGTATAGGGCAGCAGGGCGGCAGCAGGGTTTGATGCTGCCGCTATACAACCAGCCGCGCCTAAACACCAACCGCGCTTCGCGCCGGGTGCAAGCGGCCTACCAGCAACTGTACGGCCCACGACAAATCTACAAAACCATCGACCACCTGAGTTTCAACCCGCCCGAAACCGATCAATTTCATTTTCGCGGCGATGGCCTGCACTGGGACGTTAGCCTGACCTTGCCGATTCCCGAGCGCTATCAGGGTTTGTTGTACCTGACCGATTGCACCGCGCAAGACGGGGCATTTCACTGCGTGCCCGGCTTTCAACACCAGATTGCCGACTGGCTGGCCGAATTAGGGCCAGATGCCGACGCACGCGCCATCGCTGCGCAAACCTTGCTGCCGCAAGCCGTGCCGGGGCAAGCCGGGGATTTTGTAATCTGGCACCAAGCTTTGCCCCACTGCGCCACGCCGAACCGGGGCAAAACGCCCCGGATTGTCCAGTATTTGAGCTATGTGCCGGTAGATGAGGTCGAGCAGCTAGTGTGGCGCTAGCCCATTGCAGGAAAAAAATCGGGGCAGTTTACCGTTTCTGAATGTAAATGCGTATAATTCTCATTTAAATTAACAGCCAAAAGCCAAAAACCATGATGAGAATATGCCATGACCCCATGCAACACCACCGCCGCGCTTGCGCTGCAAGTCCCTGCACTGCATTTTCCCGAGCCAGCTTCCGCCGGGCTGCATCCCCATTCACCCGCCTGCGCTGCGCCGGATAATTTTTCCGCTTCTGAATTTGCGTTTGAACCCCAGTCCGGGCGCGGGCCAGGTTCCGCGCTGTTGCCGCTCTCGCTGATGGCAGCAGCGGCGATTTTTGGTGCGGCACCAGCCGCTGCGACCCCCACTGCTACGTCTTCCGCTACTACGACTTCCGCTGTGGTGCCATTGCTCAGTGCAGTCAGCGTTGCCAGTGCTGCCGCCACTACCACCACCACTACCACCACTACAGCCGCCGCTGCAGGCACCGCAGACACGGTTTTGCCAACCGTAACCGTAAAAGAAACTCGCGCCGACGACGAGCCGGGCTACCAAACCGGCAAAACCCGGATCGGCAAGGTGGCGCAACTGCCCAAGGATGTGCCGCAATCCTTGACCATTGTGCCCGAGCGACTGATCCGCGAGCGCAATGCCAATACCTTCAAGGAAGCGCTGCGCAATGTGGCATCGCTCACCTTTAACGCCGGGGAGGGCGGGCGGATTGGTGACAATATTACCCTGCGCGGCTATTCGGCAGTCGGTGACCTGTTTTTGGATGGCATGCGTGATGCCGCGCAATACAACCGCGAAACCTTCAATCTGGAGCAGATCGAAGTTTTGCGCGGTTCCAGTTCGGTATTGTTTGGCCGTGGTTCGACCGGCGGCGTGATCAATCAAGTCAGCAAGCAGCCACTGGATCGGGATCAAAGTTCGCTCGGCTTGACGGCAGGCAGCTTCGATTACCGGCGTGCGGTACTAGATGTGAACCGGGTGCTGCAACCGGGGCTGGCGGTGCGGATCAATGCCATGAATACCGAAACCGATAGCTTCCGCCAGCACGTGCAGCAAGAGCGCAACGGGGTGGCACCATCGATCTCTTGGCGCGGTGCACGGGATCAGGTGCTGCTGTCGTATTACTGGCTCGATGAACACAATATTCCTGATTACGGCGTGCCGTATTTCCGTGGCGCACCGCTGCCGGTGCCGGTTGACCGTTTTTACGGACTGGCCAATGTCGATTATGAAGACAACCGAACCGGCATCGCCACCCTGAGCTATACCCATACCTATAGCCCGGACAGTTCATTGCGCGCCAGCTTGCGCCAAGCCGATTACCGGCGCGAGTTGCGTGCCGTGGCCCCGCGTTTGGCGGGCAGTCCGAGCGTGTACACCGATGCGCTGGTGATCAATCGCCAGCGCCAAGCGCGTGGCAGTGGCGAGCATACGACGACGTTGCAAGTCGATTTTAATGATGTCTGGCAAGGCTTCGGGCTACGGCATGAGGTGCTGTTTGGCGTGGAATGGCTGTATGAGCGGGCCGGGCGTTACAGCTTAACCAGCACAATTGCCAACCCGGCCACCACCACCGGTAGCGACCAAGCCAACCCGGCCTTGCCCGCCAATTTTGCCACTTCATTTACCCGCACCGGCTTGAATGCTTATCAGGGCCACACCGTCAGCCTGTTGGCGCAGGATACGCTGCAACTGGCACCCCACTGGAAGCTGATGCTGGGCACCCGGTTTGATCGCTTGCAGGCTGATTACCAGCGCCCGCTGCCAGCCGGGCCACTGGCGCGGCGCGACCGGGAATGGAGCTGGCGCAGTGGTTTGCTGTATCAGCCAACGCCGTACCAAACCTGGTATGCCTCGTATGGCAGTTCGTTCAATCCGTCGGCTGAAACCTATCAGTTGGATAACCGCACCGCCAACACGCCACCGGAAAAGAATCGCAATGTGGAACTGGGCCTGAAGTGGGAAGCGCGTGATGGGCTGTTGTCGGTACGCACTGCGCTGTTCCGCTCGGAAAAAACCAATGAGCGCAATACCGATCTGGCCCAGCCGGATGTGGCACTGTTAAGCGGCAAGCGCCACACAAGCGGGGTGGAACTGGAACTGGTTGGGCAACTGGACGCGAACTGGGAAGTTTTCGCCAGCGCGGCATTTTTAAGTGGCAAGGTGGATCGGGCCAGCGGGGTTCAGGCCGCCAATCTGGGCAAGGATCCGATCAATACCCCAAACCATACCGCCAGCCTGTGGTTGACCCGCAAATTACCGGCGCACTTTAAGTTTGGGGCCGGGATTGAATCAGTCGGAGCGCGCTATGGCAATGCCACCAATACCAACCGGGTGCCGGGCTATCGCCGGGTCGATGCGCTGTTGGAATGGGAGCACGGGCAGCACAGCCTGAAGCTGAACCTGTTTAATTTGTTTAACCGGCGCTATTACGAAAGCGTGTATTCGGGCCATGTGGTGCCGGGTACGGAACGGGCCGCGCAACTGGGCTGGCGCGTGAAATTTTAGGAGAACCCATGCTGTTGACAATACCGGAATTATTAAGTCAGGCCGAGCTGGTCGCGCTGCGCAGTCGGTTATCGGATGGCCACTGGCAAGATGGTGGCATCACCGCCGGCAGCCAGTCCGGTATGGTCAAGCACAACCAGCAACTGGCCGAGGCCGACCCGGCCGCCGTGGCCGCGCGTGGTTTGATTGTGCAGGCGCTGGCGCACAATGCGCGCTTTTTTGCGGCGGCCTTGCCGAAAAAAACCTTTCCGCCGCTGTTTAACCGCTATTTGGGTGGGCAAAACCAGTTTGGCAACCATATCGATAATGCGGTGCGTACCTCGCAAGCTGGCTTGTGGCTGCGCACCGATTTGTCATGCACGCTGTTTTTGAATCAGCCAGACGAGTATGACGGTGGTGAACTGGTGATTGAAGACCACTACGGCAGCCACAGCGTGAAACTGGCTGCCGGTGACATGGTGCTGTACCCGGCGACCAGCGTACACCGGGTGCAACCGGTAACGCGTGGCATGCGGCTGGCCAGCTTTTTCTGGATCGAAAGCATGGTGCGGGAAGATGCGCGGCGCAGCATTTTGTTCGAGCTGGATCAAGCGATTCTGGGGCTGCGCACGCGCCATGGCGAACAGGAAGAGTTGGTGCGGCTGACCGGTTGTTATCACAATTTGCTGCGGCAGTGGGCCGATACCTGAGCCGGGCACTGCCGCTGAATCATTGACCGCTGTATCACCGAATCACTGAACCGCTGAACCGCTGAACCGCATGACTGTTCTCAAGGAGCCTACGATGCACATCAGTTCGTCATCCACCCCGGGCAAGCGCCCGCGCAGCGCTACGCTGTTACTGATTGCCAGCCTGCATGGCTTGGGATTATGGGCGCTATGCCAACCGGCACCGGCCAAACTGCCACCGCCGCGTCCGTTATGGCTGCTGGCACTCGCGCCACCGCCGGTCGCGCTGGCTCCGGCCAGCGCAGCACAGCAGCAACCAGCTCAGGCAAAGCCACGGCCAGTCCGAACCGCGCCACCGATTAAGCGGCCCACGCCGCCGATTGCGCTGGCAACCACGCAGCCCGTGCCAGCGCCGAGTGACCCGCTCACCACGCGGGCGTCGAACACTCCCGATACGTCTGCCGAGCTATCCGGAGCGCAATCCGCCATGGCGCAACCCGAGCATTCGGCCAGCCAGGCACAACTGGCCGCAGCGCGCAGCGCGCCACCCGATACCAGCGAGAGTTCACCGCGCTTTGATGCCGCGTACCTGAATAACCCGGCCCCGGCCTATCCCCCGCTGTTGCGCCGGGCCGGGGAGCAGGGCAAGGTTGTGCTCCGGGTATTTGTTGGGGCCAGTGGCTTGGCCGAGCAGGTGGAGTTGCTGCGCTCTTCCGGCCAAGCCTTGTTCGATCAGGCGGCATTGGCGGCGGTGCGCAAATGGCGCTTTATTGCCGCTACCCGGGCTGGGCAGGCGGTGGCGGGCTGGGTGCAGGTGCCGTTGGAGTTTCGCTTGCATTAGGCACCACACCGGGTAACGGATTGCTTGAGGCCGGGGCCGATGTATGGCAAGATGCCGGAATGCCCATCAATCGCGCCTCCCTACCCACTTTCCTTCGCACACTGATTGCGTTTTTAGCGTTGTGCATCAGTGCCGCGCTGCAATGGTTGCCCTTGCCACCCGGAACCCATTTTGGCGACGAATGGCTGCGTGACGGTTTTATTGCCGTGCGCGCCAGCAGCCTGCCCGAAACCCGCTTCGCACTGGTCGATATTGATGAAGCCAGCCTGACCGAAATCGGGCCATGGCCTTGGTCACGCGAGCGCTTGGCGCAAATGCTGGAGAGCTTGCTGGCACAGCACGGCGTGAGCAGCGTGGCGCTCGATTTGGTGTTGCCGGAGCGCTCGGATGCCGCAGGCGATACCCGGCTGGCGATGCTGGCCCAGTTTGGCCCGCTGGTGCTGGCACAGGCCTTCGATTACAACGGCAACCGCCCGTTGCGGGTTGGTCAAGTGGTGGGCGGGCAGCGCGCCAGCGGCAGCGATGCGGGTGTGGTGCCCGCCAGTGGCTTTATTGCCAACCATGCCGGGCTGCAACAAGCGGCGCGTAGCGGCAATATCGGCTTTATTCCAGACAAAGATGGCATGATCCGCCGCCTGCCGTGGCAAACCCGGTTTGACGGGCGTGATTATCCCACGCTGGCACTGGCCTTATTGGGATGCTGCTCGCCAACCGTTTCAAGCAAGCCAGCCACGCCAGCAACGCCAGCCATACTGGCCATGCCCACCATTGGCCTCGACAGCGCCCAATGGCGCGTACCCTATACCCGGCAGTGGGGCGCATACACCGTGATTCCAGCCGCCGATATTTTGCACAACCGGATCGCACCCGGCATGTTGCAAGGCAAACCGGTGTTGCTCGGTTCGTCGGCACTGGGCTTGTCGGACCGGGTGGCGACGCCACTCTCGCCCAATACCAGTGGCATGCTGGTGCATGCGGCGGCACTTTCGAGCCTGCTCGATGCGCGGGATGGCGTGGCACCGAACCGCTGGCCCGGACGCATGCTGGCCTGCGTCTATTCGCTGCTGGTCGGTTTGCTGGTGGTGTTTTCATTTCCACGCCTCTCGGCGCTGACCAATCTGGCGCTGTTGACGCTGGCTTCGCTATTCTGGCTGGCTCTGGCCTATGCCATCAGCAGTCACGACGGCCAGTTTTCTACCACCGGGCCACTGGTGGCCAATTTGTTTTTGCTGGCGGTAGCGGTGCCGTTTGACTGGCAGATCAGCCAGGGCAAATCACAGCGCTTGCTTGGCACCTTGCGTCAATATGTGGCGCAAACCGTGGTCGAAGAATTATTGCGCCGCGATTTGCGCGACCCACTGGCGCCAGTACACTGCGAAGTGACCACCTTGATTGCTGATATGCAAGGCTATACCAGTCAGGTGGCCTCGTTGTCGCTGGAACAGGCAGCGCAATTGACGCGTGATTTTCTCGATTGCCTGACCGGGCCGGTGATTACCCGGGGTGGTACGCTCGACAAATACACGGGCGATGGGCTGGTGGCATTTTGGGGCGCACCGCTACCGGTGTCTGATCATGCCGATCTGGCGCTCGAAGCGGCAGCCGAAATGCATGCAGCCGTGGCCAAATTCAGTGCCGCGCGCGAAGCACAGGGTTTGCCACGGTTACGGGTGCGGATCGGGATTGAAAGCGGACACGCCATGGCCGGGGATTTTGGCAGCAATTTCCGGGCGATTTATACCGCCGTGGGTGATAGCGTGAATGTGGCTTCGCGGCTCGAAACGCTGGCGCGTGATTTGCCGCATGATGTGGTGATTGGCGAAGGCACGGCCCGTCTGTGCCAGCGGCACCAATTGCAATTGATTGGGGAATTTGTATTGCGCGGCAAGGAGCAAGCTACTGTGCTGTACACCCTGCCAGCCCCTGTTTGAAGGGGCCGGGACTTGGGTTATCGGCCCCGCTCTGACGGGGCCGATATTTGCAGATATTGGCCGAGATTGGCCGAGATGGGGCCGTGGGTTACTTCAACAAATATTCCTGCATGAAGCGAATTTGCGAATAGAACAAAAAGTCCTGATTCGGTTTGCGCTGAAAGCCATGGCCTTCATTGTCGGCCACCAAGTACCAAACCGGAATCGTATTCTTGCGCGCTTGCGCCACCATTTGTTCAGCTTCGGTTACCGGCACGCGTGGGTCATTCTTGCCCTGCACCACAAACAGCGGCTTGCGAATCTTGTCGGCATGGTTCAGCGGAGAGATTTTTTCCAAAAACGCACGCATTTCCGGATTGCGCTCATCACCATACTCGACCCGGCGCAAATCACGCCGATAGCTCTCGGTATTGGTCAAAAAGGTGACAAAGTGCGAAATGCCAACCGTATCAATCGCGCCGACAATACGGTCGGCATATTTGGTCGATACGGCCAGACTCATATAACCGCCATAGCTGCCGCCCGATACCATCACCCGTTTCGGATCCAGATCAGGGTCGGTGGCAATCCAGTCGAGCAGGGCTGCGATGTCCTTGACCGAGTCTTCGCGTTTAAAACCATTGTCGAGCTTCAAAAACGATTTGCCAAAGCCGTCTGAACCACGTACATTCGGCTGGATCAGGGTAATGCCCAATTCATTGATCATGTAATTGCTGCGCCCCAAAAAGCCGATTGTTGCCTGTGCTTCCGGGCCACCGTGAATTGAAATCAATACCGGACGCGGGCCGGGGAATTTGTCCTTCGGCGGGCGGGTGATCAGGCCGCTGATCGACTTGCCATCAAAACTGTTCCAGCGGATGATATCGGTTTGCTGGAAGGTTGAAGTGTCGACTGCACCCTTGGCTTGCTGCGTCCACTGCACCAGTTTGCCTGCGCCTTTTTCATCACTCATATCCCATGAATAAATCTCGCCCGGGCTGTGTGCTGCGCTGATCGCGACCCCGAATTCAGCATGTTTAGGATGCCATACCGCACCACTGGTCGCACCATTGGGCAAGGCCGGGCGTGCCAGTGTGGCCCCGGTTTTGCGGTCAAACAAATGCATTTCGGACAAACCTTCGCGGTTCACCGTGGCCGCCAGCCAGTTGCCCTTTTTGGCTTGGCTCAAGCTCGTTACATCCCAATTCAAATGACCCGACCACAGCGCGGCTTTGCCATCGGCCAGATTCACTTGCATCAATTGTGCAAACTCGCCATTCCGATCCGAGGTAACAATCAATTGCTTGCCATCGTCGCTGAAGTGGGCGTACGCATATTTTACCGGTTCAGCCAGTTTTTCCGTGGCAGCGGGCAAAACCTGACGTGCCTTGCCATCGGCCACATTGATCAGCCAGACACTGACATCGTTAATCGACTTGTAATTGTGCGCCACAATCGTTTGATCGTCGGGCGACCAGTAAAAACCACCCCAGCCACCACCGGGCAGCGAAGCGAGTTTGCGCTTTTGCTGCGGGGCTTTCGGGTCCAGTTGATAGATGTCGGTATTGATCTCGTTCCGGCTGCCACCAGCCGCCGTTTTGTCGAGTGCGATGGAGCTGAGAATAATATGTGTGCCCTGGTGGTTCCATGGCCCCATATCGTGCCGCTCGCGCGGGTCAGTCAGCAGCGTAACCTTGCGCCCATCGTGCAAATCCAGCCGGTATACCTGAGTCGCTTCGCTACCGCCCTCATCCCGTTCAAACAAAATGTATTGCCCTTGTTTTGGTTCAAACCGGGCCCTGCGCACCGGGTCGGCGAAGTCGGTAATTTTTTCGGGTTTGGCCAGTGGCTTGGCGACCAGATGCAATTGCATGGTGGCCCCGGTCGAGCGGGTGGCAATCAACATGCTGCGCTGGGTCGGATGCCAGTCCAGCATCAGGTTGGCGCGAAAATCATTGTAATGCGCGGCCCGTTCGGCAATGCTGGATGGAATCGGTGGGATGCCATCGGCCTTCAGGTTGGCATTCGGTGTAACCACGTCCGCTGCGGCAGTGGCAGAGGACGCAGCGGCAGTGGCTTTGGGCGCGCTGGCGTGAGCGTGGGTATGGCCGTGGCCAGCATGGCTGTCATGGGCATGGGCGCTTGGGCCAAACCAGCACAGGCCGAGCAGGGCCAGTATTGGGGCGACACGGGGTGTGACGGGAGTTGGGGTCATGGTGTTATACGGTTGGGGTTGAACAGACAGGCTCAGACGGGTGGCAAGCTGATTTGGTTCCCGGTTGAAAACTGGTAATCGTGAAAAACATGCTCGGCACTGAGTAATTGATAGCTGCCATCGGCCAGTTGCAAGGTGGTATCCTTCAAGCGATAGGTGGTGTGGCCACAAGTCCAGCAATTAAAATTGCGCATGTGGGTACACAGGCAAGTCTTGTCCATCACCACCACGGTTTTGGCACCCGGATGCGCTTCGACTTCACGGTTGTACGAATCGATGTAGGCGCAACTGCCACTGCCATCGAGCAAATAGCCATATGACTCGCAACCGGGGCGAATCCCGGCCCCAATCGCCGGACTCGATTTCAGCATCCGCATTGGGTAACCAGTCGGCGAAATGCCATTGACCACAATATCTTCTTCGCGTGCGTTCAGGTAATCTTGCTTGACCTTGGTTGGCAGGCCGCATTCATGGGTAATGGTAAACCGGGTCGCTACCTGCACTGCCGCCGCGCCCTGTTCCATGAACGACACGGCATCGCTGCCGGTAAATACGCCACCGGCGGCAATCACCGGAATATCGAGTTGTTCGGTGCGTAAAAACTGAACGATTTCGGCCACGATGGTCTGCAAATCGTATTCGGCCCAATCCATGCCAAAGCCGAGGTGGCCACCGGCCAACGGGCCTTCGACAATCACATAATCGGGCAAGCGGTTCAAGCGCGAATTTTTGCGCAAAAACAATTGCAGCGCGCGTACCGACGAAACGATGATGCCAAGTTTGGCATCGCGAAAGCGTGCGTGGTCGGCGATCAGGCCAAACGAACCAAGGTGCAAACCAGCCGACAGGGTGATGCCATCAACCCCGGCATCGAGCGCCGATGCCAGCCGCACGCGCAAGGTTTCGCGCGGGGCGTTCATGGTCAGCTTTTCCATGCAGTTGACAAAGATCATGCCCGGGCCGCGCTTGGCTTCCATGGTTTTGCCGACATGCAGGCGCGTCGCTTCGGCCAACTGGCCCAAGTCAAATTGCACAATCGATTTATTGCTGTTCTCGATGTTGAATTTGTAGAGTTTGGTTTTGTCCTTGACAAAGCTGGTGTCAAAGCGGCGGTCCGAAACGTCGGGCACCATGGCATCGGAAATGTGGCCTATGCCACCCAGGCGCGCCCCCTCCAGAGCCAGTTCAGCGGTCGAAATATCGACCCCCATGCCACCGATCATAATCGGCACCAATTCCTGTTTACCAAAACGCAGGCGAAAGTCATCAACTCGTTTCATTGTACTCCTGGAGGTCATCGCAGCACCTGCATTGGGTTGCAGGTTGGGTTATAAATTCGGGCAGGCTGCATTTTACCCCAAGCCGGGTTTTTATGCGTTGTCATATTCGTAGCTGTCCGTGATGGAAAACATCGAATGGTGTGGTAGTTGGTGCGGCAGAGGGTGCGGCAGAGGGTGTGGCAGGTGAGGCGATATTGGCCCGGCATGGATCCGGTATCTGTCAGCGGGTCGCTGGCTTAGTATGTGATCAGCGTCATTTGGTTGTGGGCATGGTTGAGGTCGAGTGGTTCGCGAAACGGCATCCCGCGCAAACCGATGTTGAGTCCTGATTATAGTGCTTGCCATTCAGGTCAAACGTGGCACCGTTGCCCCCGGTCGACATCAGCCGGATAACCGGTTCGATCATTGTCTCGCTTGATACCACCTTCGCCGGTGAATGATCCGGCACCACCACAGCCTTGCTGGGAAACAGACCGATCATACTGATATCGACCGCCAGCACCAGAGTGCAAATTAAGGCCAGCAGGCCAACGAAAAAAGCGCGGGGTAGGTTCATCGGGTCAACTCAAAAGAGGCGTTTGTCAGGACAAATAATCAGATGCAAGGCCGACAGGGTATTGAGTTCATCCCATGCCTCGGGCGGAAAACCCTGCCGCCCACCCCGGTCATCCAAAATCAGCTTGTGGAAAAAATTGTTCAGTTCGCCAAAGCCCCACATCATGGTGATGTTTTCCAAAATGCGTGGGTAGCTGGTTTCCAGGACGCTGATGCACGGGTCGGCTGCCGGTTTCATCGCAGTGCCGCCGGGCGCGGCAGTTTTTGGTGCGGGAAAATGGTAGCGTGCCATGGCAGCGTCCGTAGAGGGGTGGAAGGATGCGATCAGTTGGCTTATTTTAATCGCGAAAATTATTAAATTCCAGCGGTAAATCAGTCATTTCACGGCGTAGCAACGCAATCGCTGCCTGTAAATCATCACGTTTGGTACCGGTAACCCGAACTGCCTCGCCCTGAATGCTGGCCTGCACCTTGATTTTGCTATCCTTGATCAAGCGCACCAGCTTCTTTGCTTCGTCGCTTTCGATGCCGTTGCGGATCTTGATCACTTGCTTGACCTTGTCACCGCCGATTTTTTCAACCTTGCCCAAATCCAGAAACCGCACATCCACGTTGCGCTTGGTCAGTTTGGTGGTCAACACATCGCGTACTTGACTCAACTGAAAGTCTGAATCGGCAAAACCGGTAATTTCGTGTTCCTTGTGCTCGATTCGGGCATCAGTGCCCTTAAAATCAAAGCGGGTCGAAATTTCCTTGTTCGCTTGCTCACAAGCATTTTTCACTTCGACCAAATTGGCTTCCAAAACAGTGTCAAACGAAGGCATTGGGTGTTCCTTAAAAACGGTTTATTGCGTGGAGCAGCATTCTAGCGGACAATATTGGCTTTGGCTAGCGGCAATTAATTTGATTATCTGATCGATATTTGTATGACAATAGCATCTCATGAAGACTAAGCCCCCCGTGCAACAACGGTTTGCACTGGCCCGTTACAACAGCTTTGGCATCGAGGCCGAGGCGGCGCGCTATCTGGCCATCTCTGACCCGGAGCAATTGCCGCATCTGGCGCGTGACCCTGAACTGGGGCGCGGCCCCCGGTTGATACTGGGTGGCGGTAGCAATTTGATTCTAACCGGGGATTTTCCCGGACTGGTTTTACACCTGATTTCGTCGGGCAAGCGCATCAGTGGCGAAACCGACGAGAGTGTGCTGGTGACGGTGGCCGCCGGAGAAAACTGGCATGAACTGGTGTGCTGGAGTGTGCAGCAGGGCTTGTTTGGGCTGGAAAATTTGTCACTGATTCCGGGCACGGTGGGGGCGGCACCGATTCAAAACATCGGGGCCTATGGTGCGGAATTACAACAATTCTTGCATAGCGTCAGGTATTTTGATTGGCAGGACCAGGCGTTTTATACGCTGAACCGTGATCAATGCCGCTTTGCCTACCGCGACAGCATCTTTAAACACGAACTGGCTGGCCGGGCCGTGATTACTGAAGTGGTGCTGGCTTTGCCCAAGCGCTGGCAAGCGAATTTGCAATATGCTGAACTGGCGCGCGCGGTGGGCGAGAGTGGGGTGGCGGTGACAGCGCAACTGGTGAGCGACACGGTGTGCAAGATTCGGCGTGCCAAATTGCCCGACCCGGCCCAGTTGGGCAATGCGGGCAGCTTTTTCAAAAACCCGCTGGTGGAACAGGAGAAGTATTTGGGTTTGTTGGCGCAGTATCCGGATTTGGTGGCGTATCCGCAAGCTAATGGACGGGTTAAGCTGGCGGCGGGCTGGTTGATTGACCGGGCGGGCTGGAAGGGCAGGCGGATTGGCCCGGTTGGGGTGTATGAAAAACAGGCGCTGGTGTTGGTCAATTATGGTGGTGCCAAGGGCGAGCAATTAATGGCCTTGGCGCACCAGATTCAGCAAGCGGTGTTGCACCAGTTTGGCGTGGCGCTGGAGCCGGAACCGGTGCTGGTGTAGCGCAGCGGTTGCGGCTGACCTCGCTGGCCTGACTGTTATGGCTGGGCAAACCCTTTTCGCACCTGTTCCAGCCGTGCCCGGTTGACCCCAAAATCCTTGCGCCCAAGGCGTGAGGCCGAGCGCATCTGGATTTGGCGGGTGTTGGCATCGAGAAAAAATTCTACATCATCGACAAATTTCAAATAATGGGTTTGAAATTCGGCATACAAATAATCCGGCCCGACGGCAATCACATTGGCCCCCGGCATGGCGCGGATTTGTTTTTCCAACTTGGCCATGGCCGGGCCGGGTTCGCCGCTATAGCTTAGCGGGGCGATCACATGGCGTTCGGCATGCGGATGCAGTTTGGCCTGGCTACTGACCACGTTTTGCGCTTGTTCGCCGGGCGGCTTGAGCAAGCCGGCTTTGGCACCGAGGTCGCTTGGCCGCTGGCCGCGCAACTGGCCGGTTTGTCCGGCGATGAAAACCAGCACGGGCAGGGTGATGAGGATGAGTAGCAGGATTTTAAGGGCTTTTTTCATGGGGGTGGCAAGTTGTGGCCCGAAGCCGGGCGGGTGAAAAAGAAAATGGCATGCTACACCAGATGGGCCGGTTCCGCTTGACAGGGTGCTGGTTTTCCATAAAAAGCGCATCAACCGGGCTTTTTTTGAAAGAAGTCTTTCTCCGAATGCAATGCTTTTCTGCGGAAAATTTGAAATAGATGTGCTATTTTCCAGGAAATTGTCAAAACGTCCAAATTGGGCAGCAGCCTGCTGCCCAATTGCCGTGGTTTCACATCGTCACCCTGTTGACCAAGGCGACCCCCGAAGAGCGCGGCTGGTATGCCGAACAGGCGGTGGCGCAAGGCTGGTCACGCCTGACGCTGGAGCGCCATATCGAACAGCGTTTACATGCTCGCCAGGGTGCAGCGGTCAGCAATTTTAGCCTGCGCCTGCCCGCCAGTGTGTCGGCACTGGCGCATGAAACGCTGAAAGACCCGTACCTGTTTGATTTTCTGGGGCTGGCCGATGAGGCGCACGAGCGAGAAATCGAACATGGTTTAGTGCGCCACATTACCCGGTTTTTGCTGGAATTGGGGGCTGGGTTTGCCTTTGTTGGGCGGCAATTCCGGCTGGAAGTGGCGGGTGACGAGTTTTTTATCGATTTACTGTTTTACCATACCCGGCTCAAATGCTATGTGGTGGTCGAATTAAAGGGCGGGGCGTTCAAGCCTGAGCATATCGGGCAACTGAATTTTTATTTGACCGTGGTCGATGCCCAGATCAAGGCGGCGGACGATGGGCCGACTATCGGCTTGTTGCTGTGCCGCAAGCAAAACCGGCTGGTGGCGCAATATGCGGTAAACGGGATTGACAAGCCGATAGGCGTGGCGGAGTACCACCTGCTGCAAGGTTTGCCGGATAATCTGGCGCAGAATTTGCCGAGCATTGATCAAATTGAGGCCGGTTTGTTGGGTGATTGGACGATTGGTTAAATTGGGCAGCAGGCTGCTGCCCAATTGGCCGCCAGTTGTGGTAAAAATACGAGTCGCCTGCCAAAACCGTTACTACCATGCCATTTGCCTGCCGTTTCCTTGTTCTGCGTGCTTGCCTGTTGTTGGTGCTGGCCTTGCCGCTGGCACAGGCCCAGGTGGCCAAGATTGTTGGCATGATAACTATCGTGGCGCACCGGGGGATGGCAGCGCGTGGCTACAAAATTGCTCAAAAGAAAGTACGCGTGTGCTGCGCGGCGGTTCGTGGTTCGCCGTTGCTTCCGACGCGCGCGCAGCCATCCGCGACCTCAACGCGCCGACCAACCGCGGCAGCAATGTTGGTTTTCGCGTGGCCCGGACCCCGCGCTAGCGGGTTACGCCTTGTTTCTTTACCCCTTTACCGAAGGTATGCGGCAAGCGGGCGCTAAAGCCAGCGCACGATAGCACGGTGCTTTTGGGGTATCCGGCGTAGCCGAAAATTTTTTTGCCCAGGCAAATCGGTATAATTGCCACAAAAGCAATGATGTAATTGGTTTGGATGTTTTGCGGAAATTTCGCAGACGGTGTCTGCGAAATTGGTTGCGGGAAATACTTTCTTTGTCCCTGTTCCGCCAGTGGCAACGGTAGCGCAAGCCGGCTGACGAGCCAGCACCCGAGCAAGCCATCAAAGCCCCGTTTAATGCGCCTTGGTGCCGCATGCGAACCGGTCTTGCAGGAGGCGGGTGCCAGCCATGATAAAATGCCATTTTTTGCAGGTGAGCATACCATGAGCAAGTACATCAATTTGTTTACCGACTTTGGCTTTAAAAAAGTCTTTGGCGAAGAGCCGAACAAAGACTTGCTGATCAGTTTTTTGAACACCTTGCTGCCCGCCAAACACCAAATCGCCAATCTGGAATTTAGCCGCAACGAATGGCAAGGTGTCTCGTTGCTCGACCGCAAGGCGATTTTCGACCTGCACTGCAAAACCCCGGACGGCACTTACTTTTTGGTGGAATTGCAAAAAGCCAAGCAAAACTACTTCAAAGACCGTAGCCTGTACTACGCCAGCTTTCCGATTCAGGAACAAGGCCAAAAAGGCGACTGGGATTACCGCCTGCAAGCCGTGTACACCATCGGCATTCTTGACTTCATTTTTGACGATGCCGACAAGGGCGAGGTGATTCATACCGTGCAGTTGAAAAACCAAAACAATCAGGTGTTTTACGACAAGCTGACCTTTATCTATCTGACCTTGCCCAATTTCGGCAAAGCGCTGGATGAACTGGTCACGTTGCAAGACAAATGGCTGTTTGTGTTCCGGCATTTGGACGAATTGGACAGCCTGCCCGAGGTGCTCCAGGAAGCCGTGTTCAGCAAACTGTTTCAAATTGCCGAACTGACTGCGTTTGAACCCCAAGAGCGCGCCGCCTACCAAGCCAGCCTCAAGTATTACCGCGATTTGAAAAACGTGACTGATACCGCGTTTGGCGAGGGGTGGGAAGGGGGGCGGCAGAAGCAGAGCGTAGCGGTATTGCAAATGCTGCTCTGCCAGCGCTTCGGCACCATTCCAGATCAGGCAATGGCAGCCATGGAACGGGCCGACATCGCCCAACTGGAGACGTGGTTACAGCGGGTACTGACTGCGCAACAGCTTGCTGAGGTCTTTGATTAAGACCATGAACCCGATGCCTGTATCCTTTGCTGATCAGCAATTAACCGCATGCCGATTCAATCATTTTGAGGAGTACACAACATGATCAAAAATGGGTTGAGGCCGATTCACCCAGGCGAGATTTTGCATGAAGATTACCTGTTGCCGCTGGCCATGACGCCGCATGCACTGGCTAAAGCCTTGCAGGTGACGCCAAAGCGCATTAACCACATCGTCAAGCAAAGGCGCGGCATTACGGCTGACACCGCCTTGCGGCTGGCGCGCTATTTTGGCGGGGATGCACAATCATGGCTCAACTTACAGCAAGCCTATGATTTGAAAATGGCGAGCAATGAAGTACTGGCGCAAGTGTTGCAACAAATTAAGCCATTGGCAGCCGCCGACATGGCCGCCTGAGCGGCAAGTTCGTCCGCATAACACTACGCCAGCGGCACGCAAATATGGGGCCGCGAGCACCATGCTACAATTTGGCCAACGGCAAGGCCACTGGGGTAACAAGCATCCGCAATGATAACCGCCAAGGAGTGACTATGGATTTGTCTGAAACCATTTACATCCACGCCCGCGCACTGCCGCCACAATTGCAGCGCGAGGCACTGAATTTTATTGATGCACTGGCAGCACGCAACAGCGTGCCAGTTCCGATGGATACCGAGGCATTCATTGCCAAATTCGCCGGCTCATTGGAGGGGGATTTTCCGGCGCATATCGATACACAGGATTTGCCAGCAGATGTGCCGCGTGAGGCTTTTGCATGACGGGTTTTTTGCTCGATACCAATGCCTGGATTGCTTTTTTAAATGGGCACAGCGGCATGGCGGCGCATATTCGCCGGGCAGGTTTGCCCAACCTTAGCTTGTGCGCACCGGTTTGGGCCGAATTGTGGTTTGGTGCCTGCAAAAGCAAGCGCGTGGAGGAAAACCAAGCCCGGTTGCGCGAGTTAGCCACTTGTGTTGCCAGCCTGCCGTTTGATGATCATGCTGCCGAACATTGTGCTGACATCCGCGCTGTGTTGACCCGTGAGGGGCGGCTGATCGGGCCATATGATATGCAAATTGCCGCCATCGCACGGGCCAGTGGTTTATGTGTGGTAACACGCAACGTGGCCGAGTTTAACCGGGTGCCTGGCGTGCTGCTGGAAAATTGGCAAGATATGCCGTTCTGACACAGCCGTAAATTCGCCATGTTTTGCCAAACAGGCACCGAGCGCCACATCATGGCTCAACCCGCAACACCGTTTGCGCAAAGCCAAACCGCCCGCGCATTTTGGCCAAGCCGTTGACAAACACCCGCACCCGCTCATCGTCCGCATTCAGCCCTTCTTGCCCACGCAACGCATCCAGCCCGGCAGGCACGGCATCAAAGGCAAAGTGTAGTTGAACGTCCAGCCCGGTCGGCGGGCCGACCGTGAAAAAATCGGCCGAATGGCCATCGGGCACAATCAGGCGCGCGCCACCCGTGCGCGCTGTCATTTGTGCCCCAGTTTTGGGAAACGGCACGCTGATTTGGCCATTGGCATCAATATCCAACACCACCAACACCGCATCCTTCACCGGGCGCAGCACAACATTGACGTTGTCACCGAGCTTGACCCGCCCCGAATTGCCGGGCGGCCCCAGTTCCACCGGCACCGCACTGTGCCGGTATTGGCGCGCCAAACCGCCAATATACGCCACCCATGCCTGTTGCAACAGTTGCCCGCGCAAGCGAAGCGCGGCATCGCCGCTGTTGCTGTCCACCTGACTGAGCAGTGCGCCATGCCCGCTTTTCAGTAGCCAGTATGGCCCGTTTTGCGCCAGCACCAATTCTGCCGCCGCCCCAGCTTGCACCACCTGCACATGCGGCACCCCGTTCAGCGCCCGCACCAGTGCCGGTTGTGCGCTATCAAGCCGGACCCGCAGCCGTGGCGCGGCCCCGCCGCTTGGTTTGGCGGCCACGTTTGGCAGGCGCAGCACCGCCATTTGCCCCAGCCCGTGTTCATCTTCCGCCACCAGCGGCAGGCGCTGCGCGCTGTGGTTATACGGGCGGCTATCCATAAATTCGGCACTGGCGCGCTGTACTTCATCCAGACTCAAATAGCCATCGGCATTCAAATCGGCAGGCAGTTCGCCATGCAAAATTCGCAGCAGGGCATCGGTTAGCGCGCCGTGCGACTTGCCGTCGCGGGTTGGGGTACGCCCGAGTTGCGCGTCTGGAATTTCCACCGCCCGCGCCCCGGCCCCCGATGCGGCCAGCAACTGCACCTTGCGGTACGGCCAGGGCGTAATTGGCTCACGCGTGGCGCTGGCGTTTTCCTCCAGCGAACGCCGTGCGCGCTGGCCCGCTTCGTGGGTTAGCAGGCGCGGCGGCAGGGCGTGTGGGTCGTTTTCGTCGCCGGTATTGCGCACCAGTTGGCCGGAATAACAGGCATCGGCCACCAGCCACACCTTGCGATTGCCCGCTTCCAGTTGCAACAGCCGGGGCCGCAAATCACTGCGCCCGATGATCAATTGGGCCGGGTCTTGGCTGGCCTTGCGGTAATCCCAAGGCACCAGCGCGCCGGTATCGTGTGGCATCGGCAAGTGGCTGGCAGAATCGTGCAGGCTGGTGCCGTGGCCGGAGTAATAGATCAGGATATCGTCACCGGCGGCGCTTTGTTGGATAAGCGTATCAATCGCCTGCAAAATCGCACTGCGCGTGGCTTGCCGGTCTTGCAGGGTGCGTATCCGTTCGGCGGCAAAGCCCCAGCGCGCCTGCAATACTGCGCGCATCGCGGCCATATCGTGTGCCGGGCCGGTTAGTTGTGGGATGCCAGCATCTTGATACTGACCGATGCCAATCAACAGCGCCCATTGCTGGGCCGGTGCCGGGGTGGTGGCTGGCGCGGCGGGCGCAGCGCTAGCCGTGCCCGGCCAGACAGCGCCCACACCCGCCAACAGCGCGGCGGCCAATATGGCGCGGCTAAGCGCTTGCCGCATCATGGCGCGCTGCCGGTGTTTGTGTCACTCCTTGTGCCACTGCCCGCGCTGCTGCCCGCACTGCTGCCCGCGTTGCTACCTGCGCTGGTGTCAGTGCTTGTGCCGCTGACCGGGTTTGCGCCAAGCCTGCCGATATTAACCGGCAAGCTGCCATCGCCCAGCAAATTAATCGTTTGCGGCTGATCTGCCGGGCTGGCATAGTCGCTGGCCGCTGCAACATTGCCGTTCAAATAGTCTTGCGCACAGCGCAATAAATCATTGCCGCTCTGGTTCGGGTTTTGTTTCATGCAGGCCGACCAAACCAGCGTGGCGCGGCTGCCGCGTTCAGTGGTGAACGAATATTCATTGTCCGAGGAAGCGGACAAATACAATAGCCGCGCCTTGTAGCCAAGCTGTTTGGCACGCGGGCGCACCGGCGGCGGTGTGCTGGCAGAGGCTGGCAAAAGCGCATCACGCATTTGTGCAAAAAAGCCTTTCAGTGGTGGCAGCGGGTTAATCGCGCTGCCGCAGTGATAGCTACTGTCGTTGGCACTGCCCGCCTTGGGTAAAATGGTTTTGATGCGGGTTGTGTTGTTGGCCTGGTCCATGCCAAGTGGCCGGGTGGCTTGTCCGCCGGAAAAGCAGGAATCATTTAACATCAGCACCGCGCTGGCCTTGCGCGCCAGCCGGGCTAGCACCGCTTCCAGTTGGTAATCCGGGTAGCTTTCCAAATCGCTGGTCACCAGTGCTTCGCTACACTTGTTTTTAACCTTGGCCCGACGCGGTTTGGCGCTTTGCCAGCCGTGGCCGGAATAATAGATGAACACCGCATCACCGGGCGCAACCTGCGCATCAAGCGTGGCAAAGGCGTGCCGCATGCCTGCCAAACTCAAACTGATATTGCGCCGCAAGATGATGTTGCGGTTGGGAATGCCCATGCCATGCGCCGGATTGATCGGGCGGTAATGCAACAACTCAATTGGGTGGCGAAGGCGGTGAATAAGCCAGTACCCAAGCAAAAGCCAACCCGCGAAGGTGATTTGGCAAGCGGCGCAAGCGTATCTGAAGCAATGAAGTGCCAAGACTGGGCAACCCTACCGCTTGCCTACCGAAGCGGCATGGGAATACGCGGCACGGGCTGGCGCAGCGAGCCAATTGGTGCATGGTAAAATCTTTCTTTTCAAGCCGATATCCGATTCAATTGTCTTTAGCTAACCCCCATGCGGCACGACCAAAGCTACAAACTGATCTTCAGCAACCCCGAAATGATCCGCGATCTGTTCGTCGGCTTCGTGGACGAGCCGTGGGTAGCCGAAGTCGATTTCTCCACGCTCGAACGCCAATCTAACAGCTACGTCACCGACGATTTGCGTGACCGGGAAGATGACATCATTTGGCGCGTGAATATCATGGGCCAGCCAGTGTATGTGTATATCTTGCTCGAATTTCAATCCGGCGTCGATAAATTCATGGCAGTGCGCATCATGGGTTATCTGGCCTTGCTGTATCAGGACATCATCGCCAACGGCAACCTGACTGCGCAGGGCAATTTACCGCCGGTGTTTCCCGTGGTGTTATACAATGGCAGTGCCAAATGGTGGGCCAGGCGCAATATTGCGGAATTGATTGAACCCTTGCCCGCCAGCCTGCTTGCTTATGCACCGCATTTGCGCTATTTTCTGTTGGAGATCGGCGCAATCGATGAAAGCGCTCAGTTTGCGCTGGAAAATTTGGCAGCAGCGCTGATGAGGCTGGAGAAAAGTGCTGATCCGCAAGCGATGCTCGCTGCCATGCGCAAGCTGACCGACTGGCTAAAGGCCCCCGCCCGCACACGCTTGCGGCGTAGTTTCACGGTGTGGATTAGGCGTGTGCTGCTACCGGCGCGCTTGCCTGGCATTACGCCGCAGGAAATGGATCATATTTTGGAGGAAAATACCATGTTGGCTGAACGAGTGAGGGAATGGACGGCACAATGGCAGGCCGAAGGGTGGCAGAAAGGGCGGCAGGACGGGCTGCAGGAAGGTCGGCAGGAAGGTCGGCAAGAAGGTTTGCAGGAAGGCACACAAAAGGGCCAGGCACAGCTTTTGCAAACCCTGCTGCAAGCGCGTTTCGGCACCCTGCCTGATTGGGCTTTGGCGCGCTTGAAGGGGGCCGGTACGATTGAGCTGGAACGCTGGAGTTTGCGGCTGTTTGATCAACTGAGCTTGCCTGAGATTTTGGAATAAGGTGTCAT